>Ga0160428_1000099_pt1 | contig 109461 bp, 62 predicted proteins | sample SolpanmetagenomM_FD_108198 | JGI IMG/M metagenome (GOLD analysis project Ga0160428, IMG submission 108198) | Solar panel surface microbial communities from Lawrence Berkeley National Laboratory, California, USA - M | ecosystem: Engineered > Built environment > Solar panel > Unclassified ...
CTGCCAGCTCGTGATGGGCCTGACCCAGCTCAAGCCGGGCAGCGTGTGGAACACCATGCCCAGCCACGTGCACGACCGGCGCATGGAGGCTTACCTCTACTTCAACCTGCCCGCTGGCCAGCGCGTGCTGCATATGCTGGGCGAGCCTAGCGAGACGCGCCCGCTGTGGGTGAGCAACGAGCAGGCTATTCTCTCGCCACCCTGGTCCATCCACACCGGCTGCGGCACCAGCGCCTACGCCTTCATCTGGGGCATGGCCGGCGAAAACCTCGAATACACCGATATGGACCCCGTGGCCCTGGCCGACCTGCGCTGATTGTATGGTACTACCTGCTAAAAACCTGCTGCTGGGGGGCACCCTGGCTACGCTGGGTCTGGGTCTGCGGCTGGCCCCGGCCCCGCAGGCGACCCTGCGCGTGCGCAACCCGCTGGCTGCCGCCCGGCCCGCCGAAACCGTGAGCCTGCCCCTCGCTGGCCTGCCCAAGTTGCTTCGGGGCGTAGCGCCCGGCAGCCTGCGCGTGCGCGACGCAGCCACCAAAAAGCTACTGGTGAGCCAGTTGCTGGATACCAACGGCGACGGCCAGCCCGACGAGCTGCTGTTTCAGACGGCCCTGCCGGCGGGCGGCATGCGCACGTTTACTGTGGGCCCCGGGCCGGCGGCGGTGCCCGCTAGCCCGGTTACCACCTTCGCCCGCTTCGTGCCTGAGCGCACCGACGACTTTGCCTGGGAAAACGACCGGGTGGCCTTCCGTACCTACGGGCCCAACGCGCAGGAGCTCTACGATAAGAAAGACCCCAATGGCACCCTCAGCAGCGGTATGGACTGCTGGCTCAAGCGGGTGCCCTACCCCATCATCGACAAGTGGTATGGCCGGCACGTGCACGAAAAGCCCTTTGCCTACCACACCGATACCGGCGAGGGCTACGACCCCTACCACGTCGGCAGCAGCCGCGGTGTGGGCGGTACCGGCGTGCTCGATACCAATGGTGCCAAGCTCTACGTATCGCGCAACTTTGCTAGCTATAAGGTGCTGGCTACCGGGCCCATCCGCACCGTTTTTGAGCTTACCTACGCACCCTGGGATGCGGGCGGGCGCCAGGTGACGGAGAAGAAAATCATTAGCCTCGACCTGGGCTCCAGCCTCACGCGCTACGAGGAGCACCTCAGCTCGCCGCAGCCCCTGCCCAATCTCACCATCGGCCTCACCTTACACGAGGCCAAGGGCGAGGTGAAAGCTGACCGCCCCGCCGGCTGGTTTCGCTATTGGGAAAAAATCGACGACTCCAACCTGGGTACGGGCGTGGTAGTAGCCCCGAGCTACCTTGCTGACTACCAGGACCACCGCAGTGCCGAAAAAGACCGCAGCCAGCTGTACGTAGTAACCAAACCCCGCCAGAAGACCGTCGTTTTCTACGCCGGCTTCGGGTGGCAGAAAAGCGGCCAGTTTGCTTCGGCTGCTGAGTGGGATGCCTACTTGGCTAGCTTTGCCCAGCGCCTAACCACGCCGCTGGAGGTGCGCTACAAGTGACGAGACTAGAAGCACAAAATAGTATAAAATAAATAACATTTTTATACTATTTTGTGCTTCTATTTATCCAAATTATAGCCTCAGTTTACTACCCTCCGATTTCAGCACATCTCCTTTGCTACTCTTCTGCTCAGAAGCCCGACAAGCAGCCTACCCTAAGTCAGCGGCCAAACGATGAGCAGCATTTTAAGCACGACGCGCAAGTGGCGTAGCGCCGTGGTAAGCTGATTTTCGACTGAGCGACGTGAGATACGCAGTTGGGCCGCTATCTCATCGTTGGAGTAATGCTGAGTCCGGCTGAGCAGGAAAATTTCGCGGCAGCGCTGGGGCAATTGATTAAGTGCTGCGGCTAGCCGGGCTTCCAGGTCAAGCCCTAGTAGCTTGGTCTCGCCACTATTGAAAGTCGCGTCTTTACTCAGCGTTTCGAGCGTCTCACCGTATTGCACCGCACCGGCCGTAGCCAATTGCTTGTAGCGCACGGCCTGGTAGCGCACGGCAGCCGCCAGGTAGGCCGACAGGTTGCTGATAGATAACCGGTTACGCTCGGTCCAGAGCGTTAGGAAAATATCGTGCACAATGTCCTCGCACTCCGTCTGGTCGGGCAGGCGGGTGTAGGCCGCCGTAAACAAGCGCCGCCAGTACCGCTCGTACAGGGTCGCAAACGCGGCGGTGTTGCCCTGCTGCACAGCCTCCCACAAAGCGGCGTCGGTAGCGGCCATCTGAAGTTACAATTGAACAATAAGGAGCCTGAAAGTTATTATTCTCAGCTAGAAATGCGCTTAGGCGTCAGGCCAAATGTATGGCTGGCCGGTAAAAGTTGGGCAGTAGGTTACCGGAAAATTAACCAAGCGAAAAAAAACTTTTACTTTTTTTGAAAAAGTATGTGTGTTGGGGCCAGGCAATTCCTCTTACTAAGGAGAGAGCGCTACCCATGACCGACGAAGAGTACCTGATTCTGTTTGAGAAGTGCCAGGCCAACACGGCAACTGCGGCAGAGCGGGCGCGCTTCGATGCGTACCTGGCCACCGCCGAGCTACCCGACCTACCCTGGGACGCAGCCTCGATGGGCGCCGAAGCAGCTACGCGCCACCGCATTTCTGAACGCCTGCAACACGCTACCCGGCCCCCACGGCCCAAGCGCCGGCGGCAGTGGGCGGGGCTGCTCGCGCTGCTGGCCGCGCTGGTCATCGGGCTAGGGTACTGGCACTTACGCCCATACCAGGCCGCCCCGCTAGCCACCGTAAAGCCCGCCAAGCCCCAGCCGCTGGCCCCCGGCCGCAGTCAGGCTACGCTCACGCTGGCCGACGGCCGCACCGTGCTGCTCGACCAAGCTCAGCGCGGCCTGCTGGCCCGGCAAGGGGCTAGCCAGGTGCAGAAAACCGCCGATGGCCAGCTGCGCTACGCCGCTAGTGCAGCAACCAGCAACGCGCTTCTATTCAACACGGTAGCTACGCCGCGCGGCGGCCAGTACCAGCTCACGCTGCCCGATGGTAGCCAGGTATGGCTGAACGCGGCTTCGTCGCTACGCTTCCCGGTGCCCTTTACCGGGGCCGAGCGGCGCGTGGAGCTGACGGGTGAGGCCTACTTTGAAGTGACCAAGGACGCGAAGCATCCTTTCAAGGTAGCCGCCCGCGGGGCTGAAGTGACGGTGCTGGGCACCCACTTCGACGTGCAGGCCTACGCTGACGAGCCGGCCCTAGCTGCTACGCTGCTCGAAGGGTCGGTGCGCCTGCGCCAGGGCGCGCAGCAGGCGCTGCTACGGCCCGGCCAGCAGGCGCAGCCCCGGCCCGATGGCACCATCCGGGTGCGGGAGGTGGACGTGCAGCACGCCGTGGCCTGGAAAAACGGCTACTTCGTGTTCAACGACGAGCCCATCGAGGCCATTATGCGCCAGGTGGCCCGCTGGTACGACGTGGATGTGCGCTACCAGGGCACGCTGACTAACAAGGACTTTAATGGGAAAATATCCCGCTACAAAGACGCCACCGCCGTGCTGCGCGTGCTGGAGCTAACCGGCGCCGTGCACTTTACTACCGAGGGCCGCCGCATCACGGTGCAGCCTTAGCGCTTTCTTCCTTTTCCTGCCCACCCACTGCCTGCCCACCGCCCCTAGCCAGGGGCCGGGCCGCGCCGTGCCCTTGGCTAGGGGCGGGCCGCTAGCCGCTACTCTTTTCTGCTTTTTTTCACCAAACCGTTGACAATGAGAAACGCTACTCTGTTACTGTCCCAACTGGGCCTGGGAGCCGGGCGGCCCCTGCGGCGCCGGGCCAAGGCCACGGCCGTGGGCCTGCTGCTCGGGGCCGGGCAGTTGCACACCGCCTCGTATGCCCAGGCAGCCACGCCCAGCCAGTCCATCACGCTCGTGGAGCGCAACGTCCCGCTGAGCCAGGCGCTCAAGAAAATTGAGCAGCTGAGCGGCTACACCTTTCTGTACAATACCCAGATGGTGCAGGCGGCCCGGCCCGTCACGCTCAACTTGCAGCGTGCCACCCTGGCGGAGGCGCTGAACCAGGTGTTTGCCGGGCAGGCACTGACCTACACCATTGAGGATAAGTCGATTATTATCAAGCAGAAGCCGGCCAGCCGGACTTCAGCCGTGGCGCCGGTGCAGGTGACGGGCATCGTGCGCGACGAGAACGGCGAGCCCATTCCGGGCGTGACAGTGCGCGTCAAGTCGGCCGATGCGCGCCTGGCGCCCTCCACCGCCACCGACGCCAACGGGCACTACAACATCACGGTGGCTGGCCCCGAGGCGGTGCTCATCTTTTCCTACGTGGGCTTTGAGCCCCAGGAAATTGCGCTGGGCGGCCAAACCAGTATTGAAGTGCAACTGCGGCGCGGCGTGAGCAAGCTCGACGACGTGGTGGTGGTGGCCTATGGTACTACTACTCAGCGCGAAAACACCGGCTCGGTAGCCACCATTGACGCTAAAACTATTGCCCAGCAGCCGGTTAGCAACCCCGTGGAGGCCTTGCAGGGCCGCCTGGCGGGCGTGCTCGTGACGCCCACCACGGGCTTCGGCGGCTCGACGATGAGCGTGCAGATTCGGGGCCAGAACTCGCTGCTAGGGGGCAACCAGCCGCTGTACGTGGTGGATGGCGTGCCCTACGCCGCCAACGGGCTCAACAGCTTCGCGGCCTTCGGCGCGTTTCCGCAGAATGGCAGCTACGACAGCCCGCTCAACAGCATCAGCCCGGCCGACATTGCCAGCATCGACGTGCTGAAGGATGCCGACGCCACGGCCATCTACGGCTCGCGCGGGGCCAACGGCGTGGTGCTCATCACCACCAAAAAGGCCAAAACCGGCCAGGGCAAGCTCGACGTAAACGTGTACACCGGTGCGGGCCGGGCCACGCGCTTCATCAACCAGCTCAACACCGAGCAGTACCTGGCCCTGCGCCGCGAAGCCTTTGCCAATGACGGCATTATGCCCACGGCCAGCAACGCGCCCGACCTCGTCACCTTCGACCAGACGCGCTACACCGACTGGCAGAAAACGCTGATTGGCAACACCGCGTCCGTGACCGATGCGCAGGCCAGCTACACGGCCGGCACGGCGCTCACGCGCATTGCCCTCACGGGTGGCTTCCGGCGGCAGGGCAGCATTTACCTGGGCGATTATTTCAGCAACCGCTACAACGGCCGGCTGGCCATCAACCAGGCCTCGGTCAACGGGCGGCTGCACCTCGACGCCTCGATGGGCTACGTGCACACCGATAACAAGCAGGCGGCGCAGGACTTCACCACCCTCATCAACCTGCCGCCCAACTACAACCCCTACAACGCCGACGGCACGTTCAACTTCAGCACCAGCCTCACCAACCCCTACGCCCTGACGCTGCGCGGCATCACCAACACCAGCCGCAACCTGCTCGGCGACGTGGCCCTGAGCTACACCATCTTGCCGGGGCTAGCGGCCAAGGTGAGCGCCGGCCTCAACCGGCTCACGATGGACCAGTTCAGCCCCACGCCCGCCGCAGCCGTCAGCACGTTGTTCGGGCCGGCGAAAGCCTCGGCCGATATCGCCAACGCGGCCACCACCACCTACCTCGCCGAGCCGCAGCTGACCTACAACCGCAAGGTGGGGCCGGGCGAGCTGCAAGCGCTGGCGGGCGGCACATTTCAGCAAACCACCAGCGAGCAGCTCTACGTGAACGCGACGGACTACGTCTCCGACGCGGTGCTGCAAAACCTGACCGCCGCCAGCACCAAAACCTACTACGCCGACAACTCCTTCACCTACCGCTACCAGTCGGTGTTCGGGCGCCTCAACTACAACCTCGGCGGCAAGTACATCGTCAACGGCACGTTCCGGCGCGACGGCTCGTCGAAATTTGGACCGAATAACCGCTGGGGCAACTTCGGGGCCGTAGGCGCGGCCTGGCTGTTTTCGGAGGAAGGCTTCGTGAAAAACAGCCTGCCGGCCCTGAGCTATGGCAAGCTGCGCGCCAGCTACGGCATCACCGGCAACGACCTGGGCACGGGCTACTACGACTACCTTGCCACCTACCAGTCGACGGGCCGCTCGGCCTACGGCTCGCTGCTGGGCCTGACGCCCTCGCGCCTGGGCAACACCAATTTCCGCTGGGAAAACGTGAAGAAGCTCGACCTGGCCCTGGAGCTGGGCTTTTTGAAGGACCGCATCCTGTTCACGGCCGACCACTACCGCAGCATTTCGGACAACCAGCTGGTGGGCTTCGCCGTGCCGAGCCAAACCGGCTTTTCGAGCATCACCGCCAACTTCCCGGCCGTGGTGCTGAACCGAGGCTTTGAGTTCAGTTTGAACACGACCAACGTGCAAACCGGCAAGTTCACCTGGACCTCGGCCGCCACGCTCACCGTGCCGCGCAACGAATTGCTGGACTTTCCGGGCCTGGCGGGCTCGGCCTACAATAACCAGTTTTTGCTGGGCGAGTCTACGACCCTGGCGCGCGGCTACAACTACACCGGCATCGACCCGGCCACCGGGCTAGCCAGCGGGGCCTACGTGAGCCCCACCGGCCTGTACACGTTCAACCCCGCCCTCAACAACCAGGTGCGCACCAACGGCTACCCCAAGTACTACGGTGGCCTGCAAAACAGCTTCAGCTACAAGGCCTTCACGCTGGATTTCTTCCTGCAATTCACTAAGCAGACGGCCCGGAGCTACGTGCCCGGCTCGCCTCCCGGCCAGGGCCTGAACAACTGGACCACCGACGCGCTGCGCCGCTGGCAGAAGCCCGGCGACGTGACCGACATCCCGAAGGCCACCTCGTCGTTTGGCACCGCCTACAGCACCTATTTCAACTACACCAACTCGCCCGACGTGTACGGCGATGCCTCGTTCATTCGCCTCAAAACGCTGTCGCTGAGCTACTCGCTGGCCCCGGCCGCCGTGCAGCGCCTGCACCTGCAAGGGCTGCGCCTCTACGTGCAGGGCCAGAACCTGTTCACCCTCACCCGCTACAACGGCTTCGACCCCGAGGTGCCGCTGTGGGCGCTGCCCCCCCAGCGGGTGCTCACGGGCGGGGTGCAGGTGTCCATCTAATTGTCGGCTAGAAACTTACCTTTTTATGCAAACGCAAACGCTACTTCGTTTTTCGCGCCGGCTGCTCGTGCCGGCCTTGCTGGGCCTGGGGTCGTGCAATTTTCTCGACGTGGGCCCGCCGCCCACCCAGGTAGTCGATACCACCGTGTACTCGGCCGATGGCTCGGCCACGGCGGGGGTGCTGGGCATCTACATCGGCCTCACCTCGCGGGGCCGGGCCGTGCCCGGCATCGCCAACGACGCGGGCCTCTCGACCCTGCTGGGCGTGGCCGCCGATGAGCTGCTGTTCGCCACCACCACCTACGACGAGTACCGCCTCAACCAGATAAACCCGGCCGGCAACGGCCCCAATCTGCTGTGGAGCCAAGCCTACACCAACATCTACCAGTGCAACACGGCCGTGGCTGGCCTCACGGCCGCCACCGGCCTCACAGCCAGCCTACGCACGCAGCTGCTGGGCGAGGCCAAGTTCTTGCGAGCCTTCAACTACTTCTACCTCACCAACCTGTTTGGCGACGTGCCGCTGGTGCTCACCACCGACTACACCGCGAGCAGCACGCAGGCCCGCACCCCCAAGGCCGACGTGTATGCCCATGTGATAACCGACCTGCTCGACGCGCAAAAGGCGCTGGGCACCGCCTACCCCGTGAGCAACGAGCGCACCCGCGTGAACCAGGCCGCCGCCACCGCCCTGCTGGCCCGCGTGTACCTCTACCAACAAAACTGGGCCGCCGCCGAAACCCAGGCCACCACCGTGCTGGGCCAGACTACGCTCTACACCCTGCCGGCCCTTAACCATGTATTTCTGTCGAACAGCCAGGAGGCCATCTGGCAGGTGCGCTACGCGGGCACCATCTCGACCAACACGGCCGAGGGAGGCTACTTCGTACCGTCCTCGCTGACGGTGGCACCCACAGCTACCTATCAGCTGACCAACACGTTGTACAACGCCTTCGGTACGCCCGACAACCGCCGCACCACCTGGACCAACTCCTACGCCGTGGCCGGTACCACCTACCGCTACCCCTTCAAGTACCAGCAGCGCGTGGCCACGGCCAGCGCCGGGGCCGCCACCGAATACAGCGTGGTGCTACGCCTGGCCGAGCAGTACCTCATCCGGGCTGAGGCGCGCATCCGGCAGGGTAAGCTGACTGACGGTATTGCCGACCTCAACGTGGTGCGGGCCCGCGCCGGGGCCACTGCCCTGGCCACCACCCTAAGCTCGGCCGACGCCCTGCTGGCCGTGGAGAACGAGCGCCGGCTAGAGCTCTTCACGGAGTACGGCCACCGCTGGTTCGACCTCATCCGCACGGGCCGCGTGGCGGCCGTGCTGGGGCCCTACAAGGGCACTACCTGGGACCAGAACGACAACGTGTGGCCCATCCCAGCCACGCAGTTGCTGGCTAACCCAGCGCTCACGCAGAACCCAGGGTATTAACAACGAGGGCGCCTCACGAGCCCTCTTTAGTTCTCATAAGGGGCTCGTGAGGCGCCCCACTAGCGCAGCTTCCCAATTTCCACCCAGAAATTAACTATTATCATGACCTACTCCCGCCACCTAGCCGCTACCCTATTCGGTGCGGCCTTGCTCGCCGCCGGCCCGGCCATTGCCCAAAAAAAAGCCCCCGCCGCCCGCCCCAAGCCCGCCACCGCTAGCCCCGGCTACACCCTGCAAGGCACCGTAAGCGCCCCCAACGATACCAAGGTATACCTGGTAAGCTACGGTACGGCCCCTACCAAAGACTCGACCACCGTGCAGGGCAACCACTTCGCCTTCAAAGGCCGCGTGGCTGAGCCTACCTGGTACGGGCTGCGCCTGCCGGCCGTGAAGCGCTACGCAGGCTTATTTCTTGAAAACAAACCGATTACGGTGGAGCTGCCCGTCGATGCGCAGGCCAGCCTCGTGGTAAAGGGCTCGGCCACCCAGGACGAGTACGCCACCTACGACAAGCAGTGGAAGGCCATTACCATGAAGGCCGGCCCCATCTACGAGATGCTGCAAAAGGCTACCCCCGCCGGCGCCAAGGGAGCCACACCCGAAGCCCGCAAGGAAGGCGACGCCCGCTTTGCGGCGCTGGAAGCCGAATCGAAGCAGATTGCCGAGACCTACGTGCAGGCGCACCCCAACTCGGTGGTGGCGGCCTCGGTGGTGCAGTGGCGCTTCGTCGATTTTCCGAACTACGACGAGGCCACCAAGCTATACAAGCAACTCGGCCCCGTGGCCAAGGCTTCGGCGCCGGGCCGCAGCATCAGCAAGTTTATGACCACCTACGACAAGTCGGGTCTGGGCAGCAAGCCCGACTTCGCGCAGGCCGATGTGAATGGCAAGCAAGTGAAGCTGAGCGACTTTCGCGGCAAGTACGTGCTGGTCGATTTCTGGGCCAGCTGGTGCGGCCCCTGCCGCGCCGAAAATCCCAACGTGAAGGCCATGTACAGTAAGTACCACGGCCAGGGCTTTGAGGTGCTGGGCGTGTCGCTCGACGGCAAAAAGGAGCCCTGGCTCAAAGCCATCGAAGCCGACGGCCTCACCTGGACCCAGCTCTCGGACCTGCAAGGCTGGAAAAACGCCGTGGCCCTGGAATACGGCATCGCCGCCGTGCCCCAGAACTTCCTGGTGGACCCCCAGGGCAAGGTTATCGCCAAAAACCTGCGCGGGGAGGAGCTGCAAACCAGGCTAGCCCAGCTCTTCGCCGCCAAGCCAGTGGCCAACTAAAGCCCGCACAGTTCTTTTAGTCGAAAAGGCCCCCGGCAGCTGAGCTGCCGGGGGCCTTTTCGCATTACTGCCAGCCGTCCAAGGCAGCCATGCGCAACCCCTATCACCCGCTAGCTACCACAAAACTATTTTCGTCTTGATTCAGACGTGCTTCTCGCCGGCCGGCCCAAATTCTTGCTTAGCCCACTCAAGGAATGCGTAACAATCCCGTAGCTTTGCATAATGCTTCAGCCAAAAAACGTGTCGATGAAGCGCGGCAGCCTTCTCGCCAAGGAGCCGCGAGCAGGCCGCCAGGCCTTCGCTACTATCGGTTTTCCCGATTTTGCCTGTGGCGTTTCCGTTGTTTTTGCTGAGTATTGCCCCACCACCGTTTCGGATTTCGAAACGGTTTTTTTATGCCCGCTGGGTTCGGCGGCCGCCCCGCCGGCTAGCCCCTTGCTCGCCGTGGGCAGCCGCCGCTAGCCCTCTTGCTTGCCCGTTTTAGCTCGTCAATCCTATTTATCCTCCCCTATCGGTATGGCACGTAAAGACCTGCTCGACATCGCCTCCCTCCACCGCGAGGAAATCGAGTTTTTGCTCGACCAATCCACGTCGTTCAAAAAGCTGTTTTCTCACTCGGTGAAGAAAATTCCCGCCCTCGAAGGCAAGTCCGTGCTCATGCTGTTCTACGAGGCCAGCACCCGCACGCACTCCTCGTTTGAGGTGGCGGCCAAGCGCCTCTCGGCCGAGGTCACCAACTTCGACGTGGCCCACTCCTCCATCACCAAGGGCGAGTCGGTGCGCGAAACCATCGAGACGCTCCAGGCCATGCGCACCGACTACATCGTGGTGCGCCACAGCCACCCCGGCCTGCCCGGCATGATAGCCCGCCAAACCACGGCCTCGGTCATCAACGCCGGCGACGGCGCGCACGAGCACCCCACCCAGGCCCTGCTCGACGCCTTCACCATCCGGGAGAAATTTCCCGACCCCCGGGGCAAGAAAGTGCTCATCATCGGCGACATTCTGCACTCGCGGGTGGCGCGCTCTACCAGCACGCTGCTGCAAAAGCTGGGCGTGGAAGTGGCCTACCTCGGGCCGGGCTCGCTGGTGCCCAAGTACGTGCCGGCCAGCATTCCGCGCTTCACCGATTATGAATCAGCCATGGCCTGGGGCCCGGATGTGGTGTACCTGCTGCGCGTGCAGCTGGAGCGCCAGGATGTGCAGTTCTTCCCCAGCGTGCGCGAGTACCACCGCGTGTACGGCATCACCAATACCCGGCTGGCCGAAATCCGCGACCGCGGCCTCTACATCATGCACCCTGGCCCGGTGAACCGGGGCGTCGAGCTCTGCGACGCCGTGATGGACTACGAGCGTAGCCTCATCACCAACCAGGTCGAAAACGGCATCTCCATTCGCATGGCCGTGCTCGACTGGCTCACGCCGGGCGGTGATTTTCCGAAGCAGGAAGCCTACGCCGCCCAGCCGCGCGCTGGCGCGGCCCTGCTCATGCCCTAGCGCAGTTTCATTCCCGATAGTCAGAATACCCCTCCCCTACCCCTTGCCGGCTTACCGCAATCCTCCCCTTATGCTACTCCTGCAAAACGCCCGCATCGCCGCCGAAAACTCGCCCGAGCTTACCGCGGGCGATGTCCTCATTGTCGAAGGAATCATTCAAGCCATCGGCCCCAAGCTAGCCATCCCTGAGGGCGCCCGCGTCATCGACGCGCGCGGCCGGGTGCTGCTACCCGGCATGTTCGATGCCCACGTCCACTTCCGCGCCCCCGGCTTCGAGAACAAGGAAACCATCACCACGGGCAGCGAGGCGGCCATCAACGGCGGCATCACCGGCGTAGTGATGATGCCCAATACCCGCCCGGCCCTCGACTCGGCCACCACCGTGGCCACCGTGCTCGAAAACGCCAAGGACCGCTCGCGCATTCCGGTGTACACCTCGGGCTGCGTCACCAAAAACCGCGAAGGCAAGGAGCTGGCCGAAATCGAGGGCATGCGCGGCCTCGGCGTGAAGATGCTCACCGACGACGGTGACACCACCAACGACCCGGCCGTGCTGCTGCGGGCCATGCAGTACGCCACCGAGTTCGGCATGTTCTTCGCCAGCCACTGCGAGGTGCCCGAGCTAGCCGGCCCGCGCGCCCTCAACGAGGGCATCATGAGCTACCGGCTGGGTATCAAGGGCTCGCCGGCCTGCGCCGAGGAAATTATTATCGACCGCGACATCCGGCTGGCCCGGGCGGCAGGCGCGCACGTGCACATTCAGCACGTATCGAGCAAGCTCGGCATGGAAACCATTCGCTGGTGGAAATCGCGCGGCGACGTGAAGGTGACGGCCGAAGTGGCCCCGCACCACCTGCTGTTCACCGACGAGCACATCGGCGACTACGACACCAACTACAAGATGAACCCGCCGCTGCGCACGCAGGCCGACTGCGATGCGCTGCTCGAAGGCCTCAAGGAAGGCGTCTTCGACATCATCGCCACCGACCACGCGCCCCACACGCCCTTCGAGAAAGCCCAGGATTTCATCAGCGCCCCCAACGGCATCACCGGCCTCGATACGGCCCTGGTGTCGCTGCACCACTTCTTCGTCGAGCCCCAGAAATTTGGCTGGGACCTGGTGGTGAAGCGCTACTCCGCCGAGCCCCGCCGCCTGATGGACCTGCCCGTGCCCACCATCGCAGTGGGCCAGCCCGCCGACTGCGTTCTCTTCGATACCGAAGCCGAAACCACCTTCACGCGGGACTTCATGAAGTCCAAATCTCAGAACACGCCCTTCATCGACCAAACCCTGAAAGGCCGGGTAGACCTGGTGATTTTAGGCACCGAAATCCTATTGGAGCGCTAATAGTAAGCCACCCCAGGCAGCCCGTTTTTATGGTGCCGCCTGGGGTAGCCTTCCTCTAGAAAACTTAAAGCCCCCAGGGGCACCCCACCAGTCAGGTAGGGCGCCCCTGGGGGCTTTAATATGTCGGCGCCAGCCGCTGCCTATCATGACGCGGCCACCTGCCACCTAAGCTATTTGCTCTTATAAAACAACAATTACTGACCACCGTATTGCTGATATTTACGGTATTGATAGTATTGCAAACACTCAGAAGTATCCTTTTCCGAAAGAGTATTTTTGAGACGCTGGTCCCAATTCAGCGTTTACGCTTGCAGCATCGCCAGCTTGGTGAAATAATATAAAATTCTTTTAAACAGTTAATTATGGTTCATAAGTAAGCGTGATAAATACCGTATTTACCGTATTTATTGTAAATACGGTATGGTAGCTACGTAAAGTATTTAGCGTATTGCACGTATTTTTACTACGCACTGGCAATACGGTATTGGCAATGTTTGCCGTCAATACCATATTGCTTTTTCTCAGCAGCCCGACTAGCACATGAAAATTCTATCTTTTGCCAATAACAAAGGCGGGGTTGGCAAGACAACCTCCGCGCTGGCGGTCGCCCACACGCTGCACGCGCAGGGCCTCGCCGTTCTGCTCATCGACGCCGACCCGCAGGCGAATGCCTCCAAGACATTCCCGGTTGCCGGTGAGGCGATGAGCAGCGGGGGCCTGGGCAGCGTGCTGGACGGCCGCCAGGCGCTGATGCAGGCCGTGGAGCAGCCGCTGCCGGGGCTGTGGCTGCTGCGAGCCACGAGCGACCTGGCCCGCCAGGAAAAAGTGCTCGGCAGCCAGCCCGACTACGTGTTTGCCCTGCGCGAGATGCTGACCGAAAATTTTACGCTGCCCGTGCAAGTCGTCGTCATCGATACGCCGCCCAACCTGGGGCCCCTCACCGTGGCGGCGCTGGTAGCCAGCCAGCACGTGTTCATCCCGCTGAAGCCGGAGTTTTTTGCCAGCGAGGGCATGACGGCCTTACAGGCAATGGTGGCGCGCCTGCACAAAAGCTTTGCCCCGCAGCTCAAGGTGAGCGGCATCTTCTTCACCGAGTACGCGCGCTCGTACCGCCGGGCGCTGCACCACCAGGTGGTGGCCAGCCTCGAGCAAGACCCGCAGCTCGCGGGGCTGGTCATGCACACTACCATCCGGGAAAACGTGGCGCTGCCCGAGTCGCAGAGCATGGGGCAAAGCATCCGGGAGTGGGCCCCAAGCTCCAACGGGGCTGCCGACTACCAGGCCCTGACCGATGAAATACGAGCAATACTAGCAATATAAAAAATACTGGCAATAGTTGCCATACCAGCAAGACGAGCGTAGCCTTCTGGCATCTTCTATTTCCGCAGGTATTTTCCGCTTATTTTAACCTATCAACCAATGAGTAACGCCAAGAAAAGCGGCAAGCTGAACATGGTCAGCAACAGGAGCCGCCTGGCGCCCGCCGCGCCCGACCCGCTGGACCAGCTCGTGTACGGGGCCCCCGCACCAGTAGCAGCCGCGACGCCCGCCGCGCCTGAGGTGCCCCCGGCCGCCCCCGCCCGCCGGATAATCTTCACCAACCAGCTCACCCCGACCGTTTACACCCAGCTGCGCCAGTACGAGTACTGGGGCCGCAAGGCCATTCATGAGATACTCGACGAGGCACTCTCCGCTTTCTTCGCCGACAAGCCAGAAGCCCAACAGCAGCTTCCCGAAAAGGAGCGCGCCAAACTCAAGGGCAAGCTGCTGGAGTAAGCGGCGGTGGGGGAGGCGGGGCGGCCACCCTACCCACGACTGGCCGCCTACCTGGCCGAACGCACTACCAGCGCTGCAACGAGTGCTGCCGCTAGCCACGCCACCCAATTTAGTTACACTACTTACTCACTACCCTGAGCTGCGTGGCGACGCGCTAACGCTCCTTTTAGGCGCGTGGCGACACTATCGGCCTTGCCCTGGTACTTGGGGCGCATCCGCTAGCCAGGAGGGCGCTAGAGGCCAGCTTTGTGCGAACAGAAAAAAATTGATTAATTATTATATATAATTTTTTATTTTGCCCCCCTGGTGTGCGAAGCCAAACTGGGCGTAGAGTCGGTGAAAAATTGTCTGGTGAAACAACCTCTTTTTTTCAAAAAAAAACTCACTAGCTAGTCTTTACTTCTTATTAATCTTTAATAGTCTTTACGGGTCTCAGAACTACTTGATTTATAATTACTTACATGGGTCATCTGCTACCAAATTGCCGTTTGCTGCTACCAAATTGCCGTTTGCTGCTACCAAATTGCCGTTTCACGACTACCAAATTGCCGTTTTAGCGGGCGCTATCTGCTACCAAATTGCCGTTTGCTGCTACCAGATTGCCGTTTCAAAACGGCAATCTGGTAGCAGATAAAAGTTATCCACATTGGCCATCTGCTACCAGATTGCCGTTTGGGGAGACTGGCAACTGCTACCAAATTGCCGGTAAAAGAGGGGTGATAGGGCGTAATAGGAAGCCGGCTGTACCTTGGGACACCGTATCTGCTACCAAATTGCCGTTTCGTGACCAACCAACTGACCATTATCGCGCCTCGGCCGGAAGTGAGGCAACACAATGCGCTGATAAATAGCTCCTTTGTGCTGAATACCTTGGAGTGGCGGGCGTTTACGGCCATTCTGGCCCGCATTCATCCCGATGACGAGGAATTTAAGGAGTACTTCCTGCCGGCGCCCGAGCTGGTGGGGGAGGAGTCGGGGGGAAGCGCCTACCTGCAAATCAAGGGCTTAGCCAAGCGCCTGCTGAATAAAACGCTGTACGTAGAGCAGCTGGGTCCCAACGGGGAGCGGGTGAGCAAGCCCGACTACGAGTACATTTCCTTCATCACCAAGGCGCGCTACGTGCGGCAGCGCGGGGGCTTGTTTGTGAAGGTAAACCCCGATTTTGTGCCCTATCTGCTGCAACTGACGCAGCGCGGCAACTTTACCAAGAGCCTGACGACGGAGCTTAAAAGCCTGAGTGGCAGCCACTCGTTCAAGATTTACTGGCTGCTGTCGGAGTATCGCACGTTTGGGTCGCGCACGTTCACGGTCGAGGACCTGCGGTTTCGGCTGGGTATTCGGGCCGAGGAGTACACGGGCCGCTTCAATAATTTTAAAGCCAAGGTGCTGGACAAAGCCCAGGAAGAGCTGGCCGACACCGACTTATGCTTTGAGATGGAGCTACTGCGCGAGGGCAAGGCGGTGAAGCAGATTCGCTTCACGTTCAAGGCCGGGCCGCTGCTTTTGGAGCCATCTGCTACCAAATTGCCGTTAGCGCCCGCTGCCGCGCCGCTGGCCCCGCCCGCCTGGCAGGCCAGCCTGCTGAAGCTGGGCGTGGGGGAAGCCGGCTGCGAGGTGATAGGCCGGCACCTGGCCGAAGGCCAGTACCCGGTAGCATACCTCGACTACGTACTGGAGGTGCTGGGCCGCCCCCGCAAAGCCAGGATTCGCAAGCCGGCCGACTACGTGTATAAGTGCATTACGGGCAAGCTGCTGCTCGAAGAGTTTCGCCGCAGCCAGGAGCCGGCTGCGGCCCCGGCGCCGGCCCCGGCCAAGCCCGTGCGCAAAGCGGCCGCCAAGCCGGCGGCCCCGGCCCCGGCCGAAACGGTGTATCAGGTGGCGGAGGTGCGGGAGATGTACGACAACCCCGGGCCTTTCAGCAAGCGCACCGAGCGCGCGCCCACGTTTGCCGAGCACCTGGAGCGCATCTACCTTAGCCAGGGCTTTGTGCTGGAGAAGCGTGCTGGCAAGCAGGTGCTGGTGCTGAAGGCGGGCTAGCGGCCGGGCGCTACGGGGGCGGGCGGCGGCCTTTCCTTGGTCGGCGTAGTTGGCGCCCTGGGCGACGCATTGGGGCTTTATGGGGAGCGGCCGCGCGGACAGGCAGGCGGCGGGCGTTACTTGCCGGCGCAGCTTCCTCCCTTGTCCTTTTATGCCCCCTTCGTCGCTGAGCTATCCGCCCGAGCAAACGCGCTTTGAGTACGGGCGTATTGTGGCGGCGGCCCTGGATTTGTTTTTGCAGCGGGGCCTCGTGGCGGTGTCGCTGGCCGACGTGGCCCTGCGCCTGCGGATGCCGCTGGGCGCCCTGGAGCGGCACTTCCCCGCCGGCAAGCCCGCCCTGGTGCAGGTGGCCCTGCAAGAGCACCTGCGGGAGGTGCACCAGCAATTGGCCCAGCAGCAGCTAGCCAGCAGCAATGCCGTGGAGGAACTGCTGGCCATGCGCCGCTTCATGCACCAGCTCATTGGCGAGGCGGGGTACTTGTTTTTTCGCGAGCTGTACCGGTACTACCCCCGCACGTGGCGGCACGTTGCGCACGCCCGCACCCGGTTTACCAGCGCCTACTTGCGGGCCAATTTTCGGCGGGGAGTGCAGGAGGGCTTCTACTGGCCCACCCTGGCTACCGAAGCCCTGATTGAGCGCTGGCTGCGCGAGGCCGCCGAGCAGCAGGATGCGGCCCACTCGGCCAGCGAGCTGGCCGAAACCCGGCACGCGCACCTTAGCCAGCTGCTGGCTGGCCTGGCTACGCCCCTGGGCGCCTACGTGGCCCGGCGGCTGCAAGAAGCACCACCCTATTACTAGCCGATAGCCAGCGCGGCGCCGGCGGCGCGCCCTGCCAAAAACCGGGCACTTGAGCGCTAGTGACTAGCCGGGCCCGGGCCGCGCGTGGGCCGGTAATTGGGGCGCCGGAGCAATATTTTGAAAAAAAGCGCCCGCTCCACACCCTGGCGCCTAACCAGGCGTTACATTTAACCCAACTTACCTTCCCACTTGCTGCATGGCTACCCCGCCCAAACTTGGTTCTTACGTCGGTCTTACCCTGGCGCTCTTTGGCCTGGCCTCATACCGCTTCTACGAGCACCGGGGCAGCCAGGACCCGCCCAGCAAAGAGCAGGTGCTGGTGGGCTCGATGGTGCAGGGCCTTACGCAGGCCCACTACCAGCCCGAGCGCCTCGACGACAACTTTAGCCGGCGCGTGTATGAGCTGGCCCTCAAGCGCCTGGACTACCGCCGCAAGTTTTTGCTGCAAGCTGATGTGGCGCAGCTGGCCAAGTACCAGCTCGACATTGACGACCAGACCAAGCGCGGCACCCGCGAGTTTCTGGACCTGAGCACCCGGCTCATGGCCGAGCGCACCCAGCAGGTGCAGGCCTTGGTGCACGAGCTGCTGGCTCAGCCGTTCACCTTCGATGCCGACGAGAGCCTGCAAACCGACTACGAGAAAACGGCCTTCGCCGCCACCGCCGCCGACCGCCGCGAGCAGTGGCGCAAGCAGCTCAAGTACGAGACGCTGGCCCGCGTGGCCGAGCTGCTCGATGAGCAGGACAAGCGGCGCGCCCGCGCCCGCCTGGCCAGCCTGCACCACGAGCCCCTGCCCGCCGCGCCCGCCGAGCGCACCGTGGCTCAGCTCGAAGCCGACGCCCGCCAGCGCGTGCTCAAGTATTACGACGAGCAGTTTGCCGACCAGCCCGATGCCGACGAGCTGCTGGCCCGCTACGCCAACGTGATTGCCAATACCTACGACCCGCACACCGACTACCTGGCCCCCCAGCGCAAGGAAGCCTTTGACTTTCAGCTGACGGGGCGCATGGATGGCATCGGGGCGCTGCTGCGCGAGCGCGACGGCCTCATCTACATCGAAGACGTGGTGCCTGGCTCGGCCTCGTACCGGCAGGGCGAGCTGAAAAAGGGCGACGCCATCTTGCGCGTGGCGCAGGGCGCGGCCGAGCCCGTGAGCATCGAGGGCTGGCACGCCAACAAGGTGGTGACCCTCATAAGGGGCAAGAAGGGTACCGAGGTGCGCCTGACGGTGAAGCGGCCCGACGGCTCAACCAAGATTATTCCCATCATCCGCGACGTGGTGCTGAACGAGGCCACCTACGCCCAGTCGGCCGTTATCAGCGACCCGAGCGGCCTCAAAATCGGCTACCTGCGCCTGCCCGTTTTCTACGCCGATTTCAAAGACGAGGGCGGGCGCTCGTCGGCCGACGACGTGAAGAAGGAGCTAGCCAAGCTCACGGCCGAGGGCGTGCAGGGCATCGTGTTTGACCTGCGCGAAAACGGCGGCGGCTCGCTGCGCGATGCCGTGGACATGGCGGGGCTCTTCATTCCGAGCGGCCCGGTGGTGCAGGTGCACGATAGCCGCGGCACCACCAACGTGCTCAACGACCGCGACCCCCGCGTGCAGTACGCCGGCCCGCTGGTGGTGCTGGTGAACAAGCACAGTGCCTCGGCCTCCGAGATTGTGGCCGCTGCCATTCAGGACTATAAGCGCGGCCTCATCATCGGCACGCCCACCACCTACGGCAAGGGCACGGTGCAGCGCATCGTGGACCTCGACGACATGGTGCCCGCCAGCCTCGGCGCGGTAAAGCCGCTGGGCTCGCTCAAGTTCACGATGCAGAAGTTTTACCGCGTCACGGGCAGCTCTACGCAGTTCAAGGGCGTGGCCTCCGACATTGTGCTGCCCGATATCGCCTCCGACCTCGACGAGGGCGAGCAGCAGGCCGACTACGCCCTGCCCTGGGATGAGATTAAGGCCTCCAGCTACCGCCCCTGGGATGCGCAGCCCAACTACGCCCGCCTCGAAGCCAACAGCAAGGCCCGTGTGGCGGCCAGCCCCAGCTTCCGGCAGCTAGCGGCCATCGTACAAAGCCTGCGCAAGCGCCAGGACGAAACCATCGTGCCGCTGCAACTCGATAAGTTTCGGGCCCGGCGCCAGCTGGTGCAGGCCGAGGCCGAGAAGTACGAGGCACTGCAAGCTACGGCCAAGCCCCTGGCTATCACCCAGCTCGCCGCCGACCGCCTGGCCCTGCAAGGCGACTCGGCCCAGATGAACCGCGCCATGCGCTTCACCCGCGGGCTGCCCAAAGACCTGACCCTGACCGAAGCCATCGCCGTGCTGAAGGACGCGCAGTAAGCGCGTGGTTGCCGGGCGCAGCCTGCGGCCAAGGGTAGAAGGGGTTTCAAGTCATTAATAGCTAATTAATTGATAAGTAAACAAAAAAGCCGGCCTGGCGGCGTGCTCCAACTGGAGCACGCCGCCGGGCCGGCTTTTGCGATGTCGCGCCTTGTGGCCAGGCTAGTGGGTCAGGGCCACCTTGCGCACGCTGGTGGCCGCGCCGCTGCGCACGTGCAGGTAGTAGATGCCGCTGGCCAGCCCGGCCAGGTTGAGCGGGGTGGCCGCCTCCGGGCGGGCCGTGCCCGTGTACACGCACTGGCCCAGGGTGTTGAGCACCTGCACGGCGAGCGGGCCGGGGCCGGCCCCGCGCACGTCCAGCGTGAGCTGGCCGCTGGCCGAGGGGTTGGGATACACCGTGAGGGTGCCGGCTAGCTCGGGGGCTTTAATAGCGAGCGGCGAGGTGCTGAAGCCCGCCTCGATAAGGTAGCGGTAGTTGGGGGTGTTGCTGGCCGTGATATCGACCGGGGTGCCGGGCGTGGAAATACCGAACTGGTAGAACGTGCCCGGCCGGGTGGGCACCTCGGTCTGGTAGGCCAGCGGCGAAGGATAAGGGGCGGCGGAGGTGGTCGGCTGCACCACCTGGGCCAGCCCGGCCAGGAAGCTGCCCGCCGGCACCTGCACGGGCGTGGTGAGCACGAACGTGTGCAGGGTGTTGTTGTCGCCGGCCTGCATGGTGTAGGGGGCCGACTGTGCCAGCACCCGGCCCGTAGTGTCGGCCACGATGCCGTAGACGACGTTGCCGGCGTTGTCGCGCGCATCGCCCAGGCGGGCGCGCACTACATTGATGGTATAGGGGGTGCTGGCCCGGTATTTCACGGCGAAGGCGCTCGTGTAAGTTCCCGTAGTATTGGGCAGGAAGGTAGTTGAGCTAGCCGGCGCATCGCCCGTGATGACGGAGAAATACCCGTTGCTGGCCGTAGTTACCGTGCTGGCCGACTGCGCGTTGTTGGTAGCGTTGCCATCGGCCGGCACGCTCACGGTGGCCGTAGTGGTGCCGGCCTGGCTTAGCAGCAGGCCCGGGAAGCGCACGGTAGCCGTGGCCCCGGCCGCCAGGGTCGGCAGGGCCACGGTGGCCGTCTGGGTATTGGCACCGCTGAGGGTGAGGGTGGCGGTTTGGCCGCTCACGCTCGTCGAGCCGGGGTTGGTGATGTAGGCCCGGTAGGCGTAGGCCTGGCCGGCGGGCAGTGTGGCCACGGCGTACACGGTGCGCACGGCCAGGTCGTTGGCCACGGGCGGCACGAAGCGGTAGGTGCGGCCCGCATCGGGCAGGGCCGCTTGGCCGCCGGCGGCCGCCAGGCTCGTAAAGCTGAAGCCAACCGAGTAATCGTCATACACGCCATCCTGAAAGGTGGGGGTGCTCCAGGCCGTGCCGCCGCCTTTCAGCACCGACAGCACCTGCACCGGGCCGCTTCCCGCGCCCTTCAGCCCCACGTTGGCCGTGGAGTAGTAGATGGTGGAGGGGCTGGCCGCCACCGCCGGGCCGTACACAAACTCGACTTGGTTGGTGCCCTCGTAGAGCTTGAGCTGGAAGCTGAAGCTAGCCAGCTGCTTATCAATCAGGTTGGACACGCCCATGCGGGCCTTGTCGCTCACGTTTTTCCACTGAATGGTGCACACCTGGCTGCCCGCGCTGCCGGTGGTGGCCACCCGGTACTCGGTGCCGCCGGTGGTGGCCGCCTCCAGGTCGGTGTTGAAGGGCACCAGCAGGTAGGTGCCCGCGCCCTTGAGTGCCCCGCCCACCACGCTGAAGGGGCTATTGGAAAAGTTGGGCGCGGGCGGCGCGGTGGTGCCCAGCTTCACGTAGCCGTTGGTGTTGAGCACGAACTGCGTGAAGGTGCTGCCCCCGAAGGTGAACGAGAACCCGATGTTCTGGGCCGCCGAGCTGGCATCGTCGAAGTTGGCGGTGGCGATGGCCGTGCCGCCGTTGCCCAGGTCGGTGTAGGTGCCGGCCACCGACTGCGCCCCCACGGCCGACAGGCCCAGCGTTTGGCCGTGGGCCGCGCCCGCCCCCAGCAGGGCAAGCAGCACCAACGCGCCGCACCGGCCGGCGGCAGTCACCCGAGTGTACAGAGTATGCATAGTCAAGAGGAGGTAAAATGAAACTGCTAAGAAAGCCCCGCTTTAGAAAGGACGAACCCACTCAGGCTTTTACCCCACGCGGGGACTTCTTTCCCGAAGTTTTTTTATTCGCAAGCAGCATATTACCCGCCACTTGGGGCTTGTCTAGGCCGCTTAAAAACGAAAAAGCCCCCTTGCACGCAGCAAGGGGGCTTTTTGACACCCGAAAGTAACTGGGCGCCTACTCCACGGTGAGGCGCTGGGCCAGCGGGCCGCTGCGTACCAGGTACACGCCGGGGCTCAGGCTGGTGGGCAGGGCCAGGGTGGCTTGGCCAGTAGCGTCGGCGGTGGCGGTAGCTACGAGGCGGCCCAGCAGGTCGGCCACTTGCAGGGGGGCGCCGGGCGCCAGGCCGGCCACGGCGGACGTGCCACGCGCGGGGTTGGGGTAGAGGCTGAAGGCCGCCTGCCGCTGGCTGGCCGCAGTGGCCAGGGGCGAGGTAAGGTCGTTGAGCTGGGCCACAAAGCCGATTTGGGCATTGTAGGGGTTGGGCAGGGTGGTGCTGCTAAAGGCCGCCGGGCCCTGGGTGAGGCCAGTGGCGTAGAGGCGCGCGCCGCTGACGGCCAGGCCGAACGCCTGGTCGGTGAAGGCGCTGCCGGCGCGCTGGGCCCAGGCCGGGCTGGCGGTGCTGCCCGCATCGGTGTACTTAGCCAGGAAGACGTCGGGCAGGGCCGTGGTGCCGTAGCCGGCCAGCGAGGTGCTGCCGAAGGCTACCGCGTTGGCGTTGGCCGTAGTGTTGAGATAGTAGCCGGTGACGTACACGCCGGTGGCGCTCACGGCCACGCCGGTGGCCTGGTCGGTGCTGGTGCCACCGCCCAGCTGGGCCCAAGTCCAGGTGGCGGTGCTGCCCGCATCGGTGAGCTTGGCCACGAAGGCATCGTTGCTGGCCGAGGCGGCGCTGGCGCCGGCCAGCGTCACGGTGCCAAAGGCCACCGCGTTGGCGTTGGCGGTGTTGTTGTTGACGTAGCCAGCGGCGTACACGCTGCTGCCGCTCACGGCCAGGGCGGCGGGCTGGTCGGTGCCGGTGCCGCCGGCGGCCAGCGCCCAGGTGTAGGTGGCGCTGCTGCCCGCATCGGCGATTTTAGCCACGAAAACATCGTTGTTGGAACTCGACGTGCCCTGGCCGGCCAGGGTGGTTGCGCCGAACGCGACCGTGTTCGCATTGGCCGCGTTGTTGCTGAAATAGCCCGTTGCGTACACGCTGCTGCCGCTCACAGCCACGCCCGCGGCTTGGTCGGTGCCGAGGCCGCCGCCGGCCAGCGCCCAGCCAAAGGTGCCGGTGCTGCCGCCGTCGGTGAGCTTGGCCACAAAGGCATCGTTGCCCGAGGCCGAGGTGCCCAGGCCCGCCAGCGTAGCCGCGCCGAAGGTCACGGCGTTGGTATTCGCGGTGTTGTTGCTGAGGTAGCCCGCCAGGTAAACGGTGGTGCCGCTGGCCGCGATGGCGCGGGCCACGTCGGCCCCGGCGCCGCCAGCCACCTGCACCCAGCCCCAGCTGGCCGAGGTACCCGCGTCGGCGATTTTAGCCACGAAAACATCCTGGGTGGCGCTGGTGGCCTGCCCGTTGGCGGTGAGCGTGCCGAAGCGCGTGAGGTTGGCGTTGGCGTTGTTTTCGGTGATGAAGCCGGTGGCGTACACGTTGCCGCCACTCACGGCCAGGCCGTTTACCTGGTCGCTGCCCAGGCCGCCGGCGCCCAGGGCCCACACCCAGGCGTTGGCTGCGGGGTTCCACTTGGCCACGAAGGCATCGAGGCTGCCGACCGCCGTGAGGGTGGTGCTACCCAGTGTGATGCGGCCCGAGAACGAGCCCGCTACGTACACGTTGCCGCTGGCATCGGCGGCCGTGGCCTGGCCCGAAAACGAGCCGCCCACCTGCGCCTGCGCCACGCGCGCCCAGCTGGCGCTGGTACCGCTGGCTTCCGTGAGCTGGCCCACGTAGCACGACGTGGCGCCCGCCACCAGCGGCGAGCCGGCGGCCGCGCCAAAGCCGGCCTGCCCCGTGAAGGTGCCCACCGGGTACACGCTGCCGCCGCTCACGGCCAGGGCCGTCACGTTGTCGAGGGCAGGGCCGCCGCCGGCCAGGGCCCAGCCCCAGGTGGCGCTGCTGCCCGCGTCGGTGAGGCGGGCCACGTAGGCATCCTGGCTGTTGGTGGTTGTGGTGCCGTTCAGCGCCCCCAGGCTGCCAAACGTCACTACGTTGTTATTAAAGCTGTCGTTGGTGAAAGCCCCGCCCACGTAAAGGGCCGTGCCGTTGATGGCAAGCGCCGTGGTCTGGTCGGTGCCGAAGCCCCCGGCGGCCTGCGCCCAACTGAAGGCGCCGGTGCTGCCCGCATCGGTGAGCTTGGTTATGAAAATATCCTGGCTGGCCGTGGCGGCCTGGCCGTTGAGCGCCCCGGCCGCCCCGAAGGTTACGCCGTTGGCATTGGCGCTCGAATTAGTGAAGTAGCCGGCCGCGTACACGTTGCTGCCGCTCACGGCCAGGGCCGTGGCCTGGTCGGTATCGCTGCCGCCGGCCACCTGCACCCAGGTAAAGGCGCCGCTGGCCCCGCCATCGGTTATTTTGGTAATGAAGGCATCCTGGGTGGCCGCCGTGGCCAGGCCGTTCACTACGCCTACCGCCCCGAAGGTCACCCCGTTGGCGTTGGCCGCATTGTTATTGACATAGCCGGCCGCATACACGCTGCTGCCGCTCACGGCCAGCGCCGAGGCCTGGTCGGTGCCGGTGCCGCCGGCCGCCAGCGCCCAGCTGAAGCTAGCCGAGCTGCCCGCATCGGCGATTTTAGCCACTACCACGTCGCTGTTGAACGTGGAAGTGGGAGATAACCCATTGATTGGCAGCGTGCCGAAGGTAACGACCTGCGAGTTGTTGACGTCGTTGACGAAGGCGCCGCTCACGTACACGCTGCTGCCGCTCACGGCCAGGCTGGTGCCCGCGTCGGTGCGCGCGCCGCCGCCGTTGAGGGCCCAGGTGAAGCTGGCCGAGGCGCCCGCATCAGTTAGCTTGGCCACGAACAAGTCGCGGCCGGCCGCGCTGGCCTTGCCCACCAGCGGCAGCGTGCCGAAGGCCACGGCGTTGCTGCCCGCCACGTTGTCGGTGGTAAAGCCAGTGAGGTACACGGTGCTGCCGCTGAGCGCCACGGCGGTGGTTTGGTCGAAGTCGGTGCCGCCCGCGCGCACGGCCCAGGCCCAGGTGCCGGCCGCCGCGTTCCACTTCGCCACGAAGATGTCGCTGTTGCCCGCGCTCACCAGCGTGGTGCCGCCCAGCTGCACCTGCCCGGTGAAGTAGCCGGCCACGTACACGTTGCCGCTGGCATCGGCGGCCGTGGCCGTGGCCGTGGCATTGCCGCTGTAGGGCTGGCTGGAGGCCAGCGCCGCCGACCAGTCGGGGGTAGTCTGGGCCTGGGCGGCCGGCAGCAGGCCGAGGGCCAGCGCGGCCGAGGCTACCCACCGGCGGCTACCCGGCCGCGAGCGAAGGGCGTAAACTTGTGACATGCGAAAAGTAGAAAGAGAAGTGAAAGGGGTCTGAAAAAGCTGCCCGGCCTGGCAGCCTGGGCAGTATCAAGACGTTACCCCCTTCCAGTTTACCCCACTGCCGCTTGCATTAACTCGAAATAATTTTTCTACGCCCCTAACCGGATTCTTCTTGTAGAAAGTGGATTTGCTTGCTGGTCGGGCTAAAAATTTAAAAGAACGTCATGCTCATCTGGCGTCCGCTTGTCGAAGCATCTCTACCGCTTCATCAGGGCGGTCGGTGTGGTAGAGCTGCTTCGACAAGCGGACGCCAGATGAGCATGACAGGTTGCGGGAAGGCGTTATTAACAAAACTCAATCATGCTCTTCCAGGTGGTTCCGTAGGTCACACCAATAAGCCTGCCCAACAGTAGAAATGCGGCCCCGACAGAAAGCTTAGCCCCACAACCTACTGGACACCAGTTAGATTTTCTACTTGAACCCGCCGCCGGGCCGCGTCGCTCACGGCTGCTTCAGGTACTCGGCTGCCGCCTGGTTCTTGGGGTTGAGTTGCAGGGCCCGCGCGTAGTGCTGGGTGGCTAGCTTCTTGTTGCCCAGGGCGGCGTAGGTTTCGGCCAGGCTGTCGTAAGTGTTGGCGCTGGCGGGGTAGAGGCGCACGTTGAGCTGAAAGACGGCCAGCGCGTCGGCGAGCTGGCCTTGCTCTACCAGCGAGTAGCCCCAGGCGTTGATGGCCGGCTCGGGCCAGGTGTAAGCATGGTCACGGCGGCGGGCCCGTTTCACTTCTTCCGCCAGGTGGCTGAAGCCGCGCTGGCGCAATGTGCGGTGCAGGGCGCGCAGGGTGGGGGGCAGGCCAAAGCCATCGGCCACGCGCATATCGGGCAGGTAGCAGGCGGCCAGCGCATCGACGAAGCGCTCGGGGCTGGCTCCCTGCAAGTTGGTGAGCACCACGATGGCCAGGTCATCATCGGGGTAGAGAAACACGGCCGAGCGGCCGCCGCCCACCGGGGCCAGGGCGCGGTGCTCGGGCCGGTCCACGGTGGGCCAGCCCAGGGCGTAGCCGGTGAGCTTGCCACCAAAGCTGCGCTGCGAGCCATCGTTGAGGCGGCCGGGCGTCCAGAGGGTAGGCAGGCTGCTGATTTGTAAGAGCTTGCCTTGCTGCAAGGCAATCAGCCAGCGGGCCATTTCCTCGGCCGTGGAGCTCATGCCGGCCGCCGTGCGCAGGGAGGGCGGAAATACCTCAAACAGGTTTTGCAGCTGCGCGCCCCGGCGCGGGTGCCCGTCGATGTACTGCGTGTAGGTGTAGCCGCGGGCGCCGTGGGGCAGCACGTCGTGGGCGTCGCCGGCGCTGGTGCGGGGCATGCCCACCACCTCCAGCTGCCGCTGCCGGATAAACTGCACGAAGGGCTGGCCGCTGAGCTTGTCGATAAGGCGGCCCAGCAGCAGGTAGTTGGTTTGGTTGTAGGCAAACTGCTGGCCGGGCGCAAAGTCCAGCGGCTGCGTTTGCACCTGGGCCCAGGCGGCCTTCTCGTTGTTTTCGGTCACCAGCGCGTCTTCGGGCATGATGTCGGGAAGGCCGGACGTGTGCGTGAGCAGCTGCCGCACCGTGACCGGGTGCCAGGCGGCGGGCAGCTCGGGCAGGTAGCGCCCCACCGGCGCGCCTAGGTCGAGCCGGCCGGCCTCAACCAGCTGCATGGCCGCCACCCCCACAAAAGCCTTGGTGATGGAGTTGATGAAAAAGCGCGTTTGGGTCGTGACCGGCACTGAGTCCTGCACGTTGGCCACGCCGTAGCTGGCTAGCTTGGCAAGGCGGCCGTGGCGCACCACCGCCAGCTGCAAGCCCGGGATGCGGAGCTGCTTCATGGCCTGGCGCACCAGCCCGTCCACGCTATCGGCCGGCGCTTGGGCCTGGCTGGGTCGGGTGCCAGCCAGCAGCAGCAGGAAGGAGAGGCCGGCCAGGTGGAGCCAGCGGGAAAACCGGGTAGTGTTCATGGGAAGGGGCGAAAATGAGACAGCTGGCCGGGTGCGGGCGTCCCCGGCCGGCGCCCAAATGTATGCACAGAACCATGCAATGCAAAGTAGCATCCCATGCATTTTACCGTTAAATATTCCTTGCGGTGGCGAGGCTGCTTACCCAGGCAATTCAGCTAACACAGCTAGCCATTAACCCTGAATAGATTGCCCGCAACTGAATGCTGACAGGCTTTTGAGAAGGTGCTTGCACTTTATTAAAATCACCCTTAAAACGTCCTACTTATCTGGTGTCCACTGGCCGAAGCATCTCTACCGCACCGCTAGGGTCATTCGGTAGAGAGACTTCGGCCAGCGGACGCCAGATGAGCAGGACGAACGATTTGCTTTTGTGCCTGTAGCAGGCTAGCCCTTCGGAATCTCCCCCACCGGCCGCAGCTCGAAGCGCAGCAGGTGGCGCGGGGCCAGGTAGCGGCGGGCGGCCCGGCGGGCATCGGCCGGGGTGATGCTGGCCAGTAGCCGGGGCTGGGCCAGGCGAGCGGCCAGGGGCTCGCCGTTCTGGTACTGGCCTAGCAGGTAGCCCAGCCAGTAGCTGTTGGTGGTGCCCTGGTGGGCGAGGTCGGCGCGCTGCTCGGCCAGCACCTTGGCAAAGTCGTCGGGGGCCGGGCCGTGGGTGGCCAGGGCAGTAATTTCTTCCAGCGTGGCGGCCACGAGCTTGTCGGCATTGGCCGGCGCGCAGTAGAACAGGATGGTGCACGTGTAGCGGCCGGTGGGCAGCTTGCTGGCGCTGGCTTGCACGCTGGGCGTGTACACGCCGCCTTCCTGCTCGCGCAGGCGGGCCAGCAGGCGCAGCTCCAGCAGGTCTTCGAGCACGCGCAGGGTCATGTTCTGCTTAGCCGAATACGGGTACTGGCCCTGAAATACCAGCCGGACAGTGGCCTTATCGTCGTGGCCCAGGCGCACGATTTTGGTGAGCGGGCCGGCGGGCGGCGCGATGTGCAGGTTGCGATACGTGCCCGGCTGGCCCGGCAGCGCGGGCAGGGCACCCAGGTAGCGGGCCAGCAGCGGCCGCACGGTGGCCGAGTCGAGGTTGCCCACCAGCACGAAGGTGAAACCCGCCGCGTTGCCAAACCGGGCCTTGTAAAAGGCCTCGGCCACCGCCTGGCTGGCCGCCTGCACCCGCGCCGCCGTGGGCGCCTGCCGCCGAAAACTGCCCCCGCTGAGCACGGCCGCCACCGTATCGACAAACACCCGGCCGGGCGCGGGGCTGCGGGCGGCAATGCTGGCCAGGGTCCCGCTTTGCAGGGTGGCCCAGGCCAGGGAGTCGTAGCGCGGCTGGGTGCAGTAGAGGTAAATGAGCTGCAAGGCCGTTTCCAGCTCGGCCGGACTGCTACGGCCCTGCAAGCCCTGCGACAGCTCGCCCAGGGCGGGTGCCACCGCCACCTCGTGGCCCGTGAGGCGCTCGCGCAGGCGGCGGGCCGGCCAGGCCCCCACGCCGCTATTCAGCACCAGCGGCGCGCTCATGGCGGCCGAGGTGAAGTCGGCATCCGGGGCCCGCGACGTGCCGCCGAAGGCGTAGCTGCCCAGTAATATCTCGTTGTTTTGCAACGCAGTAGGCTTGAGCACCACGCGCACGCCGTTGCTGAGCAGCAACTCGGTAGCGCCCGCGGCCGGCTGCCGCCGCTCGCGCACGATACGCCCGCCGGCCGTCACTGCCACGAGCGGCGCGTCATCAGTATCGGCTGCCTCAGCGGCGGCTGCGGCCTCGGTGGCTAGCCCGGCGGTCGGCTGAAACCAGGCCGTGAGGGTGGCGGCGTCGGATAGTTGGGCGCGGTCGGCTGCGGGGGCTTGTAGCAGCAGGGCGCGGTTGTCGGGGCGCACGAAGCCGGCCGCCAGGGCGCTGAGCTGGGCGGGCGTCACGGTGGCGAGGTGGGCCAGGGCCAGGTCGCGCTCGGTGGCCAGCCCCGGCGCGGCGGCCTGGTGCAAAAACAGCTGCACGTACTCGCGGGCGTAGCTGGCCGAGGGGTGCTTGTCGCGCTCCTGCCACAAGGCGTCGTAGCTGGCGCGCAGGGCGGCCTTGGCGCGGGCGGTTTCGGTGGGGCTGAGGGGGCGCAGCACCTCGCGCAGCAGCGCAGCCACGGCGGCCGGCGCCTCGGCGGGGTGCGCCACGGTTACCTGCATACCCAGGGCATCGGTGTCGTCGGTGAGGCTGGCGAAGCTGGCAGCGGCGCTCTGAAACGGCGGCCGGGGCTGGCGGCGCAGCTCGGCCAGGCGCTGCTGCACGGCGTAGCCGAATAGCTGGCGGTCGAGGCCGGCCGTGTACTCGGCCGCGGTGCCGGCCGGCAGGGCCGGCTGCCGCACCACCGACGTAAGCCGGGTGGTGGCCAGCTCGGGGTCGGTCACGAGCAGCACCTCGGTGCCAGGCCGGGCGGGCACGGGGTAGGCGGGCAGCGGGCGCTCGGGGCTGGGGTTCTTCAACTCGCTGAAGTACTGCTTGATGTAGCTCTCCACCTGGTCGGGGTCGAAGTCGCCCACCGCCACCACGGCCTGTAAGTCGGGCCGGTACCAGTCGTGGTAAAACTGCTGAAGCCGGGCCAGCGGGGCCGTGCGGATTACCGGCTCCAGGCCGATGGCCTCACGCTCACTGGTGCGGGCGCGGTTGAGCAGCACGGGGGCTAGCTGGCGGCGCACGCGCTCGTCGGCGTTCAGGCCGCGGGTGCGGGCTTCTTCCAGAATGATGCCGCGCTCCTGCTCCAGCTCGGCCGGGGCCAGGGTGAGGTGGCCGGCCCAGTTGGCCAATATGTTGACGCCCTGCTGCAACAAGCCCGGCTGGTCGGTGGGTAGCGGCAGTTCAAATACCGTTTCGGTCTGGGTGGTGTAGGCGTTCAGGTCGGCCCCGAAGCGCACCCCCGCCCGCTGCAAGTAGCTGATGAGCTCCTGCTTAGGGTAGTCGCGGGTGCCGTTGAAAGCCATGTGCTCCAGCAAGTGGGCCAGCCCGCGCTGGTCGTCGTCTTCGAGCAGCGAGCCGGCCTTGTTGGCCAGCACCAGCTTGGCCTGGTGGGCGGGCGTGGCATTGCGCCGGACGTAGTAGGTGAGGCCGTTGGGTAGCTGGCCGGTGCGCACGGCGGGGTCGAGCGGCAGCTGGGTTGTGGAAGCGAGCGGGGCCGGCGTGGGCGCCTGGGCATAGCCGGGGCCAGCCGCCAGCCCGGCCGTGGCCAACCAGCAGGCCAGCGGCAGCCAGCGGAGGGAAAGGAGGGATTTCATGCAGGGCAGAAGGAGCGAGCCAGCGCCTACCCGAGGGCTGCCGCTGCCCCCTAGACGCTGCCCGGCCTGCCATTACCCCAGCTTACCCCAACTATTTTTGGCCCAAGCAGCCCGGTTCAATACATTTGCCCGAAGTGACCGGTTGATTATTAAATTAAAAAACGTACTTATTTCCTGCCTGGATGTCGCCGCCACTGCCCCCCGATTCGGACGTATGGGCCGCCTTCCGGCTGGGCGACGAGCGGGCCTACGCCGCCCTCTACGAGCAGCACGCGGCGGCCCTCTACGAGTATGGCGTGCGCCTGGTGCAGGATGAGTTTCTGGTGCGCGATGCCCTGCACGACCTCTTCGTGAAGCTCTGGACCAAGCGCGCCAGGCTGGGCCCGCTCGACAACGTGCGCTACTACCTGCTCACGGGCCTGCGCAACGCCCTGCTCGACGCCAAGCGCCGCGACCAGCGCTACCAGCACGTGTCGCTCGACGACGAGGCGGCGCCCTTCACCCTCAGCTTCTCGCCCGAGGCCGAAGCCTGGCAGCAGCAAGACCAGCGCGAGCAGTCGGCCCGGCTGCTGGCCGCCGTCGAGCAGCTCAGCCCCCGCCAGAAGCAGGTCATCTACCTGCGCTACTACGAAGAGCTGGAGTACGCCCAGATTGCCGAGCTGCTGGCCATCAACGTGAAGGGCGTGTACAAACTCACGGCCCGCGCGCTCGATGCTCTCAAGGAAATCATGGATGTACCCCGGCCGCTGCTGCTGCTTTTGCTGCTGGGGTGGCGGCTGCGGGGCTAGCCGGTGGCTGCTTGACCGGCAGGACGAAGTCGATTTCGGTAGGCGGCAGGTACTTGGTGGCGTGGCAGGTCAGTACTTCACCGTGTTCCTGACGATGAGCGGGCCCTTGTCAATTGGTTTGATTTTCTACTGAAAAACGACCGAGTTGGCGAAGCAGCTCACCGGCATCTTAAGCCCGGCCTCGTACGCGGCAGTCACCCCGCGGCCGGCGGCGCGGCGCTGAAAAAGAACCGGGGCCGCCCGCTACTTTTCAAAAAAATAAGCGGGGCGTGGGGTAATAGCGCCGGGGCCGGCGTCTTAAGGGCGTCGGGCACCGGCAGGCGGCGCCCGCCCGCGGCTGGCCCGCCCCGCGCCCGACGCCCTTTTTGCCCGCCATGCTACCCGACTACGCCTCCTACACGACCACCGACTTTCTCGACGATGCCTCCTTTATCCGCTGGGTGAAGGGCGATGCCGCCGCTGCGGCCTTTTGGGAAGGCTGGCTGGCCACCAACCCCGCCAACGCCGCCGCCGCCCGCGGCGGCCAGCAGCAATTGCGCCTGCTGCTGGCCGCCGCGCCCGTGCCCGTGGGCGAACACACGCTCCGCTTTATCTGGCAGGACATTACCCAGAGCATAGCCGCGCACGAGGCCCGCGCCCGGCGCCGCACCTGGCAGTGGGCCAGCGCCGCCGCGGCCGCGCTGGCCGGGGTGGGCCTGGGCGGCTGGCTGCTGCTGCGCCCCGCCGCGCCCACGCGCTACACCGATGCCACGGCCTACGGCCAGACCCAGCAGCTAACCCTGCCCGACGGCACCCGCGTGACCCTGAACGCCCACTCGCGGCTGCGCCGCTACGCCTGGCAGCCCGGCCGGGTGCGCGAGGTGTGGCTGCAAGGCGAGGCGTTTTTCGACGTGAAGCACCTTGACCAGGACCACGTTATCACGCCCGGCGAGCGCTTTATCGTGCACGCCGGCAAGCTCAACGTGGAGGTGCTCGGCACCCGCTTCAACGTGAAGCAGCGCCGCACCCAAACCCAGGTGGTGCTGCAAAGCGGCCGGGTGCGGGTAAGCCTGCCCGGCCGCCCGGCCCTGCTGCTGGCCCCCCGCGAGGCGGCCCGCTTCGACACCGTGAGCCAGCAGTTTAGCAAGCTGGCGGCCGCCAGCCCGGCCCCCGCCCTGGCCTGGACCGAGCAGAAGCTGCTACTGCACCGCACCACCGTCAACGACATTCTGCAAACCGTGGAGGACACCTACGGCTACCGCACCGTGCTGGCCGACCCCCGCCTGGGCCAGCGTGAGCTGGAAGGCGTGCTGCCCCTGCACGACGAAAAGAGCGTGCTCTTCGTGCTCGGCGCCATCCTGCACGTGCCCGTGACCAAGCACGACAGCACCATCTACATCGGAGCGCCCGCGCAGTAGGGGCGGGGCTTGTTCCCGCCCGTCGTTGAACGACTTGCGACAGGCTTTGCCAGGCGGCGCGAATGACGGCGGGGACAAGCCCCGCCCCTACATTCTGACGACCGCTTGAAGTTAAATCAACCATAGCGTAACTCCTTTTCTGCCTATGCGACTTTCTACTCTTGGGCTGCTGGCGGCGGGCGGCCTGCTGCTGGCCCCCGCGCCCCGCGCCCTGGCCCAGGCCGCGGCCCAGCCCACGGCCCGCACCGCCCAGCCCCTGACGCGGGCCCTGGCCGAAATGCGCCGCCTCTACGGCACCGAGTTCGTGTTTGAGGAGCGTCTGCTGGCCGGCAAAACCACCGCCGTGCAGGTAGTGCGCGGCCGCTCGGTGGAGGAGCTGCTCAAGGCCATGCTCTACCCCAACGGCTTGCTGTTCTTGTACGTCGATAAAAACCACTACACCATCGTGGCCCGCGATGCCCGCGCCGAGGCGGCTGGCCCCGGCCCGGCGGTGGGGGCCGTACCCGCCCAGGCGCGCACCCTCAGCGGGCAGGTGCGCGACGAGAAGGGCGAGCCACTGCCGGGCGCTACGGTGCTGGTGGGCACCAGCGGCCGGGTGGGCGTGGCCACCAATGCGCAGGGCAAGTTTACGCTGGAAGTACCGGCCAACGCCCTGGCGCTGAAGGTATCCAGCATCGGCTACGAAACCCAGGACCTGCTCATTACGGCGGACCAGTTCTACGCCATCACCCTGCAAAGCCAGAGCACGGGCCTGGGCGAAGTGCAGGTGGTGTCGAACGGCTACTCGGAGCTGCCGCGCGAGCGGGCCACCGGGGCCTTCGGGGTTGTCACGAGCGAGCAGTTGCAGGAAATTCCGGTGCCCAACGTGGTGCAGCGCCTCGAAGGCCAGGTGGCGGGCGTGCAGCTCAACATCCAAAGCTCGGACAACAGCTTTCTCTACCGCCTCAGCGCCGTAAACCCGCGGGCTAACACCACGGGTACCAATGACTACAGCCTGGCGGTGCGGGGGCAGTCGTCGCTGGGCGATGCCGGCGCCCAGCGGCCGCTGGTGGTGCTCGACGGCCTCCCTACCGAGCTGGACCTGCGCACGCTCAATCCCGACGACATTGCCCAGATAACGGTGCTCAAGGACGCGGCGGCGGCCAGCATCTGGGGGGCCCGGGCGGCCAATGGCGTGCTCGTGATTCAAACCAAGAAGGGCCGCTTCAACCGGGCGCCCAACCTGAATTTCAGCACCTCGTTTACGGTGGCTGGCCGGCCCCGCGTGAACACGCTGCCGCTGCTCAACTCGGCCCAGCTCATCGACTACGAGCGCGAGCTGGTGGACCAGGGCCAGCTGGTGGACCCCGGCCTGCCGCCGGCTAACCCGGGTACGGCCTATTTCCCGCGCGCCATTTCGGAGGCCCAGGAGTGGCTGTTTCGGGCGCAGCGGGGCACGGCTACCGTGGCCCAGCGCGACTCGGCGCTGGGCGTGCTGGCCAGCCGGGGCCGCACCGGCTACGACCAGCTGCGCCAGTACCTGCTGCAACCGGCCCAGAGCCAGGTCTATAACCTGTCGCTGAGCGGCGGCGGCGAAAACAACACCTATTTTCTGTCGGGCTCCTACGCCAAGGAGCGCACCAACGCCACCGGCAGCGACGGCTCGCGCCTCACCCTCACCGCCAACCAGGAGTACAAGCTATTCCACTGGGTGACGCTGACGGCCAATGCCAAGGGCACGTTTTTCGCGCAGCAGCAGAACGGCCTCGGGCTGTCGCCGCTGGCCACCAGCCCCAGCGAGCTGCTGCCCTACAACCAGCTGGTGGACGCCAACGGCCAGGGCGTAGATTACAGCTACGCCTTCTACGGCCCCAAGCTCGACCAGCTCGAAAGCCGCGGCTACCAGCCCTGGCGCTACAACTACCTGCGCCAGAATAGCCTGAACGACAACACCCTGCGCGAAAACAACTACTGGGGGGCGCTGAGTTTGAGCGCGCCCTTGTACGGGGGCTTGTCGGGCAGCGTGACCTACTCGATGGAGCGCACCTTTGGCGAAAACCCGGTGTACTACTCGCCCGACTCGTACTACGCCCGCAACCTCGAAAACACGGCCACCTCGCTAAGCCCCACCACCGGGCAGCTCGTGTACGGCATCCCGCTGGGGGGCATCCTGAACCGGGGCACCTCGGGGCGCAACAACTATACCCTGCGCGGCCAGCTGACCCTGGACCGCAACTTTGGCGGCAAGCACCAGGTGAATGCCGTGGCTGGCAGCGAGATACGCGAGGTAAATACCTCCGCGACCAACCTGACGCAGTACGGCTACAACGACCAGACCCAGCTAGCCCAGGCGGTGAACTCGCTGGTGGCCTATACCACCGTAACGGGCGGCAGCCAGAACATCGGCAGCGTCAACGGCGTGGTAGACCGGCGCAACCGCTACCTCTCGTACTTCGCCAACGGCTCGTACACGCTGCTGGAGCGCTACACGGCCTCGGCCAGCCTGCGCTATGACGACTACAACAACCTGGGCCTCGACAGCAAGTACCGCGCTCGGCCCTTCTACTCGGGTGGCCTGGCCTGGACACTGAGCCAGGAGGCCTGGCTGAAAAGCGCCCCCTGGCTCAGCAACCTGCGCCTGCGCGCCACCTACGGCCTCAACGGCAACATTCCGGCCGGAGCCGTGCCCTACACCTCCATCTCGCTGCTGCCCAACAACCCGGTTACCAACCAGGGCTACGCCCAGATTAACTCGCCCGCCAACAACACCCTGCGCTGGGAAACCACCGCCGTCACCAACCTGGGGCTGGATTTTGGCCTGTGGGGCGGCCGCCTCAGCGGTACCGTGGAGGCCTACTACAAGCGTGGCACCGACCTGTTCGTGGATTACCCGGCTAACCCCACCTACGGCTACACCATCCTCTCGCGCAACGCGGCCAACCTCAACGGCAAGGGCGTGGACCTGACGCTGAGCGGCAGCCCCCTCCGCACCGCCAACTGGGAGTGGACCCTGAACGGCGTGGCTAGCTACAATACTAATCAGGTAGTTGATTATCAGGTTGACAACACGGCTACGCTGCTGGCCAGCGGTACCACCGGCCCCATCAACAACCGGCCCACCGACTACCTGCTCGTGTTTCGCTCGGCGGGCCTCGACGCCAACGGCCGCACCCAGGTCTACAACCGCAACGAGGGCGTGGTGCCCTACAACCAGCCCCTGACCAGCCTTGATGACCTGGCGTACGCGGGGCGCAAAACCCCGGCCTACACCGGCGGCCTTACCCAGACGCTGCGCTACAAAGCACTGTCGTTGTACGTGCAAACGGTGTTCAAGCTCGGCTACGTGTTTCTGCCGCCCACCTTCGGGTCGCTCAATACCTCGCGGGGCATCGACCTGAACGCCGACCTCGACCGGCGCTGGCGCCAGCCCGGCGACGAGGCCAGCACCAGCGTGCCCGGCGTGCTGGGCAGCACCGGCACCAGCTGGGTACGCTACAGCTACGCCGATGCCCGCGTGCAAAGCGGCGACCACGTGCGCCTGCGCGAGGTGGCCCTGCGCTACGCCGTGCCCAGCAGCCTGCTAGGCTTCGGCACGGCCAAGCCCTTCGTGAAAAGCCTGAGCCTGAGCGTGGCCGCCCGCAACCTGGGCCTGCTCTGGCGCAAAAACACGCTGGGACTCGACCCCGATTTCTTGTACGTGCCCACGCTGCCGGTGCTGCCGCCGGCCGTGTCCTACGTGTTTTCCCTCAACGCTTCTTTTTAGCCCGCGTTCGTTATGCACCTGCTCCGCCCGCTTGCCCTGCTTGCCCCGGCCGCCCTGCTGCTGGCCGGCTGCAAAGACTACGTTGACATCAAAACCCAGGGCACCCTCATCCCGTCCGAAACGGCCAACTACCGCCTGCTGCTCAACAACACCGGCGTGCTGGAGCGCAGCGTGAGCGTACCCGATATCACCGCCGATGACGTGGAGCTGGCCGACCTAACCCAGCAGCGCGCCCTGCCCAACTACGTGGCCCGCGCCTACACCTGGCAGCCCGCTTTCTACGACTGCACCGAAACCGACCTGGACTGGAACGTGCCCTACGCGGCCATCTTCTACGCCAACACCGTGGCCGCCGAAGTGCCCGGCAGCAACAACGGCACCGACGCCACCAAGCAGCAGCTGCTGGCCGAGGCCCTCGTGCACCGCGCCGACGCCTACCTGGTCCTCGTCAACTGCTACGCCAAAGCCTATAATTCAAGTACCGCCGCCGCCGACCTGGGCGTGCCGCTGCTGCTTACGCCCGCCGTCAACGCCGCCCTCACGCGCCAGTCCGTGCAGGCGGTGTATGGCCAGATTATTCAGGACTTGCAGGCCGCCGCGCCCAGCCTGCCCACCACCGTGCCCTTCAACACCCAGCCCGGCCGCGCCGCCGCCTACGCCCTGCTGGCCCGCACCTACCTGCTGATGGGCGACTACGGCCAGGCCCGCCAAAACGCCGAGGCCGCGCTAGCCCTCCAAAGCACGCTCGTGGACCTGAACGCCTACGCGAGCGGCGCCACCTACCCGCGCCGCATCAGCGACCCCGAAGTTATCCTGTCTAAAGTCGCCAATACCCAGTTTAGCGCCGCGCCCATCGTGCTGCGCCTCAGCCCCAGCCTGCTCAGCCTGCTGGGCACCGCCGACCTGCGCTACTCCCTGTTCACGCGGCCCGCCACCACGGTCGCCACCACGTACACCGGGCGCATTTTTGCCAGGGAGCTGCTCACCGGCGAGCCGCGCAACCTCGGCCCCTCGGTGCCCGAGATGCTACTCATTAAGGCCGAGTGCCAGGCCCGCCAGAACGACGGCGCGGGCGCCCTCACTACCCTCAACACGCTGCGCGTGCGGCGCTTCCGTCCCGCCGACTACGTGCCCCTCACTACGGCCAATGCCCGCCCGCCCTTGCAGCTGGTGCTCGATGAGCGCCGCCGCGAGCTGTTCTGCCGCGGCTTCCGGTGGTTCGACCAGAAGCGCCTGAACCAGGACCCCGCCTTCGCCCAAACCCAGGCCCGCACCTGGCTGGCCACCACCAGCGTGGTGCCGGCCGGCACCTACACCCTGGCCCCCGGCGGCGCCCATTACCTGTTCCCGATTCCACCCATCCCGCAGCGCCTCAACCCCGAGATTGTGTCTAATCCTTAGCGCAATGTGCGAACGGGGCGCCTCACGAGACCCCTATGGGGCCGGCTCCCTCTCCAAAAAGGAGAGCGGGAGCCGACCGCTAGCTCACGTGTGCTTATGCTGAGGAGTCGTCAGGCTCCCCCTCTCCTTTTCGGAGAGGGGGCCGGCCCCATAGGGGTCTCGTGAGGCGCCCCGGTCGCGCATTACGCTAAATAAATAATCAACATAAAGCTGATTTTCAGCTTCTCAGATATTCTGCTTTCCGCTTCTTATTCTGCCCTTTATGCGTCGTAATTCCCTTTCTACCCTGGCGCTGTCTGGCCTTGCCGGGCTGCTGAGCACCAGCCCGGGCCTCGCCCAAAAAACTAAGGTGAAGCTGAAAGGAGCCCCGGCTACTGTGGCCCCGGCGCCTACTCCCGCACCCGCCGCCCAGCCTGCCGATGAGACCCCGGCCGACGATACCCAGCAGTTTTTCCGGCTCACGCCCGAGCGGCCCCTGGCCGGCCAGCTTATCACGCTGAGCTACTCGCCGGCCGGCACGCCGCTGGCGGGCAAGGCCGGCGTGCGGGCCGTGGCCTACTGCTTCTCGGTTGAAAACCTGCGCTGGGTGGCCCAGGATGTGCCCTTGCAGCCCGGTGTAAAAAGCGGCGAGCTCACGGGCCGCTTCACGCCGCCGGCCAGCGCGGGCTTCACGGCCTACAAGTTTGTGGCCGCCGACGGCACCACCGACAACCACCGCGACCAGGGCTACGTGTACATGCTCGGCGACCCGGCCCGGCCCGGCCTGATGGCCCCCGGCGCCAACTTGGGCTACGGCGTGCTGCGCAAGCCCGATTTCGGCCTCGGCATCCTGGGTTATTTCGAGAAATACACCATCGCCAGCGACGCCCTGTTCTACTGGCTAAGCCAGGAGCTGCGCTACCACTCCGAAGAGGGCCCGGCCCTGATGCCGCAGTTTTTGAGCGCGCTCAAGGCCTACCAGCCCGCTACCTACCAGCTCCGCGCCCGCCGTGGCCTGGCCCTGGCCGGCAGCCAGCCCAACCTGCGCGAAGTGGACCTACTGGGCATCTACTCCGGCTACGCCGACGTGTTGGGCGACAAGCCCAAGGCCGATTCGGTGGCCCAGGTCATCAACCAGCGCTTCCCGCAGGGCTACCTGGCGCGTCAAACGCAGTATAGCGAAATCCGCAACCTGCGCGACGTTGCCCAGAAGCTGGCCCGCTGGGAAGCTTTTTTGCAAGCCTACCCGCCCACGGCTGCCTACGAGGTGCCGGCCCGCTACGCCATCGACTACGACCGGGTGTACCAGGATATCATCCTGCTCCACATGGCCCAGAAAGACTACGCCGCCCTGACTACCTACGTGCCCAGGCTGCGCTACGCCGGCCTGCTCACCATGTATTATAAAGCCGTGGAAGTCAGCATTCGGCCCGGCCTGCTCACGCCCGCCCAGGCGCTGCCCTACGCCACGTTGCTGATGACGCGCATCGACCAGTTGCGCGACCAGCGCCCGGTTGAGTTTGCCTACCTCTCGCCCCAGGAGTGGCGGCAGTACTACGCTCAGTCTACCAACGGCAACCGCATTCACTACGCCGGCCTGCTGGCTGGCCTGGGCCAGGCGGCCGAAGCCCGCCCCTACGCCGAGCAGGCCCAGCAGGTAGCCCAGTACAAGGTGGCCAGCCTCAACGACATCCAGGCCGGCCTGCTGCACGCCGGCAGTGCCTCCGACCAGGCCCAGCTGCACAAGCTGCTGGAAGCCAGCGTGCATCGCAACCAGGCCAGCCCCCGCATGCTCGACTGGCTGCGCGAAAGCTACGCCGCCACCCACCCCGGCGGCACCGGCTACGAGCAGTACCTGGCCGGCCTGCAAGACCAAACCGCCAAAACGGCCGTCCGCGCCGACCTGGCCAGCAAGATGGTGAAAAAGCCCATCGCCGACTTCGCCCTGCGCGACCTCGACGGCCAGCTGGTGCGCCTCTCCGAGCTGCGGGGCAAAACGGTGGTGCTCGACTTCTGGGCCACCTGGTGCGTGCCCTGCAAGGCCTCCTTCCCCGGCATGAAGCTGGCCCAGGAGCGCTTCAAAAATGACCCCAGCGTAGTGTTTCTCTTCATTGACACCGAGGAAAGCGCGCCCGACTACAAGGCGCAGGTGCGCGACTTCCTCACCACCAAAAACTTCCCCTTCCGGGTGCTGCTCGATGAGAAAGTGCCCGGCGGCAAAACCCCCGACGCGGTGTACAGCCAATACAGCAAGGCGTACCAGATGTCGGGCATCCCGCAGAAGCTCATCATCGACCCCAGCGGCAACCTGCGCTTCATCACGGTGGGCTACGGCGGCAGCCCCAGCGCCCTCGCCGACGAGATGCAGGCGATGGTGGAGCTGGCCCGTGCGGCGAAGTAGAGGCGCCAGATGAGCATGACGGACGCCTTTTATTTTCCAACTACAAGAATAACCAAGTAGGCACCCGATGAAAAGGTATTGCGTCATTACGTTCGCCCTGCTGGCAACTACCTTGGCTAGCCCTGCTACGGCCGCCGCCCAGGCGCCCGCCCCGCGCCCCGGCATCTGGCAGGGCCAGGTGGGCACCCGCCGCGTGGTGCTCACGCTGCGCGGCGACTCCAGCACCCTGGCCATCCCCGAAAGTGGCCAGCCGCCGGCCCGGCTAGCCACCCTGCGCACCCCCGGCGACAGCCTGGTGGCTACCACGCAATACGGCCGGGCCACCCTGCGGGCGCGCTTTTCGCCGAAGGACCGCACCCTCAGCGGCACGCTCAGCGAGTATTCCAAAACCCTGCCCCTCGTGCTGCGCCCGGTGGCGGCCGTGCAGCCCCTGCAACTGGCGCAGGCCCCCAGGCTGCCGCTGCCCTATCAGGTTGAGGACGTGCAGTTCAGCTCGGTGGGCGACTCTATTCACTTCGGGGGCACGCTTACCCGCCCGCCGGGCCCGCGCCGGGTGCCGGCCGTGGTTATCCTCTCGGGCACCGGCCCCCAAACCCGCAACGGCGCCCCCGGGCCCGGCGGCCACCAGCCCTTCGAGGTGCTGGCCGACTACCTCACGCGCCGGGGCTTTGCGGTGCTGCGCACCGACGACCGGGGCGTGGGCCGCACCACCGGCCGCTACGACCAGGCCACCACCGCCGATTTTGCCCGCGATGCCCTGGCCGCCGTGCGCTACCTGCGTCAGCGCCCCGGCATCGACCCTGGCCAGGTGGGCCTGCTGGGCCACAGCGAAGGCGGGGCCGCCGCCATCATGGCCGCCGCCGCCAGCTCCGACGTGGCCTTCGTCATCAGCCTGGCTGGCCTGCTCACGCCCGGCTTGCAGGCGCTGCTGTTTCAAAATGCCGAGCTAGTGCGCGTGGCCCCCATCCCGGCCCGCGACAAGCAGCGCCAGGATGAGGTGAATGCGCTGCTGTTTCGCACGGCTTACCACTATGCCAAGTCGCCCGAGCTAGAAACGCAGCTTCGGGCTGCCTACCAGGGCTGGAAAACCCAGGACGATGCCCGCCTGCTCGCCGCCAAGGTGACGAACGACCACTTCCGCTTCCCCCTCGAAAGCTACGTGCGCCAGGCCACCGGCCCCTGGTACCGCTACCACGTGCGCTTCGACCCAGCACCCTACTTGGCTAAGGTGAAAGTGCCCGTGCTGGCCCTCAACGGCGACCGCGACCTGCTGGTAGACTACCACGGGCTGGCCGCCGTGGCCGCCGCCCTGCGCCAGGCCGGCAACCCGGACGTGACCACCCAGGTGCTGCCCGGCCTCAACCACCTGCTGCAACCCTGCCGCACCTGCCTGCCCACCGAATACAACGACCTCGATATTACCCTGGCCCCCGGCGTGCTGCGCGCAGTGGGCGATTGGCTGGCCCGGCACACCAAATGAAAGACTTCTAGCCTGGCGCCCGGCCGCGGGCGCTACTGCGCCGGCAGCTCGTTCCAAGCTGGCGGGGTTTGCTTCAGCAAATGGCGCACGAAGAAATCGCGGCGCTTGCGCTCGCCGAAGTCGCCGCCGCTGGTGTGGCCCTGGTTGGGCAGCGTCACCAGCTCAAAGTCCTTGTTGGCTTTGATGAGGGCGTCGGCCAGCTGGTAGGTGGAGGCGGGGTCCACGTTGTCGTCCATCTCGCCCACTAGTAGTAAGAGGTTGCCGCGCAGCTGGTTGGCGTAGGTGGTATTGGCGCAGGCGGCGTAGTGCGGGCCGATGGGGTAGCCCATCCACTGCTCGTTCCACCACATTTTGTCCAGGCGGTTGTCGTGGCAGCCGCACGAGGCCACGGCCACTTTGTAGAAGTCGGGGTGCAGCAGCACGGCGCCGGCCGCGCTCTGCCCGCCCGCCGAGGTGCCGTAGATGCCCACCCGGCTCAGGTCGAGGGCCGGGTAGCGCCGGCCAGCCGCTTGCAGCCACTTGATGCGGTCGGGGAAGCCGGCGTCCTTCAGGTCTTGCCAGCACACGTCGTGGAAAGCCTTCGAGCGGTTGGAGGTGCCCATGCCATCAATCTGCACCACCACGAAGCCCAGTTCGGCCAGCTCGTGCATGGCCAGGTTGCTGCTCATAAACGTCTTGGGCACAAACGAATCGTGCGGCCCGGCGTAGATGTTTTCGATAACCGGGTACTGGCGCTTGGGGTCGAAGTTGGTGGGCCGCACGATGATGCCCCAGATGTCGGTTTGCCCGTCGCGGCCCTTGGCGCTGAACACCTCGGGCGTTTGCCAGCCGGCCTGCTGCCAGGCCGCGAGGTCGGCGCGCTCCAGGGGTTGCAGCACCGCGCCGGTGGCCGCGTCGCGCAGCACCGCCACCGGCGGCAGGTCTACCCGCGAGTACACGTCCACGAAGCGGCGGTAGTCGGGCGAGAAGGTGGCGGCGTGGTTGGCGTTCTCAGGCGTGAGGGCCGTGAGGTGCGAGCCGTCGAAATTGACGCGGTAGTAATGCACCAAATATGGGTCTTGCCCGGCGTCGCGCCCGCTGGCCGCGAAGAGGATGGTATGGGCGGCCTCGTCCACGTGCAGCACCTGGCGCACCACCCACGGGCCCTTGGTAATCTGGTTTTTGACTTTGCCCGTGCGCCCGTCGTAGCGGTAGAGGTGGTTCCAGCCGTCGCGCTCCGACAGCCAGATTATCTCCTGCCCATCGGCCACGTCGTGCCGAAACAGCTTGCTGCTGTAAGTGATGAACGTGGGGCTGCGCTCCTCGATGAGCGGGCGCACGCGGCCGGCGGCGTCGGCCTCCAGCACGCGGTATACCTGGTGGCCCCGCTCGTTGTACTCAAACGTAACGGCACGGCTGTCCTTGCGCCACACGGGCTGCGACAAGCTGAACTGCTGCGCAAACAGGCTCGTGGCGAGCGGCAATTGCTTTTTCTCGGCTACTACAAACAGGCTGGGCTGCTCCTGCGGCAGCACGTCGCCGGGCTTGGGGTAGGGCCTGGTTTCGAGCTTGGGCTGAAGCTGGTCGGCCGGCGACGAGCGTAGCAGATACAGCGTGTGCGGCGCTGCCCGCCGGGTGCGGATGCCCACGAGCTTCTTCGAGTCGGGCGACCACTGCAAGTTGCTGGCGTAGTAGTCGTTGGCCGTGCCGTCGAAGCTGAGGCACGTTTCATCCTTGCCCTTGGCGGGCCGCACGTACACGTTGTAGTTTTTGGTGAAGGCTACCCAGGCGCTGTCGGGCGAGTACACCAGCCGGCCGCTTTCGTCCTGGTCGTCGCGCTGGTTCCAGTAGCGGCCCTCGGCCTGCTTGCGCACCTGGCGCAGGTCGGTGGAGGTGGGCGCGTACTCCCACTCAGCGCCGCCGGCGGCGAAGCTAAGCAGCAAGCCCGCCGCGCCGGAGTTGAACTTCAGGTTAGCCAGCGGCAGCTGGTACGCCGCCACGGGCTGCCTGAGCGCCGCGCTGAGCTTAGCCGCTAGCGGCGCGGGGTCAAAGGCCGGGTGGGGCGGCTGCGCGCCGTCGGCTTGCCAAAACTCCTGGCCCTGGGGCGTGTAGATGGCGTAGTAAACTGCCTTCCCATCAGGCTGCCAGCTCACCTGCGAGGGAATGTGGTAAGCCGTGTGGTAGAGCTGCTTGTGCAGCGCGGCGCTGCGCTGGTAATCGGCTAATTGCCCACCCTGGCCGTGGCTGGGGGTAGCGGCCAGGGCAGCTAGAATAAAGGTGGCGAAACGAGCGGTGCGGGCTAGCGCGGGAAGGGGCATGTTGAGAAAGTGCGGGAGAGTCTTTTGGTACTTCTTGTTGCTGGCGTGGGACACCTACTTTCCCATCTACTCGTGAATACCCGAGGCATTGACCAGTGGCTATTGCACTTCCAGTACCCGCCCTTCTTACGGACAGCTGCTTGCCATGCGACCATTGCCGCACAGCGTGCGGAGCAGTCACGTCGGCGTTGGTCGGCGTTTTGGGTGCCTAAGGCCGGTCGGGCACCTGCACTGGCGTAGCGGCCACCGGCTGCACGGGATGGTCGCCCGGCAATGGGGCCAGTTGGGCCAGCACGGCGCTCGCCACGCCCAGCAAGCCAATGATGCCCATAAGCAGCCACAGTTTGCGCCAGGACAGCGGGCCGGACGGAGAGGGATGTATCGTGAAGAAGACCATATTAACGGCAAGTAACGCGTACTCAGCAACTCTGGCAAATCCGCGCGGCCGATTTACCCGGCTGCTCCACGGTTTAGCATCTTCTTCCGTGCGGCTGGCCAGGCCCTGAGTAGGTCAAGAGCCTGGCCGGCCGCACACGTTTTACTCCCCCTTATTCCGCGTCGTTCCGCGCTAGGCGTAACGGTCGGGCGAAAAGGCGTCGACGACCAGCGACAGCTGCTGCTCCCGGATTTGCTCGGCCAGCAGCAGGCCCGTGGCGGGGGCCAGGCTGATGCCCATCATGCCGTGGCCGCTGCCGAAGAGCACGTTGCGCCACTTGGCGGTGGGGCCAATGTAGGGCAGGCCGTCGGGCGAGCAGGGGCGCAGGCCGCTCCACACGGCTTCGGGCGCGGGCGGCGTGGGCGCAAAGCCGGCGTAGTAGCGCGGAATGGCCTCAAAGATGCCCTGCACGCGCTTGGCGTTGATGCGCAGGTCGGTATCCGTGATTTCCATGGTGCCGCCGAAGCGCACCTGCGCGCCGAAGGGCGTCACGGCCACTTTTTGCTCGGTGAGGATGGCCGGCGTGCGGATGGCGGGCTGGTTGTCCTGCATAAAGCTGTAGCCCTTGCCCGAAAGCATGGGCAGCTTCAAACCCAGCAGCCGGGCCACCTTGCCCGACCACGCCCCGGCGCACACCACCAGCTGGTCGCAGGCAAAGTCGCCCTGGCTCGTGACGACGTGAGTAATGGTCTGGCCGGTGTGGGCAACGCGCAGCACCTCGGCCTGCCCCACCAGGCGCACGCCCCGCACCAGCAAGTAACGCTTCAGGAAATCGTAGAGGCGGGCGGGGTTGAGGTGGGCATCGCCGGTGAAGTGCACGGCCCCGCGCACGTCGAGGTCGGCCTCGGGCTCCAGTTCGCGCACCTCGCCGCGCGAGAGCACGTTGGCTGCGATGCCGTTGGCGTTGGACAGCGCGGCCATCTCCACTTCTTCGTGCTCGGTGGCGGCCGTTTTGTAGAGCATCAGCAGGCCCTTTTCTTCGAGGCCGATGCCCGCCTCGGGGTGCTCGCGGGCGAAGTCGAAGTAGAGGCCTTTGCTGAGCAGGCTCAGGTTTTTGAGGTAGGGCAGGCTGCGGTCGACGTGCTTTTTGGTGGCCGAGCGGTAAAACAGCAGGCACCACTCCACGAGGCGGCGGTCGAGGCGCGGGTGGATGTAGAACGGGCTTTTGGCCGAGAGCATCCACTTCACGCCCTTGCCAATCATGCCCGGCGAAGCCAGCGGCACGAAGTGGCTGGGCACTATCATGCCCGCGTTGCCGATGGAGCAGCCCTGCGTCAGGTCGCCCTGGTCGAGCACGGTCACCTCGGCGCCCGCCTCCACGAGGTAGTAGGCGGTGAACAGCCCGATGATGCCCCCGCCGATAATCGTTACCTTACTCATAACTAGCTGCTAAAGAACCTGAAAGCCGTGAACGTACGGGTCTTCGTCGTCGAAGAAAATAGTGTTGTGGCCCGTAATGATGGCCCAGCCCTCAATGCCGGGCCGGATGGCCGGCCGGCCCGCCACCGTAGTTTCCTCCTCGATGGTGCCCGTGAAAATGGAGCCGATAATGCTCTCGTGCACAAACTTATCGCCGGGCTTGAGGCGGCCCTGGGCGTACCACTGCGCCATGCGGGCCGAGGTGCCGGTGCCGCAGGGCGAGCGGTCGATGGCCTTGTCGCCGTAGAACACGGCGTTGCGCGCCGTGGAGGTCGGGGCCAGCGTATCGCCCGCCCACAAAATGTGCGAAAGCCCTTGAATGGTCGGGTTTTCGGGATGCACGAAGGTGTACTGCTCGTTGAGGCGCTGGCGCAGCACCCTGCTCCAGGCAATGAGCTGGTCAGCCGGATAAGCTTGCAGGCCCTTAAAATTAGCCTGCGGGTCCACGATGGCGTAGAAATTACCACCGTAGGCCACGTCCACGCGCAGGGGCCCCAGGTCGGGGCACTCCACGGCCAGCCCCTCCGAGTCGAGGTAGGCGGGCACGTTCACGAGCTTCACCGACTTCACCTTGTTACCCTCCTGGCGGTAGCTCACCAGCACGAGGCCGGCGGGCGTTTCGAGCCGCAGCTGGCCGGGCACTTTGGGGGTAATGAGGCCTTCTTCAAGAGCAATGGTGACGGTGCCGATGGTGCCGTGGCCGCACATGGGCAGGCAGCCGCTGGTTTCGATGTAAAGCACGGCCACGTCGTTGGCCGGGTCGTGGGGCGGGTACAGGATGCTGCCCGACATCATGTCGTGGCCCCGCGGCTCAAACATGAGCCCCTTGCGAATCCAGTCAAATTCCTGGAGAAAGTGCTGGCGCTTCTCGCTCATGTTGGCCCCGCGCAGCACGGGGCCGCCGCCCGCTACCAGGCGCACCGGGTTGCCGCAGGTGTGCGCGTCGATGCAAAAGAAGGATTTGTGGGGCATGAGGTGGGAGGATGATAATTGAAACTGCTTGTAATTTTTGATGTCTGCCTCTGAACTCGTCTTTTAACCCTAACGGCCCTAACGTGGGCGCCTCACCCCCCGGCCCCCTCTCCGAAAAGGAGAGGGGGAGCCTACCGCTAGCATTTGTAAGCAGTCGTTAGAAAGTCGTCAGGCTCCCCCTCTCCTTTTCGGAGAGGGGGCCGGGGGGTGAGGCGCCCACGTTAGGGCAGCCAGGTAGAAAGACCCTAGCCAGCCGCGATGCTCCGCTGCGTGACCTCCGAATTAACCACCCGCCACAAACCCGTTGGGTTCTCATCGCGCAGGGCCGGGGGCAGCAGGGCCGCCGGCGCATCCTGGAAGGTGACGGGCCGGGCAAAGCGCTTGATGGCGTAGGTGCCTACCGAGGTGCTGCGGGCATCGGTAGTAGCCGGGAAGGGCCCGCCGTGCGTCATGGCCGGGCTCACTTCCACGCCCGTGGGTACGCCGCCGAAGAGCAGCCGGCCGCACTTCTCGCGCAGGGCGTCGGCTAGGGGTGCGGCGTGCGCCAGCTCGGCGGGCGTGCCCCACAGCGTGCAAGTGAGCTGCCCGTGCAACGCCTCGATGGCGGCTTGCAGCTCGGCTTCGTTTTGGTAGGTGACGACCAGCGTGAACGGGCCAAATACCTCCTGTTGCAGGGCGGCATCTTGCAGCCACGCGGCAGCGGCGGTGCGGGCTAAGCCGGGGCCGCCTTCCAACTCGTGCGGGGCGGGCTGCACCAGCGGCTGCACGGCCGGGTGGTGTACTACTTCGGACAGGTTATGGTAGTAGTTGCTGGCCAGGCCGGCGTTCAGCATGGCGGCGGGTGCGGCGGCTTGCAGCACGGCTTCCAGCTCGGTGATGAAGGTGGCGGTAGCGTCGCCCTCGGGTACGAACAGCAGGCCGGGGTTGGTGCAAAACTGCCCCACGCCTAGCAGCACCGATTGGGCCGCCTGCTTAGCCAGCGCGGCGGGCTCGGCCACCAGGCGCTCGGGCAGGATAATCAGCGGGTTGACGCTGCCCATCTCGGCATACACCGGAATGGGCACCGCCCGCCGGGCCGCCAGGTCAAACAGCGCCTTGCCGCCGCCAAACGAGCCCGTGAACGCCACGGCCCGCGCGGCCGGGTGCTGCACCAACTCGGCGCCCACCTCCTGCCCGCCCTCCACGTGCTGAAACACGCCGGCCGGCAGGTGGCACTGCGCCGCCGCCTGGGATATGGCGCTGGCTACCAGCGCCGAGGTACGCGGGTGGCCAGGGTGCGCCTTGTAGATAACCGGGCAGCCGGCCGCCAGCGCCGAAGCCGTGTCGCCGCCCGCCGTGGAGAAAGCCAGCGGGAAGTTGCTGGCCCCGAACACCACCACCGGCCCGATGGGCAGCAGGAGGCGGCGCAAGTCGGGCCGGGGCAGGGGCTGGCGGTCGGGCAGGGCGGTGTCGATGGTGGCCTCGGCCCAGTAGCCGTCGGCCACAAGGTCGGCAAACAGGCGCAGCTGGCCCAGTGTGCGGCCCCGCTCGCCGGTGAGGCGGGCCAGGGGCAGGTGGCTTTCGGCGCTGGCCGTTTGCAGCAGCTCATCGCCCAGGCTCTCGATGGCCGTGGCGATGGCCCGTAGGAACCCAGCCCGAACGTCGCCCGGGCTGGTTTTGTAGGTAGCAAAGGCTGCCGTAGCCGCCGCAAAAACGTCGTTACTCGGCATGGGCAGCGGCGGTGGCGGGCTCGGTGGCAAACGTGGGCAGCGTGGGGCGGGTGGCGATGCCGTGCTCGATAATGGCCGTGATGCGGCTGCGCTCTTCACCCACCAAAGTCAGGCGCGGGGCGCGCACGTACTCGGTGCCGATGCCAGCCAGCTGCTCGGCCAGCTTGATGTACTGCACCAGCTTGGGGTGAATGTCAAGCTCCAGCAAAGGCAGGAACCAACGGTAGATGGCGCGGGCTTCCTCAAAGCGGCCGGCTTTGGCCAGGCGGAAAATGGCCACCGTTTCGCGCGGGAAGGCGCAGACCAGGCCGGCTACCCAGCCGTGGGCGCCCATCATCAGGGCTTCGAGGGCCAGGGTATCGACGCCGCCCAGGATGTGCAGGCGGTCGCCGTAGCGGGTGGCCATGCGCGTCACGTTCGAGATGTCGCGGGTCGATTCTTTTACGGCCTCGATGTTGGGGCAGGTGTCGAGCAGCTCGTCAAACATCTCCAACGTCACCAGCGTCTTATAATCGACGGGGTTGTTGTAAATCATGATGGGCAGCTGGGTGTTGCGGGCCACGGCCGTGAAGTAGGCCACCGTTTCGCGGTGGTCGGTGGGGTAGCGCATGGCGGGCAGCAGCATGAGGCCCGCCGCGCCAATTTCCTGGGCTTCGTGGGCGCGCTGCACCGCCTCGCGGGTCGAGCCCTCGGCAATGTTGAGCACCACGGGCACCCGGCCCGCCACGTACTCGATGGTGCGGCGCGTGAGGTCCTGCTTTTCGGCCGTGCTCAGCACGCTCGACTCGCCCAGGGTGCCGCCCAGGATGATGCCATCGACGCCGGCCGCCAGCTGGGCATCCACGTTCCGAAAGAAGGTGTCGAAATCCAGGCTGCCATTCTGGTGAAATTTGGTCGTGAGGGCAGGAAATACGCCGTTCCAGTTAATCATGGGGAGGGATGCTTTTCAGGCAAAAGTATCGGGCCCACTTAGCGAAATCTCCCACCAGATTAGTGAGAACTAATACTAAATTGACGGCTAATTACAATGTGGCGCCATCCGTGCTTAATATAGTACCGTTATGAAAGTAATTCCCTTCAAGATTCCCAAGCCCAGCCAGGACTTCATCCGCTACCAGGTCGATGACCAGCCCTACTTCTACGACAAGCTGCACCAGCATCCCGAGCTGCAACTGTCGCTGGTGCTGGAAGGCGAGGGCCGGCTGATTGGGGGCGACTACATCGGGCGCTTCGCGCCCGGCGACGTGTTTTTGCTGGGCCACGACGTGCCGCACGTGTTCCGCAGCGACGAGCAGTACTACGCCCCCGGCGCGGCCGGGCGCAGCCACGCCGTATTCGTGTTCATCGACCTCAAGGCCCTGAGCGGCGGCCTGCACGACCTCACCGAATTACAGGAAGTGAAGCGCTTTTGCGAGCAGCTCACGGGCTGCTACCAGGTGCAGGGCCCGGCCCAGGCCGCGATAGCCCGGCTGGTGCAGGCGCTGCCCGCCGCCGCTGGCCTGGGGCGGCTGCTGGGCGTGCTGCACATCATCGAGCAGCTGATGCAGCCCGACGCGCTGCACTGCCTCAGCGTGGCCGACCAGATGCGCAACCTCAGCGAGCGCGAGGTCAAGCGCTTGCAGCAAGTGCTTGACTTTCTGATGGCGCAGAGCCACCGCGCCATCGCGCTGGAAGAAGTGGCGGCCGTGGCCAATATGAGCCGCGAGGCGTTCTGCCGCTTTTTCAAGGAGCGCACCCGCAAAACCTACGTGCGCTACCTCAACGAGCTGCGCCTGACCAACGCCTGCCAGCAGCTGCTGCACACCAACCAAACCGTAGCCAGCGTGGCCTACGCCTGTGGCTTTGCCAACCTCTCGCACTTCAACCGCGTGTTTGCAGCCATCGTCGGTACCACGCCCCGCGCGTACCGGCGCAGCTGAGGCGGCCTGGCTGGCCCTCGGCTACCAGGCGCGAGGCCGGCAACGGCCGCGCTGGCCCAGGGCGGCTAGGCCAGCGCGGATTTTATAAGCCGATTTTATAAATCACAGTTTATCAGGGTGTGGGTGATGGGGAAGGGGGATGCGGATGCGGACGTACGCCCCGCCGCTGGGCAGCGACCCCAGCTCCAGCTCGCCCTCCAGCAGGGCCACCCGGTCACGGATGCTGCGCAGGCCCAGGCCCGGCTCGGTAGCTGGGGGGGCCGCGAAGCCGGGCCCGTTATCCTCCATGCGCAGCAGCACCCAGCCGGGCATGGTTTCCAGTTCCAGGCTGGCGGTGGTGGCGCCGTGGGCGTGCTTGATGGTGTTCTGGGCCAGCTCCTGGGCCATGCGGTAGAGGGCCAGCTGCAAGGTGGGCGTGAGGGGCGCCGCCGCCTCGTCGAGGTAAACGGAGCTGCGCAGATACAGCTGGGGCGAGCGCATCTTGGTGCTGATGTCGTGCAGGGCGGCGGCCAGCCCAAACTCTTCCAGCACCAGCGACACCAGCTCGTGCGAGAGGGTGCGGGTCTGGCGGATGGCCTCGCCCAGCAGCTCGCCCGCTTCCTGCCGAATGGCCCGCAGCGCGGGGTCGGCGCCCAGCGCCGGGGCGTGCAGGCGGTCGAGGCGCAGCTTGGTGGCGTACAGAATCTGGCCGATGCCGTTGTGCAGGCTCTCGGCCATACGTTTGCGCTCGGCTTCCTGGGCCGCCTGCACCGCCTCAAACAGGGCCTGCTGCTGGCTCAGGCGCAGGTGCAGGTTGTCGGCCTCCAGGCGCTGCAACTCGCTGATGTCGAGGTCTACGCCCAGCATCCGGGCAGGCTGGCCGGCTTCGTTGCGCAGCACCACGGCCTTCACGTGCACGGTTTTTACTTGCTCGCCCACGCGCAGGCGCAGGGTTTCCTCGGCGCTTTGGCCCGTGGTGAGCCGGTGCACCAGGTGCTCGGCGCGGGGCCGGTCATAGTCGGTTACCAGGCGCAGGTATACGGCGGGGCTCACGGGCTGGCCTAGCGGCAGGCCCACCAGGTGGTACATGCCCTCTGACCAGCGTAGGTGGCCGGTGGCCAGGTCGTAGTCCCAGGAGCCCAGCCCGGCCACGGCTTCGGCCTGCTCCAGCAGGCGCAGGTTTTTGAGGCGCTCCTGCTCGGCCTGCTTGCGCTCGGTGATGTCGAGGTTGGTGGCTACTAGGCCATCACCCATCTTCACAAACTGGCAGGCAAACCACTGCTGCAAGCCCTCGTGGTCGTAGAAGTACTCCATGCCCTGGGGCTCGCCCGTTGCTACGGCCCGCACGGCCAGGTCGAATACCCCGACCTCGCGGATGCCGGGGTACTGTTGGGAGTAAAGCTTGCCTTCGAGGTCGGTGCGCCCCGTTTCGCGTTCCAGTTGCTGGCTCGCCAGCACCAGGCGGAAGTCCTGCACCGCCCCCGCCTCGTCACGCACGGTCTTCAGCACCGACATGGAAATCAGGCTAGTGTCGAACACGGATTGCAGCAGGTCGCGGCTTTCGCGCAGCTCCCGGGTGCGCTCGGCCACTTCGCCCTCCAGCCACGCTTTGTCGGCCACGATGGCTTCCTCGGCCAGCTTGCGCAGGTGAATGTCGGTGGCCGTGCCGAAGTAGTCGGTTACCCGGCCCTGCGCGTCGCGAATGGGCAGGGCCTGTACCAGAAACCAGCGGTACTCGCCCTGGGCCGAGCGGATGCGGTGCTCCTGCTGCAAGGGCTGCCCGCTCCCTAGCACCTCGCGGTAGCGCCGCGCCGATTGCGCCCGGTCGTCGGGGTGAATGGCCTCGACCCAGCCGTGGGCGGCTTCGGCCGGCGTCTGGCCAGTGTAGTCAAGCCAGCGCTGGTTGTACCAGGTGGTGTCGCCCTGGGCGTCGCTACGCCAGAGCAGGTCGGGCACCAGGTTGGCCACCGTGCGAAACTCCTCCTCCGACTGCCGCAAGTCTTCTTCGGCCTGCCGGCGGGCGGTCACATCGAGGACAAACTCTACGTACTCATTCTCGCTCAGGCGCCGGCCGGCAAACAGCCCCCACCAGCGCGAGCCATCGGGGCGGAGGTACTGCTTCTCGTAGGGCGTGTTCTGCCCGTAGGTAACGTACTCCTGCCGGGCTTTCAGGGTGACTGCCATAAACTCCGGCGGCGTCAGCGTCTCCCACCTCACCTGGCCGCTGACAAATTCCGCCTGGGAATACCCGCTGAGGTGCTGAAACGTCTCGTTGGCGCTGTGAATGGCGCCATCCAAGTCGAAGAACAGTACGCCCACCGTGGGAATGGAAAGGGCTTGCTGCAAGCGCTGCTCCGAGCGGCGCAGCGCTTCCTCGGCCTGCTTGCGGGCCGTGATGTCGTAGCTCACCACCTGCACCGCCTCGGGCTGGCCGGTGGCCCCCAGCAGTGGCACCCCGCGCGAAATGAACGTGCGGCAGTGGGCCGTGTGCTCCAGCGAGAAGCCCTGGCCGGCCAGGGCCTGCCGGTAGTGGGTTTCGTACTGCGGCACCAGCGCGGGCGGCATGGCCTCGGCCACGGTGCGGCCCAGCAGGTCGGCCGGCGTGAGGCCGGCCGCATCGAGGGCTTCGCCACCGGCCAACTGGTAGCGCAGGTCGGGGCCCACCACGAAGGCGGCCGCGCCGGGCAGGTTGGTAATCAGGGCCCGCAGGCGGTGCTCACTGGCCTGCACGGCCTGCTGGGCAGCGCGCTCGGCGCTCACGTCCTGAAACAAGACCACGCTGCCCGTGATGATGCCGGCCTCGTCCCGGATGGGCGCCGCGTTGAACGAGCAGGGGATGCGCTGGCCGTCGAGGTGCACCAGCTCGATTACCTCGCCCTGCACCACCTCGCCCGTGAGCACGGCCCGGGCGGCGGGCCACTCCTCCGACGCCACGGGCCGGCCGTCGGGGTGAAAGCCTTCGTACACGTCGCTGTAGGTGCGCGCCGACGTGTCGTGGGCGGGGCGGCCCCAGAGCTGGTCGAAGACGGCGTTGCGAAAGATAATCTCGCCGGTGGGGCCGGTAATGGCCACGGCCAGGGGTGCCTGCTGCAACACCGTGCGCAGGCGCTGCTCGCTGGCGGCCAGGGCCTCTTCGGCGCGGGCGCGCTCCAGGGCCACCCAAATGCGCTCGGCCGCTTCGCTCGTCAGCGCCAGCTCGGCGGCGGTCCAGCGGCGGGGGGTGGCTTGGTTTACGCACAGCAGCGCCGTAAAGCGGCCGCCTTTTACCAGCGGCACGCCAATGGCGGCGCGCAGGCCAAAGGCGGCGTAGGCGGCCCGGTCGGCGGCGCTGAAGCTGGGGTCGGTTTCGCTATCGGCGGTGCTCGACAGCTGCCCGGCCTGCCACTGCGGCAGGCGCTTGAGCTGAAACTCCGACAGCGGGTAGGTGCCGGTGCCGCCCGGCAGCCCGGCGGTATATTCTTCGCGGACGCTCCAGGAGGTGTCGTCGGCCCGCACGGTGGCCAGGAAAACCCGGTCGGCGCCCAGGGTTTCGCCCAGCACCTGCAAGGCGGCGCGCTCCAGGGCCGCGCTATCGGCCCCCGGGCGCAGCGCATCGCTCAGTTTCAGCAGAAACTCCTGGTGCTGCTCCCGTTGCTTGCGTTCGGTGATGTCGGTAAAAATGGTCGATAGCAGCCGGCTGCCGGCGCCGCCCAGACGGGAGTATTGGGACGTAATCCAGCGGTTGGTATCGACGTTGTACGCTTCAAAACGCTGCGTTTCGCCCCACTTATACGCCCGGGTCATGGCCTCCAGCCACACCGGCTCCAGGTTAGGCACAATTTCGCTTACTTTCTTCCCCTGCGCATGCTGGATGCCGGTGTGTTGCTCAAACGCCGCGTTTACTTCCTGCAAAATCACGTCGGTCACCTGGCCGCTTTCATCCACGAGTAGCTCGTGTACGGAGAAGCCCTGGTCAATATCCTCAAAGACTCGGCGGTATTTTTCTTCCGATTTGCGCAGGGCTTCTTCGGTGCGGGCGCGCTCGATGCGCGGGAAAACGCGGCTCGAAACTTCCTCCAACAGCTGAATTTCCTGCGGCTGCCACGCGTGCGCCCGCTCGGTCGTGACGGCGATGTGGCCGACGTAGCGCCCCTGGCGGAAAAACGGCACGGTGACGAAGCTGCCGACTTGCAAACGAGCGTAACTTTCCGCCTCGGCCCGGCTGTCCTGCGCCGTATCGGGCAGCACAAACACTTCGCCGGCGCGCATCGTGCGCAGGAAGTCTTCGCTCAAATAGTCTTCGAGCTGGAACGTTTGCATCAGGCTCGGCACCTGGCCGCTGGCCCAGCCATAGTGCACGCTGACTTCGTTTTTGGCTTCGTCAACGTCCACGAAATAGCAGCCGGAAAGGGCTAGAAAGTCGCTCAGGCGCTGGCCGACCGCTTGCATCAGCTCGTCCGGCGCGGTCAAGATGGCGAAATCCTTACCGATTTCGTCCAGCAACGCGCTGTTCAGTTCGCGGCGCTTGCGCTCGGTGATGTCGTTGAAGACCACCGCCACGTACTGGTTGCTACCGGCCAGCAGCGTGAGGTAGGTATCAAACCAGCGGTCCACGTCCTGGGCGTAGTTGATGAGGCGCACGGGCTCGCCGGTGCGGGCCACCTGCGCGTACACGTCCTTCCAGTGCTGCTCCAGGTGAGGCAGCACTTCCCGAATGGATTTGCCCACCACGTTGGTGAGGCCGCCCTGCCGCTCGTAGGACCGGTTCACCTCGCGGAAAATGATGTCGGCAATCTCCCCGTCGGCGTCGTACACCAGCTCTTCCAGGGCAAAGCCTTCGTCGATGGAATCGAACAGGGTGCGGTATTTCGCTTCCGATTCGCGCAGGGCGGCTTCGGCGCGGGCGCGCTCCACGGCGGCCCAGGTGCGCTCAGCGGTTTCCTGCGCCAGCGCCGTTTCTTCCGGCGTCCACCGGCGGGGCACCCCGCTGTGTACCGCAACGCTGGCAATCCACCGGCCGCCTTTGTGCAGCGGGATGCCGAGGATGGCGTGCACCCCCAGGGCGAGATAAGAGGCTACGTGTTCGTCCGATTCTCCCGCGCTCCTCAAATCATCCACCACCGTCAGCTCGCCGGCCCGCTGCGCGTCGGCTATGCGTCCGAAGGCACTGAGGGGAAACCGGCCGCTCATTTTGGGCACCTCGCCGCGCACATAATTGTCGCCAATGATGAACTGCTCGTCATCAGGGCTTATTTCCGCGTACAGAGTCCGGTCAACCCCTAGCTGCTCGCCCAGCACGCGCATCGCGGCCCGCTGAATTTCAAGCGGGTCGGCGAGCGGGCGTAGCGCGTCACTCAGCTTCAGCAAAAACGCCTGCTGCTGCTGGTGCTTCTGCTCGGCTACCTCGGCGTAGTACAGCGCGGTGACGTCCGTGGCCTGGTGAATGATGGCGCTGACCTCGCCGGCAGCGTCAAACAGCGGCGCATTGACGGCCAGCCACCAGCGCGGCTCCAGCTCGCCGGTGGGCCGCACCAGGTCGTAGCGGAGGCGGGGCATAACTTCCGTTTGCTTCGTGGCCAGCACGCGGGCCACGGAGTGGGCCACCGCCGCCGACCCCTGCCGGCCGGGGTGGGTATCGTCGACGGTAAACACATCCAGCATCCGCTGGCCGATGAGGTCGGCGGGCGTGCTGTAGGTGGTGGCGTAGTAGGCGTCGTTGGCGGCGAGGATGGTAAAGTCCGGCGCATCGGGCGCGACCACCATAAACGGCACCGGCGAGGCGGCAAACAAGGCGGCGTAGCGGGCCTCACTCGTGCGCAGGGCGGCTTCGGCTTTTGCTCGCTCCAAGGCGGCCCAGGTGCGCTCAGCGGTTACCTCGGCCAGCTGTATTTCCACTTCGCTCCACTCGTGCGGGGCTACATTCTGCACCGTGAAATTGGCTACCCAGCGGCCTTCCTTCACGAGCGGAATACACAGCGTAGCCGCGATGTGCACCGCCTGAAACTCGGCCCGCGCCGCTTCGCCCAGGTTCGGGTCGGTGGCCACATCCGAGATGCGCAGCATGTTGCCGGCCCGCAGCTGGTCGCCGGCCCAGCCGAAATCGCCAATTCGTCCGCGGCTGAGCAGGGGCGGCACGCCGGGGCGCACGTAGTTGTCGGCCACCACCCAATGGTCGCCGTCCGGCTCGATGTCGCAGTAATACGCGCGGTCCACGCCCAGGTATTCGCCGGCGACGCGCGACGCTGCCCGTTGAATTTCCACTACGTCGGCGAGGGGCCGCAACGCGTCGCTCAGCGTCAGCAGAAACGCCTGCTCCTGCTCGCGGCGCTTGCGCTCGGTGATATTGTTGAACACGATGGCCACCCGCTCGGTATTTTCCACCCGCGTATGGAAGGCAGTGTACCACCCGTTCAGCGCTTCTATGTAATATTCTTCCCGTACGGGGACGCCTGTGCGTACCACCTTACTGTATTTTTCAATCAGCTCCTGCCCGGTTTCACCTAATACTTCCAGTACAGTTCTACCGATAATAGTTTGCAGGCGGGTGTGCACATGGTAGGCGGAATTAGCTTCCAGATGCATGAAATCTACAATAGCGCCTTGTTCATCCCGTACTGCCTCGACAATGCAAAATCCTTCGTCAATCGTGTCGAACAGGGTGCGGTATTTGTCTTCCGACTGACGCAGGGCGGTTTCGGTGCGGGCGCGCTCCATGGCCGCCCAAGTGCGTTCAGCCACGTTTTCCAGAAACTTCAGGTCGGCCTCCGTCCAGTCGCGCGGCTGGGTGGTGGCGGCGTACAGGCCCCAGAAGTAGTGGCGCTCGCCCCGGCGCAGGATGGCGGCCAGCAGGCCCTGCACGCCCATCAACTGGCCTATCGACTGCTTGTCGGTGTCCGACAGGCTAGGGTCATGCAGCAGGTCGCGGATGACGAGCGGGCCGGTTTCGAGACGCTTCATGCCCTCGGGGAAGTCGGCGAAGCGGTATTCCCCGCTGAGTGGCGGCAGCCCGGCGGCCCGGTATTCGGGGCCAATGCGGCCCAGCTCCTGCGTCCGCGACAGCTGCGCGATGTAGCAGCGGTCCACGTGCAGGTGCTCGGCCACCAGGCGCGTGGCGAGGGTGCCGATGGCCTCCGCGTTCGGTTCGGCCCGCAGCGCGTCGCTCAGCATCAGCAAAAATGCTTGCTGTTGTTCCTGCTGCTTGCGCTCGGTGATGTTGCGCACGAAGACGGACAGCTCGTCCGCGCCGCTGCGGTAGATGCTGAGCTCATACCAGCGGTCGGTAAACTCGACGTAGTCCTCCACCGTCACCGGCTCGCCGCTGTCGGCCACCTGGGCGTGCAGGGGCAGCCACCGCGCCACGTCGCCGGGGGTGAACACCTCGGAGAGGCGCCGGCCGATAAATGCCTGGCAGTCCACGCCCATTTGCCGCTCAACCGCCGGGTTCATTGCCAGGTTGAGGAGGTCTACTACCCGGCCGGCGTCGTCGCGCACCACCCCGCACACCGTCAGGCCCTCGGTCATGGTCTCGAACAGCAGGCGGTACTTATTCGTGGCTTGCTGGGCTACTTCCTCTTTGAGTTGCCTGAGTTCCGCCTCCGCTTGCTGGCGCGCGGTCACGTCTTCCCAGGTGTGCACCAGCCGCTCGCCGTTGAGCGGGGTGTTGGTAATGGCAAACCACACTTTCTGCCCCCGGAAATCGGCTTCCCGCAGGTAGCTATTGCGGCGGCCTGTGGCGAGTACTTCGCGCAGCTGCGGCAGCTGGAGACGGCCGTTTTCGCCGTGGTCGGTGAAGCGCTTGCCGGTGAAGTCTTCGCCGAGCATTTCCACACTGGCCCGGTTGATGTACTCGTGCACGAAGTCTACCACTTCGCCTGCCTCGTTGCGCACGGCCCGGTACACGGCCAGGCCGATGTTCGGCGCGTCGATGATGTCTTGCAGCAGGGCCTGGCTTTCGCGCAGCGCCTGCTCGGCTTGCTTGCGGGCCGTGATGTCGTGGGTGGTGGTGGTCACGCCATCGCCCAGCTTCACGGTAGACTGGTAAAACCACCCATCGAACTGCTCGTGCACGTAGTGGCGCTCCGATTGGTCGGGCACGCCCGTTTCCAGCACCTGCCGGAAGGTGTCAAAAATGCCCATTTCCACCACGCCGGGGTTCAGCTGGCGCAGCCGCTGGCCGATGACGTCGCCGTATACCTGCTCGGCCGCGGCGTTGTTGAGCACCCAGGCGAAGTCCACCACCGCGCCCTGTTCGTCGCGCACGGCCTCGAACACCTGCACGAGGTCCAGCGAGCTGTCGATGGTGTGCCGCAACAGCTCGTGGCTCGCGCCCTGCTGCTGCTTGGCCTGCACGCGCTCGGTCACATCCTGCACCACGCCGCGCAGCTGCACGGGCTGGCCGGTGGCGTCGGTGCGCACTTCGCCGTGGGCCTCCAGAGTGCGCCACTGGCCATCGGCGCGCCGGATGCGGCGGCGGTAGGTGTAGGGCTGCCGGGTGCGCACGGCCTCATCCAGCACCTGCCGCACGGTGGCCACATCGTCGGGGTGCGAGCGGGCGTTGATGACTTCCAGCGTGACTTCAAACGCCTGGGGCGCCTCACCAAACAGGTGGTACAGGCCATCGGAGAAGTAGAAGCTGCCGCTCGCCAGGTCGGCCTCGTAGGAGCCGGTATGGGCCACGGCCTCCATATCGAGCAGCAGCTGGCTGCTGTGCTGCTGGGCGGCCTCGGCCTGGTGGCTAGCCGTGGCATCTTCCAGAAACACCCAGCGCTGCCCGGCCGGGGCCGGGGCGGCGCGCACACTCAGCCACTGCCGGGTACCGGGCAGCCAGACTTCGCGGGGGGCGGCAGCCTCGGGCAGTAGGTGCCGTAGCGCGGCCCCCAGGGTGGCCGGCAGCGGCGCCTCGGCCAAGGGCTGGCCCAGTAGCGCGGCGGCCGCGCCGCACCAGGCGGTGGCCTGCGGATTGACGTACCGAACCACGTCTTGCGCATCGAGCACCAGCACGCCCCAGGGCAGCGCCGCCAGCAGCGCCGCCGCGTCGGCCGGGGGCTCGGGCGCCAAAAAAGTGGGGATAGTAGAGGGGGGGGAATCCATACCAGGCAAGCGGGCAAACCGGCTCCGCAAGCCAAGTCTACGAAGATTTTATTGCCCGAAGCGTGGGCCGGCCGGGCAAGCAGAACAGTAAACGGCTAGTCAAACCGCCACTGTTTCAGTAACTAATGTATATGAAGCGTGACTGAATTTTATCCTTGCCAGTAGTCGGCGTGAGAGGTGCGCAACGCTTATCAGCACTAAAATAAATAATTGGTGCAGTAGCTAAGAAATTGAATGGTGCTGCCAACTTACTGCTTGCCCGATTGGCGCGGCCCACTCCTTGGCCGGGCGGCATAAGCGGGCCGCTACGTTTTTTGGCTAAGGCCCGGCCATCCGCTTTTTGCCGACGCCGGCCAGGCAGCCTACAGCCCCAGGTGCTGGGCGGCGTTGAAGGTTTCTACGTCGTTGAGGCGGGCGTAGCGCTCAATCATCGCGTCGGTTTTCTGCTTGGTCTGGTTCTTAATGGCCTTGTTGGACTGCCCTTTTTGCACGGCCACCGTGACGAAGGCCGCCCGCAGCGAGTGCGCCGTGAAGCGCCGGCCAAAATGCTTCTGCACCAGCTCATTGATGCCCTTGGCCGTGAGGCGGTGCTTGCCAAGGCGGGCGGGCTCGCCGGCCGCCCCGCGGGCTAGCCGCACAAAGAGCGGGCCGGTGGTGCGCCCCAGCAGGGCCTGCCACTCCAGCACCGCGCGCACCGGGCAAAACAGCTCGTCGGGGGCGTAAAACACGGCCTTGTTTTCCAGCTCGCCGTGCTGATTGGTTTTGCTGCTCACCATATCAATGAGCAGGGCCTTGGAAGTCAGGCGCACGTGGTTGGTGTCGAGGGCCGCCAGCTCGGAGCGGCGGAAGGCCCCGGCGAAGCCGAGCAGCAGCAGGGCGCGGTCGCGCAGGCCGCCCGGCGTGGTGCGGTCCAGGCCCCGCAGCACCTCCTTCAGGTGCTCGACCGTGAAGGCGGGCGCCTGCTTCTGGCGCTTGCCCTTGAGCCGGGCAATGCCGTCGAGCACGGCGGCCAGTTCGGGCGCCGCCACGGCCGAGGGGTAGCCGCGCAGCTGGTGGTTTTTCTGGATGGCCGCCAGGTGACGCTTGAGGGTGGCAAACTGGCGCGGCGGCCGGGGCGGCGCGCCGGGCCGGGCGTTAGCCCGCGGCCGGGCGGGCGTGTCGGCCAGGTAGGTGACGTACTCGATGAGCGTGGCCACGCCAGCGGGCAGCGGGCAGTAGTTGCGCCCGGCGCAAAACTGCTCGAAGCTGCGCAAATCGGAGAGGTAGGCCCGCCGCGTGTTGTCGGCACCTTGCAGGCCCGCAGCGAGGTAGGCCGCCGCCGCCGCCGAAACAGCCGGGGCAAGCGCTGCCCCAAACGGCGGCGGAACAGTGGCGGGAAGCTGCGACATATATATTACGGAGTGGCGACTAAGAAAAGCAGCCTTCGGCGGACGAGGGCGCGCGCCGTGAAGGTAGGCAGCTTAGCGCCGATAACGCTTACTTATCGGCGCTAAATTTGGGGGCGGACCGCCGGCTCATTGCCCCCATAAAGCGCTAGGCTGCCTGAGCGGCGGCCAGCGCCGCTAGTAGCCGCTGCACCGTAGTGGCCCGAAACTCCTTGCCGCGCCGGGTGCGGTAGCCCGCGTCGTTGAGCTTGGCCGCGATTTGCCACAGGGTGTGGCCGCGGGCGCGTAGCAGCTCGGCTAGCTGGGCGGCCTGCCGGTTGGCCTGGTGCTCGCGGGCATTGCGCTGCATGGCCTGCTGGCCCTGGGCAATAACGGCCGGAGTGAAATTTTGTGGGCTACCCAGCTGCGCGCCCCGCGCCTTTTTGGCCGCCAGCGCATCCTTGGTGCGCCGGGAGATGGTTTCGCGCTCGTGCTGGGCAATGACGGCGAAGAGGCCCACGGTGAGCGTATTGGCGTCGGGCATGTCGCAGCAAACAAAATCCACCCCCGAGTCGCGCAGGGCGAAGATGAAGCCCGCGTTGCGGCTGAGGCGGTCCAGCTTCGCAATCAGCAGCGTGGCCCCGGCCCGCCGGGCCTCGGCGATGGCGGCCAGCAGCTGCGGCCGCTGGTTTTTCTTGCCACTCTCGATTTCGACAAACTCGGCGCCGAGCTGAGCGGGGTCGGCCACAAACTGGCGCACGGCCGCCCGCTGCGCCTCAAGGCCCAGGCCGGAGGTACCCTGCTTTTGGGTAGACACCCGATAGTAGGGGGTGTAGGTGCGGGCCGGGGGCAAGGAGGTAATCACAGTACAAAACCGACAGCTTGGTATAAAACTGGCGCAAGGTACGGCATTTCACATATTGTAAACGAGCGTTTACAATATGTGAAATAAGCTGGCTGGTGGTGGTGCTGGGTGTTTAAGCTACTGAGGCGGGCCAACTCCTTTGGCATAGACTGGCACGGGTAGGCTAGCTGGCAGGAGCGGGGGTGGGCCTATTCATACCACCGGGAAGCAAACCCACCTCCCGGTAGCTAGCTAGCGCACCGACAGCGGCTGGCCCGCGGCCAGGGCCTGGCGGCGCAGCAGGGCTTCCATAAAGTAATAGTCGGCGTAGATGATGGGCGCGTCGATTTCGCCGCCCGCCGGCTTGTGGCCAGTGCTGTGCAGCAGCAAAAAGCCGCCGTTGGTGCCGGGGCGGGCGGTGTAGCGCTTGGCCAGGTTATCGAGCAACTGGCTGGCCTGGCGGCGGTAGGCGGCGCCCTGCTTGCTGAAAGTGCTCAGCTCGAGCAGCCCCGAGGCAATGATGGCGCCGGCCGAGGCATCGCGGGGCACATTGGGGATGGCGGGGTCGTTGAAATCCCAATAGGGCACGAGGTCTTTGGGCAGGTTGGGGTGGTGCAGGATGAAAGCGGCCACGTGCTCAGCCTGGGTTAGGTAGGCGGGGTTGTGGGTTTCGCGGTAGCACAGGGTGTAGCCGTAGAGCGCCCACGCCTGGCCCCGCGCCCAGGCCGAGGCGTCGGCGTAGCCCTGGTGGGTGGTTTTCTTGACGACGCGGCCGGTGGCCGAGTCGTAGTCCACCACGTGAAACGAGCTGTAGTCGGGCCGGAAGTGGTTGCGGAGCGTGGTAGTGGCGTGGGCCACCGCAATTTTATAAAACGACGAGTCGCCCGAGAGCCGGGTGGCCGCGAAGAGCAACTCCAGGTTCAGCATGTTGTCGATGATGACGGGGTAGCCCCACAGCTCGCGGTGGTGGTCCCAGGAGCGGATGGCCCCCACCCTGGGGTTGAAACGCTTGGCGAGCGTGCGCGCCGCCTCCATAATCACGGCGCGGTAGTGCGCATCGTGGGTGAGGCGGTAGCCCGGCCCAAAGCAGTCATAGACCTTAAAGCCCACGTCGTGCGAAGTCGCGTTGTCCTTTTCGGGCTCGATGCGGGCCGTGTATTGTTGGGCGGCGGTTTTCCACTTAGTTTGGCCGGTGGCCTGGTAGAGCAGCCAGAGGTAGCCAGGGAAGAAGCCGCTCGTCCAGTCGCGGCTAGGCACCACCACCAGCTCGCCCCTGGGGGAAAGCGAGCGCGGCGACACCAGCGGGGGCTTACCCAGAGTAGTGCCGCGCTGCACGGCGAGCGGCGTTTGCTGCAAGAGGAGCGTGGCCTGGGTTTCGGCCAGCTGCATCGTTTTGCGGGGCAGGCCTGCCTGCGCCAGCGCCTGGCTAGCCATCAGCGCCAGGCCCGCCACCATACCAATACGTTTCATTAGCAAGAATAAAATTTTACGGAAGAATAGCCCGGCCGCCCGCTCAGCGGAGCCAGATGGGTGGGTTGCGCACGGGCAGGTTGCGCAGTACCTCGGGCACCTGCGGGTCGTGCTCCAGGCGCTGCCAGGTAGCCAGCCAGGCCGGGTTGCCAAACTGCGCCGCGCCCAGTACCAGGAAGGGCTGCGCCACCGGCCAGTCGGCCCAGTACATGACATCGGGGGCCAGCGGCCAGCGGCTTTTGTCGGCCACGTAGGGGTAGCGGTACTCGATGCCGCGCCGGATGCTGCGGCCGTCGGCCGTGCGGTAAGTCCAGAGTGACTGCTCGTTAGTAGAAAGAATCTGACACAGCAGCGCCATTGCATCGAGGTTGAAGAGCGAGTAGCCGTAGGGCTTGGTGCGCTTCAGTTCCTGCGGAAAGGAGCCGTTGCGCGCCATCTGGCCGGGCAGCAACACGGTTTGGTAGCGCGCGCGGCAATAGGCCAGCAGCGGCTTATTGGCAGTGAGGCGGGCAAAGGCGGCTACTTGCAGCACCCAGCAGGTACCGTGGTTGTTGGTGGCGTTACGCTCATCGAGGCCGTTTTTAGAGGTCGTGAGCCAGGTTAGGTACTGTGCAAACCAGCTCTTGATGCCCGCCAAATCAGTAGCCGCAAAGGCTGGCGACGCCTGTAGCACGAGCACGCCCTGCGCCACTTCGAGCAGCTGAATGGTGTCGATAATACCAATGCTGCGCCCCGTAAACCGCCCCTGAATGGCCTGCGCGTACAGCAGCGAGGGGTTCATCAGGGTGGCCGGGGCTAGCAGCCAGGCCCGCAGGTGCCGCAGCGCGTGGCGCACGTATTTTTCCTCGCCGGTCAGTTTATAGGCCGAGGCCAGCGCGCCCACCACGCGGCTAAAGGGAATCATGGCCGCGCGGTGGGCCGTGAAGTTGGCGGGGTTGGTGCGGCCGTCGCGCTGCACGTAGGGGCCGGCGAGGTTGGCCGAGTCGGGCCACCAGTAGTCGCCCTCCGAAAAGAAGTCGTGCCGCCCGCCCGCGCTGCGCGGCGAGTGGCTAGCCGTAACCGTGATAGGCGCCTGCCGCAGCGCCCACGCCGCCTCGGCCAGGATGTGCTGGCGCAGGGTGCGCGCCACTACCTGGCGCACGCTGTCGGCGGGCGGCGCGGCCTGGCTAGGGTAGGCTAGCAGCAAGAGGGCTAGCGGCAGCAGCCGGCTGAGCAGGGCTGGTAGTAAGGTAAGATGATTGCTCAAAATTCTGATAATAAGAACACTACGTGTCATGCTCATCTGGTGTCCGCTTGCCGAAGCAGCTCTGCCACGCCGTTAAGAGTAGTATTCCTAGTGGCACAGCATAGATGCTTCGGCAAGCGGACACCAGATGAGCAGGACGGGACTTCTTTAAGATTATCCTCCAACCACTTTCCCATCCTCCCCGGCTAAAACAGCCGCCGCACCTGCACGCCATTCAAAAAAGCCTCGCCCTGGCTGGCCGCAAACGTGAGGCGGATGCCCTGCCCACCTTGCGCCGCTACCGGCACCTTGAAGCTGACAGCTTGCAGCGGCAGCAGATAGCTAGCCATGCTAAGGCCAGGCAGCACCGGCTGGCCATTGACCAGCACCGAGAAGAGGCGGCCCGCCGGCGTAGCAGCGGCCGGGACCGCCTTTTCGCCAGCCAGGTTGTAGGCGAGCTGCTCGGCGGCGGGAACGGCTTCCAACTCGGCAAAGTGCAGGGTTACTTCGTATTGCCCATCGGGCACGTCGAGGCGAAACTCCTTGAGGCCCAGGCGCTGGGTTTCATACACGGCGTCGTAGTCGGTGCCCAGGATGTCGCGGTCGGAGCCGTAGGGCAGGCGGTCGCCGGGCAGCTTGTAGGCGTGGCCGCCCACGTAGCCCCAGCCGCCGGGCGCGTAGGCTTGCTCGGGCAGCCACACCTGGTGCAGCTTGGCATCGGTGAAGGTGCGCTCGTCGCCGAGGCTCACGTTGAGCTCGGTGAAGGGCAGGCGCGGGTCAGCTAGCTTCGTCGGAACTACTTGGAAGTCAATACTGGCTTCGTCGGCTAAAGCCTGGCCGGGCACCTCGGCCCGCAATTGGTTGAGGCCGGGGCCAAAGGGCACGCTGAACCGCGCTATGCCCGCCACGGCAGGGCGGGTGCCCAGGCTGCGGCCCCCTAGCCACAGGTGCGCGGCGGGCTGGTTGGTGTACACCTCCACTACCTGGCGGCAAAATAGCGAGTCGGGGCCGGCGGCCACGCCGGCGCGCAGCGTCCAGCCGCGCGAGCCGATTTTGAGGAAGGGCGTGGTCAGCAGCCGGGCCTGGTAGTAGTAATAAGCGTCTTTAGGGCGGCGGTCGCCGGTGAGCAGGCTCTTGGTGTTGAGGTGCGGGTTGGCTTCCTGGCGGGTTTCGGAGTTGAACTCGGCCAGGTTCCAGACGGTGGCCACGGCCACGAAAGGCCGGGCCCGGATGGCCTCCAGGTAAAACTGGTGGTAGCGGTTGGCGTACTCCGTCGTTTTGTCGAAGCGCCGGGGGCTGGCGGCGTGCAGGCGCTCGTCGGCATCGGCGCCGAACTCGGTCACGAGTAGCGGTGTGGCGGGCAGGGCCTGGTGGGTGCGGTCGAGAAATTTGGGAAAGCCTTCTAAATCACCCGAGTACCAGCCTTGGTAGAGGTTCCAGCCCAGCACCTGCGGTACGGCCAGCAAGCCGGCTTGCTGGTAGAGGTCGTAGTCGCCGTGGCACACGAGCATGGTGGGGCGGGCGGGGTCTTCGCGGCGGGTCAGGCTGTCGAGCTGCTGGGCCAGGGCGCGCACCCGGCGCAGGTAGGCGCGGCCGGCGTCGTTGTCGCGCTTCAGGCCGGCCGGCATCCGTAGCAGCACCTCGTTCATGTAGGCCCAGATGACCACGCTCGGGTGGTTGAAATTCTGCCGAATCATCTCGGTCTGCATCTGGCGGCAATTCTCGAAGAACGCCGGCGAGTTGGTGATGGCGTTCACCACCGGAATCTCGACCGAGGCCAGGATGCCCAGCCGGTCGCAGGCCGCCAGCACGGCGGGGTCCTGCGGGTAGTGCGACACGCGCAGAAAATTACCACCCATCTCCTTGAGCAGCTGCACGTCGCGCACGGCCAGCGCCGTGGGCAGGGCGTTGCCCAGGCCGGGGTAATCCTGGTGGCGGTTGGTGCCGATAAGCTTGAGTGGCTGCCCATTCAGGAAAAAGCCCTGCGCCGCATCAAACCGGAACCAGCGCAGGCCCACGGGGCTGCTCACCTCATCGAGCACGGGGCTAGCGGGCGCGCCAGCGGCCTGCACGGTAGTACGCAGGTGGTAGAGGTAGGGGTCGGTGGGCGCCCAGAGGTGGGGCTGGCGCACTTGCGGCAGCGTTAGGCGAAAAGCCTGGGTTTCGCCGGCTTTGAGCTGCACCCGCACCTGCTGCTGGCCGGCTAGCTTGCCGTCGGCGGTGAGCAGCTGCGTGCTGACTGTCAACGACTGGCGCCGGGCCGACTCGTTGGTAAGGCGCCCGGCCACGGCCACCGTAGCCGCCTCGGCCGACACGGCGGGCGTGGTGACGAAGACGCCCGGCGAGGCGTAGTTATCCAAGTCGAAATGCACCGGCTCGGCGGCCACCAGGTAGGCGTCGCGGTAGAGGCCGCCGTAGAAGGTGAAGTCGGCCGAAAGCGGCGGAATGGCGGCGTTATAGCGGTTGGTGAGCTTCACCAGCACCTCAGCCCTGGCATCGGCGGTGCCGGCAAAGGCCAGGAAGCGGCTGATGGGCAGGCTAAACGCCGTGTAACCGCCCGCGTGGCGGCTAGCCAGCTGGCCGTTCACGTACACCTCAGCTTCCTGGTTGGCGGCCCCGAAATGCAGGTAGAGCCGGCGGTGCTGCCAGGCGGCGGGCACGGTCAGCGTTTTGCGGTACCAGCCTACGCCGCGGTAGTAGCCCGGCGTGTCGTCGAGCACATCGGTGGCGTTCCAGGTGTGGGGCAGCGACACCTTTTGCCAGTGCGGCGCCTGCGGCTCGCGACTGGTGTCGAAGGCTGCGGAGTCTTTGCTAAACAGCCAGTTGGCGCTGATGGACTGCGTCAGGCGCTGGGCCGCTGCCGGGCTAGCCAATAAGGTCAGCAGGGCCAGTAGTATTTGCCAAGGCTGTTTCTTAGATAGGTTAGTAACTAGCATATTATAAGTATGATAGAACGTCATGCTCATCTGGCGTCCGCTTGCCGAAGCACCTCGCTTGCCTCGTTGGATGAAGCGGTAGAGATGCTTCGGCAAGCGGACGCCAGATGAGCATGACGTTCTTATTGTTGCTGCTTGCAATTTTCAATCTCATGCGCGGGGCTTTGCCCCGTGTCTACTATTTACAGACAGGCCTCTGGCCTGTTAGAAGAAGGTTAGTTTGCGCAACGATTGCAGGCCAGAGGCCTGTAGATAGTAGACACGGGGCAGAGCCCCGCGCCATCAGGGGCAACTAATTAAGCCTTCCTCAATACGCCCACGGCACCGGGCTAAATTCGGAGTGTTGGGCAAATACAGCCGCTGCATCCAAATCAGGATAGGCGCGGCTAACTTGCTCGTACACATTCAGGGCTAGGGCGTTGGAAGTGGGGGCAGCGTCCGCCTTTTCCATCTTCTTCTGGCCGAGCAGGTAGGGGCGAAACCACTCGATGGCGGGGCGCAGGCCGCGGCCGTCGGGCGTGGTGTAGTGCCAGAGGTCGAGGCCCACGTGTGGGGCTAGCAGGGCCAGGCGCTCCCAGCCTTGCAGGTTCATGCTCACGTAGTTCCAGGGGCGGGTGCGGGCTAGCTCCAGGGGCTGGGCGCCGTCGGGGGCTAGCTGCACGGCCACGCGGGGCCATGTCTGGGTTTGCAGGGTACGCTTGGCTAGGGTCTCGTTGCCTGTGAAGAGCGCGAAATCCACCACCTGCGTGTCGTAGAAGGTGCCGTGGTTGTTTTTGGCCTCGCCTTCGGGCAGCGCCACGGGACTGGTGATGAGCCAGGTGGTGTAGTCGGCAAACCACTTTTTCAGGCCCGTAACCAGGCTAGCATCCACGCTGCGACTGCCGTGCAGCAGCGCCAGCGCCTCGGGCACGACCACCAAATGCCGGGTTTCAATGATGCCAAAATTGCGCCCTGTGTTGATGCCCGGAATGCCCTGCCCGAAATTTAGGTTGGGATTCATGCGGGTGGCGGGGGCCAGGAAGAAAGCTCGCAGCAGCGCGGCCGCTTGGCTGGCGTAGCGCTCCTCCTGCGTGAAGTAGTAGGCTAGCCCCAGCGTTTGCACCTCAGCGCAGAGCTTGCTCAGCGTTTGGCTGTCGTGCATGGCCTCGGCCTCGGGGTTGTGCAGGCCGTCCTTCTGAATATAGGGCTTGCCATCGGGCCGGCTAGGGTCGGGCCACCAGTAGGGGGCCTGCGACTGGTAGTCGTGCTTGTCGCCGCTAGGGGGTATTTGCGCCTTGGTGGCAATGGAGTAGGGCGCGTGCCCGAGCGCCTGGCTGGCCGTACGCAGTACTTGCTGCACCTGCGCGGCCTCGGGCTGGTGGCCGGCTCGGTAGGCAGTTTTGTAAACCGCCATGGCGGCCGGGTCGAGCAGTAGAAAAGCGGGCGGGGCGGCCGCCAGCGGCATCGCCAGCAGCCACCCCGTCAGCAGTAAAAGCAAGCGGTGCATTAGTTGTAGCCGGGGTTTTGAACTAGGTTCGGATTCAGCAGAATCTCTGACTGCGGGATGGGCAGCAGCAGGTATTGGTCGGTCACGGTGCGATTATACACGGTTTGCTGGCGCTGCTTCTGGCGGCCGGTGCGCAGCAGGTCGTACCAGCGGTGGCCCTCGGCGCACAGCTCCTGGGCGCGCTCCTGCAGCAGCAGGTCCACGAAGGCATCCTTGGTGGTGGCGGTGGTGGGCAGGTTGGCTAGCCCGGCGCGGCGGCGCACGGCGTTGATACCGTTGTACTTGGTAGCGTCGCCGGCGTTCAGGTTGTTGAGGGCTTCCGATTGCAGCAGCACGTCGGCGTAGCGGGTCACGAGCCAGTTGCAGCGCGAGTCGTTGAGGATGCGCAGCGGGTCGCGAAACTTCACATAGTAGTACTGCGACTGCGTGGTGGTGCCGCTAGCATTGGTGGCGTTGCTCAAGTTCCAGGCGCGGCGCACGTCGGTGGTGGCGTAGGAGGTTACCAGCCAGTTGGGCACCGTGAAGGCCCCAAAGCCGGCGAGCTGCGTGGGCAGGTGCATGCGCGGCGTGATGTTGCCGGTGTTGGGCGGCAAGTCAAACTGCACCGAGAAAATGTGCTCGGCCCCATTTTCCTTGTCGGGATTGAATACATCGGAGTACGTGGCTAGCAGCGAATACTGGCCGCTGTTAATCACGCGGTTGAAGGCCGAGAGGGCATCCTGGTTGTCGGTGGGCTCGGCGGCTTTGGTGCTGGCGCGGGTCAAGTAGGCCTTGCCCAGCAGGGTAGCGGCGGCGCCGCTGCTGGCGCGGCCCTTTTCGCCGCCCGTAATCTTGTTCTCGGGCAGGCAATTAGCCTCGGCAAACTTCAGGTCATCGATAATCTGCTTGTACACATCGGCCAGTGGAGCCCTAGCCGGGCGCACATCGCTATCGAGGCCCGAGGTGGCGGTGAGGGGCAGCGGAATATCGCCGTAGCCGCGCACTAAGTCGAAGAAGGCCATGGCCCGCAAAAACCGGGCGTTGCCCAGAATGGCGTTTTTACGGGTTTGGTCCATGCTCACGGCGGGCACCTTGCCAATCACGTCGTTGGCGCGGTTTATCATTCGGTAGCTGTTCACCCACCAGTTGGCCACTTCCGAGTTAGTGGTCGTGGGTGTGTTGTTAAACAGCTCGAAACGCTCGCCGCTGGTGGCGGTGGTGCCCATGGCATCGCCGGGCAGCTCGCTGATGAGCTAGGTGGTGCGCTGGTAATACGCCTGGGCCTGCAAGGTGCTGAACACGCCGTTGAGGGCGGCCACGGCGTCGGCCTCATTCTGGTAGAAGTTGGCGGGGGTCAGGAAGTCGTAGGGCTTTTCGTCGAGGAAGCTTTTGCAGCCGCCCAAACCCAGGGCTAGGGTGCCCAGCAGCAATACTATCTTTTTCATAATCAGAGGCGAAGAGGGTGGGAGGGGGCGCTAGAAGTTCAGCCGCAGGCCGGCGATGTAGAGGCGCTGGTTGGGGTAGGCATTGTAGTCGGTATTCTGGCTCAAGGCATTGCTGCCGAAGGAGTTAACCTCGGGGTCGAAGCCGCTGTACTTGGTCCAGGTCACCAGGTTTTGGGCCGTCACGTAGATGTTGGCGCCCTTGATGGCCCCGAGGTAGCTGGGCACCGGAATGGTATAAAATTTTCAAACTATCTACTGATAACGAGTGAATTGGCAATAAATTTGGGGCTGTGCGCGGCTTGTTAGAAATCAGCTAGGGGTACGGGCCGCAGCCGGGGAGCTTTGTAGTAATTCCCACCCTCTCTACTGCCGCTTTTTATGTTTGCCTCGGCTTCCATCAACCTCAAGCAGCTGGCGGGCCAGCTCGGCTTGTCGTCCTCCACCGTGTCGCGGGCCCTGCGCGACTCCTACGAAATCAGCCCGGCCACCCGCGAGCGGGTGCAGCAGCTGGCCCGCCAGGTCAACTACCAGCCCAATCCCATCCCATTGCCAGCCAGCTGCGCTCGCACGTGAGCAAAACCATCGGGGTGGTGCTGCCGCAGGTCGACAACCATTTCTTCGCCTCGGCCATCGATGGCATCGAGGAAGTGGCGCAGGCCCACGGCTACCACGTGCTCATCTACCTGACGCACGACCAGGCGGCGCAGGAAAAAACGGTGGCCAGCTTCCTGGGTCAGGGCCGGGTCGATGGCATTCTGGTGGCGCTGGCCAGCGCCACGCGCAGCGTGGGCCATTTCGATACCCTGCGCCAGCGCGGCTTGCCCATTGTGCAGTTCGACCGCGTGAACCGCCTGCTCGACACGGCCACCGTAACTACTGACGACTATAGTAGCGCCTACCAGGCCACCGAGCACCTGCTGCGCGCCGGCTGCCGCACCATCGCCCACTTGTGCCTTACCGAAAACCTGTTCATCAGCCGCCGCCGGCTGCAAGGCTACCACGCCGCCCTGCGCGACTACGGCCTCGCCCCCGACCCCGAGCTGGTGCTGACCGCCGGCAGCTCGGAGGAAGAAAACATTGCCCGCATCACGCAGCTGCTCCAGCAGCGGCCCGATACCGATGGCATCTTCGCCACCGTCGAGCGGCTGGCCCTCAGCAGCTACCACGCCTGCCGCCGGCTGGGGCTGTCCATCCCGCAAACGGTGAAAATCATCGGCTTCTCCAACATGGAAGCCGCCGCGCTGCTGGCCCCCGGCCTCACCACCATCACGCAGCCCGCCTACGCCATCGGCCAGGAGGCGGCGCGCATTCTGCTGCACGCCCTCACCAAGCGCCGCCCGGTGCTAGCCTCCCAAAGCCTGGAATTGAAGTCGGAATTGGTGGTGCGCGGCTCCACGGGCGGGGCTTAGGTGAGGTTTGCTGATAATTGACTGTCAGTATTTTGTGCTAAAGCCTCATTTGTAAACTACCTGAGAAGTAAGGCTTAAGTAAAAGCCGCCTATCACTGCGAGCGAAGCAATGACAGGCGGCTTTTTGACGCTTTAGAGCGGTTTCAAAGTCGGTGCACCTACTGAGCGATGTAGGGGCGGGGCTTGCCCCCGCCCGCCGTACTACATCGCCACCACGATTCCGTGCAACAAAGGGCGGGGGCAAGCCCCGCCCCTACGAAACTGTTGGCTGCCGTGGCCAAGTAATGTACCAGCGCTACTTGCTATCCACCAGGCGCAGGGTGTAGCTGTAGCTGTACTGCTTGGCCAGCAGGCGGTACTGGTCGTGGGGCAGGGCGCCCCAGCTATTGTCGCCGCCCACGCCGCGCTGGGTCAGGTCGAGGTGCACGAAGGTGCGGCCGCGCACGGGCAGGTCGGTGGGGTGCTGCTGCTTTTTGGTGAGGCCGGGGTCGAGGTCTTCGGCGCTGAAGGGGTTGGCGCTGAAGGACAAAGGTTGGCCGGCGCCCTCCACGCGCAGGCCGCGGCCGGTGGCATCGGTTAGGGTTAGCCAGCGCACATCGGTGTGGTAGCCATACTCCTGGGGCCGGATGTAGGTGCCCGGGAACGTGCGGCGCACCGAGTCCTGGTAGGTGCCGAGCAGGGCCGCGGTGTTGCGGTCGGCGTAGTTTTCCTGCGGCCCACGGCCGTAGTAGCGCAGCTGGTCGAAGCGTTGGGGCACGTCGAAGCGCATGCCGAAGCGGGGCATTTCGGGCAGCGGCTTGTCTTTCAAATCGATGCTGGCCGTGACGCGCACCGCGCCATCGGGCTGCACTAGGTAAGCCACGGTGTAGGGCACGCCCAGGTCGGCCAGCAAGTACTCCACCGTGATGGGCAGGCCAGCGGCCGACTGCTCGCCCACCGTCACGCGCTGCACCGGGCGGTTGGCGTGGGCCGTGCGCCACACGCCCAGGCGCTGCGGCATCTCGTTGCCGAAGTCGTTGTCGGTGGGGGCGCGCCAGAAGTAGGGCTCGGGAAACGAGCCCGGCAGGCGCTGCTCGCCCCGGCGGTAGTCGGTGAGGCGGCCCTGCCTGGTGTTGAACTCGCCGCGCACCTCGCCGGCCGTCCAGCTCAGCTTGTCACCGTCGCGCTTGATTTCCAGCGTGCCCGCCGGGGCGGGCGCGGCGGCAAAGTAGGTGCCGGCCGGCGTAAGCGCATACTGCTCGCGGGCCACCTCGTGCCCGGCGGGCAGCAGCGGCGCGGCCGTTTTGGTTTGGGCAAACACGTTGAGTACGTACTCGGTGCCGGCTTCCGGCTTGCGGGCCGGCAGGGCTAGCCGCACTTCCTTTTGCTGGCGCGGGCCGAGCTTGCCCACCGCGAAGGAGCCGGTTTTGGCCACCACACCGTTGCGCAGCAGCTCCCACCGGAAGTTATAGTTGTCCAGCGTATTGAAGGAGAAGCCGTTGCGCACCGTCAGACGGCCCGTGGCGGGCTGGGCGGCGCTGAAGCGGATGTCCTGGTACACCTTCTTCACCTCGTAGAGGCCGGGGTGCGGGGTGCGGTCGGAGGCCACCAGGCCATCGGCGCAGCCGTTCTCATCGTTTTGCAGGGCCTGGGCGCCCAGGTCGCCGCCGTAGGCGTAGAAGGGCCGGCCATCGGTGGTTTTGGTGGCAATGCCCTGGTCAACCCAGTCCCAGATAAAGCCGCCCTGCATGTGCGGGTGCGCCCGAATTAAGTCCCAGTATTCCTGAAAGTTACCCTGACCATTGCCCATCGAGTGGGCATACTCGCACATGATGTAGGGGCGGGTTTTGTCGGTGGCCTCGGCGTAGCGGCGCATCGAGCCCATGCCGGGGTACATGGGGGCCACGATGTCGGTGTCCACGTCTTCGCCGGCCTGCTCGAAGGAAATGGGGCGGCTGGGGTCGCGCTGCTTGAGCCAGGTATAGGCCTCGTGAAACACCGGCCCGTTGCCGCACTCGTTGCCCATACTCCAGATAATGACGCTGGGGTGGTTCTTATCGCGCTCCACCAGCCGGCTGATGCGGTCGCGGTGGGCGGCCTTCCACTCGGGCAGGTAGGCGGGGTGCTTGGTTTTGTCGAACCAGCCCTGGAGCTCGGCCCCGTAGGCGTGGGTTTCAATGTTGGCCTCGTCCACGAGGTAAAAGCCCAGCTCGTCGCAGAGCTGGTACCAGCGCTCGTCGTTGGGGTAGTGGCTGCCGCGCACCGCGTTGATGTTGAACTGCTTCATCAACTCCAGGTCGCGGCGCATCCCGGCCTCGGTTACCAGGTGGCCGGTAGTGGGCTCGTGCTCGTGGCGGTTCACGCCGTGCACCTCCACCGGCTGGCCGTTCACCAGGAGCTGGGCGTTTTTAATCTCGACCTTGCGGAAGCCCAGCTTGCTGCCCGTGGTGGCCAGCACCTTGCCCTGGGCGTCGGCCAGGGTCAGGCGCAGCTGGTAGAGCGTGGGCTGCTCGGCGCTCCAGGGGCGCACGCCGGGCACGGTGCCGCCGAGCTGCACGGCCTGCGTGCCGGCCCCCGTGGGCGCGGCCACGGCCTGCTGCTGGCGCAGCACCACCCGGCCGCTGGGGTCCACCACCTCGGCGGTGAGGCGGGCGGCGGGCGCGCCGGCAAAGCTGCGCAGGGTCACGTCGGCCGAAAATTGGCCGGTTTTATAGGTCGGGTCGAGGTCGGCGTGGGCAAAAAAGTCCCAGATGGTGTGCGGCAGCAGCGCGCTCAAGTACACGTCGCGGTTGAGGCCCGAGAGCCGCCAGAAGTCCTGGTCTTCGAGGTAAGAGCCGTCGTGCCAGCGAATAACCTGCACGGCCAGCTGGTTGTCGCCGGGCCTGAGGTACTTGGTAATGTCAAACTCGGCCGGCGACTTGGCCGCCTTACTCAGCCCCACGCGCTGGCCGTTCACGTACACAAAGGCGCAGCCCGAAATGGCCCCGAAGTGCAGCAGTACCTCGCGCCCCGCCCAGCCGGTCGGCACCGTGAAGCTGCGCCGGTAGGTTCCCACCGGGTTGTACTTGGGGTCGATGAACGGCTGGTTGCGCGGAAACGGGTAGGTGATATTAGTATAAATCGGGATGCCAAACCCCTGAATTTCCCAGTTGCCGGGCACCGCAATGGGCTTCCAGGCGGCATCGTTAAAGCCCGGTTGGAAGAAATCCAGTGGCCGGTCGGCGGGCCGGTCCACGTAGTTGAATTTCCAGGTGCCGTTCAGGCTCTGGCGCCAGGGCGAGCGGGCGGGGTCGTCGGCGGCCACGTCGGCCGACTGGGCGTAGAGCTGGAAGCTGGCGCGGGGCGTTTCCTGGCCCTGCTGCACCAGCTGGGGGTTTTGCCACTCGGCGGGGTCGGGGGCCTGGGCGGCAGCCAGGCCGCTGCCCAGCAGCAGCGCGGCCAGGGGCAAGCGAAAATCGGACATGGATAGAAGGCTAGGAAAAGGCAGTAGTAGTTGCGGCCGGGCGCCGCCGAATGCTGCTGCAATACTACTTCTACCCACCAGGGCCCGCCAGGGGCATTTTCAGTGAAAGCAGGGGAGGTATTCACCGCCCGCCACGCTGGTAGCGCGAATACATTCTTGTAAAAAACTGATGAATACTACCTTGTAAATAGTAGCGCAATCTCGTTCTTTTGGCCTGGCTAAAGGGCGGGTGCTGGCTTATCAAAGCCATTGGGGTAAACTTGCCCAACGGGCCACGCTGGGGAATTATGCCCGCCTGGCCCGTTGGGCGCCGTAATTTCAGCTCGCGCGGCGGGGCCGCCTACTGGCCCGCCGGGCCGGTTTTGAGCGTGAGGGTGGCGGGTTGCAGGCCCTTGGCGGCGGCGGTCAGGCGCAGGGCGCCCGGCTGCGCGCCGGCCTGCACAATGGCCACGAGCTGCCCGTGAAAGGCGTGCATCCGGGGCTGGTGAAACGCCTCCAGGCTAGCGGCGTCGCCGTTGCCCACGGCCCGGAAGGTGCCTGCGCCGCTCACCGACAGCTGCAATTGGTGGGTGGCATCGGGGCAGAGATTGCCGTCCTTGTCCTCCACGCGGGCCGTGACGTAGGCCAGGTCCTGGCCATCGGCGGCCAGGGCGGGGCGGTCGGTGACGAGCTTGATGTGGTGGGGCTGGCCGGCGGTGCGCACGGTTTCCTCGCCCACTACTTTCCCTTGCGCATCATAGGCCACTACTTTGAGGCTGCCGGGCGCGTATTTCACGTTGTTCCACATGAGGCGGTAGCGAGTCTGGGGCTGGGCAGACTTCGCCTTGGTCTGGCGGCCCTGGCTCACGCCGTTCACGAAAAGCTCGGCCGAAGCGCCGTTGGTGTAGCAGTACACGGGCGTGGGCTGGCCTTCGCGGCCGGGCCAGGTCCAGTGCGGCAGCAGGTGCACGGTGGGCTGGCTGGGGTTCCACTTGGCGCGGTAGAGGTAGTAGCGGTCCTTGGGCAGGCCAGCCAGGTCGATGATGCCGAAGTACGAGCTGTGCGAGGGCCATACCTCGTCGTAGGGCGTGGGCTCGCCGAGGTAGTCGAAGCCCGTCCACACAAATTCGCCCACCACGAAGCCCAGGTCGTCTTGCGAGGCGAATTCTTCGTCGGGCGTCTGCGACCAGGGGCACACCTCCAGGTCGTAGCTGGAAGACTGGTTGTCAGGATATTTGCGGTCCTTGGCCTTCTCCACCGGAAACTTGTACACCCCGCGGCTGCTCACCGTGGAGGCCGTTTCGGAGCCTAGGAGGAAGCCCTGCGGCAGCTTGCCATTGGCCCACTCGTAGCGGGCGGGCTTGTAGTTGAAGCCAGGCACGTCGAGCACCGAGGCGAAGTTGTTGGCCACCGACGGTTCGAGGCGGTTCATGCCGGCCGTGACGGGGCGGCTGGGGTCTTCGCGGTGCACGATGTCTTGCAGGCGCTTGGCAATTTTACCGCCGCCCGGCTCGTCCTGGTCGGGCACCTCGTTGCCGATGCTCCACATGATAACCGAGGGATGGTTGCGGTCACGGTGCACCATATTTACCAGGTCGCGCTCGCTCCACTCGTCAAAATACTTGCTGTAGCCGTTGGCCACCTTGGGCGTTTTCCACTCGTCAAACGCCTCCACCATCATCATGAAGCCCATCTCATCGCAGAGCTGCACCAGCTCAGGGGCGGGCATGTTGTGCGAGGTGCGGATGGCGTCGCAGCCCATGTCCTTCAAAATGGCCAGCTGGTGGCGCAGCGCCGCCACGTTGATGGCCGCGCCCAGCGGCCCCAGGTCGTGGTGGTTGCACACGCCCTTGAACTTGCGCGGCTGGCCATTGAGCGAGAAGCCCTTGCCCGCTTCAAACTTGAAAGAGCGAATGCCGAAGGGCGTCTTATACGTGTCCTTCAGCTCGTTGCCGGCGTAGAGCTTAGAGGTAGCCGCGTAAAGCGCCGGCGTTTCGGGCGACCACAGCCGGGGCTGCGGCACCACCAGGTTTTGCTCGAACGCCTGGCCATCGGTGGCGAGCAGATTGGTGCTGGTGGTGGCCACTACCGCCCCGCTGGCATCGCGGATTTCGGTTTCGAGGCGCAGCGGCTGGAAGGCGTTGCCGGGCGTTGCGACCTGCGTGCGCAGCTTCACCTTGGCAAACTGCGGGTTGATTTCGGGCGTGGTGAGGTAGGTGCCCCACACCGGAATGTGCACCTCGTCGGTCACCAGCAGGTGCACGTTGCGGTAGAGGCCCGCGCCGGGGTACCAGCGCGACTGCTCGGGCAGGTTGGTGAGGCGCACGGCCAGCGTGTTGTTGCCATCGGCTCGCAGCGCGCTGCTGATGTCGAAGCTAAACGAGTTGTAGCCGTAGGGCCAGCTCCCGATTTCCTGGCCGTTCACGAACACGTGCGCGTCGCTCATGGCCCCGTCGAAGAGCAGCACCGCCCGCTTGCCCAGCCCGAAGCCCGGCACGGCCAGCCGCCGCCGGTACCAACCCGTGCCGATGAACGGCAGCCCACCCGTGCGCCCCGATTTGAGGGTAGCCGTTTGCTCCTGATTTTCGGCGATTCTCACCGTTTGCGCGTCGTTGCGGCCATCGAAAGGCCCCGTGATGGCCCAGTCGTGTGGCACGTTCACCGTTTGCCACCTGGCATCGTTGAACTGCGGCGCGGCGGCGTTGGCCACGTCGCCCTTCGTAAATTTCCAGTCGGTGGTGAGTAGGGTTTCCTGGCGGCTTTGCGCGTGCGCGGCCGTCTGCGCCGCCAGCAGCCCGCCCAGCAGCAAGGCGTTTCGAACAGGTTGGGTAAGCTGAGTAAGCAATGAATCCATGAAAAATAGCTTGAAAGGCGAGGTGTTTAGAGAGGTGTTGGCGCAGGATTTAAGACGTACAATTGGTCATGTTCATCTGGCGTCCGCTTGTCGAAGCATCTCTACCACGCCGTTAGAAGTAGTAATCCTAGCGGCGCGATAGAGATGCTTCGACAAGCGGACGCCAGATGAGCATGACGGTTACCATTTAAAATGGCTCCTGGCGTTGGGGCCAGCTAGGGTTGCACCACGAAGCCGCCCTTGGCTGGCAGCGTCACGCTGAGGGTGCCGGCCGCCACGGGGCGCGTGCTGAAGCTGCGGTTGGTGTCGCCATCGGTGATGAGCGTGCCGCTGGCCAGGCCCAGCTTGCTGAGGTCGAGCTGCAAGGTTTTGGGCGCGTCAGTGGCGTTGATGCCAGCCACGTACCATTTACCATCGGGGGCCTGGCGGGCCAGCACGGCATACTCGCCGGGAAAGCCGTCGAGCAGCTTCACGTCGAGCCAGCGGGGCGGCAGCTGCTTCACGAAACCCTGCACGTAGGTGGGCTGCGCGGCCATGCCCTCCGGAATTTCGGCGTAGTGCTGAATGCCCGATTGAAACAGCACCGACAAGGCCAGCTCAAACGCGTTGGAGGTGCGGCGCTGCTTGCCTTTTATCTCCGAAAACGCCATCGGCGTGAAGTCCATCGGCCCCACCGCGTTGCGGGTGAAGGGCAGCACGGCGCAGTGCGTGGGCTCTTGGTCGGTATTATTCTGGTCGAAGGTCAGGAATTCGAAGCCGCGCACGGCTTCCATGCTCACCAGGTTGGGGTAGGTGCGCTGCCAGCCGCGCGGGATGGTGGTGCCGTGAAAATTGACCAGCAGCCCCGCCTTAGCGGCGTCGGTCAGCAGGTCCTGGTAGTAGTTCATAAACGACTGCCCGTCGCCGCCGAAGAAGTCAATTTTCACGCCCGCAATGCCCATTTCCTTGATGCGGGCAAACTCCTGGCGCCGGCTTTCGGCCTCAAACAGCACGTTTTTGGGCGTTTGGGGCGCCTCGTTCCAGTGGCCGTTCGAGTTGTACCACACCAGCAGGCCCACGTTTTTGGAGCGGGCGTACTGGGCCAGCTCGCGCATCTTGTCGTAGCCTATCTGCTTGTCCCACAGCGCGTCGACCAGGCAGTAGCTCCAGTTCATATCGGCGGCGTAGTCGATGAAGCGGCGCTGCACGTCGTAGGTCGTCTTGTCATCGCCGAGCAGCACCCACGACCACGACGACTTGCCCGGCCGGCCCGCCGGGGCGGGCGTGCCAGCGGCAGGCGGGGCGCTCAGGTCGGTAGTCAGCGTCGACTCGACGATGGGGGCTAGCGAGCTGCCCACCACTACCACGCGCCAGGGCGTGCGCCAGGGCAGGCGGCTTTCGGGGGCCACGGCGGCGGCCGGCGTGGTGCCCTCGGCCGGCTGCGCAAAGGCCAAGCCGTATTCGCCGCCGGGGGCATTCTGGGCCAGGTGGCTGCCGCAGTAGGTGCGGCCCATGCCGGCCTCAGTCAGCAGTACCCAGTGGTTATTAGCTTGGAAGAGAGCCGGAAATGACCAGCCTTCGCCGAGCGGGCCGGGCGTGCCGGCGGCCACGCCCAGCTTGTAGTATTCCTCGTACGAGGGCTGCGTTTTGGCCCAGCCGGTCTGGGCCTTGGCGTGCGGATGTAGCCAGCCCCGCGCCCCGGCCGGCAGCCGAAACGTGGTGCGCTCGGCCGTGATGCGCTGCACGGCCTTAGCTGGGCCCTCGACCAGGTACTGAAATGCCACGCCATCGTTCGACACCTGGAAGATGACGCTGAGCGCAGTGCCCTGGGCCGCCGAAAACCGGAACACGCGGCGGTTGGCCTGGTAGCGACACTGGTTGCGCTTGTCCATTTGCAGCTCGTAGGTGTCGGTCACGGACGTTACGGCGCCGGCTTTGGCTAGCCGCAGGTTCTGGCTGAGGTCGGCGCCGGCCAGCTGCAAGCCCAGGCGCGAGGGTCGCAGCAGCTCGGCGTTGCGGTAGCGCACGGCGTAGGTGGGCCGGCCGCCGGCGCCCACCGCCACGGTCACGCGCACGGCCCCGTCGGGGCTAGCCACTTGCAGCGGGGCGGTGGGTTGGGCAGTGGCAGACAGCGCCAGCAAGCTAGCGCCCAGAAACAGGTAGTAGGGATTCATTACGAGGAAGTTGATTAAGGTAAGCTGCGGGTTGCGGGCAGCCCGCGGGTGTGCAGTGCAGGCTAGCGGAATAAGTGTAAAGCCGTAGGGCGGGCAGTAGCAACGTAAAGCCTCACGCCTCTGCCGCTTGCCCACTACTCAGCGTCTGCCGCGCAGCCGAATCACCGTCAGCGAATACGGCTCGGCCGGGTAAGAAAAGTGTTGCTTGGCTTTGTAAGGAGCCGTTTTGGGGAGCACCGTGCGCGGGCTGGCGAAGGTGTTTTTGGCATCCTTATCGCCCGTAAACACGGTGCGGGCAGCCGCCAGATTCACCCCTTTCAGGCCCGACAAATCGACCTGAAACGGCTGGGCGGTGGCGCTGGCGTTCACCAGTTTCAGGATTACGTCGCCGGTTTTGGCGTCGCGCACGCAGGAAGCGGCCACGGTGGTATCGGCTACCGCGCCGGCGGGCGGGGTTACTACGCCGGCCACGTACTCGGTGCCCTGGTTTTGGCCGAAAAGCTGCTGCACGTAGTAGTTGGCGGTGGGCACTACCGTGCGGTTGTTGAAGTAGATGAGGTCGGGGTTCCACTGCGTGTGGCCTTCCTTGGCCAGCAGCGGGGCGTAGCTGGCCAGGTGCACCACGTCGCCGTTGCGCTCCAAGGAGGTCATGTAGGCGGCCTCGGCCACGGCGTTGAAGAGGGTGTTGCCCCACGAGGCGTACTCGCCCAGGTACACCTTGGGCCGGGCGCGGTCGTAGGTGTCGTAGCGGCGGTTGTTGGTCAAAAACCACTTGGGCTTTTCGTAGTAGTGCTCATCCACGAGGGGCACGTTGAGCTGGCTGGCCAGCGCCCAGCCCTTGTCGTAGTCCTCGCCCTTGGGCGACGGCCCCACGGTGCCGATTACCTGCATCTTGGGGTACTTGGCGCGCACGGCGCTGTAAATCAGCTTAAAACGCTCCTCGAAGCCGGGCGTGATTTTGTCTTCGTTGCCGATGCCCACGTACTCCAGGTTGAAGGGCGCGGGGTGGCCGGCCGCCGCCCGCTTGGCGCCCCAGGTCGAGGTAGCTGGGCCGTTGGCGTACTCTATCAGGTCGAGCACATCTTGGGTGTAGGCGGCCATATCGGCTAGCGGAATGCACTGCTGCCCCACCCCGCCGATGCGCCACGAGCCGCCCGAATTCTGGCAGCTCACGCCGGCCGGCACCACGGGCAGGGCCTTGGCCCCGATGTCTTCGCAAAACTGGAAGTACTCGAAGTAGCCCAGCCCGGCCGTTTGGTGGTAGCCCCAGATGTTGCGCTGGGCCACGCGCTGCTCCACCGGCCCGATGGTTTTCTTCCAGTCGTAGATGTTGTCCAGCCCGTCGCCGTGGGCCAGGCAGCCGCCCGGAAACCGCACAAACTTGGGCTTGATATCGCCAATAACCTGGGCCAAATCGGCGCGCAGGCCGTTGGGCCGGTTGTGGAAAGTCTTCTGCGGAAACAGCGAAACCATGTCCAAATCGACCACGCCCTTACCAATGGCCAGCACCACGAGGCTAGCCTCGGGCTCGGCGGCCGAAGGCGCAAGCGTAGCGCGGTACTGCTGCCACCCGGACGCCTGGGCCGGGATGGTCGTCTCGGCCAGCACCTGGCCTTTTTTATCGCGCAGCTGCACCAGCAGCGGCACGGCCGGCCCCGATTTCACCCGCGCCCACAGCGAGAAGTCGTACTTCTCGCCCGCTTGCAGGGCAATACCATCGAAGCCGTTATTCTTAATCCCCAGCCCTCTTTGAAAGGGGTTTTCGATGCGCAGCTGCACGTAGTGCGGGTTGTTGGCGTGCAGCGGGGCGGCGCTTTCCACCGAGAGGCTGCCCATGGCGTAGCCCTCGTGCAGGTAGTCCCAGCCGCTGAGCGGGTGCCAGCCCTCGTGGTCGCTGGGCGCGTACTCGAAGGAGCGGTTTTGCACCAGCTCGCCGTAGAGCCCACCGTCGGCGGCGTAGTTGATATCCTCGAAAAAGATGCCGAACAAGTCGGGGCTGATGGCCTTGGCGGTAGGTTTGGCCTGGCCCGCCGCCAGCAGCGGCGCGGCCAGTACGGCCGCGCACAGCAGCGACCGTAGGGAAGTAGAGAAAGAGGGCAACAGGTTATTTTTTGATGGTGAAGTGATACATTTCGCTGGCCGCCAGCAGGAAAGCACCGACCCCAAAATTGGCCGTCGAGTTCTTGTCCACTACCTGGCCCGGAATAGCTTTCTCGCCGATGGGCTGCACGTAGCCCACAGTGCCATCGGGCTGCACGGCGGTAGTGGTGAGGTACTGCCAGCCCTTCAGCGCGGTGGGCAGGTAGGTTTTCTTATCCAGCACACCGTGGTTGATGCCCCACAGGTAGGCGTAGGTATTAAAGGCGGTGCCGCTGGTTTCGGGGCCGGGGGCGTGGGCGGGGTCGAGGAGGCTGCGCGTCCAGTAGCCCTCGGGCTGCTGGGCTTTCTGGAGGGCAGCGGCTAGCCCGCGGTACTTGCTGAGGTAGTCGGCGCGGTGCGGGTCGGTGGCGGGCAGGTCGGCCAGCACGCGGGCCAGGCCAGCGAATACCCAGCCATCGCCCCGCGCCCAGAAGTCCTTGAGGCCGTTGGCCGACTTGTGCTGCGGGTACACGTACTTGGCATCGCGGTAGTAGAGGCCGGTTTCGGCGTCGTACATAATGCTGTTGGCGTAGCCGAAATACTCGTGCAGCTTGCTGAGGTACTGCGGATTTTTAGTAACGCCGTAGAGCTTGGTCATCACCGGCATCACCATGTAGAGGCCGTCGGCCCACCACCAGTAGTCGTTCTGCGGCGTGCTCATTTCGTACTCCATCACCTCGCGGGCGCGGGCAATGCGGATGGGCTCGGGCTTTATTTTATACAGGTCGACGTAGGTCTGAAAGCAAATCTGCCAGTCGCCAAACAGCACGTACTCGGGCGTTTCGCCGTACTTGTATTTCCAGGCGGCCCGGTCGGTCGAGGTGGCGCCCTGCCAGTTGTTGAAGGTGGCCCAGTCCTCGGCATACTGCCGGTACTTGTCGTTTTTGGTCACGGCGTAGGCGGCCATGTTGCCGGTTTGGTAGGCGGCGTGGTCCCAAAAGGCCCGCACCTGGGCCGGGTGGCTGGTCTGCCAGTGGTCGTTTACCTTGGTGAGGAGGGCTAGCACCTCGGCCGGCTGGGGCTGGGTGGCAGCCGCGCTAGCGCCAGCGCCGGCCGTTTTGGAGGTGGCGCAACCAGTGCCCAACAGCGCCAGCAGCAACGCGGCCCCGGCGAGCGAACGAGAATTTTTCATGTACTAAACCGGACGAATACTTGAGAAAGAGAGCGGGCCGGGCGTCCATACCCCAACCCGCCGGAAGCTTATTTTTTCTGCATTTCGAGAGGTAGCCAGGTGGGGTAGGCGGCCCCGGCCTGGGTGGCGGCCGCGCTCACCGGCACCCGCCACTGGGCAAAGAAAGGTGCCAGATTGCGGCGCGTGGCTGCGCTGATGGCCGCAAACCAGTAGTCGCGCCGAGCCGCCTCGGTGGCTGGGTACTGGCTGCGGGGCAGCTGCCGGTACTGCTGCTCGATGGGCCCCCAGCCGAAGGTGGCCAGCATCCGCTCGCTGCCCAGGATGGTTAGGCTGTTCCAGTCGGCGGCGGCGGCCTCATCGCTGGGGTGGAAGTAGCGCACGTAGCCGTAGAGCCGGGCGAAGGTGGTGAGGCTTTCGTGCTGCCCTTGGTGAGGCGTGCTTGGGCGTGGGCAGCGGGCCCGGCCAGCACCAGGGCGGCAAGCAGGACGAAGCGTAAGCGAGGCATTTTCATAAAAGAAGGTTCTGGTAGTTAACTAACTGAGCTGGGCGTTGCACGTGGTTCGTCCGCTAGGCATTCATTTTGCAGCCGCCCCCGCTGGAGTGCCCGCGCCGCCACGCTAGGGCGCGTAGCTGATTTGCCGGCGGGTGCCATCGACCATTTCCACGGTGGCGCCGGCGGCGGTGGGCACCACCCGGCGCACGGGCAGCAGCTCGGCTTTGGTCCATTTTTCGCCCGATTTTTTCCAGAGCAGCAGCGTGGCAAACAGGGGGCTGGCCGGGGTGGTGCTGCCCACGGCGTCGAGCACGGTGCTGGCCTGGGCGGCCGGGTGCAGGCCGGTGGCGTCCACGGCGGCTACCCGGTCCCAGCCGGCCAGGGGCACCAGGGCCAGCTGGTAGGTGCCGTTGTCGATAATGCTGACCGCGTGGCCGTTGACCCGGCGGGTACGGCGCCGAATGGTCCCCGTGAGGTTGGGCAGGGCGTAGTGGCCCAGGCGCAGGGCGGTAGCTTCGGTGCTGGCGTTCTGGTCTACACGCAGGATGCCGCCCGGCAGGGGCATATCGGCCAGGCGCAGCTGCACGCGGGGGTTGGTTTCGAGCTCGGCATCGCGGTAGTACACGCCGTTCTCAAACTTGCGAAACGTGAACAGGCGCAGCGCCTCCCACTGGCTTTGCTTGTTTTGGAAGACGTAGTTCATGGCCACCTCGCCGTTGGGCCCGTCGGCCTGCCACGGGAAGGCGCTGTTGTAGCTCAGGCGGTTGTAGTTTTCGCTGGCCCGAAACGGCTCGCCCGCCCCGATGGCCTTGAAGTGGCACCAGGCCCGCAGCTCCGAGGCCCCGATGTTGGCGTAGTCAGTCAGCAGCAGGTTGGGGCCGGGCAGGTAGGTGTTCAGCACCTGGCCGGGGGCCAGCGCGGGCGTGGCCCAGGCGCCCTCGTTCTCGGTGGCCGTCCAGAAGGGCGAGTCGGTGGGCACCAGCAGGCCCAGGAACACCTTGCTCAACCAGTACATGCTGCCGCGGCAGCTGTAGCCCTGCACGGCGGGGTCAAACTCGCCGTAGAAGCCCAGGTTGGGCACGTTGTCCTGCAAAAAATCGGGTCGCTCCAGAAATTGCAGCAGCGTGCCCGAGGCAATGCGCCGCATCCAGCCAAAGTTGGTGTCGGCCTCGGGCTGCCAGCCCATGAGCGGAAACGGCACGGCCGCCGCGAAGCGGTAGCCGATGCTGCGGCCGTATAGTATCATGCTGCCGTCGCGGGCAAACAGGTAGGGGTAGCTGGCGCGCAGGTCGTTGAAATTCTGGCTGAGCTGGCTAGCCACTGCGGGGTAGTGCTGGCGGCCGTAGTACTCGGTCCAGAGCTTGCCGTATAGCTGAAACGCCCACATGCTGTAGTAGTCGTAGAACGGCGCGTCGTGGTACCAGCCCTGGCCGCGGTAGTGGCCGAGCTGCTTTTGCAGGTATTCTTCGAGCAGCGGCTTGTTGATGGCGTAGCCGCGCGTATCGAAAAAGCTGAGCACGAAGATGTTGAAGTAGCGCCAGTTCTGGGGCACCGTGGGGCCATCGCCGTAGCTGAGCATGGTGGCGGCCAGGGCATCCTGGGTAGCTTTGGGCAGCGGGTCCCACAGGATTTCGGGGGCGGCAAACAGGGCCACGGCCAGCCCGCCAAACTCCACCAGGTTCTGGCTGGGCCCGCCATCCTTGGCGCGGGGCCGGATATAGCTGGGGCTGGCCGGGTTCACGAGCTGCGTGAGCTGGTGGCGGTAGTAGTCGCCCACTTGCACGCCGTTCAGCGTCAGGCCGGGCTCTTCCTTGAGCAGCGGCGCGGCCATAAACAGCGTGCGGCACAGGCCTTCGAGCTTCTCGGTGGGCACCTGGCTTTCGGCGCGCGGGTAGCTCTTGCCCGGCTGCTTCGGAAACTGCATGGGGTCGTCGAGGGTGCGCACGTAGCTGAAGGCGCCGCCGAGCAGGTAGCGGGCGGCATCCTGCCAGTGCCGGCGCGTCATGCCCGTGAAGGGGCTGCGCGCCTTATCAGGGTTTTGCACCGCGAAGGGCGGCAGCTTGGTGGCGGGCCGCGCCACGTGGGTATCGAAGAAGGCTGGGGCAGCCGATTGGCCGTGGGCCGGCGCGGCGGCTAGCCCGGCCAGGCCCAGCAGCAGGCCCGCGCCCAGGCGGCGAAATTTAATCAGAGTAAAAAGGGTAGAATGCAACATAGAAGAAATGGACAAGCGAGAAGCCCGGCCGTAAGAATATGAGCGTTTGGCGCTCTTCCTTTTGGTCCAACGCGGGGCTACACTACCTCGACCCAGCCGCGGCGCAGCTGGCCGCTGGGGCGTGGCGCAGCAGGTAGTAGTAGAGGCCCACCGGCAGCCCGGCCGCGTTCCAGCCGTTGTCGTAGGTAGCCTGCTCAAAAACCGCGCGCCCCCAGCGGTTGAATACCTGCACGCGCCACTCGGCCGGCACGAGGCCGTCGAGCACGAAGTAGTCGTTGTGGCCGTCGCCATCGGCCGTGATGATGTTGGGAATGTTGCCCGGCGCGGGCCAGTTTGCAGCGCCGCCTGGGCCGCCGCCGCCAGCCGCGCAGTTGGTGCTGGCCTTGATAATGCGCGGCACGCGGTTGCTGCACTGGCGGCCAGGGCCCGTAGTTTCGAGCCAGTAGGTGCCCGGCGCGGTGGCCAGAAACGACGGCCCCGTGGAGCTATCGGGCCAGCGCAGGGTGCTGCCAGCGGGCAGCGCGTTGCGCGGGGCCAGGCGCACGGCCACCGGGCCGCACACCGTGGTATCGGGCCCGAGCTGCACGGCCGGGCCCGGCTGAATGACGGTGGGCCCGTACCAGGCTTTCATCAGCCGGCCCTGGTGCCTTAGCTCAATGCTAAACGAAAACGTGCCGGCCGCCACGTAGGACACGCCCATTTCGCTCACGCTCGCGCTGGTGCGCGCCCTGGGCGTGGAGGCCGCCGAGCCAAACCGCCAGTAGAGCGAGTCGCCCGGCAGGCCCACGGGCAGGTTGGGTGCTATCGAGTTGGTTAATATCACCCGCACGGTTGCGCCCACGCAGGCCGGAGTGGTCACTATCTGAAAGTCGATGGGCGTCTGGGCGCGCGCCGCTGCACCGCCCAGCCACAAGGCTAGCGACAGGCTCAGTAGCCGAACAAAACACTTCGTTTTGATTTTCATCAATTTAGCGCAGTAGACGGCAAAAAGGCCTGGGCTTAACATGACAAACGCACGGCTCCGACCAGTGGCCCGGGTGAGTCCCACCTCTACCCTGGCCAACCGCCCCGCCCGGCGGCGCTCACTCACTGCGATAATCCGAACCCGGAGGTCCCGCTTGGCCTGGTCGGAACAGTGCGTTTGTTAGCTTTTGGGCTGGCGCGGCCAGCAAAAAGTATTGAATGATTTTGCTGGCACAACCACCGTCGTTTGCGCGGCTCCCAGCTTCAGGGCCAGGGTTTTATCGGTGCTTTCGGTGTTCACCAGCAGCAGTACCGTCGAGCCGTCGGCGTTGCGGAAAGCCAGCTGGTTGCCCTCGGAAGTGGCCAGGCGCGTAGCCCCCGGCAACACGTAGTGGCTCAGGTGCTTCATCAGGTAATACTCGGGGTTGTACTTCACCTGGCCGGTGGCGCGGTTCACGCTGATGAGCGCATTCTGCACCCAGCCCCAGGTGCTGCGGCCGGTTTCGTCGAGCACCAGGTTCCAGTACATGTAGCTGGTGGCGCCGTTGCCCACGTAGCGGCGTATCAGCGACCACGTGTATTCGGCCGCCGGCCAGTCGTTGGCCCCGTTGCCGCACTCCGACTCGGTTTGGGTAAGCGGGTAGCTGGAAAATTCCTGGTGCAGCTGCGCCACGGTTTGCTTGGCATCCCACTGCAAGCCAAGGCCTTTGATGTAGCCGGCCGCCTTGGGGTTGTGGAGAATGGTGCGGACGTAATTGGGGTCGGCGGTGTTGACGGTGCCTAGCCAGATTTCGGCCCCCACCTGCTCGCTTTTGAATTTTGGCCCCAGGTAGTCGCTGATGAAATAGGCCAGGTCGTCGGGCCGCCAGGTGCAGCTTTGCCACTGCGGCTGGTACACGATTTCGTTTTGCACGTGCAGCCGCGCAATCGGAGGCCTTCTTTGGCGTAGGCCTGCACAAACTTGCTCAGATACAGCGCGTAAGCCTCCAGGTAGCGGTTCTCCATCCGAAAGGCCGTGGCGTTGTTGCCAATACTGCGGCCCCGGGCCATGTCGCTGGCCCACTGGTCGTGGCCCAGCCCGCCCATGCTGTAGTGGTTGTTCACCTTCATCCAGGCCGGCGGGCTCCAGGGCGAGGCCCAGAGCCGGAGGTCGGGCGCAATCTGCCGGGCCGCCTTGATATAGGGAATGAGAATGTAGCGGTCGCGGTCGATGTTGAAATTGCGCATTCCAAAGTCCTCGGCCACTTCATTATACGAGTAGTAGCTCAGCGAATAGTCGTTGGAGCCCACCGGCAGCCGGCCCCAGCTAAATGCCGCCTGCGGCTTGGCAAACAGCGCGTTCAGCACTTCGCCGCGCCGGGCGGCGGGCAGCGTCAGCAGCACGTCCCAGCCCGCTTCGTTGAAGCAGCCGCCGAAGCCTTCGATGGCTTGCTGCGGCTGGTCGGGGTACACCTGAACGGTAGTGGCCGGGCCGGCGGACCGGCTCGAACGTACGTTTTCCGTCACCCGCCACTGTTCGGCGGCGGTCGAGGCTACCCAGGTCAGCTTCTGCGCCCGCGCGGGGCTTCCCAGCAGGGCTAGCAGCAGCAGAAAAAGGCTTTGGTGGTAACGCATTGGTTTGATTATCATTGGGTACGAAAAGCCGCCCCTACTTTAGCGCCGCCGGGGCCGTAGGCTGGTCGAACGCGCTCAAATCCCAGCGGTCGGCCCAGCGCAGGCGAGGCTGGTCGCCCTCGAAGGCGAGCGGCAGCCACACGTAGCCGCCGTCGATGGGGTTTTTGGGCGTCCAGCGGTCGGCCATGAAAATGAAGGCATCCTGCTTACCGGCCACGGGTAAGATGTAGGTGCTCTGCGAGTTGTAGGTGATATCGGCCCGCGCGCCGGTGGCCGGGTTGGCGAGTTGCTGCCACGGCCCCCAGATGGAGCTGGCCACGAACGAGCGGGCCGCGTTGGGCTCCCAGCCGGTGCAGCCCGAGGTGATGAGGTAGTACTTGCCGCCGCGCTTGCATAGGGCGGGCGCCTCGTTGTGGCCGGCCGGGGCGATGGTGTTCCAGCGGCCCGTAAAGCCCTGGTAGTCATCCGTCAGCTCGGCCACGTGTAGGGTCAGGTTTTCCTCCGACGAGTGAATGTTGTAGGCCTTGCCATCGTCGTCCACGAACACGGTCATGTCGCGGGCCATCTGGCCGGGCGCGAAGTCGCGGCGCACAAACAGGCCCTCGGCCACGGCCTGGCGCCACTCGGGCGTCCAGCCCTTGAGGGCGGCCTCACCGGGCGCGGGCTGCTGCCAGGCGGCGGCAAACCCGAGCGGCCACTGCCCCGCGCCGGGCCGGAACGAGCGCACGTACTTGTAGGGGCCGGTGGGCTTGCTGGCTACCGCCACGGCGGTGCGGGCAGCGGCGTAGCCCTGGCCTTTCAGCTCCAGGTGAAACCACATCACGTACTGCCCGGTCTTTTTATTGAACACCACCTTAGGGCGCTCCAGCACGCAGCCTTGCTCCACCTCTGAGCCCGAGCTGGCCGGGGCCACGGCGAAGGCAATACCCTCGTCCTGCCAGTTATACAGGTCTTTGGACGAGTAGCAATGCACGCCCACCTGGGCGCTGTTGCCGGTGGGCCCGGCCACCTTGTGCTCGCCAAAGAGGTAGTAGCGGCCGTGGTCGTAGAGCACGCCGCCGCCGTGGGCGTTGAGGTGCACACCCTTGTTGTCGGGCCACACCTTGCCTGGCTCAAACGCCGTGCGCTGGGGCGCCCGGTTGGCGCAGGCCAGGGCCAGCACCGCACCAAATAACAGGGACTTCATCATGGGCTAGCCAGGTAGTTAAATGGCGCTGGGGGGCGTGAGGGTGCTCAGCATGGGCTGGTCGAGAAAGCTCAGCTTGGTTTGCTGGGGCTTGAGCAGTTCCAGCACGGTGATGGTATTCTGGCCTTTTTTGAGCCACTCGGCGGGCACGTACAGCGTTTGCTGCGGGCCGATGGCCCAGTAGCGGCCCAAGTTGTGGCCGTTCACCCACACCACGCCCTTGCCCCACTGGCGCATGTCGAGGTAGGTATCGGTGGGGCTAGCCACGGCGAAGGTGCTGGTACGCACCACGGGGGCGGCTGTGGCGGCGGGCGCCTTGGCCGCGGTGGCAGCCGGAACCCCGGCGGGGGCCTGGTCGAAGGGCAGGCCAAACTGCTGCCAGTTTTTTACCTCCTGGCCATCGAGCAGCACGCTCTTGGTGATGCCCTTATTATTCTGAAGCAGGTATTCGCCGAAGTTGATACGGCCCAGGTTTTCCACCAGGATATCGAGTTGCACCTGGCCGGCGGGCAGGGCCACACGCAGGCTGTTCTGGCGCAGGCGGCGGTCGAGGGTGCCCACGCGCTGGCCGTTTACCAGCACCACGGCGTAGTCGCGCAGGTCGTTAATTTTAAGTAGCTTTTCACCGCCGCCCGGCACCGTGGCGCGGTACAGCACAAAGCCGTAGGCCTGCTTGAGGGCCTCAAACGTGAGCGGCTGCTGGCTGGCCACGGGCTTGGGCAGGCGGCCGAGCAGGCTGGCGGCCGGCCCGAGCTGCACGGCGGGCAGGGCCACGCTGGGCTTGGCGGCGGGCACGGGCGGCAGGGGCTGGCCGGCGGGCCGGTACCTGGCAATGACGTCGCGGAAGGCCCGGAACTTGGCCGTCGGGTTGCCGGCCTCATCAAGCGGCGCGTCGTAGTCGTAGGAGCTGATTTGGGGCTCGTAGTGCGAGGAGTCGCCCTTGTAGTTGGCCCCGTTCATAAAGCCCCGGGTGGTGCCGCCGTGAAACATGTACATGTTGATGCTCATGCCGGCGCGCAGCACCGAGTCGAGGCCCGGCGTGTACTGGGCGGCGGGCACGGTGTGGTGCGGGGCGCCCCACCAGTCGAACCACGCCGGGTACCACTCAGCCACGTAGTAGGGGCCCTGCCCGCCGTGGTTGCTGTTCACGAGCTGCCGAATCTGGCTGGGCTTGTCGGTGCCGTTCACGGCGGGCAGCAGGCCGTCGAGGTGGCCCTTGGCCACGTCGGCCACGGGGTCGCAGGTGTAGAGCAGGCCGTCGAAGCCGGCTTTCCGAAACAGCTCCTTATTGGCGGCCAGGTACTGCTTGTCGGCGCCGTAGGAGCCGTACTCGTTCTCGACCTGCACCATCAGGATGGGGCCGCCGTGGTTGACTTGCAGCGGGGCTAGCTGCTTGCCCACAGCTTGCAGGTAGCGGGTGTAGGCGGCCACGTACTGGGGTTCCTGGCTGCGCACCTTCAGGCCGGGCACGTTCTGGAGCCAGTAGGGGTAGCCGCCAAATTCCCACTCGGCGCACACGTAGGGGCTGGGGCGCAGCACCACCCACAGGCCTTCTTCCTGGGCCATCTTCACGAAGGCGGCCACGTCGTTATTGCCCGTAAAGTCGTACTGGCCCGGCTGGGGCTCGTGCGCGTTCCAGAACACGTAGGTACCTATCGTATTCAGGCCCATCGCCTTGGCCATTTTGAGGCGCGAGCGCCAGGCCTCGCGCGGAATGCGCGGGTAGTGCAGCTCGCCCGATATCATCTGAAACGGCTTGCCATCGAGCAAAAACTGGTTGGTGCCCAGCGCAAACGCGTGCGGGGCCACGGGCGCCACCGGCGCGGCGGCTAGCCCCAGGCCGGCGCTCAGCAGCAGGGGCAGCAGGCGCCGCGCCGGGCGGCGAAAAAGGAAAAAAGAAGACATAAGTGGCTAGGCAGTAAATGGATGGGCGCTCACAGAAGCCTTGCCCCCAGCCCCTCTCCGCAGAAGAAGAACCGGGGGTAAAGCTTCTCGCCGCGGCGGATGCTGGCTAGAAGACGCTACCAGCCGGGGTTTTGACGCATGAGGGGCACCTTGCGGATTTCGCCGTCCGGGATGGGCAGCAGGTACATCTCGGGGCGGAAGTTGTGGCGGCGAATGCTGGGCACCACGTTGTAGGTGTAGGTGTAGTTGGGCGAGGAGCCGCTGCGCACGATGCGCATGCGCTGGTTGAAGGCGTTGTTGGTCACCATCGCGATTTTCCAGCGGCGGATGTCGTGCCAGCGGTGGTCTTCGTAGGCTAGCTCAATGCGGCGCTCGTTCTGGATGAGGGTGCGCATCTGCTCCTTGCTCAGGCCCGCCGGAATGCCGTAGCGCCCGTCGGTGCCGGCGTCGATGCCGGCGCGGCGGCGAATGGCAAACAGCTTAGGCTCGGCCAGGCTGGGCTGGCCAGCCTCGTTGATGGCCTCGGCGTAGTTGAGCAAAATTTCGGCGTAGCGCAGCAGGGGCCAGCCGCGCTGGCTGCTCGATGAGGAGTAGGCGTCGCACATCTTGCGGCAGTAGTAGCCCGTGACCGAGGTGGTGGCGTCGAAGCCGTCGGCCGGGGCGCCCTCGTAGGTGTTCACGGGCGCCATCGCCCCGTTCAGGAACAGCTGCGACTGGTTGTAGATGATGGTGTTGTAGAAGCGCGGGTCGCGGTTGTCGTAGGGTTTGGTGGCCACGTAGCCCGAGTTGGCGTCGGTAATCGGCAGGCCATTCTTCATGGGGAAGGCGTCCACGATGTTCTGCGAGGGCATCGAGTACTTGGCCCCGCTGCGGCTGGGCGGGAAGTAGTAGCCCTCCATGTCGCGGTTGGAGCCGCGGTTGAAGAACATAATGTATTCAGGATTAACTCGCTGCAAGAACATCGAGTAGAAGCCGTAGCCGGGGGCCGTGGCGTTGTCCTCCACCAGCGAGTAGGCGTTGGTGTTGATGACGGCCTGGGCCGCGTCGGCGGCCCGTTGCCAGCGGCTCACGTCGTAGGTGGGGTAGCTGACCAGGCTAGCCAGGCTAGCGTCCTGGGTTTCGGCGCCGCCGTTGAAGAGGGGGCTGGCGGCTTCGAGCAGCAGGCGGCTTTTCAGGGCCAGGCACATGCCGCTGGTGATGCGGCCGTAGTCGGTGCCGTTTTGGGCGGCGGCGCTGGGCAGCACGGTGGCGGCGGCATCCAGCTCTTTGGCCAGGTAGTCGACGCAGTCGGCATACGAGTTGCGGGGCTGGTTGATGACGTCGGCAATATCGTAGACCTTATCCCCGATGAGGGGTACGCCCCCGAAGCACACCAGCAGCTGCTGGTAGTAGTAGGCGCGCAGGAAGCGGGCCTCGGCCGCCATGCGGTTGCGGGTGGTTTGGGCCAGCGGCGTGGTGGGCAGCTTGCTCAGCAGCAGGTTTACGCGGCGGATGTTGCCCCAGGGCCACTCCCAAAACTCGGTGAACGGGAAGTTGAGCGGGGTGAGCGTGCCGCTATACAGGATTACGGCCTTCTGGCCCGAGCCCGAGAAGTTGTACTCGGCGTCGTCGGTGGCTAGCTCCGTGTTGCCGTGCGAGTCCCAGCGGCCCTTGTTGAAGCTAAAGCCGAGGTCAGTGTAGATGCGGTTGAGGAAGGCAAACGTGCGGGTGCTGTCCGAAAATACCGTATCGGCAGTGAGCGCGCTGGTGCGTGGCTCCAGAAAGTCGTCCTTTTTGCAGGCCGTCGTCATCGCAAGGCCGGCCAGCAAGAGTCCAAGTAGCTTTTTCATGTCAGTAGCGAGTGGGAGGGCGGGCTAAAAGGTGACGTTGAGGCCGAAGTTGAGCAGGCGCTGGGGCGGGTAGAGCGTGCGCGAGGTGTTGAGCGTGATTTCGGGGTCGAGGTCGTAGAGCTTGTCGATGCTCGACCAGGTCACCAGGTTGGTGCCGTTGGCGAAGAGGCGGGCCGACGGAATGCCCAGGTGGCGCAGCAGGCCGGTGGGCAGGTCGTAGTTAAGCTGGGCCGTTTTGAGGCGCACGTAGTTGCCCGAAATCTGCCAGAACGTTGATTGGTTGGTGCTGGGGTCGCTGATGCCGCCGAGCATGGTCAGGCGCGGGTAGCTGGCGTTGTCGCCCAGCTCGGGCGTCCAGGCGCGGGTGTGCACGTCGCTCAGGTTGGAGGTGAAGGCCTTGATGGCCTCGCTGGCCGCCGACACGTTGAAATTGCTGGCGCCTTGGAATAAGACGCTCACGCTGAAGCCCTTGTAGCGGGCGCCCAGGTTCACGCCAAACGTGGTGTTGGGCAGGTTGGGGTAGCCGGCCACCTTGCGGTCGAAGTCGTTGATGATGCCGTCGCCGTTCAGGTCCTGGTACTTCAGGTCGCCGGGGCGGGCGCCCGCCGGGGGCTTGGGCACGTCCTTATTAGTAATGTCGGCGGCGCTGTAGAAGCCGTTGAAGATGTACACCCGCTGCTGGCCGATGCTGGTGCCGGTGAAGTTCTGGTAGTCGTACTGGTTCTTGGGCTCGTCCTGAAACAGAATCTTGTTCTTGGCAAACGAGTAGTTGGCCTTAATCGACCACGAGAAATCGCGCGAGATGGGGCTCTGGAAACCCAGCTCCAGCTCGTAGCCGCGGTTATTGACGCGGCCCAGGTTCACGGGCGGCAGGCCCTGGCCGAAGATGCTCGACACGGTGCCGCGGTTGGTGAGGATGTCGTAGCGGTCGTTGTTGAAGTAATCGACGCTGCCGAAGAGCTGGTCCTTGAACAGGCGGAACTCCACGGCCACGTCCAGCTTCTTCTCCTTTTCCCAAGTCACGTTGGTGTTGGCCAAGCGGCCCTCCAGGATGCCCCCGTAGGTGGTGCTGTTGGTGCCGAAGTCGTAGCTGCCGCTGTTGGTGTAGTTCTGCTGGTAGTAGTACGAAAAGCGGTTGGGGTCCAGCACGTCGTTGCCCACCAGGCCGTAGCTGCTGCGCAGCTTGAGGTAGGTCACCACGGGCACCGTGTTGCGGAAAAACTTCTCCTCGGCCACGTTCCAGCCCACCGACACGGCCGGGAAAAAGCCGTAGCGGTGGTCGGCGTCGAAGCGGTCGGAGCCGTTGTAGGCGCCGTTGAGCTGAAACAGGTAGCGGTTGTCGTAGTCGTAGCCCAGGCGGCCCGAGTAGCCCAGGAAGTTGGCCGGAATGAAGTTGTAGACGATGTCGCCGCTGGCCGCCGTGTTCGCGTTGCGGTTGTAGAGGGCCAGGCCGTACACGTGGTGCTTGTCAAACGTGCGGTCGTAGTTGAGGATGGCTTGCAGGTTGACTACCCGGGTGGTGCTGCGGGTGTTGTAGCCCAGGCCGAAGGGGCGGGTGCGGTAGAGGTTGGGGTCGCGGGCCTCGTAGCTCTCGGGCGAGGTGGCCGTGGCGGGCGTGTAGATGAACGATGGGAAATCAGTGCGCGTGACGCTGCGGGTGTAGTAGTAGTTGCTGGTGTAGGCTAGCCGGCCGGTGGCCGAAAGGCCCTGCAGGGCTTTGCCAAACACGCCCAGGTCCTGCTTCAGCGACACCACGCTGTTGATGTTGTTCTCGTTGTTGCGGCTGTAGCCGTCGTTGGTGAGGCGGCCCACGATGTTGTTCACGTTGTAGCTCGAGTTCACGTCGCGCGCCCACTTGCTGTAGCCGTAGGTGCCATCGGGGTTGTAGATGGGGTAGGCAAACGGGGCCAGCGTGGGGAAGCTGCTGTAGTCGTAAAACACGTCGTTGTTGCCGAAGGGGCTGGCCACGTTGGGCGAGTTGACCTCGGCAAAGTTGCCGTAGATGTCGAGGCGGGCATCAAGGCCCTTGGTGATGTTGATGTCGAGGTTCGAGCGGTAGTTGTAGCGGCGCTGGTAGTAGTTGCTGTTCACGCCCGCGCTGCTGCCGAAGTCCTTCAGCAAGCCGTCCTGAAAGAGGTAGCCCACCGACACGAAGTACTTCACGCGGTCGGAGCCGCCCGACATGTCCACGTTGGCGCGGTACTGCTTGCTCCAGTCCTTGAAGAGCACCTTGCGCCAGTTGATGTTGGGGTGGCCGTAGGGGTCCGAGCCGTCGCGGAATTTCTGAATGTCGTCGGCCGTGAAGCGCGGCGTTACGCTCGGGTTGTCGTTGAGCTGGGCCTGGTTGTAGAGCTCGGCCGACTGGGCGGCGTCGAGGTACTTGGTGAACTTGGTGGGCTGGGCCAGGCCGTAGTTGACGGTGGCCGAAATCTGGGGCGGGCCGTTTTTGCCGCGGCGGGTGGTTACCACCACCACGCCGTTGGCCCCGCGCACGCCGTAGATGGCGGTGGTGGCGGCGTCCTTCAGAATGGCCAGGCTCTCAATCTCGTTGGGGTCGAGGCGCTGAAACTGGTCGTAGCTGTACTGGATGTCATCGACGATGATGAGCGGCTGGTTGTTGCCGTTGTAGGAGCTCACGCCCCGGATGAAGAACTGGGCCCCGTCGGCGCCCGGCCGGCCCGAGGGCTGCTGCGAGAAGAAGCCCGACAGGCGGCCCACCAGCGCATTCTGCAAGCTAGCCGAGGGGTTTTCGCGAATGTCCTTGCCGCTCACCTGGCTCACGGCGCCGGTCTGGGTGATTTTCTTCTGCTCGCCGTAGCCCACCACCGTCACCTCGTCCAGCTTCTGGTCTACGGTTTCGAGGCTCACGTTGACGGTGGTGCGGGTGCCCACCAGCGCCTCGTTGAGGCTGTAGTTGACGGCCCGGAAGATGAGGATGCCGCTCTTGCCCCGCAGCGCGAGGCGGTAGTGGCCGTCCACGTCGGTGGTGGTGCCGTTAGAGGTCAGGTCTTTTTCGTACACCGACACGCCGGGCACGGGGCCCAGGCCATCGCGCACCGTGCCCTTCACCACCCGGCCCTGGGCCGCAGCCCGCAGGCCAAAGGCACTCAGGAGTAGGCAAATAAGTAAAAAGTTTTTCATAATTCTGGTGGGAAATCAGGATTGAAAGGACGCGGGGGCTGGCTGGCGCGCAGCGCGGGCAACGGCGGCAAGCGCCGCCGGCCCCGCTGGCACCCCAGCCAGCCGGGGGCCGCTTACCAGCCGGGGTTTTGCGTCAGGCTCTGGTTTTTGGTCGTTTCGTCGTAGGGCAGTGGCAGGTAGTAGAGTCGGCTCTGCCACACCAGGCTGGCGGCCGTGGTGCGCGAGTAGGTGTAGGTGGGGGCGGCCGTGGTGCCGCCCTTCACAATCTGCACGCCGTAGAGCGGGCCGCTGAGCACGTTTTCGGCCGTTTTCCAGCGGCGCACGTCCCAGAAGCGGTGTTCCTCGAAGCCCAGCTCGATGCGGCGCTCGTTCTGGATGAAGGCGCGGGCGTCGGCCTGGCTCAGCGAGGTGGGGATGCCGTAGCGGCCGCCCGTGCCGGCCGTGAGGCCCGCCCGCTGGCGCAAGGGCACCAGGGTGGTGAGGGCCTCGCTGGTGCGGCCCAGCTCGTTGAGGGCCTCGGCGGCGTTGAGCAGCACCTCGGCGTAGCGAAACAGCGGGAAGGAGTGGCTCTGGTTGGTGTAGTTGGTGGTGCTGGTGAAATCACCCAGGAACTTGCGCAGGTAGTAGCCGGTGCGGGTTTGCACCCCGCCGGTGTTGGGGCGGTCGCGGCCCCCGTCGAAGGTTTCGACGTTGCGGCTCAGCCAGCGGCTGCCGATGGTGGTGCTGCCCGAGGTGACGCCGTTGGCAAACACCGAGAACAGCAGGCGCGGGTCGCGGTTGGCGTAGGGGTTCTGGGCGTTGTAGCCCGAGCTGGCGTCGGTGATGGGCAGCCCGGTCAGGGTCGGGAAGGCATCCACGAAGTTCTGGCTGGGGCTGGTGTAGCCGTAGCTGGTGGCCGGGGCGCCGTAGCCCACCGGGGCGTTGTTGGTTTCGAGCAGGGTGCTGTTGGCCGTGAGCTTGGCCAGGATAATCTCGTTGCTCTTCTTGGTGGTGAACACGCTGGCGTAGGCCGAGGCGGTGGGCGTGGTCAGCAGCGAGTGCACGCCCGTGCCCATCAGGTCCTGGGCGGCCGTGAGGGCCAGCTGCCAGCGGCTGGCATCGTAGCTGGAGTAGCCCTGGCGGTCGCCGGCGCCGTTCACCTGCCCGCCGTTGTAGAGGGGGCTGGCGGCGTAGAGCAGCAGGCGGCTCTTGAGGGCCAGCGCCGCGGTGCGCGGAATGCGGCCCCACTCGCCGTCGGGGATGGCGCCGGGCAGGCGCAGGTCACCCTTGATGGCGTCGCACTCGTTCACGATGTAGCTCACGCTTTCGGCGTAGGAGTTGCGCGGCAGCGAGAGGTCGTCGCTCAGGGTAAAAATCTTGTCGCCGATGAGCGGCACGCCGCCGTAGCGCTTCACCAGCTCGAAGTAGAGCATGGCCCGGATAAAGCGCGCCTCGGCCTTCCAAATCACGATATTGGAGGCCAGCGCTGGCACCCGGTCGATGTTGGCCAGGAAGATGTTGACCCGCCGGATGCCCGCGTAGGCGGTGCTCCAGTACTGGTCGGGGTTGTTGAGGGCGCTGAGGGCGCCGTTGGTGAAGTACTGGGCCGGGCGGTTGAGGCGCGACGGCAGGGCGTCGTCGGTGCCGGCGGCCAGGAAATCACCGGCGCTTTCCCCCTGAAACGCCACGATGCGGTTGAAGCCGCCGGGCAGGTAGTTAAACAGGTCGTTGAAGAAGAACAGCGCCACCGAGGCGTTGCGGTCGCTGCTGTCCCACTCCGTTTCGTCGCGGATGAGGGTGCGCGGCTCCACTTCGGGGTCGGGCTGGCAGGCGGTGGTGCCCAGGGCCAGCAGGGCGGCCAGGGCGGGCAGGTAAAGTTTCTTAGTCATCAGAGCAGAAGCGACGGGTAGGAATTAGAGCTTGAGGTTGACGCCGAAGTTGAGCAGCCGCTGCTGGGGGTAGGCGGCGTTGAACACCTCCGGGTCGACCCGGTCGTATTGGCTGAAGGTCAAGAAGTTGGTAGCATTGGCAAAGAAGCGCACCCCTTGCAGGCGCACGCGCTGGCTCCAGCCCAGCGGCAGGGTGTAGCCCAGCTCCACGTTCTTGAGGCGCAGGTAGCTGGCATCGCGCAGCCAGTAGCTGCTGGTGGGGGCGTAGTTGTTGAGGTTGTTGCCCAGGCTCAGGCGCGGGTAGCTGGCGCTGGGATTGCTGGGCGTCCAGCGGTCGAGGTGCTGCGAGAAAGCCCCGCCCAGGCCGTTGTTCTGGAAGGCGTACTCGCTAGCCCCTTGCAGGTAGATGACGCGGCTGAGGCTGCCTTGCAACAGCACCGTCAGGTCGAGGCCCTTCCAGCGCGCGCCCAGCGTGGCCCCGAAGGGAATGCTGGGGTTGCTGCGCCCGATGGGGGCAATGTCGAACTGGTTGATGACGCCGTCGCCGTTCAGGTCCTTGTAGCGGATGTCGCCGGGCTGGGGCGTGTAGCCCACCAGCGTGGGGGCACCGTTCACCTCGGCCTGGTTCTGAAACAGGCCGTCGGCCACGTAGCCGAAGAGCTGGCCCACGGGCTGGCCGGTGCGCTGCATCCAGGGGTAGGGGCGGTACACCTCATCCTGGTACACCACTTTGCTGTACTGCACGCCCACGTTCAGAGCGGCCAGCAAACTCAGCTGCCCCACGCTTTGCTGGTAGGTGAGCTGGGTGGTGACGCCGTACTGGCGGTTGCGGCCGATGTTCTCGTCGGGATACAGCTGGCCGATGAGGCCGGTGCTGCGCCCGCGCTGCTGCAACAGGTCGTAGTACAGCGAGTTGTAGTACTCCACCGTGATGCCCAGGTGGTCGTTGAGCACGGCGCCTTGCAGGCCCAGGCTCAGCTTGCGGGCCTTTTCCCAGGTGCGGTTGGTGGCGGCCAGCGTTTGCTCGCTGTTGGAGAAGACGGTGCCGCCGCCCGTGCCGATGTAGGGCTGCGACGTGTTGTCGTAGGTCTGAATGTAGTTGAAGTAGCCGGGCACGTCGTTGCCGGTCAGACCATACGAGCCGTAGAGCTTCAGGCTGTTCAGCCAACCCTGGGTGCCTTGCATGAAGGCCTCCCGCGAGATGTTCCAGGCTAGCCCGCCGGCCGGGAAAAAGCCGTACTTGTACTGGTTGGAGGTGTTGTAGCGGTTCGAGCCGTTGCGGCCGAAGGCAAACTCGGCCACGTACTTGCCCTGGTAGTTGTACGACGCCCGGCCTGAGAAGCCCTGCACCGTGTAGGGCAGGTCGGAATTCTGGATGAGCGACTGGCGCGAAACCAGCAGCACGGCGTCGAGGCCGTGCGCGCCCAGCTGGCGGCTGTAGCCCAGGTCGGCTTCCAGGTAGGTCGTGTTGTTCTGAAAGTTGATGAGGCTATTGTTCTGCTGGTCGCTGTTCGCGCCGTAGCGCGTGTACACCGGCTGGCCGTTGGCGCCGGTGCTTTGCTGAAACACGGCAAACGTTTTGTCGCGGTACACCGTCTCCGACAGGCTGGCGTTGTACGAGGCCAGGGCCCGCACGTAGAGGCCCGGCAGCACCTCATCGAGGGTGCGGCGCAGGTAGAAGTCGGCCACCACGTCGCGGGTGTACAGCTGCCGGTACCCCGAGCCCACGGTCTGGGCCCAGATGTTGTTTTGAAACTGCGACGTGCCGCCGTAGCTGCCGTCGGTGTTGTACACGGGGTAGGCCAGCGCCGGCGTGTTGTAGAGCGCCGTCAGGATGGAGGGCAGCCCAGTGCCGTAGTTGGCGCCCGTGTCGTTCGAGGTTAGGATGCGGCCCAGCAGGCCGATGCCGCCGGTCAGCTTGCGGCTCAGCTGCAAGTCCACGTTCGAGCGCACGATGTACGCCTTGTAGTCGTTGCTGGTGTTGTACTTGTTGATGTCGCTGGTTTTGAGCAGGCCCGACTGGCTCAGGTGCTCCAGGCTCACGAAGTACTTGGCGTAGGCATTGCCCCCGGTGGCCGAGAAAGTGTAGCGGTCGAGCTTCGACGACTTCTTGAGCACCTGGTCGAGCCAGTTCACGTTGGGGTGCCCGATGGGGTCCGAGCCGTCCTGATACTTCTGCAAGTCGTCGGCCGAAAAGCGCGGCTGGAAGCCGGTCACCGGGTTGGTGCTGTTGTCGTTAAGCTGGGCCTCGTTGTAGAGGGTGGCGTAGTTGTAGGCATCCAGCGGCGTGGGCAGCTTGATGGGCTGCTGAATGGCCGACTGCACCGTGAACGAGATGCGCGGCTGCCCCGGCGTGCCGCGGCGGGTGGTCACGTTCAGTACGCCGCCGTTGGAGTTGCGCACGCCCAGCATGGCCGTGCTCAGCGCGTCCTTAAGCACCGTCACCGACTCTATTTCCTCCAGGTCGAAGTTGTAGATGGGCCGCACGATGCCGTCAATCACTATCGTCGGGCTAGCGCCTATCAGTGAGGCAAATGCCAGGTCGTTGCCGGGCTGCCCCGAAAACTGCGTTATCTGCAAGCCCGCCGCCTGCCCGGCCAGCGCCGTCATAAACGAGGTGACCGGCAGCCGCAGCAGCGTAGCATTATACACCGTCTGGGTCGAAGCCGCCGTGAGGTCGGGCCGCAGACTGCTGCCGTACAGCAGGCGCACCGGCTTGAGGCGCGCCACGGCCGGGTTCTTGGTGTCGAGCACGATGATGGGCTTCAGGCTACTGCCCGCCACAAAGCGCCGGATTTCGGTGCCCCCAATGCTGATGACCAGCGTCTCCCCGTCCTTGATGCCGGGTAGCCGCACCTGGCCCAACGAGTCGGTTACCATCGCGCGGGCGCCGCTTTCGTCGGCCACGCGCACGCCGCGCAGGGGCTCGCCGTTCTCGTCCGTTACCGAGGGAGTAAAGACGTTGATGAGGGCCGCGTCGCCCTTGTTCACGTTCGTCGTGTCGGCAGTGGGCGCGGTGGCCCGCTGGGGCATCACCGGCATGTTCATTAGCTGTGCCTTGGCAGCGGTGGTGCCAGCCAGGCCCGCCGCGGTGAGCAGCAGCAGGCGGCGCAGCGACCGTGAGGGTAAGGGTTTACTCATAGGGTACTGAAAAAATGAAGAAGGCGGGGCGGGATAATTTGAGAGCGATGAGCGCAGCGCAAACCCTTGCCCTGCACGGAGAAAAAAGCAGCTGGTAGGTAGCCTTTGCGAAAGGCAGCCAGCGCTTTGTATCGGACAAAAGTACCGGGGCCCAACAGCGGCCAAGGGGGGGATTTTCACCAATAAATGGGGGGTAATTCAGTGATTCTTCACATTTCAGTAACAGTGGTTCTATCGACATTACCCCATGCTTAAACCTGTTTAAAGCACTGTATATCAAAGAGTGACTTCCTTGCTAAATACTATGTAGCGGGGGTGAATTTCGGCGCGGGCCCTTGCGGGCGCTTCGCTGGTAGTAGCTACCTTGCACGTCCGGTTAAGCTGGCTTTAATTTGGCGGGGGCGGCAACTGCCTGGTAGCTGCCGCCCCCGCCTTAGCCAGCCGCTGCTTGCAGCCTTGCCGGGCCGCTCCTCCTTGCCTACTCCCTCGTTCCCACCATGAAAGTTTTTGCCTCCCAGACGCTGCGCGTGCTCCTCCTGCTACAGCTGTGGGTAGGGCTGGCGCTGGGCGCCTGGGCGCAGGACACGGCCCCCGGCGACTTCCGCTTCGAGCACCTGACCGTAGACCAGGGCCTCTCGCACTCCGATGCCATGTGCGTGGCCCAGGACCGGGCCGGCTTCATCTGGGTGGGCACCAACCGGGGCCTCGACCGCTACGACGGCTACAACCTGAAGCAGTACACCTTACCCACTACTACCAAGGGAATTTCGGGCAACCGCATCCGGGCCCTGCACGTGGCCCCCGGCGGCCGGCTGTGGGTGGGCTCGGAGGGCACCGGCGTGAGCTACTACGACGCCACCGCCGACCGCCTGGTGCGCCTGAGCGCGCCGGCCGCCCCCGCGGCTAGCCAAGCCCTGCTGCGCCAGCTTATGGATGGCACCATCATGGCCCTGACGTCTGACGGGCAGGGGCGGCTGTGGGTGGGCACCCAGATGGCGGGCCTGTTTGTGCTCGCTTTCAATGCGCAAGGGCAGCTGGCCAGCCTGCGCCGAGTGCCCCTGGCCGCCCACCCCACTGCCGAATATTACGTGAGCTGCCTGGCCCCCGATGAGCAGGGCAACCTGTGGGTGGGCACCTTCGACCAGGGCCTGAGCGTGGTGCGGGCCGGCAGCCCGGCCACCGCCACCCTCGAACCGACCGACCTCACCGGCCCCGTGCGGGCGCTGCACGTAGACCGGCGCGGCGACCTCTGGGCGGGCGGCAACTCGCAGGTGTGGTGGGCCAGCGCCGCCGACCGCCGGGCCGTGCGCGGGCTGGCGGCGCACCCGCAGGCCACGCAGTACCCGCAAACCCAGTCGCTGCTGCTCGACTCGTTTGGCCGGCTCTGGGTGGGCACTATTTATGGCCTCTACGTGTGGGAAGCCGGGGCCGTGACGGGCAGCGCGCCGCCGCTGCGGGCCACGCCTACCCAGTTGCTACCCGTTGATGGCGAGCCTTTTGCCCTCAACTCGGAGCGCATTCACCAGGTGTTTGAGGACCGCACCCACGTGTTGTGGCTGTGCGCCTCGGCCGGTGGCCTCAACCGTGTCGATTTGCTGCAAAAGCCCTTTGGCCAGCTGCGGCGCCAGCGCACGGGCCAGGAGTCGATGGCCAACAACTACATCAACGCCGTTTGTAAGGAAGACGATACCAATACGTTATGGCTCGGCACGCGCAACGGCGCGCTGGCCTACGACCTGGCTACCCACACCTACCAAAGCTACCTCAACCGCACCTCGGCCGGCACCCTGCGCGGCGTCGATGTGTCGGCCATCTTCCGGGCCCGCTCCGGCACGCTGTGGTTTGGCACCCGCATCCACGGCCTGGTGAGCATGACCCGGCAGGGCGGCCAGAAGAAGTTCGTGACGCACGACTACCTGCCCAACGGCCAGCGGCTGGCCGCCACCAGCATCGAGCGCCTGACCGAGGACCGCCAGGGCAACCTCTGGCTAGCCACCTACGGCGAAGGCCTCTACAAGCTCAGCCCCACGGGCGAATTTCTGGCCCACTACTACAAAGGCAACGGCAGCCTGCCCTCCAATATCCTCTCGTACGTGCTCTACGATGAGCGACGCGACGTGCTGTGGGCCAGCACCGTAGACCAGGGCCTGCTCAAGCTGCGCATCACGCCCGACACGCTGCGGGTGCAGCAGCAGCTACGCTACCAGCCGGGGGCGGCCGACGGCCTGCAAGTAGACTACGTGTGGCCGCTGCTGCTCGACCGCCAGGGCACGCTCTGGATTGGTACCATCGGGGGCGGCCTGCACCGGCTAGATACCGACGCCAGCGGCCACGACGCCGTGCGCAGCCTGCGCAAGTACCTGCCCGAGAGCGACGTGGAGAGCCTGCTAGCCGACGAAACCGGCGAAATCTGGATTGGCGGCACCGGCCTCTACCGCTACTCGCCCGCCACCCGGCAGTACGTGCGCTACGACGTAGCCGACGGCCTGCAAAGCAATGCCTTCAAGATTGGGGCCGCCGCCCGCGGGGCTGATGGCACGCTCTACTTCGGGGGCATCAACGGGGTGAGCTACTTCCAGCCGGCCCTAATTCAGCCCAACCGGCGCGCGCCGGCGGTGCTCATCACCGGCCTGCGCATTGCCAACCAGCCGGTGGCCGTGGGCCAGCCCTTCAACGGCCGGGTGCTGCTCACCCAGCCCCTAACCGAGCCGCAAACGGTGGTTATCCGGCCCGGCGACAACGACTTTGCCGTTGAGTTTGTGGGCCTCAACTACGCCAACCCGCAGAAAAACCGCTACGCCTACCAGCTCGAAGGCTACAACGCGGGCTGGGTGCTGCCGCCCCCCGGCCAGCGCCTGGCTAGCTTCGCCAACCTGCCCCCCGGCCACTACACCCTGCGCGTGAAAGCCAGCAACGGCGAGGGCGGCTGGAGCCCCCGGCCCGCCGTGCTGCACTTCGACGTGCGCGCGCCGTGGTACAAAACCATCTGGGCCTACGCGCTCTACGCGCTGGTCGCGCTGGGCGGGGTGGCCCTCTACCGCCGCGTGGAGATGAGCCAGCAGGAGCTGCGCAGCCGGTTGGTCCTCAAGCAGTTTCAGGCTGAAAAAGAAAAAGAGCTGACCAGCCTCAAGCTGGGCTTCTTCACCAACATCAGCCATGAGCTGCGCACTCCCCTCACCCTGATACTGGGGCCGATGGAGGAGATAGTGGCCGGCTTGGACGCCAAAGCGGGCCTGCGCGCCAAGGGCCAGCTGGTGCAGCGCCAGGCCCAGAAGCTGCTGGAGCTAGTCAACCAGCTACTGGATTTCCGCAAGGTCGAAACCGGGCACATGGCCCTGCGCGCCAGCTACGGCGACGTGGGAGCCTTCATTGCCGACGACATCTACCCCACCTTCAGCCTGCGGGCTCAGGAGCGGGGGGTCACCTACAGCCTGGCGCTGCCCAGCCCGCCCGTTCAGCTGTACTTCGACCGCAGCAAGCTCGACATTATTCTCGTCAACCTGCTGGCCAACGCCTTCAAGTACACCCGCCCCAACGGCCTGGTGCAGCTGGCGGCCACGGCTGTGGGCAATCCCGCCGGCGAGGCCGTGTACGCCCACGGCCGGCTCACCGACAACTACTTGAAAGTGACCGTGGCCGACAACGGCGTGGGCATTAAGTACTACGAGTTGGAGCGCATTTTTGACCCCTACTACCAGGCCTCGCACACCAACACGCTGCGCATGACGGGCACCGGCATTGGCCTAGCCCTGGCCAGGCAGTTTGCCGAGCGCCACGGCGGCACGCTCACCGCCGGCAGCGGCGAGGGGCTGGGCACCACGTTTGAGCTGCGCCTGCCGTTTGGGCGGCAGCACCTGCGCCCCGAGGACGTGCAACCCGACGAGCCGACGCCCGACGCCCTGCCCGGCGCAGCCGTGCAAGCTCTTGCTGAGTCAGAGCAATTTGAACAGCAAGTAGTTGAGTACGAAATGCTAGCCCTGGAGGCTGGCCCGGCCCCGGCCCGCCTGCCCCGCCTGCTGGTGGTGGAGGACCACGACGAGGTGCGTCAGTACATCGAGCAGCTGTTTGCGGCCGACTACGAGGTGCTGACGGCCGAGGACGGCCTCGACGGCTGGAACCAGGCCCTGGCCCAGCTGCCCGACCTCGTTATCTCAGACGTGATGATGCCGCGCTCCGATGGACTGGAGCTGTGCCGCAAAATCAAGCAGCACCCCAAAACGGCCCACATTCCGGTGCTACTGCTCACGGCCCGCACCGCCGAAACCCACGAGCTGGAGGGCTTGGGCATGGGCGCCGACGACTACGTGAGCAAGCCCTTCACGGCCAGCGTGTTGCTGGCGCGGGTGGCGGCCCAGCTGCGCAACCGCCGCAAGCTCCACGAGTTCTATCAGCGCCACATCTTGCTGCAACCCACCGAAATAGTGGTGGCCGACGCCGACCGCGAATTCTTGGAAGCCGCCATGCGCGTAGTAGAGCAGCACTTGAGCGACCCCGACTTCAACGTGCAGGCTCTGGTGAGCGCGATGGCCATGAGCAGCTCGGTTTTTTACCGCCGCATCAAGAGTATCACGGGCCAGACGGTGGTCGAGTTTATCCGCGACGTGCGCCTGAAGCGCGCCGCCCAGCTGCTGGCCCAAACGCAGATGCGGGTGTCGGAAGTAGCCTTTGAAGTTGGGATTGAGAACGCGAAATACTTCCGCCAGGTGTTTCAGAAACTCTATGGCACCACGCCCTCCGACTATGCCCGGCAGCACCGCGACGTGGCGGCCCAGGCCGAGTAGCAGCGGCCTCAGACTAGGGGCCCCGGCCGGCAGGGTAGGCGGCCCTCGTGCCCCTGCCTCCGCCGGCTGCCGCGCCAAGGCCGCTTAGGTAGGCCAGGTCACTGGGCGGCTAGCCCGGACCAGCCGGTAGTGTGTTGCTGCCCAAGTGCTTGGCTCAGGCATTCAGTTGGCAGACTGAAATGTACCCCGTAAACTCCCGAAATGCCCCCCGCTACCCTAGTACGGCAAAGCCTACTATTGTGGTGCCATTGGCGGCTTGCCCCGCCGCTGGGCGAGCTGTTGCCTGGTGTGGCTAGCCGGGCGCCCTGTTCGCCCGCCTCGTATTTGCCGCCTGCCTCCGCATGAAACGCCGTTCTTTTCTGCACCAAACCGCTGCTAGCCTGCCGGCGCTGGCGCTGCCCACGTTGGGCCGGGCGGCCGGGACCCCGGCGATGCCCTCGTTGCCCGCTGCCCCCCGCCCCCCCGATGACCGGGCCTACTGGCTGGCCACGCTGCTGCGCGTGGCCGACCCGCTGCTGGCCGCCGCCGCCGGGCAGCTCAAGGCTAAGCTGCCCGTGGAAGCCGCCCCCGGCCAGCAGGCCGGCCGCCGCAGCGTAACGCACCTGGAGGCGCTGGGCCGCGCCCTCGCCGGCCTGGCCCCCTGGCTGGAGCTGGCCGACGTGCCCGCCGCCGAGGCCGCCCGCCAGCAGCGCGCCGCCGAGCAGGCCCGCCAGGCCATCGCTCACGCCGTGAACCCCGCCGATGCCGATTTTCTAAATTTCAACCAGGGCGGCCAGCCGGTGGTGGATGCCGCCTTTCTGGCCCACGCGCTGCTGCGGGCGCCCACCGCGCTGTGGGCCCGGCTGCCCGCCGCCATCCAGGGCCAGCTGGTGCAGGCCCTGCAAAGCAGCCGCGTTATCAAACCGGTGTATAGCAACTGGCTCTTGTTCAGCGCCATCATCGAGGCCGCGCTGCTGAAATTCACCGGCAGCGGCGACCTCATGCGCATGGACTACGCCATCAAGGAGCACCAGACTTGGTACAAGGGCGACGGCACCTACGGCGATGGGCCTGATTTTCACTGGGATTACTACAACAGCTACGTCATTCAGCCCATGCTGCTCGACGTGGTAGGCACGCTAGTGGCCGCCGGCCGCGAGCGCAAGGAGCTGCTCGACACCCTGCGCACCCGCGCCCGGCGCTACGCGGCCGTGCAGGAGCGCCTGGTGGGGCCCGACGGGTCGTTTGCCGCCTTCGGGCGGTCGTTGGCCTACCGTTGCGGCGCCTTTCAGCACCTGGCGCAGTGCGCGTTGCAGGGCCAACTGCCCGAGGGCTTGCCGGCCGGGCAGGCGCGGGCAGCCCTCACGGCCGTTATCCGGCGCACGTTGGAGCCCAAGGGTACCTTCGATGCGCAGGGCTGGCTGCAAATCGGCCTGTGCGGGCACCAGCCCGGCATCGGCGAGGGCTACATTTCGACGGGTAGCCTGTACTTGTGCACCACGGCCTTTCTGCCGCTGGGGCTGCCCGCCACTGCCCCCTTCTGGGCCGAGCCGGCACAGGACTGGACGGCACGCCGCATCTGGTCGGGCCAGGACGTGCACCTCGACCACGCGCTTTAAAAAATTGTCGTACAAATACTTATCAACTGTCAATGACTTCTCTTTTTGACCTCACCGGCAAAGTGGCCCTGGTCACGGGCTGCAACCGCGGCATCGGCCAAGGCATGGCGCTGGGGCTGGCCGAGGCCGGGGCCGACATCATCGGCGTGTCGGCCACGCTGGCGGCCGACGGCGGCGATACCGGCCGCCAGGTGCGGGCGCTGGGCCGGCAGTTTCACGCTTACCAAGCCGATTTCAGCGACCGCGCCAGCGCCGATGCGTTTACGGCGCAGGTGCTGGCCGACTTCGCCCGCATCGATATTCTGGTCAACAACGCCGGTACCATCCGGCGCGCGCCGGCCGCCGACCACTCCGACGAAGACTGGGATGCCGTACTAAGCATCAACCTCGACGCGCCCTTCCGACTGGCCCGGGCTGTGGGCGGCCGGATGCTCCAGCAGGGCTCGGGCAAAATCATTTTCACGGCCTCGCTGCTCACCTTCCAGGGCGGTATCACCGTGCCGGGCTACGCGGCCAGCAAGGGTGCCATCGGCTCCTTGGTAAAGGCGCTGGCCAACGAGTGGGCCGGCCGCAGCGTGAACGTGAACGCCATCGCCCCGGGCTACATCGCCACCGACAACACCGAGGCCCTGCGCCAGGATGCCGACCGCGCGGCCAGCATCCTCGCCCGCATTCCGGCCGGCCGCTGGGGCGACCCCGCCGATTTCAAAGGCCCCACGGTTTTCCTGGCCTCCCCTGCCAGCGACTACGTGCACGGCACCATCCTCACCGTCGACGGCGGCTGGATGGGTCGCTAATTCTCACCACCCAAGCCAGTCAGCCCGGCGCAGCCGGGCGTATCGGCGCAATCCGTTAAATCCGTTCAATCTGCGGTCATGAATCAACGCTTTGCTATTGGCCCGCGCGAAACGGCCAGCCTCAACACGGCTGGCGTGCGCGAGCATTTTTTGATTGAGAACATCTTCACGCCCGGCGCTATCGAGCTGACCTACACCCACTACGACCGCATGCTAGTGGGCGGGGCCATGCCTACCGAAGCAGGGCTAGCCCTGCCCAACCCCGAGGGCCTCAAGGCCCAGTACTTTCTGGAGCGCCGCGAGCTGGGCGCCCTCAACGTGGGCGGGGCGGGCGAAATTGTGGTCGATGGCACCAGCTACGTGCTAGGGTCGCAGGACTGCCTCTACATCGGCAAGGGCAGCCAGCAGGTCGAGTTTCGCAGTGTGGACGCGGCCAGCCCGGCCAAGTTCTACCTGCTCTCGGCGCCGGCCCATAAGGAGTACCCCACCACCCGGCGCACCCAGGCCGAGGCTACGCCGGTGGAAATGGGCGCGCTGGAAACAGCCAACCAGCGCACCATCTACAAGTACATCTTCAACGAGGGCATTGCCAGCTGCCAGCTCGTGATGGGCCTGACCCAGCTCAAGCCGGGCAGCGTGTGGAACACCATGCCCAGCCACGTGCAC
>Ga0160428_1000101_pt1 | contig 108839 bp, 86 predicted proteins | sample SolpanmetagenomM_FD_108198 | JGI IMG/M metagenome (GOLD analysis project Ga0160428, IMG submission 108198) | Solar panel surface microbial communities from Lawrence Berkeley National Laboratory, California, USA - M | ecosystem: Engineered > Built environment > Solar panel > Unclassified ...
AGATCCTCCGCGTCCGCGACTGACCGAGCGTATACGACGCTTCGCGCCACGATACCGGCAGGTTTTCCAGCCCGGCCTGAACGGGGTGTACCATAAACGGCAGGCTGTAGAGAATGGAGGCCAGTACCAGCCCCTGAAAGGAAAAAACCAGTTGCAGATCGAACGTGCGCAGCAGCCATCCGCCCAGTCCGCCCGTAGGGCTGAAGGCCAGCAGCAGGTAGAAGCCGACCACCGAGGGCGGCAACACCAGCGGCAGACTTATCAGGGCTTCGGCAACGGGCTTGAGCCGAAACCGGCTGAGTGCCAGCCAACCCGCTAGTGGCACACCGATCAGCAGCAGGAGAAAGGTCGTGATACCGGCCAGCCGGAGCGTGAGCCAGATGGGCTCCCAATCGATGGGCATAGACAAATCAGGTCGTGGGTAGCTTATAGCCGAACTGCTGAAAAATACGCCGGGCGGCCGGACTGCGCAGAAAGGAAATGAACTGCTGCGCCAGTTTGGGTTGCGTCGTGCGCTGCAATACCACCACGCCCTGCGCGATAGGTTCGTAGCCCGTCGGCAGATCGACCCAGTGTCCCTTGCCTTTCATCGCCGGATCGAGCACCACCGATTTAGCCGTAAAGCAAACGTCGGCCGCCCCCGTCAGCAGGTATTGGTTCACCTGCGAAATACTTTCGCCATATACGATTTTGGGTTGTATACGATCCGTCAGTTTTCGTTTGTTCAGCAGGGTCATGGCCGCTTCGCCGTAGGGTGCCACCTTCGGATTGGCGATGGCGATGTGCCGCACTTCAGGACTGGTCAGTACCGACAGATTGGGCGATAGCGGCAGTCGACCCATTGTCCAGAGTACCAGCGACCCGTAGCCATAAATCACCGGAGCCGCCAGCGTCAGCTTCTGCTCATGCAGTGCGTTGGGATAACTCATATCGGCCGACAAAAATACGTCGTACGGCGCACCCTGCTGAATCTGCGTAGTCAGCTTGCCCGACGAGCCGACAACGGTTTCCAGTTGCTGCCCTGTCTGTTTCTGAAAAGCCGTCTGTAGCTTTTCCATGACAAACTGCGCGTTGGCCGCTACCGCCACGCGTAGCGTCTGTGCCTGCACCAGCCCCGGCACCAGCAGTATCAGCAATACCAGCTTTTTCATAGGTAATTCGTAAAACGGAACGTCCGCTGTTTCCCGTCAAATATAACGGACACACCGGAATTGATCGCGTCAGCCGACAAAACGCGATCAATTCCATGCGACGGAGTCCTGATCGGCACATTGCTTTCTTAATAGATTTATAATGAGCCAACAGCCCAAATAGGCGTTTCTTGGTTGTCTGTACTCGTCTAACCCGATTTCGCATGGCAACCTCATCCCGCTCCTCTACATCGCCCACATTCGGACCATTGGTTCCACTACCGGGCAGCGAACGATCCGCTCCCGACGCTGTCTCGGCCAGCCCGGCCAAACCCGATGAACAGGTGGACATAACCATACGGCTGCGTCGACGGCAATCGCTGAACGAACGCGTCAGTACATCGGAAAGCGTAGCGACGCCACTCACCCGCACGGAATACGCCCAACAATACGGTGCCGCTCCGGCCGACATACGACTGGTCGTAGCCTACGCAACCGCCAATGGCCTGACCGTCGTGCTGAAAAGTACGGCCCGGCGAACAGTGCAGATCCGGGGTACGGTGGCGACTCTCAGCAAGGCTTTTGGCGTGACACTAACCGATTACCAGCTCGCCGACGGCAGTACAATCCGGGGTCGTGAAGGTGCCATTCTGGTTCCCGATAACCTGCTGAGTATTGTCGAGGGCGTCTTCGGCCTCGACAACCGGCCGCAGGCGCGGGCTCATTTCCAGATTTACCAGCCCGGCACCGTGACAGGTGTGGCGAATCTACGCGCCGTGGCGGCTTCGTTTACCCCACCCCAGCTGGCGACGCTGTACAACTACCCCACCAATCGCACGGGTAAAGGACAAACCATTGCCATTATCGAACTGGGCGGGGGGTTTCGGCAGGCTGATATTACGGCTTACTTCAAACGCATTGGCCTGAAAGCCCCGTCGGTAAAAGCCGTATTGGTCGATGGTGGCAAGAACGCTCCCGGCACTGCCGACGGGGCCGATGGCGAAGTTATGCTCGATATCGAAGTAGCAGGCGGTATCGCGTCCGGTGCCAGCCTTGTCGTGTACTTCGCGCCCAATACCGACCAGGGCTTTCTGGACGCCATCACAACCGCCCTGCACGATACCCGCAACAAACCGTCGGTCGTGTCGATCAGCTGGGGGTCTGCCGAAAAAAGCTGGACTCCGCAGGCACTGAACTCGTTCAATCAGGCGTTTCAGTCGGCGGCAGCGCTCGGCGTTACCATTTGTGCGGCAGCGGGCGACACCGGTTCCGACGACAGCGTGGGCGACAAACTGGCGCATGTCGATTTTCCCGCATCAAGCCCGTTTGTGCTGGCCTGTGGCGGTACGAAGCTGCTGACAACGACCGACGGAACGGCCATCAGCACCGAATCGGTCTGGCACGAAAGCAATACCAGCGCCACGGGTGGCGGTATCAGCGACGTGTTCGACAAACCCGACTATCAGGCGAAAGCCAGCGTGCCGCCGTCCGTCAACGACGGGAAGCGCGTCGGTCGTGGCGTACCTGACGTGGCTGCCGTCGCCGACCCGGCTACCGGCTACGTCGTTCGGGTCGACGGGCAGAATCTGGTCATCGGCGGCACAAGCGCGGTGGCCCCGCTGATGGCGGGTCTGCTGGCACTCATCAACGAACAGCGTGGTCAGCCGGTCGGGTTTATCCACCCAAAAATTTACGCAGCGCCGACGGTTTTCCGTGATATTACGCAGGGCGACAACATAACCGTACCGGGTAACAAAGGCTACTCCGCCACGACCGGCTGGGACGCCGGCACTGGTCTGGGCGTCGCCGATGGACAGAAGCTGGCGGCTTTACTGACAACAGTGGTCTAGCTACAGCCCGGCGCAGTATGTAGCCTGGACGTCTACGTCCGGGTGACCGTCCGGGCAACGTATGCAGGCGGCAGCTTTATTGGCCGCTCCGCGCCTACCCGGAGCCGCGCCGGCGGGCCGGTCCAGGCTACTATGACTACGACAAAGCCCCGCTTCCTCTCAGGAGCGGGGCTTTGTCGTATCTGTATACCGAGTACTTAGAAGCTGTACCGGGCACCAAGCTGCATCTGCCAGCGCGAACCGAGCGGATCGATCGAGTACGGCGTTGTGGGGCGATTCCAGGTGAACGTCGGATCGCCGGTCGCGGGGTTCGTGGCACGGGCCAGACCAACCGATGCGGTCGAGTTGAACGTGTTTGGCGAGAAATAGTAGTAGCCCAGTTTCTTATCGACCAGATTCAGGAAGTTCAGGATGTCGTACGAGAACTGGAGCGAATGGCCATTGCCCATCCGGATTTCATGCAGGAAGCGCAGATCCATCGTGTTGTTCCAGGGTGTCCGGCCACCGTTCCGTTCGGTAAACTGACCCATCCGGCTGCTCAGGTATTTGTCGCCCTGCACAAAGTTCAGGAAATCCTGCGCCTGCGTACCGGTCGGAATCAGGCGTTGTGCTTCCGTCAGATCTTTCGGAATGTAGGCCAGACTGTTGGCTTGTCCCGAACCGTCGATGGTACTGTTTACGTAACCCCATGAGTAAGGCGAACCCGACTGGAAGGAGTAGAACAGCGTAATGGTCGTGGCATTGCTGGGGCTCCAGGTCTGCCGGTAGTTGACCGTACCGACGATGCGGTGACGAATGTCGAAGTTCGAGTACGCCAGCGACGGGTTGTTTGGCGACAGGGCCTGATTCAACTGCCAGTTCGATTCCATCGAGTTCCGGATACCATTGGTCAGGTCAAACGCTTTACCGTAGGTATACGCAGCCGAGAAGCCGAAGCCTGCCGAGTAGTTTTTCTGGATCTGAGCCGTCAGGTTGTAACGGTAGCCTTTGTTTGTGTTCGACAGCAGATAGGCGTTAGCGAAGTTGTTGTCGATCCGCTGCGCTGCGGCCGTACCCGTCGACGATACGTAGATTGGCTGTTGCTGCTGCGTGTCGTAGCTATAGTACCGTACAACGTCTTTCGTGTTGACCTGCTGAAATTTCAGATCCTGAATGACTTTCGTGTACAACCCTTCCAGCGTAATCTTGTAACCCGCAATCGTGTAGTCGACAGCCAGGTTGCCCCGGAACATTTGCGGCATCTTGAAATTGTTGTCGATCAAATCGACCTGCGTCCGGCGGACACCACCGTTGGCCGTATTGTTGTTGATACCCAGCGCACCGCCCGTCGTCAGCGGATCGCCAACGAGTTTGGTCGCAGCGGTAGCGTTGTTGTTGAAATCATACGCACCGTAGCCGACGCCGTTGTTGTAGAACGCGTAACCCAGCCAGGCGAAGGGAATCCGGCCCGTAAACAGACCCGCACCACCGCGAACAATCAGGCTCTTGTCGCCTTTCGCGTCGATGTACAGACCGACACGGGGCGATATTTGTACATTGTTCAGGTACGAGTTCGTGATCTGATTCAGCGGTGTGTAGGTATACGTCGTGCCGTAGTTTGGATCACCGGTCGACGCGGCCACCTGTGGGCTCAGCGCCGGTTTGTTGGGCAGGCCCGTGTAATCGAGACGGATACCCGGCGACACTTTCACCCGGTCACTGATCCGAATGTCGTCCTGTGCGTATAGGCTGAACAGGTTGACGTTGAAGTGCGCGTACGGATTGTTGAACTGATTGTCGAGGTTGTTGCTGGCGTCGCCGAACGGATACGAACCCCGAACCCGGTTAGGGACTTTTGCCAGAAATTCATCAACTGAGCGGTACGAGATACGACCATTAGGCGCGTTGACAAAACCATAATCGATCGTGTACAACTCGTTGTGCGTACCCACTGTGAAGGTGTTGATACCTTTATAGAAGGTAAAGTTATCGGTGATCTCGAACGTCTTCTGGCGCAGGTTGAATACCGATGCTTCGCGGTCGTTACCCAGGAAGATGGTACCACCGTTGTAGCCAATCTCAACTTGTGGAAAACTGCGAACGTTCGACAATGTCGTGCGGTAGTCATGTACCGTCGAGTACCCCACGATCAGGCTGTTCGACGCCTGGCCCAACTGCGTTTTCAGTTCGGCAACCGTGCTCGACTGGTTGTTATTCTGGCGGAAATCGATGCTGCCGAAGCGGAAGTTAGCCGCGTCGCGCTCCAGGTTGGTCGCTTCCGAAAACACCGTGTTGTTACGAATGCTCAGCTGGTTTTTCGCGTTGATATTCCAGTCGAGTCGGTTGAAAAACTTGGTGCTCTTCGAGTAGATCGCGTAATCACCCGCCGAACCAGCGTCAAGACCGTAGTTGGTCTGCACAAAATTGGCGAGCTGTTGAGCGACAGCCGCATCTTTAATCAGCGATGAAGGCGTGCCAGCCTGGAACTGTACGGGGTCCTGCCGATTCGTGATCTCTTCGTTCGTAAAGAAGAACAGTTTGTCTTTAATCAGCGGCAGACCAACCCGAACACCCGTCTGGTATTCGTGGAATGTGCTGGGCAGCTTTTCTTTCGCACCCGACGCACCATTCCAGGCACCCGTCAGCGCAGCATTCCGACCGAAGCCGTAGACCGAACCCGACACTTTGTTGGTACCACTGCGGGTTACGGCGTTGACCGAACCGCCCAGGAAGTTACCCAGCCGCACGTCGAACGGAGCCACGGCAACCTGAATATCCTGAATAGCGTCGAGGCTGACCGGGTTGGTACGCGTACTCGAACCGGGCTGCCCCGACGAACCCGTCGAGCCACCCAGCGAAGGGCTGAAACCAATAGCGTCGTTGTTGATGGCGCCGTCGATCGTTACGTTGTTATAGCGGAAGTTCGTACCGGCAAACGAGTTCTGGTTGTTCACCTGTGGCGACAGACGGGTCATGTCGGTCAGGCTGCGCGAGATCGTTGGCAGTCGGCGGATGGTTTCGCTGCCGACGTTAATCCCGGCTCCTTCGCGCTCACCGCCCCGGCTGCCTTTCACGACAACTTCACTCAGCGTCGCGCTGGCATCTTCCATCACCACGTTCAGATCGGTCGTTTCGCCCAGTTGAAGCGTTACGCCCGAGCGGGTAGTTGTTTTAAAGCTGACGTATGAATACGTGATTTCATACGGACCGCCCGCGTTCATATTATTGATCCGGTAGCGACCTTCAGCGTCGGTAACGGTGGCGTAGCGTGCACCGGTGGGTGTATAGAGTGCCTGAACGGTTGCACCAATCAGGCTTTCTTTTTTGGCGTCGGTAATACGACCGGTCAGGCCGCTCGTCGTAACCTGCGCCCAGGTTAACGTACTTACTAAAATAAAAATTAGCGTAAAGCTGTAGCGTATCATGCAGTACCGCATATTGGTTGGTGCCGCAAAGGTCTGCCGGGGGTGTTGCCTGTGTGTTATTGCAATATTATCAAGCCACGTAAGTTGGTTAAAATGTGATTAATGAAGCGAAGTTACAATAGTGGCTTTGCAGACTTTATAAGACACGCAAAACCCGCTGACCCACACAGGGCCAACGGGTTCGTACTATACTGTGGATTTGTTGATTACAGTTTCTCCTTCACAACGCGGGCATCTTTTTTCGCTTCATCTTTAATGAGCTTGCCTTCCTCCTTGATCCGGGCTTTACGGTCGGCTTTGAGGGCATCTTTCGAACCGCTCATCTTGTCCATCTTGCGCGCATCGCGGTTAGCCTGCAAGGCCGCTTTATCGGCGGCTACATCTACTTTTGCTTCGGCAACGGCGGCCTTCTTTTTCATTTTCCCATCCTGAGCCTGTGTCATGGTCAGGCTGGCGCTCAGAGCGATCAACAGTGCAGTGGTGATACGAATGATTTTCATGTGTAGTGAGCGATGGCCGGTGTTGGTTTGTTCGAGCCAATCAGATTACTTAACCGGAAACGCTGGTTAGTAGGCAGTTAAAAGACCGTTAAACTTGTTCAGCTGCCTGCCGTTAATAGTACCCGCTCACTCCCCTGACCCGGCAGCACCAGCTACCTATATATACTATCGACGGATATTGTCATCGTTTTTTAAACGTCGTACGTTTTAGTCTGACGCTCAATATGGCTTCCTCTCATATCGATACTGGCCCCGAGCAGTAACGAAGGAGTAAATCTGACTTTAGTACAATAATGTTGTGGGCGTGCTTGCTAATTTGAGATAGTTTTCGTACTTTTGTACCAGATTTTACAAGCGGCATCCGTCGCATCTCTGTTTCTCTCCTTTTTTACACGCTGAGTTAGGTCTGACAGAGCCGGTACGGTGGTACCCAGTACGGATGTACAGGATGGGTTTCTGTGTGGAGGTTCCCCGGGTGGGAACGAATGCGCGTGGGCTAATCATCAATCGTTTCTTTTGTTCGGGTTCCCCTGTTTGTTGGCAGGTTGGGGAACAGGCTGGTCCGTTGGGTCGTGTGGGCAATCGTGGGTTGGTTTTTGTTGGCAATATCGCGCCAGTCACTGGCAAATACTCGTCTTAGTTTGGCAAAATCCAAAACGCTATAACTAAGCAATATGAACACCAACACAATGAATGCCGATGAGCAGAACGAGATTCTGCCATCCGATCAATCAGTAGCCGAAACTGCCCCTACCGCAGCCGACGACGCTGAAACCCCGGTTGCGAATACCGAGGTCGAACAACTTGTCAGCGACGTAATCGTAGCTGAACCTGCGGCCGAAACTCCGGCCAAGTCGATCAACGAACAGCTGGTCGCCAACCCCAATCAAGTTTTATTCTCGGACCTGTCGATTTCGCCCGAACTGCTGCAAGCCGTTACCGACATGGGCTTTATCAGTCCATCGCCGATTCAGGCTGAAGCGATTCCCCCGATTCTGGCCGGTCGTGACGTGATCGGACAGGCGCAGACGGGTACGGGTAAAACGGCGGCCTTCGGTATTCCGGCGCTCGAACTGATCGACGTACAGAACCGCGCCGTACAAACACTGATTCTTTGCCCAACCCGCGAACTGGCGTTGCAGGTGGCCGAAGAAATCAAAAAACTCTCGAAGCACAAGCGGGGTGTCCGGGTCGAAGCCATCTATGGTGGTGATTCGATCGAGCGGCAGATTCGCTCGCTGAAGAGTGGCGTTCATATCGTGATCGGTACCCCCGGCCGCGTTATGGACCACATGGAGCGTAATACGCTCAAGCTGGATCAGGTCAGAATGATGGTGCTGGACGAAGCCGATGAGATGCTCGATATGGGCTTCCGCGAAGACATCGAGAACATCCTGGAAGAGATGCCCGAAGAGCGGCAGACCATCCTGTTCTCGGCTACTATGTCCAAGCCGATCATGCAGATCACCCAGAAATTCCAGAACGATCCCGTACTGGTGAAGGTGGTCAAGAAAGAACTGACCAACACAAACATCGAGCAGGTTTATTTTGAGGTGAAGCCGAAGGCGAAAGTCGAGGTGATGTGCCGCCTGATCGATATGTACGACCTGAAACTGATGCTGGTGTTCTGTAACACCAAGCGTAAAGTCGACGAGATCGTGGAAGACCTGCAACTTCGGGGCTATCAGGCCGAAGGGCTCCATGGTGACCTACGGCAGGCGCAACGGAACAACGTGATGAGCAAGTTCCGCGCCGGTACGACGAGTGTACTGGTTGCCACTGACGTAGCCGCCCGTGGTATCGACGTAGACGACGTAGACGCGGTTATCAACTTCGACATCCCGCTCGACGAAGAATATTATGTACACCGCATTGGCCGGACAGGCCGGGCGGGTAAGTCAGGCCGGGCGTTTTCGCTGGTCGGCCGCGACGAGAAGTACCGCTTCCGGGAAATTCAGTCGTACACCAAGGTAAAAGTAGACAAGGGCGTAATTCCTTCGTTTGAAGATATCGTGGGTGTGCGCAAGGCCCGCTTCATCGAGCAGGTGCGGCAGACCATTACGGACAGCAAAGACCTGAATCTGTATGACGATATGCTCAACCAACTGCACCACGCCGGTTTCTCGACCGAGCAGATCGTGGCCGCGCTGGTAAAACGCAGCATGGGTCTGGAGAAAAACGAATTTGCCGATCAGAACCTGGGGCTCGAAGACGACCGTCGTCGGGAAGGTAAGGGGAACGACCGGCCTGCTTATGGCGACCGGGGCAACTCGCGCTTTGACGATCGGCGTGGTGGATCGCGTAACGACCGGCCCGCTTACGGCGACCGGGGCAACTCGCGTTTCGGCGACCGTAACGACGGACCGCGCAACGACGACCGGCGCGGTGGCCCACGTGGTGACCGGCCTGCCTACGCCGACCGGGGTAACCGTAGCGAAGGTGGTGATGGCGCACGCCGTCCTTACTTCGACCGCGACGATCAGCGCCAGCCACGTGAGCGCGACGCCAACATGACCCGCCTGATGGTAAGCATCGGTCGCCGGGATTATGTACGGCCGGGCGACATCGTAGGTGCTATTGCTGGGGAAGCCAATATTTCGGGCAGCAGCATTGGCAGCATCGACATCTTCGACAAACACACGTATGTCGACGTACCGAAGGACGTAGCCAACCGCGTTGTCGACGTGATGGAAGGCAACACGATCAAAGGACGCCGGGTAAACATCGAAATTGCCCGTTAATAGCCTGATATAAGCTGAGAAAGCCGGAGCGAAACCTCCGGCTTTTTTTTGTGTCTTCACGAAAGCATAACAGCGGATAACCGGGCAAATGTGTTGCTTTGCAGGGAATACACCTGATCGACAACGCCCATGAACGCTGCAACGCTGCTCCCCTGGCTTAGTCTGGTTGGCGCAGCCATGTGCCAGACTGCCTGGACACTGTCGCTCAAACTTTTGCGCTGGTCCGACCTGACTACACCACAATGGCCTTCGGCAGTCGGCCCGTTGCTAGGCTACATTGGGTTCGGCATTGTCAATACCATCCTGCTGGCTATTGCCATGCGGACCCTGGCCCTAACCACCGCCTTCGCCGTCTGGACCGCCCTGACATTAGTATTCATCAAGCTGGTCGATGTCATCTGGCTCCAGTCCGGCTGGTCGTGGACCGAACTGTTTTTTCTGCTGTTAATAGGTATTGGTATTGTCGGGCTGAAAGTCGTCGCCCCAGCCCCCTAATCTTCGTAGTAATAGCCGAAGATGATACCCATCTCATCTTCACTCGTCAGCCCAAATCCGACTAATTTGCTGGTCGTATTGTTGTAGGTAATCTCGGATGTCAACCCCTCCCCGGCCGCCAACGCGAGCGGAGTTGAGAACGAAACAATATCCGGATGCTCCCAGTCGGTTGAGGTATAGACAACCTGCCCATCGCGCGAACCGCCTTTAATCTTGATGACGAATTTTTCGCCCAGCTTATGCATGTGCGACGTCAGCGCAAGGATCTTGCGGGGCTTAGTAACCGTGAACGATTTCGTCAGCGTTACCCGGCTATTGGCCGGTATAGTCAGGTTGGTATTATTAAGGTCCAGCGTCTGCGCCACATGCAATACCTTCGACTTATCGACCGTGAAAAAGTTAATCTGCGCTTCGCCCGTCATCACCGAACTGGTTTTATTGACGTAGTGCGAATTCAGGTCGAACGATGCGTTGGCCGGAATAAGTAAAGCCGCTCCTTCGGGCAATGTGTAATCGACCGAAGGCGCCTGCGCACCCGCCAGATACACGTGATTCGACATCGTTAACGCCGTGGCGATGTTGAGCGAATTATCGGCGTTGCGCAGGTCGCGAATGTCATTCAGCGCAGGCAACAGACTTTTGTTGCGAAAATCATACGCCAGCATGTGGTGACTTCCCGACCGCATCTTGATCTGGTAACGGTTGACGTACACATCCTGCGTGTTGCCGACCAGCCGGCGCGAGAAAAATTCCCGTTCAAAGTTGGCGGGTACGTCAAACGGAGACAGGCTCATCTGGTAGCCGGTTCCGGTGGCTGGCACGGGCAGCGGCTCCCAGGCCGTTGTCGTCACGGTTTTATCGGCCAGCAGTGCTGGGTCGGCGACACTACTCATTCGGGGAGCACCCGCATCGATCCAGCGACGGACAAACTGAACCTGCCCCTCCGACAGCACATTTCCACCTAATGGCATCGGGTTGCCGTACTGTTTGCCCGAATGGTGGCTGGCTGTTGGGGTCAGCTTATGGTACAATAAGCTTTCCAGCGACGCAAAAGCCTTTACCCGCTGCAAGCCGTCAGCCTTAGCCGCGCTGTTTTTGGGATCTACCCCAACTAGGTTATCGTATGCTTTTCCCGCTGCCAGTACCAGTCCGTGCTGCGCAAAGCTGGCATCCTGCTCCGACGCGTGGCAACCCGACGACGCACAGGAGGGCGTCAGTATTTTTTGCTGAATCAGATCAAAGGAGGCCAGGGGCTCTGGAGTAGCACCAGTACTGTCATCCGTATTTTTTGTGCCGCAGGAAACACTGAGCAGTGCCAGCAGAACGACACCGGAGAACGAACCTAATCGGGTAAAAATCAACATAGTATAGGCAGTCGGCAAGTAAAGCCACTAAAGATAACGGAAAGAATTGGCGGTTTAGCCGACGCGCTGACTAAAGATGACCGAAGCGCAATACGAAATCCTGCCTGGGTTGCTCCTGCCGGAAAAATACCAGCCCAACGCCAAACAGATCAACCGTAGTCCGCACGGCCGGGTGGGCCTGAATATAGGCCCACGCCTGTTCCATCTCCGCCGACCAGTGAATATCGTCGAACACAAACAGCGTGTCGTTGTGCCGGTGCAGCAGACAGGTTTCAAAGTACCGAACGGTCGGCTCGTACCGATGATTAGCGTCGAAAAATACCAGATCGACCAGGCCAGCGTTGAGCAGTGCAGGTTCCAGCGTATCGTCGATATTGCCAACAACGATCGACACGTTTGGCAGATCGAGTTGATCGAAATTGCGTTGTGCCTGTTCGGCAGTTTGGGGGCACCCTTCAAAGGTCAGCACCCGCCCCCCGGCGGGCCGCACGGCCTGGGCCAGATGTGCCGTGGTCAACCCCAGCGACGTACCAAGATCGACTACCGTTTTGAGGTTCAGATACCGGATCAGCCGAAACAGCAGCCGGGCATACCGGGGCGACTTCTGCGAGTGTCGGGCAACGTCGCTGACGGTACGCTGACGGGCACCGTTTACTTTCGACCCGGCCCCCAGATCCGTAATCTGAATCAGCTCCTGATTCCGTCGAAGCTCTTTTCGCAGCAGCCGAATCGACGCCAGCGCCGGTTCGCGTCGATTATCTGTCTGGACAGCATTTGTATAAAGCGAGAAGATAAAGGGCGAGTGCAGCGAATGCTCGTCCTGAGCGCGGCTGAGATAGCGCAGGTAAGCACCAATCATGATAAACGGACATGGCCAGACACGGTCGGTTGGGGCACACGGGTGCCTCGACGCGAATTACGGGCAGCAAACAGATTAATTGAGTTTGTAAGGCACAACCATCGTGAACTCAGGAATCGTTACCTGTAACTGTTTCCCGTCGATGATGCGCTCAACCAGGTACGTACCGGCCATTTTTCCCATGCTGGAGCGCAGGTTACAACCCGATACGTACTCGTGTACTTCACCGGGTTCGAGCACCGGCTGAAGCCCCACTACACCTTCCCCCTCCACCTCACGGATGGTTCCGTTTGAATCATAAATGAGCCAGCGACGACGCAACAGCTGAATCGTGTGTTCACTGGCATTTTCAATCGTGATACGGTAGGTAAAAACGTAGTGTGCCTGTAACGGACTGGAGTACTCCGATTGGTACTCAGTCTTTACACTAACTTTGACACCTTCTGTGACGGACGATACCATAAATTTCGTGTCTTTTGGCAACCTTAGAACGAAAATTAGGTTGATTAGTTTTGTTACGCAAGAACCACTTTCAAAAAAGTTTTGGGGAGTGGATTTTGGCATTTGTCCTACCCCAACACAAATAAATCCTGACGCGTTCTGATTATGAATGTAACAATCGCCGAATCTTGGCAATCGCGGCTACAGCCGGAGTTTAATAAGCCTTACTTCGTGCAACTGGCCGAATTTCTGCGTCACGAGTACAGTACACAACGTATATATCCTCCCGGAAAGCTGATTTTTAATGCGTTCAATGCCTGCTCCTTCGATGATACACGCGTAGTAATCCTGGGGCAAGATCCGTACCACGGTGACGGGCAGGCGAATGGTTTAGCTTTTTCCGTTGCCGATGGCGTCCCCAAACCACCATCGCTAATCAACATTTTTAAAGAAATTCAGGATGACCTTGGTAAACCGGTGCCCAAATCGGGTAATCTGGAGCGCTGGGCCAATCAGGGCGTAATGCTGCTCAATTCCACACTTACGGTACGGGCCGGGCAGGCCGGTTCGCACCAGGGCAAGGGCTGGGAAACCTTTACTGACACGGTTATCAAGCTTATTGCCGACGAGAAACAAAACGTCGTCTTTATGCTGTGGGGGGCTTACGCGCAGAAAAAAGGGGCTGTCATCGACAGCAAAAAACACCTGGTCCTGAAAGCCAAGCACCCATCGCCGATGGCGGCTAACTACGGCGGCTGGTTTGGTAGCAAGCACTTCAGTCAGGCTAATGAGTATCTGACCAGCAACGGCCTCCCACCGATTGAGTGGTAGTCCGGGTAACCGCTGTCAACAAAAAGTCAGCCGCTAATCTACTGATTAATAAACCATTAAAATGAGAAGAAGCTTTTATTTAGACTGTACCTATATTTAGAAATAAGGCGACATGTTACTAAACAGCTACGTGACACCGCCCGTTGTGTGAGCAAACAATCACCAACTGTGTACATGAACTGTTCCCGCAAATCGCTCAACGTATTGACGGCTTGTTTAGCTTTCGCATCATTATCCGCCGTACAGCCGGTTTTGGCCCAGCAACGTGCAGCCGCGCCAACGGCAACTCAGAATGACCCAATACCCAATAATCAGCCAACGGCACCGCCATCAGGATCGCAGTTGGGCAATTACCGAAATGAAAAAGCGGATGCCTGGGTCCCGCTGGAAGCGTCGAAGCGGCAAGCTATCGTTACCGACCTGCAACCCACTGTAACCGAGTTATTACAGCTTTTTCACGACGCCAAACAGAGCCATTGGAACCTACGTGGGCCACTGTACCTATCGCTGCACGAAGCTTTACAGGAATACGCGGATCTGTTCCGTGATCAGGCCGACATCATTGCGGAGCGTGTTTTGCAGATTGGTCAGCCGATCGATGGTCGGCCCGAGGTGTTAGTGCAGACGTCGGGCCTGCCGCGCTACCCCGGTGGTTATCTTTCCGACCGGCAGGTGCTGGCCCTCATGGACGAGCGAATCAATACGGTTGCCGTGCGCGTAAGACAACGTGTTGAGAGTACCAGTAAAAACGGCGATGAGGTATCATCCAACAAGCTACAGGATCTAAGCTATCAACTGGATAAGATCGTCTGGAAGCTGCGCGTGATGCAGCAGTAAACAGGCTTATAAACAGGAGGGGGCCGGTAAGCGAATATTCGTTTACCGGCCCCCTTATTCGTTCAGTTTTATTAATCAATAATGCGGAACAGGCGATTCCAGCGAATCTTGTTCCAGATGTTGGCCGGGTTCGGGTCGAGCGACATCCAGACGAATACGGCTTTACCCACAATGTGATCTTCGGGTACAAAGCCCCAGAAGCGCGAGTCGAGCGAATTGTCGCGGTTGTCGCCCATCATAAAGTAGTAATCCTGCTTGAACGTGTACGACGTAATTGGCTTTCCGTTGATACTGATCGAGGTGGACGTCAGCGTCACGTTCTCGTTGTGTTCGTACTGCTCGATCACAGGTCCGTACACGGCAATCGTCTGCGCGTTGATCGGTGTCGTTACCCCTTTCTTCGGCACGACCAGCGGGCCAAAATTATCATGGTTCCAGTGAAACGTGGGTGTACCGTAGATACTCGGCATCGTTTCGCCCGGCTTGTCGATCAGCGGCTCGATTCCCTTCACCCAATCGAACGTGCGGAATTTCTCGATCACATCAGCCGTCGTGTTGATGGTATAGCCGACCAGCGACGTTGTCTTGGTCGAATCATTGTACTGCTCCTGCGGCTTCCAGTTTTCGGTTGGCTGACTCAGATCACGGTAATCGTTGACGATCTCGTATTTGCGGAAGAAGTTGGCGTCGAGCGCTTCGGTTGTCTTGATGAAGTACTTCTGCTCAGACCGGGGCGGTGCCGCCATCGGGGCCCCATTGATATACACGGCCCGCTGCCGGACCTCAAGCTTATCACCGGGTATGCCGATGCACCGCTTGATGTAGTTAGTTTTCAGGTCGGTGGGGTAGTCGATACCATCGTTCAGATAGCGGGGCGGTACGTTGAAAACGACTACGTCACCGTTTTTTACGTGCGTGAAGCCCGGCAACCGGTACGACGGTAATTGAATAGCCGTGCTGTAGGAAGGAATATTGGTGCCCCAGATTTTCTGGTGCGTCAGCGGTACCTGCAAGGGCGTTTGCGGAGTACGCGTGCCGTAGTGCAGTTTGCTGACAAACAGGAAATCGCCCACCATCAGGCTGTTTTCCATCGACGGCGTTGGGATGGTAAACGCTTCCATAAACAGCCACCGGATCAGCGTGGCGGCTACGACGGCAAACAGTACGGAATCGAACCATTCCCGCAGGGGGGATTTTCGGGCTTTGGCCGGGCGATGCTCGGCACGGGTGGTGTTGGTTACTGACACGTCGGAATGGAGTTATCCGGTTATGGGTGGTCGGTTCGGGCGAAAACGAACGCGCCTTGTAAATCGATATAACGACGGTTTACAAGGCGAAATTACGAAGATGACGCGGTTAATGCCTAACCGTCTGTCACTTGATAAGGCTGTTTATCAGCCTCAGGCATCAAGCAGATCGTCCATGCTGAACACACCCGTGCGCCCCTGTACCCATTCGGCGGCCACGACGGCCCCTAAGGCAAAGCCTTTCCGGCTATGGGCAATATGCGCTATTTCGATCCGGTCGACATCGGAATCGAATCGAACGATGTGTGTGCCGGGTACGGTTCCTTCCCGCAACGACTCAATCGCTACGGCATCGGTTGTCGTGATCTGAGCTTGTTCGCTAGTCGGTTTTTCGGTCCAGCTGTTCAGATTCGGCAGGTTTTCGAGTAGCCCCTCGGCCAGCGTAATCGCTGTGCCGCTGGGCGCGTCTTTCTTCTCGGTATGGTGAATCTCCGTCATCGACACATGGTAGGACGGGTAATTGTGCATGAACTTCGCCAGTGCCTTGTTGAGCCGGAAGAACAGATTGACACCGATGCTGTAGTTCGACGCGTAAAAGAAAGCTCCCTGCTTATCCTGACACAGCTGCTCAATCTCCGATCGATGGCTCAACCAACCGGTGGTGCCGCAGACGACCGGCCATCCGCGCTCCAGACAGGTTTTGATATTTTCAACGGCTGATTCGGGTGAGCTGAATTCGATCACCACGTCGACCGAAGCCGCATCGATCGTAGTAAGGTCGGCGCGGTTATTCGCGTCGATGCGGGCAGCAATCTGATGGCCGCGTTCGATCGCAATCGGCTCAATTGCCTTGCCCATCTTGCCGTAGCCAAGTAATAGTATGTTCATAGTCCGGTTTTATTGTCAACACAGAGGCACAGAGAACACAAAGAAAAGAAGCGTCGCCAACTCTGTGCTCTCTGTGTTGACCTGATTTTATTTAAACGTAAGCGCGACGCGGACGCCGGGAGCCATACTCAGGCCGGGCATAGGTATGACAGTGGGCTGCACACGCATGGAAATATTGTCCGACAGGTCGAAGGTTTTCAGATGAGCCGCTACGTTGGCTTCCACGATATTCAGCCCCCACAAGGCAATCGACAGCAGGATATTCAGATCGCGGTAGCGCCGGAATAGGTCATAGTAGGCTTTAGCCGTGGTGGTGTTAGCCTGTGTCAGTATCTGGTTATTGATAACAACTTCTGTCTGGCGTTTGTAGAGTAAATCGCCGTACCCATCAGCCGCTTGCTGAGCCAGATTCCGGTATCGAACGAACAGATAGCCCATCACACCGAAACCGGCGTAGATAAACGGGATCTTATAATACTGCTTATTGTACGCCTGACCCAATCCGGGCAGTACAAGTGAGCGAAGTGTGGCCTGCCTGGGAATAATCTTACGGATAGCCGCTTCCTGCTGCGCCGTGACCTGCGTAGTATCGCTCGTGAAGGCTAGTGAATCACCTTCGGCCCGCTGCGTCGAGTCGTTGACCAGCACGCCGTTGTCGCGCATACCGGTCGGGATACTGTCGGTATCGATCAGCAGTGAATCGCGGACGGGCGCGGGCGTTTTAGCGGGCGTTACGGCTGGTAGCTGTGCCCACGACAAACCAATGCTACTTACGAAAAGCAGCAGAGTCAGCCAGAATAATCGAAGATAATTGGTCAAGGGGTTACGCCTGCGAGTTCAGCACTTCCAGGATTTTGGTTAATTCTTCCTGAGAGGTAAACGGGATTTTGATCTCTCCCTTGTGTTTCTCGTCAGCTTTGATTGACACTTTCGTGCCAAACATCGACGAGAGTTTGAATTGCAGGCTGCGCATTTCCTGCCTGGGCAACGTCACGCGCCGAACCGATGCGTTTTCCGGGGTTTCATCGCCCAGGTTCCGCACCGCTTCCTCCACTTTCCGTACCGACCAGTCTTCATCGACCGCCCGGTTGAACAGTTTGATCTGCGAATCGGGGTTGTCGATGTTGATAATGGCACGGGCGTGGCCCATCGATATTTTGTTGTCGCGCAGGGCGGCCTGAATTACGGGGGGCAGTTTCAGCAACCGGATGTAGTTGTTGACCGTCGTGCGATTTTTCCCAACCCGCTCGCCCAGTTCCTCCTGCTTCAGACTGCACTCCGTGATGAGCCGCTGATAGCTGAGGGCAATTTCGATGGAGTTAAGGTTTTCCCGCTGAATGTTTTCGATCAGCGCCATTTCCAGCATCTGCTGGTCGTTGGCCGTGCGAACATACGCGGGAATGTGAGTCAGCCCGGCAATTTTCGACGCCTGCAAACGCCGTTCACCGGCGATGAGCTGGTACTGGTCTTTGCCCAGCTGCCGCACCGTGATAGGCTGAATGATCCCCTGCGTACGGATTGAGTCGGCCAGTTCCTGAAGAGCTTCCTCATCGAAGCGCGTGCGCGGCTGAAACGGGTTCGTTTCAATCTGCCCCAGCGCGATTTCGGTCATGGTACTTATGACTTCAAACGGCGACGGCTTCGACTGCCGGTTGACAGCCTCACTGTCGTGCAGCAGCGCACCCAGTCCACGGCCCAGGCCGATCAATTTTTTAGCGGGTACTTTGGCGTTCGCGTTATCCATACGAAAGATCATTTTTTGTCACGCATCATCAGCCCATTCGCTCGACCAGGCCATACCGTCTGATGATTAACCGCGACGACCAAACACTACAGGTAGCAGTTATACTTCGTGGGGCATCAGCCCATTCTTCACCAAAATCTCGCGGGCCAGATTCAGGTAGCTGACCGCTCCTTTGCTGTCGGCATCCTGCGCCAGGGCCGGAATACCAAAGCTGGGCGATTCACTCAGCCGGATGTTGCGCGGGATGATCGTGTTGAAGACCATGTGCTGGAAGTGCGTCGTTACCTCGCCCACTACCTGATTCGACAGCCGTACCCGCAGGTCGTACATCGTCAGCAGAATACCTTCGATAGCCAGGTGCGTGTTGAGTCGCGACTGAATAATTTTGATGGTATTCAGCAGCTTACCCAACCCTTCAAGAGCGAAATATTCGCACTGTACCGGAATAATCACCGAGTCGGCAGCGGTCAGGCTGTTGATGGTGATAAGACCGAGCGAAGGCGAGCAGTCGATGATGATGAAGTCGTATAGGTCGCGGATGCTGTCCAGCGCGTCTTTCATCTTATCCTCCCGGTTCTGGAGGTTAATCATCTCGATTTCAGCCCCGACCAGATCGATATGCGACGGCAGCAGATCGAGATTGGGAAAATCGGTCTGAATGATCGCATCGTTGGGCCGGATACCCTCCACCATGCACTCGTAAATACTGTGCTCGATTTCTTTCGGATTGTAACCCAGTCCGGAGGTCGAATTGGCCTGCGGGTCCGCGTCTACAATGAGCGTCTGAAATTCGAGGGCGGCCAGACTGGCGGCCAGATTGATCGTTGTCGTAGTTTTACCGACGCCCCCCTTCTGGTTGGCGATAGCAATGACTTTACCCATGGGTCTGTGCGTTGCAGTCTCAAAGATGCCGGATAGTTTCCACGAATGCAAGGTATGTTCCACGGAATGTTTCACAGAAATCAATGAGGGATTGAGTGAACGAATGATTGAGTGAATGTGGCTGCGCCTGAAAACACTGCTCCGGTGCATTCGCTTTTAACCGAAAACCTTTCTTTGTATGAGTTCCTGCCGCTACATAGGTGCATGGCTGAGTGTAATCGCTCTTTCGTTCGTTCACTCTTTCGCTCTTTGCCAATCGAGTCTGAATTACCTGTACAGCATTTCGGGGAAGAAAACGGCGAGTGGGCAGCACAACCGCGAACCCAGTGCGCAACCCGCCAAATGGACCAACGCCATCGACTCGGTGACGGGCCATTACCCAAAATTGTGGAGCGGTGATTTTCTGTTTCAGGCCGACAACATTGCCAACCGGGGCGTCATGATCGCGGAAGCCAAGCGGCAGTGGAAAAAAGGGGCGCTCATCAACATCATGTGGCATGCCTGCAACCCCGCCCGCTCGCAGCCCTGCGGCTGGGATAGTTCGGGTGTGCTGAGCCGCATGACCGATGTGCAATGGCAGCAACTGCTGACCGACGGCACACCAGTAAATACCCGCTGGAAGCAGATGATGGACGAAGTAGCGGTGTACCTACAGGATCTGGAAAACGATGGCGTGGAGGTACTCTTCCGGCCGCTGCACGAAATGAATCAGGGACTATTCTGGTGGGGTGGTCGGCGCGGACCGACCGGTACGGCACAACTCTACCGGTTGACGCACGACTACTTTACCGAAACGAAAGGACTGTCGAATCTGATCTGGGTGTGGGATATGCAGGATTTTCTATCCCTCGCCACCGACCTGACCGACTACAACCCCGGCAGTGACTATTGGGACGTGGCCGCGCTGGATATATACGACGGCGGCACGGGCTATTCCGATTACAAGTACAATGCTATGCTCAAGGTTGCGGGCAAGAAGCCCATCGCCATCGGTGAGTGTCAGGTATTACCTACGCCCGCGCAACTACAGGCCCAACCCCGCTGGACCTTCTTCATGGGCTGGGCCGAACTCGTTTTCTCCAACAACACGCCAACGGTGATTAAGGCGCTGTATGACAGTAAGGAGGTGGAGAACCTTAACGAGTGAAAGAGCGAAAGAGTGATAACGCCGACTGTCTTTTGCTCTTTCGCCCTAATCCCCCCACACCTGCGTGCCTTCGGTGCAGTTGCGGCACATCTCGATTTCGGAACGGGAGCGGAGCAGGGTCTGGCGAAAGTTGTTATAGGCCGGGCCGTGCCACAGCTCGGTAAACGATTCGGTTTGCAAATCGCCCAGGCGGTGGTGGGCGTCTTTATCGAAACAGCAGGGCACCACCAGCCCATCCCAGGTGATGACACACGAGTGCCACATCTTCCAGCAGTGGTCGCCGAAGCCGTTTTTGATACGGTACGTATCATCGGCCTGCTGGGCGTAACGACTGTATTTGTCGATGGTCGGCATCAGGTCGGAGCCGTGTTCGTAGTCGTAAATCTGCGCCGTTTTCAGCCCGACCTCATCGACGCCCAGTTCGCGGGCCAGTTTCTTCACCTCAGCAATCTGGTGCTCATTGGGTTTGACGACCAGAAACTGAAAGACTACGTGGGGTGTCCTCGACTTGAGTTCTTTCTTCCAGCGAATGATGTTTTTGGTACCTTCCAGCACCTTTTCCAGCTTCCCCCCTACCCGGTACTGCTGATACACCTCCTGCGTCGTCCCATCGATGCTGATAATCAGCCGATCCAACCCTGATTCGACGGTTTTCCGGGCGTTAGCGTCGGTCAAATAGTGCGCATTTGTGCTGGTAGCGGTGTAGATGTTGCGGTCGGTGGCGTACCGGACGAGGTCGAGAAATTGTGGGTGCAGATACGGTTCGCCCTGAAAGTAAAAGATCAGGTATAGCAGCGTTTCATGCAGTTCATCGATGGTACGCTTGTACAGGTCCTCGCCCAGCATCCCCGTCGGCCGCGTAAACGACCGGAGTCCGCTGGGGCATTCGGGACAGCGCAGATTACAGGACGTCGTTGGCTCAAACGAGACAGACATCGGCAAACCCCATTGCTCCGCCCGGCGTGACTGCCTCGATCCGTAATAACTGCCCACCACTTTCAGCGCGTTGGCAACCCGTTTGGGCGTCAGCTTCGACGCAAAGTTCAGTCCGTCGTGAAAATTCCTGTTCATACGTTGGTCCCCTCAGCCAGAGAAAGCTGTTCGACAAAGGTCGCAAATTAGCGGGGAAAGCGCATCGATACGCGAAGCAGGGACTACAGCGTGATTCGCTTCGGGCACCAATGCTACACTATATGCCAACAGCCAACCCATTGCCTATTTATTTTATAGGATATATTAACCTTATAGTGAATTGACCGGTTCATCGGGAGCCAGTCTCACAAGGGGTCTGGCTTGTGTCAACTAACCGTTTGTCTGATGATTCTGAAAATGGATCGGCTCCCTATCGAGCTACCAACCCCCACAAATCCTTCGGCTAATGATGCGGCTGTTATTCAGGAACTGCTCGGCGGCAAGTTCGGCGAGATGTCCACGCTGATGAACTACACCTATCAGTCGTTTAATATGCGGGGCCGGAAAAAGATACGCCCGTTCTACGATGTTATCAGTAGCATTGCAGGTGAGGAATACGGCCATATCGAGGTGGTATCGTACGCCATAAACCTGCTGTTGACTGGCACCACCAAACGCGGTTTTGACCCCACAGTTGGGCCCCTGTCGGATGCAGCCAACTGGCGCAACACGCACCATGCCATCGCCAGCGGGCAGGCGTCACTCCCGATGGATTCGATGGGCCACTACTGGACGGGACAAAATGTATTCAACAGTGGTAATCTGAAACTCGATCTTCTCCATAATTTCTTCCTGGAATGCGGAGCGCGGGCCAACAAGATGCGGGCCTACGAAATGGTTACCGACCCCACGGCGCGCACGATGGTTGGTTACCTGCTCGTACGGGGCGGTCTGCACGTCGTGGCCTACGCCAAAGCGCTGGAAAAACTGACGGGCGTGGAAATGACCAAGATGCTGCCGATACCGGAACTGAGTAACAATGCGTTTCCGGAAGCGAAGAAGTTTATGGAGCAGAAAATGCACCTGTCGCTCTATACGTTCAGCCCGGACGATTATCAGCAGGCAGCTTTGATCTGGAACGGTCCCCACCCCGACGACGGTCAGGAATGTTTCGTCGTTCAGGGCGGCATGGAAGGCTACCCTGCACCCGATCTGGAACCGGAACCGCAGCTCAACGCCCCCGGCGCCGACGATTTCGACCCGCAGGTATTCGCCGATATGGCCAAGAAAATGGGCATCAAGTACGAGTATTAACCTGTTGGCAGGGCAAAAGATAACGTCCGGGAAGACTGCGCATAGCTCTTTCCCGGACGTTATCTTTTTTAGGGCAGTGTTGACCTAAAACTCCTGCGCGAAATTGAAGTAGAAGCCGGTGTTGCCCTGCCGGTTGATGGCTCCACTGAGCCGGATAACCAGATTGTAGTACGTAACCAGGTCGAAGCTGAGGCCGGTACCGACCAGGAGCTGGTTGGCTAACCGGCTCTGGTACTGTCCGGCAACCGTACTGCTCACGTAGCCCGCGTCGGCGAACGCAGTGATGTAGGCGGCAATGGGCAGGGTATTGAACTGCCGGATATGCAGCCAGTTGAGCTGCTTTACCGTGTCGAACAGCTGATAGCGAAAGCTACTCCGGGCTACGGCCGAGTGCTGCCCATCGATCACGTACAACTCGTAGCCGCGCACGTTGTCGCTGGAATTGCCGATCCCGTGCAGGTTGAAATACGGTTGTCGGTCAGGAAAGGTAGCCCGGCCGCGCAGGTTGGCGGCACCATACACTTTTTTGCCCATCGGCCAGTAACGACTAACGGAAGCCGCTACGTCGAGAAAACGGAAATTGTCGGACGGGAGCAGCCCCGATACGCCAACCGAGCTATTGAACAGGGTTCCCCGCAGCGGGTAGGCTACATTGTCGCGCCGGTCGTAGCGGTAGCCGTAGGCCAGCGACGTGTACCGCTGCTCGGTCCGGTTATCAAGAAAGTAATCGGGATTTAGCCGCACAACCGTATCGGCCACCGTGTTCCGGCTGTACCGCATCTCAACGCTGTGGTAATGATAGAGGCCGTGCCGGTTGGTAAGCATCAACGTACCCCACGTTCGGCTCCGCAGCGTCTGATCGGCGCGGACGTACTGCCATTTATCGGCGCGGGTTGTGTACGGAATATCATTGTTGGTCTGGTACCCGACATCGACGCGAAGCCCGATTCGCTGGGCCTTGTCGATGTACGGACGGGCGTATGATACCACGGTCCGTTGCCAGAACCCCCGAATCACCTCAACCTGTAGCCGGTCATTCGATCCCGTTACGTTGCGGTAGTTGAGCCGACCGCCGTAAATAGTTCGGCGCAGGTCGCGGCCCCGGTCGTACCACCACTCGTTGAGGTTACGGTCGGCAATGTCGAACACCGGGTAGGCAATCAGGTACCAGCGCTCCTTCATGCGCACGGTCAAATCGAGCTGCGGCAGTTGGGTCGTATCAGCGGGTGTCGTCTGTTCGGTTTTCAGCTCGACAGTGATGAACAGGTTGGTGTTACTGATGTTGCGTCGATCCCAGGTCAGGCGACCAGGCAGGTCAGACAGCCGAACCGTATCGCCCGCTTTCAGCGTCATTTCACGAAAAATAATCCGATCACGGGTCCGCACATTCCCGATCAGCGTAACCGAGCGCACGACGGCTGACTGCGATGAATCGATACTAGTAGCGGCTACAATCGTGTCCGAAACAGCCGCCGTAGCCCATGCCGATGAGGCCATTCCGGCCAGCACAAGCAGTACGCTCCCCAGCCATCGTATCTGGTTAGCGGTCATGCTGAATAGTATCCGTTTCTAAAAAAATAGGATAACAATATCTCCGTATCCTGCAAAACCGTTCGTATCATTGTTTTCCTTTCTACTGCAAATGTCGCGGTATTTCTGCCTTATAACCTATGAAACAAAAACCCCGCCTGACTTTCTGGCAAATCTGGAACATGAGTTTCGGATTTTTGGGCATTCAGTACGGCTTCGGTCTGCAACAGGCCAATATGAGTCCTATCTTCCGGTACCTCAACGCCGAAGAAGCCAACATTGCTATTCTATGGCTGGCTGGTCCGGTTACGGGCCTGATCGTGCAGCCCATCATCGGCTCCATCAGCGACCGGACCTGGTCGCCCCGCTGGGGTCGGCGTAAGCCGTTTTTTCTGATTGGTGCCATCGTTACCAGCCTGGCTCTCTTTCTGATGCCCAACTCGTCGGCCCTGTGGATGGCCGCCAGCCTGATGTGGCTTCTCGACACTGGCCTGAACATCACGCAGGAACCATTTCGGGCGTTCATCGGCGACAAGCTAAGCGATGAGCAGCGGGGACTTGGTTTTGCCATGCAGAGTTTTTTTGTGGGTTTCGGCCAAACGCTGGCGAACCTGATGCCGACGATTTTCCGCTTACTGGGCATTACCACAACGGCCGTCGTTGCAACCAACGTTATTCCCGACAGCATTAAGTACCCCTTTTATATTGGTGGTGCTGCCGTTATTCTGGCCGTCATCTGGACCATCTACACCACCGATGAGTACCCGCCCGACGATATGCAGGAGTTCGAGCGGATGAAGAAAGAAAGCAGTGGCATCAGTGGGGCGTTTACCGAAATTGTCCACGCTTTCCGCCAGATGCCGACCACGATGAAGCAGCTTTGGTGGGTGAAATTTTTCACCTGGTTTGGCCTGCCGCTGATGTGGCAATACCTGACGCTGGCCGTCTGTCGGCACGCGTTCAACGCGCCCACCGCGCAGTCGCCGGGGTTTCAGGAAGGCACGGAGTGGGGCAACCTGTGCTTCGCGGTGTTTAATATCGGGTGTTTCGGTGTCTCGTTTTTTCTGCCCGCCATCGCCAACCGGATCGGCCGTCGGGGTACGCACGCGCTGTTCCTGACGATGGGTGGTTTCGGCTTCCTGTCGATGCTACTGTCTGACGACAAGTACGCCTTCCTGTTCGGTATGGCGTTCGTTGGGCTGGCGTGGGCGTCTATTCTGTCGATGCCGTATGTACTGCTGTCGAGTTCCGTTCCGGCCGAGCGTATGGGCGTTTACATGGGTATTTTCAACGGGTTTATCGTTGTACCGCAGATCGTCAACAACGTGTCGATCAAATACATTTACCCGCTGTTGGGTAATGACCCGCGCAATGCGCTGGCGCTGGCTGGCGTGTGTCTGTTGCTGGCAGCCGGAGCCTGTTTTCTGGTCAAGGAGAACCGGGCCAGTCAGGTTACCGCCTTTCCGGTGGGTGCGGGCGGTCACTAGTCCGGGTCTTGGATTATCGAAAAATCAATGTTCTTTGCATCCGGCTATCTACATGGCCGGATGTTTTTTTAAGCTATAACCTATGCATTCGTTTTCCAGTCAGGAACCCTTCGCCATGCTTGCCGTAGGTGAGTTGCTGGTCGATCTGATCGGCCATTCCATTACAACCAATCTGCTCGATGCCACCGATTTCAAACGACTACAGGGTGGTAGCCCGGCCAATATGGCGGCTAACATGGCCCGATTGGGGAACCGGTCGGCATTGGTTGCTTGCGTCGGCACTGACAACCTGGGCCGGTTTCTGACAGCACAGGTGGCGGCTGCGGGGGTCGAAACGGGCTTTATCCAGCAGGACAGCCGCGAACCGACCAGCCTCGTGGTGGTATCGCGCACAACCGGAACACCCGATTTCATTGCCTATCGCACGGCCGACCGGATGCTGCTGCCCGACCACCTGCCAGATTCGCTGCTGAGCCAGAGCCGGATTTTTCACACCACCTGTTTCGCGCTCAGTCAGGCGCCAGCGCAGGCCACGATTGTCGACGCGGCCCGGCGGGCACACAAGCTGGGTTGTCAGGTCAGTATCGACGCCAACTACGCCCCCAGTCTCTGGCCCGACTGCGAGCAGGCATGGCAGATACTGGCCGACTACTGTTCGGCCAAAGCACTGGTCAAATTGAGTGAAGATGATGCGGCCCGGCTCTACGGAACACGGACGGGCGATACCCTACCGTCGCACGAGGAAATCGTCGACAAATTTCATCAGATGGGGGCGGAACTGGTGTGCCTGACATTGGGAGCCGATGGTAGTCTGGTATCGTCGGCGGGGGGCGCAAAGCAGGTGCGGGTATTAGGTCAGCCGGTCGACGTTGTCGACGCGACGGGGGCGGGTGACGCGTACTGGGCGGGTTTCCTGACGGCGTATCTCGATAGTCAGACGCCCGAAATCTGCGCCCGCGCCGGGGCTAAACTAGCCCAGATGAAACTCGAACGCTCCGGACCTCTCCCCGCCCAGATCGACCGGGCGGAGCTGTATTGATTCTGAACTGTTCTGAACTGTGATTTTTGTGATTGTCATGAGTAACTATGATTTCTTTTTCATCAGGGGAATCCGTGTAATCACAAAAATCACCGTTCAAGACTATCTGAACTGTGATTCTTATGATTGATTTGATTACGCTGATTCAAAAGAAATCATAGTCCATCAGTGTAATCAACGTTAATCATAGTTCAGACAATCACAGTTCAGACATCTCCTTCGGCACAACGACCGGGTGCCTGTAGCTCCGAACGAGGAAATAAATACCGAGCAGCACAGCGGGGATACTAAGCAGCTGCCCGATGTTGAGCGCCATCGTCGCTTCTTTGGCTACCTGATTTTCCTTGACATACTCAAACAGGAAACGCAGCGTGAAAACCCAGATCAGGAAAATACCGAGCATGCTGCCACGCGGGGTTTTGTCCTTATAGCGGTTCCAGAACCAGAACAGTATGACGAAGATAATCAGGCACGACAGGGCTTCATAAAGCTGGGCCGGATGGCGTGGCACGAGGTGCAGTTCGGGCGGGCCAAGAACGTCGCGGTAGTCAGCCTTGGGGAAAACGACCCCCCACGGTAGATCTGTCGGGCGGCCAATGATTTCGGAGTTAATAAAATTCCCCGTCCGGATAAACGCACCGGCCAGTGCGACGACGATCACAATTCGGTCGGCTACCCACAGGAACGTCTGGTTCGTAGCAATGCTTTCCTTCCGCCGTGCGTATAGCCAGAGTGCCACCATAATGCCAACCGTAGCCCCGTGACTGGCGAGTCCGGCAAAGGGTGGCGTAATAACCGTGAGCGGGTGATTGATAAGCACGTCGGGTTCGTAGAACAGGAAATGGCCGAACCGGGCACCGACAATCGTGGAGACGACCATGTAAATCAGCAGCGTATCGGTATCCGCAGCGGGCTTCCGCTCGACTTTAAAGATGTAAGACATGATCTGCATGCCGATCAGGAAACCCATCGCGAAGAGCAGCCCATACCAGCGAACCGAAAACGCGCCAATGTGAAAAATTTCGGGATCAGGCTCCCAAATCAGGTAATGCAGCATGAGGTTTGTGCGTGTAAGCCCGGTGCGATCATCGGGTAGCTGGCAAAGATACAGATTGCGGGAAAGTTTTTGACCATTTTGGTGTTTACCCCAACGTGATGAAATCGGTGGTAATCGGACTTGTGCGGGCGTATCAGGCTATGCTCTCGCCCTACTTGCCCAACGCCTGTCGCTACACGCCTACCTGCTCGCAATACATGATCGAAGCGGTACGGAAACACGGCGCGTGGCGGGGTGGTCGGATGGGACTGAAACGCATTAGCCGGTGCCATCCCTGGGGCGGTCATGGCTACGATCCGGTACCTTAATTGGTTTAACGTTTAATGTATAAAGTTCAATGTTCTGGCCAATGGATTGGCGTGTAGAACACAACCTTAAACGTTGAACCACAAACCTTAAACTCATTATAATGCTTGGAATAACTGCTGACAACAAACTCAAACGCCTGATCGTCGTGGGCGACCGGGTGCTTATCAAACCAAAAGATGCCGCTGACCGCACGGTGAGCGGGCTATATCTGCCGCCAACGGTTCAGGAAAAAGAGCAGGTGCAGTCGGGATACGTGATTAAAGTAGGGCCGGGGTACCCGATTCCGACGCCATCGGAGGATGAGCCGTGGAAAGAATCGGAGGAGACGGTGAAATACATGCCGTTGCAGGCGCAGGAGGGCGATCTGGCCCTGTACCTGCAACGCAACGCCATCGACCTGCAGTATGAAGGCGAGCAATATGTGATTGTACCGCAGGGCTCGATTTTGCTGCTCGAACGGTCGGAAGATCTGGACTGAACCGGCCTTATCTCAAAACAGCATCCCTGCTGTTTGCGAGTGGCAGGAAAACAAACAGCAGGGATGCTGTTTGCGACAAACTTATGCGACATCTACTTTTCGTTCTCCCGCTACTACTGACGTGTGCGCTGGCAATGGCGCAGACCAAACCACTGAAAACGCTGCTGCGCGACAAACGCGATGACCGCCGGGTACTGCTGTTTTACGGCACACCCGCTGGCGGACTTACCGAGCAGCAGCGCAGACTACAGCCAGCTAAAGCGGACCTTGACGACCGTGATATGGATATCATCACGCTCGATGCATCGACCATTTCGGCCGCAGACCGGCAGTTTCTGATTCAGACCTACAAACTCAATCCCGACACCGATTTTGCGGGCTGGCTAATCGGGAAAGACGGGGGCGTTAAAGAAACGTACCGGCACCCCGTCGACCCGGCGCAACTGTTCGGCCTGATCGACAAGATGCCGATGCGGAAGATTGAAATGCGAAAGAAAGGCTAGTCCGCTTTAGCTTTTCTTCTGCTTCTGGGCCAGCATCTGCTTACTGGCTATGCTTTCGATAGCCGTCACCAGCCGGTCGAGGTCTTTGGGTGTGTGATAGATGTGGGGCGTTACGCGGATGCCGTGAATGTTTTCCCAGTCGATACCGACCGTGTGGATTTTGTGCTGATTCATCAACTGACCGTCGATCTCGCCGGGCTTCATCCCGTCGATGGAAAACAGCGCCACGGCTCCGGCATATTCGGGTTTGAGCGACGTGTGCAGCTTCACGCCCGGTATGTCTTTCACGCGCTCCATCCAGTAATTTTTCAGGTAGTGGACCCGCGCAAACTTCCGCGCCGTGCCGATGCTGTTATGAAAATCGACCGCCGTACCAATCGCCATTTCCGACGCAAACGATCGCGTGCCCAGACTTTCAAACTTGCGGATATCGGGGCCGTCGGGTTCGGTATTTGACAGCAGTGCCCAGACGTTTTTGATTTTGGGTTGCCGGACGTAGAGCATGCCACTACCGAAAGGCGCACACAGCCATTTGTGCAGGCTGGTTGCGTAATAATCTACGCCGAGGTCGGGGATTTTGAAATCGAACAGGGCAAACGAGTGCGCACCGTCGGCGATCACTTCGACACCCCGTTTGTGGGCTTCGTCGGCAATTTTCCGTACCGGCAGTACCTGCCCCACCCAGTTGACCAGGTGCGTTACATGAACCACTTTCGTACGTGGGGTAAACGCCTTGACAAACTGCTCCGTAATCGCGTCGTCGTTTTCGCTAGGCAGGTCCAGATTCAGGTAAACCAGCTTGATACCGTCGCGTTTTTCACGCTGCTTCCAGGCGTTGAGCATATTCGGGTAATCCTGCTTCGTCAGCACAACCTCGTCTCCCGGTTTCAAATTCAGACCGAAAATCACGGTATTCAGTCCTTCCGTCGCATTGCGGTTGATAGCCAGTTCTTCTGGCGAACAGCCCGCCAGATCGGCCAGTTTACTGCGCAACGCTTCGCGGCCCTGATCGAGAATACGCCACATGTAGTACGAGGGGGCTTCGTTGGCGTACTGATAAAACCGGATGTGCGCATCCTGCACGACTTTCGGCTGCGGACACACCCCGCCGTTGTTGAGGTTGAGCAGATTGGGCGATACGGTATATTCTGATTTCACCCACGCCCAGAAGTCTTCGTCGGTTGCCCATTCAGCCGCCGATTTCTGGCTCGCGTCGGTGGCGGCAATGGGGTGGGCAAAGCTGTCGGGCAAAAAAGCGGGGAGGGTAAGCGCGCTGGTAGCGGCTGCCGCCGTCTGGCGGAAGAAGGATCGGCGGGTTGTCATGGTCGGAAACAGGAGCGGTCGTAAATTAGATACGTAAGTAAAACTAACCGCTTTCCCTTATAAATCAACCAATTGACTAGCCTGAACTGTGATTTACCTGATTGCCTGGATTATTCTGAACTGTGATTCTTATGATTGATTTGATTACGCTGATTCAAAAAATCACAGTCCATCAAGTAATCACAGAAATCACAGTTCGGAATCGTCTTGAACTGTGATTCTTATGATTGATTGGATTTTGCTGATTTCAATTAGAAAATCATAGCCCATCAACTAATCACAAAAATCACAGTTCAGAACAATCAACGGTCGTTACTGCCCCGTAAACCGGCCGTTTTCCGTGATACCCTTCCAGGTATCGGTCCGGAACGGGACGGCGGGAAAGCCAGCTTTGTTGTACAGGTTGGCTTCGCTGTTGTCGTCGGCCCAGCCATAACGGACGGCGACGGGTTCCGTAACGGCGTCCGTGCGAATGACGACCGAATCACCCCGAATTTCGGCTTTGGCGTAGTGGAATTGCTGATCGGCCCCGGCCACTTCAAAACCCCGGACATAACCGTACTTGTCTTTTGCCAGCAGGCCGCCGGGGGCATTCCTGAATGAAAGCATCACCTGCCCGTTGCTCACCGTCATCGTATCGAACATTGGGCCACGTGACTGTGTACCGGCTTTACCGGCTGAGTCATAGGCTACACGCATAGCTTCGGCGGCTAACCGTAGCCCCACGTCCTGCTTGTTTCGCGGGTGAATGTCGGTTGGTTCGCCAATATCCGAGGTGACGGCCATGCCCGTTGCAGGTAAGGCAAGCGTCATGGTTTGGGCTTCCCGCAACTCGGCCCAGCCGCTGCCTTTCTCGCTGTTTCCACCACCCGCGTTGAAACTGGCCAGTTGTACGAACAGAAATGGAAAATCGCCTTCGCCCCAGCGCTGTCGCCAGTCCTGTATCATGGCCGGAAACGCCCGCCGGTACTGGTAGGATCGCCCCGCATTCGATTCACCCTGATACCAGATTACGCCCTCAATCGCATACGGGATAAGTGGTAACAGCATCGCGTTGAACAGTTGCGTCGGGTACGAATTTGGCCCCGGCTTATAAGACGACGGATTGATACTGGCAACCCGGTACTGCCATTGGCCCGACAGCGGAATATCCTCGCCAGCCCCGACTAGTTTCAGCTGATCGGCCGGGCCGACAATTCCCCCCGCGCCACCTGTATCGTCTACCCGAACGGCAATTACGTTGCGGCCCGGCTTGAGGAGTCCGGCGGGTATCGCGTACTCCCGCTTTTTCTGTCCCCGAAATGAACCGACCAACTGCCCGTTGACAAAGGTCGAGTCGCTGTCATCGACAGACCCCATCATGAGTGTCATACCGTCAGTCGGCTGACCATCGGGAATCACTACGTCGCGCCGAAACCAGACAACCCCGTCGATATTGGGCAGGCCGCCCCACTGCCAGTCGCCGGGCATGTTCATCGATTTCCACTGACTGGTGTTCAGATCTGTACCAGCGAATGTCCGTTGTTCAGCCGCCGACGGCAAACCGCCCTGCTGCGCCTGAAGTAGTTCCTGTGTACGCTGCCGTCCGTTCCGACTTACCTCCTCCGCATTGGCCGGTAGGTTATCGACCATGTAGCGCAGAGAGCTGTCACGGCTCAGGGCTTCGCGACTGGTCCAGGTTTCGGAGTGGGTACCGCCCCAGGACGTGTTGATCAGGCCAATCGGCACGTTGAGATCGCGCTGAAGCTGGCGGGCGAAGAAATACCCTACCGCCGTAAACTGGGCAGCCGTAGCCGGGCTGCATACCGACCATTCGCCGGAAACATCGTCTTTGGGCGTCAGGCTCAGGTCTTTTTTCACCAGCAACTGCCGGATCGTCGGGTAGTTCGTCCGCCGTACTTCCTCCTTACCGTTGGTCGCAGCGATCAGTGGCCACTCCATATTCGACTGCCCTGAACATACCCACACTTCGCCCAGCAAGACATCCGTAAGCGTTATCGAGTTGCCTTTTCCCGACACGATCAGCTGATACGGGCCACCCGCTTCCATCGGGTCGAGCCGGACACGCCAGGTACCATCTTTGGCCGCTTTGGCGGTTTTGGTTTGCCCGTTCAGCGTGACCGTAATTTTCTCACCGGCCCCGGCCCACCCCCAGACAGGTACCGGTTTCCGGCGTTGCAACACCATGTGGTCACCGAAAGCGTGCGGCAGCCGAACAGCTCCCATACCGACCGTCGCCGATAGTAACAATACCAGCGCCGGTATATAAGTTAGAAAACGAATCATAAAGACAAGTAACGTATACAACCGTAAAAAGCGGCACCAGGCCGACTATACTGCCATGACACCGCTTTTTAGCCTTGAATCACCGACCGATAATTACTTACCCAGTCGGCTACCGGTAGTTTTTAAAACCTTGCTCAGTGGTTGATTTATTGCCAGGCTGTAGCGCAGGGTCAATCCGTATGTCATGCCGGAGCCAACACCGCGTAACTGTGCATATTGGGTTGGCTGACTCGTTGTACGGTACGTCAGGTCGGTGTCGATGGAGCTGCTCAGCCCCCAGAGTTTCCGGGCCGAAATCCCCAGGTCGAAGCGGTTGCTCAGTCGAACATTGTATTCAGCCCCCAGTTCGGCGATGACCGAGGGGGTATTACTAAGCTGCGTTTCACCCGACAGCCGAAGTGTATCTACTTTTTCGCGGCTGCGGTAGGCGTACTCGGCCAGAGACAGTTCGCCCCGATTACCCCCTTTTCCCGGCACCGCCCACATACCCGCCGTCAGCCAGAAACCCGACCGACGCCACGGGCCACTTGTTGAGAACAGCATGCGCTTAGCCCGCAGCACGAAACTGTGCTGATCGTTGGCGTACTGAAACAAAGACGGAACGATGCGGCCCCGGTCGACGGATAAACTCGTATGAGCGGGCGACTGCACATAACCGGCCTCAACGGCCCATTTCTCCTTGTAGGCCCAGCCCAGCAACGCGCCCCAGCCCGGCCGTACGACCCGGCGGGCACCAACCATTCCGCCAATCGAGTTATCGAGCAATGCTTTGTCGGCACGAACAAAACCCGTCAGCGCAACGTACCAGCGGTCTTTGATATAGGCACCGCCATAGCGGGTCAGCAGCCGGTCGTACTGAACCTGATTACGGTCAGGAAGTCGGTAGTAGTCGCTGACCTGCTGACCCATTGTGGGCAGGGCAGCAAATCCGGCCAGAAAAAGCACTATGTAGAGTTTACTCATGGGCTTAAAACCAATACGGGGTAGTATAACTAGCTGGATATACGGCAAAGTAGGACCAACCGATTTTGTACATGCAGCCAGCTATCCGAATCAGTCGATGCCCTTTTCTTCACCTGTCGCCCCTACGCAATCGATGTTACAACCCGGATAATTGATTGTCTGTTAGCCAATTACGAAACTTTTTTTGACTAGACCGCTCTTTGTTGAGCAAATGGCCCGAAATAGCCACAAATACCCTCTTTTCAAGCAAAAATCCCTTCCAATGACGACTGTTCATTGAAAGGGATTTACTAGCTGGAATTACCTGCTTTGATCGGCCTACATACCGTGCTTCATGACCGGAACGGAAACCGTCATGTTGTCCCAGGCAATGGCGATGCTGCTGTTGGCAGGCGTAATCGTCAGTTTCTCGATCGGCGTCTTGTTCATCGATACCGGTACCTTCACCATGGCCACATCGTTGCCTTTGATTTTCTCGTAATCGTAAGCACCCCACTGACCCAGCGTGCTGTTCAGCAGTACGTCCCACTCTTTGTCGTTGGGAATGGTGTACAAGGTATACGTACCTGCTTTCACCATTTTGCCACCAAACATAACGTCGCTTTTGAACGTCACTTCGGTCGCTTCATTGGCACCGGTACGCCATACTTTACCAAATTTTTCCAGCCCGTTTTCACCGAAAATGGCCCGGCCCCGCTTCGACGGCTGACCGTAAATTACTTTGATGTTTTTGTCGGGACTTTCGGCCGTAATCTTGGGACTCATCGGCGGCTTTTTGTCCTGCGCCTGTACCAGTGAGACAACGGCAAACAGCAGTGTAAAGAGAATAGCAATTTTTTTCATGGTTGATCGATTGGTTTGATTGGATCGTCATGTATACGACGAACGGTAAACGTTAGTTTTCCGGGAACAGTTTATAGTAAGCTTAAATCGTGGTACTTTTACTTAGTAACCCGTATGCACGCATACGGCTCTTCCTAACTCTACATATCGGCATGGCAACGACCTATTTCAGCAAACGAAATCTACACTTTCTACTCCACGAAGTATTCAAGGCCGAAGAACTGGCGAAGTACGATTACTTCAGCGCGCATGACAAGGAAACGTTTAACATGGTGCTCGATTCGGCTATTTATATCGCCGACACCATCATGCATCCCAACCTGAAAGATGTCGACCGGAATCAGCCTGAACTAAAAGACGGCAAGGTAACGGTGCACCCCAAGATTCGCGAATTTCTGAAAGCGATGGGCGACGCGGGGCTGATCGGTGCCGGGTTTTCCTTCGATCACGGCGGACAGCAGGTGCCTGAACTGATTAGCTCGGCGGTGGGCTTCATTCTGATGGCCGCCAACAACGGGATGATGTACACCGGCCTGACGTCGGGGGCCGCTCACCTGATTACGGCGTTTGGCACCCCCGAACTAAGCGAATTTTACGTACCGAATATGCTGGCCGGAACGTGGCAGGGCACCATGGCACTGACCGAACCACAGGCCGGCTCGTCGCTGTCCGACGTCACGACCTCGGCCACACCCCTGCCGGATGGAAGCTACAAGATCAACGGGCAGAAAGTGTTTATCTCCGCCGGTGACCACGATGCCGCCGATAACATCATCCACCTGATGCTGGCCCGCATCGTCGGTGCCCCAAAAGGCACGAAAGGCATTTCGCTGTTCGTCGTGCCCAAATACCGGCTGGACGAGCAGGGCAACACGGTCGATAACGACGTGCAGTCGACGGGGGTGTATCACAAGCTGGGGCAGAAGGGTGTACCGGCTATGCACCTGACGATGGGCTCCAACGACAACACCATCGGCTATATCGTTGGTGAACCGCATCAGGGCCTGCGCTATATGTTCCAGATGATGAACGAAGCCCGGATCGGCGTCGGCATGACGGCCGCAGCCATCGCCACGGCCGCTTACTATTCGGCCCTGCAATACGCCCGCGAACGCCCACAGAGCCGCCGGCTGAACGACAAAAACCTGCTCGACGCCCCCCAGACGCCGATCATCAACCACCCCGACGTTCGGCGGATGCTGCTGTTCCAGAAGGCCGTAACCGAAGGGTCATTATCGCTGCTGCTGGAAGCGGCCCGCCTGTACGACATCAGCGAAGTGGCCGAGGGCGACGAGAAAGAAAACGCGTTCCTGCTGCTCGACCTGCTGATGCCAGTGGCAAAATCGTACCCCTCGGAAATGGGTGTTCAGTCGGTCAGTCAGAGCCTGCAAACGTTTGGGGGCTATGGCTTTACGGAAGATTTCCCCGTTGAGCAGTTGTATCGCGACATTCGCATTACGCCCATCTACGAAGGCACAACGGGCATTCAGGCGCAGGATTTGCTGGGCCGCAAGATGACGCAGAAAGGCGGCAAAGCACCCCAGCTGCTGTTCGCCGAGATCGGTAAAACGATTCGGGAAGCCAGCACGCACGACGAACTGAAGCCCTACGCCCAGCAACTCGGTGCCGAGTTGAAGCGGACACAGGAGGTGGTAGAAAGCCTGACACCCCACGCTATGAACGGCGACACTGAGCGATACTTAGCCGACGCAACGCTGTTTCTCGAACTCTTCGGCATCGTGGTCGTAGCCTGGCAGTGGCTGAAACAGAGCGTCGTGGCCAAGCAGGCTATGCTGACGCAGAACCCGCAGGGCGACGAACTGGCCTTTTACGAGGGAAAAATTCACACGATGAAATTCTTCTTCCACTACGAGGTACCCAAAACGCTGGGGCTGGCCGTACGGCTGAAAGACACCGAAGTACTAACGATTGTGTCGGCGAAAGAACTGGCGCTGTAACCAGTCAGATCGGTTGAACACAGAAAAAGCCGGGACTGCTCCCGGCTTTTTCTGTGTTCGTCCACGGACGGAATCGTCGGGCTACTTCTTCAGCAGACGCAGGCTCTGCACCTTTCCGGGACCAGCCACTCGCAGAAGATATACCCCAGACGGCCGGTTCCCCAGCCGCAGCCGTACTTCATGGTGATTGGCGGTTACCTGCTCGGTCTGACTCAGAACGGGCTTACTCGTGATATCGGTCAACAGTAACTGTACAGACTGGTTGGCCGCCCCGTCGAGGCTGAGCACAAACTCGTCGTCGATCGGATTGGGCAGAACACTCGCTACCAGACTGGCTGATAGCTCCGCAGCCGGTACCGCAAGACGGGCACCCACCGGGCACTGGGCCCGAATGTTCCACATGTAAGTCACCTCGACCCCATTCTGGCGGGCCCGCAGCAGCAGGGGCTGGGCATCGACGGCCGTACGCAGTTCGGCATCAACAAACTGGTTAGGGTTGGTCGTCCAGCCCGTGATGCCAATAGCCATGTATTCGATTGGTGAACTGTTGCCGCCACTTGTTCTGAATACAAACGCGCCCGTCGAGCAGTTGTAGGTTGGCGCAACGAGCTGAAGTGATGACGGCTGAGTGCCGCCGACCGGGCACTGGGCCCGAATGTTCCACACGTAGGTCACCTCGACCCCGTTCTGGCGAGCCCGCAGCGTCAGTGGCTGGGCATCGACGGCCGTACGCAATTCGGCATCGACAAACTGGTTGGGGCTGGTCGTCCAGCCGGTAACGCCAATAGCCATGTACTCGATTGGGGAACCGTTACCGCCACTCGTTCTGAACAGGAAGGCACCCGTCGAACAATTGTAGTCGGGCGCAATCAACGTCAGACTGCCGGTTGGCGTAACCGGAGTGCCACAGGCTGCCAGCGCATTCCACAAATACGTTACCGTGACACCGTTCTGCGTGGCCGTCAGGGTAATCGGCTGTACGTTCGGTTTCTGCTCCCGGATATCCTCCGCAATACCCGCATCGACCATCGCCAGGCAGTTTGTCGACGGCACCGAAATACCGACTGCCGAGAACATAATAGGCGATCCATCACCCCCCGTCGTGTTAAACTTAAACGCCCTTGTAGTACAATTATAGGCTGGTGCGACGAGCTTGAGCGATTGTCCCAGCGTTGCTGTGGGGCTGCCGCAGGTCGTTGACACGGGCTGGCAATTACCCGTCACCACAATTTGCTGCGTTGCCGTCCGGGTGTTGCCGCAGGCATCGGTAACGGTCCAGGTACGGGCAATGGAGTAGGACGCAACGCCCGTCGAAACGCCTAGAATCAGGTCCTGTACGGTAACATTGACCGCACCGGGGCAGTTGACCGCCGAGGCCGTTATCGCAGCCGTACTGGACACGGGCACATCACTGCCGCACGCGTACTGAGTTGTTTGGGGAATACCGCAGATCTTGGGAACAAAACTCATGCCCAGCGTAGGATTACCGGACGCCCGAACGCTGTTGGGATTGTTGTTGAGCGTGTTGTTGAGATAATCCCGAAGGGCTGGTTTTTCCTGTCCGCTGCACGCATCAACCAGATAGGCTTCCTGCGCCGTGCGCCAGTGCCCCGTCAGGTAGCCCCACAGGGTTATACCGATAACCGACGGGTGATTCCAGTACAGGCCGAAAATGCGTTGGTACTCCGACTTCTGGAACGCCTGCTTCACGGCCACATTGGTCGTAACGGTGTATGTACTGTCTACGTCGCCGTCGATATCCAGCTCGGTAATCATGATCGGCAGTTTCGTAGCCGCGATTTTATCCAGCTGCGTCCGCAGATAGGTGGTATGATCGGCGAAACTCTGCGTGGCGCTGTACTTCCGGGTCGAGAACGAGTGCGCCTGCAACCCCACCACGTCCAGCAGATTATCGACTTTCAGCAGGTTGACCAGTGTCACGTAATCGTCCGTCAGAATGGTTTCGGCGTTATACTCATTGAGCACCAGCTTGGTTTCGCAGGGGAAATATTGGCGGGCCAGCTTGTACGAGTTGATAACCCAGTCGAAGCGGCCGGGCGTGGTACCCAGTTCGGCATTCAGCGATTTCAGCGCGTTGACATAGTCGCCACTGGCCGGATCGCTGACGTTGGGGCCCTCGTTGTTTGGCGGATCGTTGAGCGTTTCGTTGGCTACTTCAATGTATTCTAGCCGGGCCCGCGCATCCGAGCTGCCATCGTAGTGATTGGCAACGGCCTGAAACCAGGCTTTCAGTTTCTGCACCTTCTGCGCGTCGCTGAGGGGTTTGAGCCAGGTCGGCTGCTGAGCACCCCAGACGAGCACGTGAAATCGGAACGGAAACCCACGTTGCTTAGCGAACGCACGGGCCTGATCGACCTCCGTGAAATTGTAAACCCCCTGCGTGCCTTCAATACTGCCCCATTTGCCCGCGTTTTCGGGCGTCACCTGGTTAAAATACTTCTCGAAGTTTGGTATCTGGGGGGTACTGTAAGCCGACCCCAGGAACTTGTTTTTGCCCGTAGCAATCGGCGTCTGACTGGCGGGTACCTGATATTTGACCGCACAGTCGTCGGCCCCCACCACCGTCACGTTATCGACGAAGAACGTACCGGCGCTGGTGCCCAGGTCCAGCACAATCCGGGTGCTGGGGTCGTTGGCCGTAAAGGTCCAGGTCATAGCTTTCCAAGCCGTCGTGGTGGTGAAGTCGGGTCCGTACTGCGCCCCGGCCGTAGCGTTGGTCGAAAACCGGATGATTTCACCACCCGTGTTCGAGCGCACATAGACCGTAGCCGTATAGTTTTTCCCGGCACTGAGGCTCATCGGGTCGCTCACCAGCTGCACACTGTACGCATTACCAGCCACCGTATTGACCACCTTCACCGCCCGGCTGCCCTCGTTTACTTCGGCGGCAACGGTGGTTTCGGTGGTGTTGGCCGCGCCGTTGTACTTCGACCAGTTGGTAAAGTTGTTGCCGGGACCGCCCTGCTCAAAGCTGCCGTTGCTGACCAAGTTGCTAACGGCCGGGCTGATGTCGGCATCGTCGAGGTAGTAGACATTTGTGTTTTTACCCAGATCAAGCACCAGCTGCGTCTGGGCACTGTTGGCCGTAAACGTCCAGCTCAGCTTGGTCCAGGTGGTCGGTACGGGCGCATCGGGTCCGTACAGAGGGCTGGGCTGGGTCGAGAAGCGAATCGTGCTACCGGCGGTGGTGGCTTTGGCCCAGATCGAGAACGTATACTGAGTACCAACAACCGTCGTGGCCGCGTCGTTGATTAATTGTACCGAATAGGGTTGTCCGGCGTTGGCTTGTGTACCGGTTACCTCAGCCCGGAGTGCCCGGCTACCCGAGTGGGTTTCGGTGGTCGTCGCCGTCAGAAACGACGCGCCGTTCTGCTTGGTCCAGTTGGTAAAATTGTTACCCAGCCCGGTTTCAAACCCGCCGTTTCCGATCAGTAGTGCATCGGTCGAGGTCAGGCTCATATCATCCACGAAATAAGTGGCGGCACTGGTGCCAAAATCGATAGCTACCCGCGTGGTGGGCTCTACCGGTACAAAGTCAAGCGTCAGCTGTTGCCAGTTCGTACCGATGCTGGTTGTTGTCGAATAGGCATACGCGCCATAATTGGCCAAAGGCGAGATGGTCGACAGCCGGACCATACCCCCAGCTACGGCCGCTTTGATGTAGATGCTGAACCGAAACCGTTTACCGACCGGCGTGTTGAGAAACGGGCTGGCAAACTGAACCTCGTACGCATTGGCGGGTGTCGCCGATACGACTTTTAAGGCTCTGACCCCCGCTTTTACTTCACTGGGTGTCGTCGTTTCCGAGAACGAGCCTGCCCCGTTGAGGGCCGTCCAGTTGGTAAACATACTGCTCGTACCGTCTTCAAAACTGGGATTGGGTAGGTAGTTGGTCAGGTTTGCAGGGGTGGGCGTAGTAACGACAGCCCCCAGCATTTCCATATCGTCCAGATAATAAACGACGTTGCTCTGCCCCAGATCCAGCGCAATACTGGTTTGGGGCTCGTTGGCCGTAAAGGTCCAGGATAGTTGCGTCCACACCCCTGCTGGCACGGGCGTATCGGGGCCATAGAGAGCACTGGGCTGGGTGGAGAAGCGTACCGTACCACCTGCCGTGGCCGCTTTCACCCAGATTTTAAACGTGTACGAGGTACCAACGGTCGTATTAATCCGATCGCTCAACATCTGAACCTGATACTGCTGACCAGCGAAGCCCGGCCCTGCCGACTTTAGGGCGCGCGTTCCGCCGTGTACCTCGGCAGTAGCGGTAGTCGCCGTCAGATAGGCCGCACCGTTCTGTTTAGTCCAGTTGGCAAACACGTCGCCGGTGCCAGACTCGAAGCCCGGATTGGGAATAAGATTCTGTTGCGCAAAAAGCGGAGAAATACCCGACAGCAGCAACGCACAAAACACGATAAAAAAGTAGTTTTTCCTCATAACATGACAGCTAGCGGATCATTTGATTCGGTCTGATTTTCAGCTTTCTACATAAGTCACTGTTATTTTTATTATACTCAATATTGATATAACTATGCTTTTTAATAATGTGTAGTCTTATTAGGTAGTTATTTTATTAATGTGTGCTAATGACACCATTAGTTGAACTGTGCAGTCAGCCGCCCCCTGTCAACAGAAACGCATCTAACACTTTACCAATTAACTATATAATTTTTACGATATACAGAATAGCGATTCTGCGTAAGCCCTTCGAAACCTGTACCTTCGTCAATTGAGTCATCTGCGTCCCGTTCAATGCCGCTGATTACCCCGTCGATGTACCGGCCACCCGCCCTGTTGTGGAATGGTCACCTGCAAACGATTGTCCCGTCGCTGTTTCGGAAGGTGTCGGTCGAGTACGTCCGCGAGCGTGTCGAAACACCCGACGACGACTTTCTGGACCTCGACTGGTCAGTCCAGCCCGACCCTACCCCACGGGCAAATCGGCGACTGGTCATCCTGACACACGGGCTGGAAGGTAGTTCGGGCAGTACATATCTGGCGGGTATGGCGCGGCACTTGAGCCAAAACGGCTTCGATTGTCTGGCCTGGCACTACCGCTCGTGCGGGGGCGACCTTAACCGGCAGCAGCGGTTTTACCACCTCGGCGACACAGACGACCTGCACTTCATCATCACCCACGCGCTGGCCAAAGGCTATCGCACGCTGCATCTGATTGGCTTTTCGGCCGGGGGCAGCATCACGCTCAAGTACCTTGGCGAACAGGGTACAGCTATCGACCCGGCCATTCGGCGGGCGGTCGTCTTCTCGGTACCGCTCGACCTGCTGGGTTCGTCGGACCGGCTCGAGCAGTGGGACAGCCTGATTTATAACCGCCGGTTCAGCCGGTCGCTCAACGCCAAAGTAGCGCGTAAGGCGGCTGTGATGCCGGGCGTATTTCCGATCGATGCGGTGATGAGATCGCGTCGGGTACGGGAGTTCGATGAGTTGTTTACGGCGCCTATGAATGGATTTCGCGACGCTACGGACTACTACACCCGCAGCAGTTCGTTACAGTACATACCGCACATTGCCGTTCCGACGCTAATTGTCAACGCCAAAAACGATCCGTTTCTGTCGCCGACCTGCTTCCCGGAGCAGCTGGCGCGGGAACTGCCCGGCGTCTGGATGGAGTTTCCCGAACAGGGCGGCCACTGTGGCTTTCCGGCGGCAACGGGCGGTATCAACGGCACGTACTGGTCGGAACAGCGCGCGCTGGAATTTTTAAGGCAACCACTGGATTGAGTCCAGTCGCGCTGATACATGAAGCAGTGAACTATTACCTGTCCCGCCTGTGATGCCGGGCTTATCTATATGCTTACCAAGACACCCGAACAAACGTTTTTCGTCATTGATTTCGACAGCACCTTCACTAAAGTGGAAGCCCTCGACGTGCTGGGCGAGATCTCGCTCGTTGGCCGGCCCGACCGTAACGACGCGCTCGATCAAATCAAAACCATCACTGACCGGGGCATGGCGGGTGAACTGTCGTTTACCGAATCGCTCGAACTACGGCTAAAGCTGCTCCGCGCCCACCGCAATCAACTCCCCGCCCTGATCGAGATACTGACGGGCAAAATTTCGGATTCGTTTCAGCGTAACAAAGAATTTCTGGCCGAAAACGCCGATCATATTTATATCGTTTCAAACGGGTTCCGCGAGTTTATCGTACCGGTTGTCGCGTCGCTGGGTATTCAGGCCGATCACGTACTGGCAAACACATTCGTCTACGATGATGAAGGCAATATTGTCGATTTCGACCGGAGCAACCCGCTGTCAGCCAACGGTGGCAAACCGCAGGTGATTCGTGGGCTGCACCTCGACGGTGAGGTGTACGTGATCGGCGACGGCTATACCGACTACGAAATTCGGGAATCGGGCGCGGCTGACCGGTTTTATGCCTTTACCGAAAACGTACTGCGGCCCCGCGTCGTTGAGAAAGCTGACTTTATCGCGCCTTCGCTGGATGAGTTTCTGTACCATAACCACCTGAATCGCAGCCAGTCGTACCCCAAAAGCCGGATCAAGGTGCTGCTGCTGGAAAACGTACACCCGGTGGCGGTGCAGCTCTTCGAGCAGGAAGGTTTCAACGTCGAGATTCGTAAGGGTGCGCTGGATGAAGACGAACTGATCGAAGCCATCCGCGACGTATCGATCCTGGGCATCCGCTCGAAAACCAACGTCACGGCCCGCGTACTCGAACACGCCAACAAGCTGATGGCTGTCGGCGCGTTCTGCATCGGCACCAACCAGATCGACCTGACGGCCTGCACCGAACGCGGGGTGGCCGTGTTCAACGCGCCTTACAGCAACACCCGCTCGGTGGTCGAACTGGCGATTGGCGAAATCATCATGCTCATCCGGGGGATCGTGCCGAAAAGCAATTCGATGCACCGGGGCGACTGGGATAAGTCGGCTAAGAACAGCTACGAGGTGCGCGGCAAAAAGCTCGGCCTGGTGGGGTACGGCAACATCGGCACCCAACTATCGGTGGTGGCCGAAGCCCTCGGTATGGAAGTGTACTTCTACGACATTGTCGACAAACTCGCGCTGGGCAACACCCGCAAATGCAAAACGCTGGACGAGCTGCTGGCGGTGTCCGACATTATCAGCCTGCACACCGACGGGCGCAAGGAAAACAAAAACCTGATCGGCGAACGTGAATTCGGACTGATGAAAGACGGCGTCATCTTCCTGAACCTGTCGCGCGGGCACATTGTCGAGATTCCGGCGCTGGTCAACGCGATCAAACAGGGCAAAGTGATCGGGGCCGGGGTCGACGTGTTTCCGCAGGAGCCCAAGACCAACAACGAGGAGTTTATGAGCGACCTGCGTGAGCTGCCCAACGTGATTCTGACGCCCCATATCGGCGGCAGCACCGAGGAGGCACAGGCTAACATCGGTAATTTTGTACCGGCCAAGCTGCTCGAATACATCAACAACGGCAGCACCTACGGCAGTGTCAACTTCCCCGAACTGCAACTGCCGCTGCTGAAAAATTCGCACCGCCTGCTGCACATCCACGCTAACGTGCCGGGGATTCTGGCCAGGATGAATACCATCTTCGCCAAGTACCACATCAACATCCACGGGCAGTACCTGAAAACCAACGAGCAGATCGGCTACGTCATCACCGACGTCGCCAAAGAATACGCCGACGAGGTTGTTCAGGAACTGAAAGACATCGACAACACGATCAAGTTCAGACTACTTTATTAAAGAGTGAAAGAGCGAAAGAGTGAAAGAGTGACCATCCGGCACCATCGCTCTTTCGCTCTTTCATTCTTTCGCTCTTTACCATGAAAAACACCTACTTTACCCCCGGCCCGGCCGAGTTGTACCCGACGTTTCAACACCATCTGCAAACTGCGATGGACCAGCAACTAGGGTCGATTTCGCACCGTAGTCAGGCGTTTCGGGACATTTATAAGTTCACCGACGAGCAGCTGCGGACGCTGCTGAATATCCCGAAAACGCACGCGATCTTCTTCACGGGTTCGGCGTCGGAAGTGTGGGAACGACTGTTGCTCAACTGCGTTGAGCATGAGAGTTTTCACCTGGTGAATGGCGCGTTTTCCCAGAAGTTTTACGACTATGCCGGGGCACTGCGGAAGTTTGCGCACAAGCTCGACAAACCGTTTGGCGAAGGCTTCGACGCAGCCGACATCGAGGTACCGGAATACGCCGAACTGGTGTGCATGACCCACAACGAAACCTCATCGGGCGTGCAGATGCGGGTGGCCGATATGCACAAGCTGAAGAAAAGATACCCCAAGAAGCTGTTCTGCGTCGACATGGTATCGTCGGCCCCCTACCCCGACCTAGACTATACCCTGATCGATTCAGCTTTTTTCTCGGTGCAGAAAGCGTTCGGTATGCCGGCCGGTATGGGTGTCTGGATCGTCAACCAGGCCTGTCTGGACAAAGCAGCCAGGCTACAGCAGTACGAGAATCTGACGATCGGCGCGCACCATACCCTGCCGACGTTATGGAAGCATTACAAGGACTTTGAAACGCCTGCCACGCCCAACGTTCTGTTTATTTACGCGCTGGGCCGGATTGCCGAGGATTTCAACAAGATTGGCATTGCTACAATTCGGAAGCAGACCGAAGAAAAGGCCCGGCTGCTGTATACCTTTCTGGAGAAATCAGATTTGTACAGCCCGTTTGTAAAAGAAGAGCGGCACCGGTCTCAGACGGTGATTGTAGCCGACACCCGGAAACCATCGGCGGAGGTGATTGCGGAAGCCAAAACCGCAGGCATGATTATCGGCAGTGGCTACGGGGCGCAGAAGAATTCGCAGATTCGGATCGCTAATTTTCCGGCTACATCGGCCGAGCAAACCCAGAACCTCATCAATTATTTAAATAACAGTCGATAGATATAATAGTCTTTTTCCGGGTACCCGTTCACGTTGCATCAACTGTGGACGGGTACTTTTGCATTATTCCCATGCAGACTACCCATTTCAACAAACCTTATCCGATTTGACTGGTTAATAGCCTATATCAACAATTTACAAGGTTTTAGAACTCAACGATAATGAAAAAGCTATTCGCAACTACACTACTGCTGACCGGTTTTACCGTTGCGGCACTGGCGCAGAACAACGCCGATACAACCGGACGCAAACCGGTCATCAGCGACGAAACCAAACGAGAAGTCCGCGAGAAAGCCGGCGAAGCCAAAGAGAAACTGGAAGAAGCGGTCGACCAATCGGTTAGTTATCAGCAGAGTAATCAACTGACCTGGTTTCAGCCGGGCAATTTATTTGTGGGCGGGGGCGTTGGTTTCGGTGCTACCGATGGCCAGGTATACGTAGACGTAAACACGCGGCTGGGCTATTTTTTCCAGCCCGGTTTTGCAGCCGGTATCCGCTACGATTACGACCGGCTGGTTGGTAATAAATACCACGCCCGGCAGTTTGGCCTGTTTGCTCGTTACTACCCATTCCGCACCCGAATCAGCAGCTTCGTCGGTGCCAGTCTGAACTCCGGTCGTGAATTTTCGGAGAATATCGCATCCGGTACCAAAGCAAAGTACACCAGCGTTGGTCTGGAAATCGGCGTTATGGCCTGGATTCTACCTCGGTTAGGGGCTGAACTTGGTTACGAGAGCAGTTTCTACAACAAGATTGACCCAACCGTAAGCCGGGGTAAAGGTGGTCGGCTGAAGTTTGGCGTCAACTATTACTTTGGTAAAGTAGGCCGGAGTGGCAAAGTGACGCTGAATCGTTAAGACAATTCTTTTGTCATCTGTACCAAAAAGCCCTGAACTGAAGCTCGGGGCTTTTTTTATTCATAATTTCCTAACATTCAACTAGTTATAAATAAAATCAAATCACATTTAGGGATTCATTTGTAGTCCGATTTCGTTGTTTATATAGCCAGTAAAACTACCTTTTACCGGCCATTGACAGCTTCTTCTCAACGCTATGATACCCGACCTGACAACCCCTGTTATCGCTCCATCGTATACCGGTGAGCCGCTTATGCGTTCGCCACGCCTGTGGATGCCCAAGCGGGTAGTCTTTACCCCCGATGCGCTGAACGAACCGTTCGGTCAGGCCATGTACGAGCGCATGTCGGCACTTAATCTGCCTATCGAGATCGCTAAAAACAATCGCATCACGGGCCTGCGCGGGGCCGATGAACGTGAGACGTACCGCATCGCCAAGAATACACTGGCGATTGTCAATGCGCCCCCGGGTGCGTTTCGGCTTCAGCCCATCCCCCCCTCCGCCGACTGGCAGATGAACCTGGCCGAAGGCTGTCCGGCCCACTGTCAGTACTGTTATCTGGCGGGCAGTTTGTCGGGGCCGCCGGTGGTACGGGCGTACGCCAATCTGCCGAAGATGCTGGCAAACACGGCCAGCTATGAAGGTACCTATCCGCCCAACAAAAGTTGGCAAGGTACCGACACCAGCCGCCCGACAACTTTTGAGGTAAGTTGCTACACCGACGTACTGGGTATCGAGCATCTGACAGGTGGTCTGGCCGAGTGTATCCGATACTACGGCACGCGGGAAAAGGCGGAGTTGCGTTTTGTAACCAAGTACGATCAGGTCGACAGTCTGCTCGATCTACCGCATAATGGGCACACCCGCGCCCGCTTCAGCCTCAATGCCGATTCGGTGGCACGGCGGCTGGAAGGCGGTACGGCATCGGTAGAAGCGCGGCTACAGGCTTTGCGTAAGCTGGCGCTACCGCGTGAGCTTGGCGGGGGCGGCTACCCCATCGGGCTGGTCATTGCCCCGATCATGCCAATTCCCGACTGGCGCGACCACTATACCACCCTGCTCGACCGCATCGCCGAGGTCATCGACTTCCCGTGTACCATGAATGTCGAGTTTATCAGCCACCGGTTTACGCCCGGCTCGAAGGATGTATTGCTCCAATGGTACCCCAACACGTCGCTGGATATGGACGAGCAGGCACGGGCCGAGAAGCGTAACAAGTTTGGCGGTACCAAGTACGTCTACCGTCCTGAAGAAATGAAGGCAATGAAGGCGTTCTTCTACGCCGAATGGCAGAAGCGTTTTCCCAACGCGCCGGTGCTGTACTGGACGTGATTTTGTTAAGCTACCCTCACGGCAGCGGCCGACCGTCCCAACCCCTTTCCCGTTTTGGGAGAGGGGTTGGGACGGTCGGCCGCTGCCGTGAGGGCAACAGTCCGCCTACCAAACCTTTGCCTGATCGACTTCCGGCTTGTACAGTTTATCGCCCGGCTGCACGTTGAATGCCTTGTAAAACGGCTCGAAGTTCGCCAGTGGGCCGTTGACGCGGAACTTGGCCGGTGAGTGTGGATCCGTCGTGATGCGGACCCGCTCGGCTTCATCACGCACTTTGATACGCCACACCTGCGCGAAGCCGAGAAAGAACCGCTGATCGGGTGTAAAGCCGTCGATTTTCTGGTTGCCCTGACCATCTTTCGTCAGCTTGAAGGCCTGATATGCCAGCGTAATCCCACCGAGATCGGCCAGATTTTCGCCCAGCGTCAGCCGACCGTTGACGTGCAGATTGTTCAGGATCGAGTAGCCGTCGTACTGCTTCGCTACGGCCTGCGTTTTGGTGGTAAACCGCTGCCCGTCCTGTTTCGTCCACCAGTCGCGGAGGTTGCCGTTTTCGTCGTACTGCCGCCCCTGATCGTCGAACAGGTGGGTCATTTCGTGGCCGATCACCATACCGATAGCGCCGTAGTTGATGGCATCGTCGGCGTCTTTATCGAAGAACGGAAACTGGAGAATACCGGCCGGAAACACGACCTCGTTGTTGCTGGGGTTGGCGTACGCGTTCACCGTCGGGGCCGTCATCAGCCAGTCGGCCCGGTCGACGGGTTGATTGACTTTATCGAAGTCTTCTTTCGTGTGGTGCGCCCGGGCCTGCTGTACGTTGCCAAAGTAATCGTCGCGCTTCACGGTCACATCCGAATACTCCTTCCACTTGTCGGGGTAGCCGATTTTCTTCAGAAACTTATCCAGCTTGACGAGTGCCACTTTCTTTGTTTCGGGGGCCATCCAATCGAGCTTTTCAATGCGTTCGCGGTACACTTTCTGGAGATTATCGACCAGGGTCAACATCCGCTCTTTGGCTTCGGGCGGGAAATACTGTTTTACCCACAACTGCCCCAGCGCATCGCCCAGATAGCCATCGACAGCGTCGGCCACGCGTTTCCAGCGTTCGGGTTCTTTCAACTGGCCATTGAGCGTTTTGCCTTTGAACGCGAAACTGGCTTCCCGAAATGGCTTGCTCAGCAGACCCGCATTTCCATCGATGAGCGTGAACGCGAGATAGTCTTTCAGATCGTCCATCGACGTCGTAGGCAGGCTTTTGTTCAGCGCCTGGTAGTATTCCGGCTGGCCCATCAGCACGGAGTCGATTTTGGACAGGCCCATCGTGTTGAGCAACGTGCGCCAGTCCAGATTTGGCATTTGCCGGGTCAGATCGGCCACGGCCAGTTTGTGGTAGTTGGCAACCGGATCGCGCAGATCGGCGGGGGCTTTGTGCGAGCGGGCCAGCATAGTCTCGAACGCCAGAATACCGTCGGCCTTTGTCTTTGCCGACGTTGGGTCGACGCCCGTCAGCGTGAATAGTTTGGCGATGTAGGTGACGAACGCCTTACGCACCGCTACCGTCGCCGAATCGGTTTTGGTGTAATACTCTTTCTCCGGCAGCGACAGTCCGGCCTGACCAAAGTTGATGCGATTGGTACTGCTTTGCCGGTCGTCGGCCCCCACGTAGAAGCCAATCAACCGCCCACCGGGGTCCGATTTACTGGCCGCGAGGTAGTTCAGCGCACTTTTATAATCGGTCAGGGCCGCAATTTTCGCCAGTTCAGGTTTCAGCGGTTCGTAGCCCAGCGATTCGATACGGGCTGTATCCATACCACTCGCGTAGAAATCGCCTACTTTCTGTTCGACGCTCCCCGCTTTGGCGTCGGCCGAAGCCGCTTTCTCCAGAATGATCTTCGTCTTTTTCAGATTCTCGTCGTACAACGTGTTGAACGATCCCCACCCCGTCTGGTCGTCGGGAATTTTGGTGTTTTTAATCCAGGTACCGTTGGCGTAGGTAAAAAAATCGTTGCCGGGCCGCACCGTCGTATCCATACCCGACTTATCGAAGAAAACGGTTCGGTCGGGGGTCGAGCTGGTAGCAGTATCTTCATTTTTCTGGCAGGAAGCCAGCGCAACGGCGCTTAGCCCGGCCAGCAACAAACGGGAGGTGTATCGCATACGGATCGAATACTGGTTTCGTTTAAAAATGGTAATTTTGGTTATTGACCAACGAATTGCAACAGCTTATTGATGTGCGGTAATTCGCTGAACGTCGCGAACCAAACGTTTGACCAACCATGAAAAAACTACTGACCCTGATGCTGCTCCTGAGCGCATCCGTTGCTGGCTACAGCCAGGCCAGCTACCACGGCAAAAAGATCACCGAAGCGGGTGCCATTCCGGCTACGCAGCTCGCGGCAAAAATGGGTAGCAACGACAAAATGCCCACTAAAGTCGAAGGTACGGTCGAAGACGTCTGCAAGATGAAAGGCTGCTGGATGAAAGTTAAAACCGGTGACGGCCAGACCATGCGCGTGATGTTTAAAGACTACGGCTTTTTCGTACCGAAAGACATTGTGGGCAAGAAAGTGGTCATGGAAGGCGTTGCCGAAACAACGGTTACCCCGGTCGATGAACTACGCCATTATGCCGAAGATGCCGGGAAATCGAAGGCAGAAATCGCGAAGATTACCAAGCCCGAGAAAGCCCTGACGTTTATGGCCGACGGGGTGATTGTGAAGTAAACGCTGCTGTCGGGATGACAGAGACTACACTTACCCCACACCCTTATGAAAACAGGACGAACTGGAATTTGCCTGAGCGTAGCATTGATCGGCTTTTTTGCCGCCTGTCGGCACGACGACCCCACGCCCGCCGTACCCGACGGCTATATCGAACTAAGAGCAGGAACGACTGTTCCCGTAGTCGATGGTATTAACGTGATTACAGACACAGCGTACGTTTCGTACTGTCCTAAAAATGCAAATTGTTTCATCGCCGGTAGTATCTACGCCAGCGTACGGTTAGTCAAGGCTCAGTCCAATCAGCGAGTGCGATTATCCGATCTTGTCGCCCGTCCGGTGTATCGCCCCAACGAACTCAACCGCACGGATTCCACCAATGTCGAACTGGCTGGCAAAGCCTATAAAGTCATCTTGAGGGACCAGTATCTGGGTGAAATTGACGGAAACCTGCGAGGCCGAGCCATCTTAATGGTTAGCCGTTTGTAAGCAATATCCTGAATCACCAATGATTATTCGGAGATAACACAACAAATCAATAGATTGAAGGCTGCGACCAACCGGTTGCAGCCTTTTTTGTACCCAACCAATCTATTCTATGAAAAAACATTACCTGCTGGCCATCCTCTCGCTGGTCAGTTCACCCCTGCTTGCTCAACGCACACTGATTCACTGCGGTAATCTGTTCACCGGTACCGGCACCACGCTGCAACCACAAATGACCGTCGTGGTCGACGGCAACAAAATCGCGGCCATCCAGAAAGGGTACACAGCCGCGTCGGGTCAGGACAAGGTCATTGATCTGAAAAACAAAACGGTACTACCCGGCCTGATCGATATGCACGTACACCTGGAAAGTCAGACGCGCCGGGGTGGCGCTATCGACGGCTTTACGCTGAACCCGGCGGACATTGCGTTTCGCTCGGCTCAGTTTGCCAAAACGACGCTGATGGCGGGGTTCACGACCGTGCGTGACCTGGGTGGTTCGGGCATCAACGTATCGCTGCGCAACGCCATCAACGCCGGTATCGTGGACGGCCCACGCGTGTTGACCGTCGGCAAATCCATCGCTACAACGGGCGGACACGCCGACCCAACGAATGGGTATAAAAAGAGCCTACAGGGCGATCCCGGCCCGGAAGACGGTGTTATCAACTCACCGGAGGATGCCCGCAAAGCCGTTCGACAACGCTACAAAGACGGTTCAGACCTGATTAAAATTACGGCAACGGGTGGCGTACTGAGCAACGCCAAAGACGGATCGGGCCCGCAGTTTACGCAGGACGAAGTCGATGCGATTGTAAAAGCGGCCAACGATTACGGGTTTGCGGTGGCGGCACACGCGCACGGAGCCGAAGGGATGAAACGGGCCATTAAAGCGGGCGTACAGACCATCGAACACGGTACGCTGATGGACGACGAAGCCATCGAGCTGTTTAAAAAACACGGCACGTACTATGTACCAACCATCATCGCCGGTAAAACAGCCGCTGACTCCGCCCGGCACTTTGGCTACTACCCGGCTCTGGTGACGCCGAAAGCCCTGGCAATTGGCCCGAAAATTCAGGCGACGTTTACAAAAGCGTACAAAGCGGGGGTAAAAATTGCGTTTGGTACCGATGCGGGCGTATACATCCACGGTTACAACGCCAAAGAGTTCGAGTACATGGTTGAAGCGGGGATGTCAGCGGCCGAAGCCATCAACGCGGCCCTGCTGACCAACGCCAGACTTCTGAAAATGGCTGATCAGATCGGCTCCATCGAAACGGGCAAATTCGCCGACATTATCGCTGTCGACGAAGACCCGATCCAGAACATCAAAACCCTTCAGACCGTCAAGTTTGTGATGAAGGACGGGAAAGTGTATAAGCAGTGAAATCCAGTATCAACTCGTTCACCCGCTGGGGCGCTTCGTGCTGCACCCAGTGGGTGGTATCGAGGTAGTCAACGCGGCCATCGTCGCAGTAGGCAAGGCTGGCTTCGGCCAGACCGCGCTGTAGAAACTGGTCGTGAATGCCCCAGATAATCAGCGTCGGCACAGTTACGCGGACAGACGACCGACGGGCAGCGGGTCTACGAATAAGCGCCCGGTACCAGTTAATCATGCTGCGCACCGCTCCCGGCTGCGACCAGGCTATGCGGTACTGAGCCAGATCATCGTCGGAAAACGTACCGGGCCGACTGCTTTTCCGCAGCGTTCGGGCCAGCATCGCCCCCCGGTTGGCACCCATCAGTAATTCGGGTAGTACCGGAATCTGAAAGAACCCGACATACCAGCTGCGCAGCAACTGACCCGGATTTTGCCGGACAAACTTACGCGTAGCCGCCGGGTGCGGCACATTGAGAATCACCAGCCGCTCGACGCGCTCCGGGAAACAAACGGCCAGCCACCACGCTACGATGGCGCCCCAGTCGTGCCCGACGATAAGTGCTTTCTGTGCTCCGGCTGCATCGATTAAGCCTACCACATCAGCCACCAGCGTATCGAGTTGGTAGGCGTCGATACCAGCGGGTTTGTCACTCAGATTATACCCCCGCTGATCGGGTGCCCAGACCCGGTAACCCGCATCGGCCAGTTCGCCGATCTGCGCTTTCCAGCCGTACCAGAACTCCGGAAACCCGTGCAGCAACACAACAAGCGGACCCGTTTCCGGACCCGCCTGCACGACGTGCAGCCGCACGCCATTGGTATCGATCGTGCTGTGCTTCATAGTTGAGTACCCCACCCCCGGCCCTTTAAGAGGTTGTTTGGGGAACAATTTTGGGAGCTTAAAATTGCCTTTTTGTCATCCCGACGCAGGAGGGATCTTCGGTAGGTGCAGACAAAACCGCCTGTTAACGAAGATCCCTCCTGCGTCGGGATGACAAAAACGCTTCCCCACACAACCTCTAAGGGGCACAGAGTTGTTTAAAACCCGAAATAGTGCTCGGCGTTGCGGTAGCAGATATCCTGCACGAGATTTCCGATCCAGTCGACATCGTTGGGCAGTTCACCATTTTCAACGTCGTTGCCGAACAGGTTGCAGAGAATCCGGCGGAAATACTCGTGACGGCTGTAGGAAACGAAACTGCGTGAATCGGTCAGCATACCGACAAATGTACTGACCAGCCCCATGTTGGATAAGGTGTTCAGCTGCTTTTCCATGCCGTCTTTCTGATCCAGAAACCACCAGCCCGACCCAAACTGCACCTTCCCCCGCACCGAGCCGTCGTTGAAGTTGCCAATCATCGTGGCCATTACTTCGTTGTCGGCGGGGTTGAGGTTGTACAGAATCGTTTTGGCCAGTTTGTCGCGGTCGTCCAGTCCACCCAGAAAACGGCTCAGCGCAGCAGCCTGCGGGAAATCGCCGATGCTGTCCCAACCCGTGTCGGGGCCAAGGTCGCGGAGTCGGCGTACGTTGTTGTTGCGCAGCGCACCCAGGTGAAACTGCTGTGTCCAGCCCTTTTCATGGTCCCACTCGGCAAACTGCACCAGCATAAACGACTTGAATTTGGCAATGTCGGTCGGATTCAGATCAGCCAGTGCATTGTCATAATCGGGTAGCAACTGATTGAAAATCGTTTGAATCTCCAGTTCAGTATGCGGTTCGGCGTAGATCATTTCCAGCCCGTGATCCGACAGACGACAACCCAGCTCGGCAAAATAATCGTGCCGCGATTTCAGGGCATCGAGGTAATCGGCCAGTGAGCGAATGTCGCGGTTGGTTACCTCTCCGACCCGCTTCACATACGCCCGAAATGCAGCCGGGTCTTCAGCCGCCATCGCCTTATCGGGCCGGAAGGTGGGCAGGATTTTTACCCCAAACCCATCGGCGGCAATGGCGCGGTGGTGTTCCAGACTGTCGAGCGGATCGTCGGTAGTGCAGACCGTACGGACGTCGAAATGCCGGAGCAGCCGCCGGGTTGTGAAGTCGGGTAGTTGTTCGTTACAGCGGTCGTAGACGTCGCGGGCGGTGGCGGGGCTCAGCACGTCCGTGATGCCGAACGGGTTTTTGAGTTCGAGGTGCGTCCAGTGGTACAGTGGGTTACGCATCGTATATGGCACCGTTTCGGCCCACTTGGCAAACTTCTCCCAATCGGTGGCATCGCCGGTGCAGTACCGTTCGTCGACACCGTTGGCCCGCATCGCCCGCCACTTGTAGTGATCGCCGTGGAGCCAGAGCTGCGTCATCGTGTCAAACTGCCGGTCGGCGGCAATCTGGTCGGGCGGTAGGTGACAGTGGTAGTCGATGATCGGCATCGACCGGGCGTAGTCGTGGTAGAGCCGCCGGGCCGTTTCGGTTTGCAGCAGAAAATCGTCGGACAGGAACGTGGGCGAGAGCGTCAGGGTGTTCATAATGGCAAAAGAAAGAGCCGGGGTATTTCTCCCGGCTCGTCGTTTATTTTTTCGGTAGCATTAATTCATCCGGTACAAACTGACAATCGGCCAGCACCGGTACAGGCTGATTCCAGTCGCGAATGATCCAGTCTTTACCCGGTTCGGCAATCCACACTTTCCGGGATTTAGTAAACAGCCAGATCACCTTCTCAACGCCAACTTCAAGTAGTTGGGTGGTCTTTTTTTCGTAGTGATCGAACGGGCTGTCAAGATTGTCCATGTCCGTTTTTGTATCGACTTCGATAGCCACCTTTGGGAGTACCCAGGCGTACTTGGTTTCATCCTGACCGGCCAGATCAGCCAGCGTAAAGATCGCTACGTCGCAGGCCCGCCAGTCGCCTTTAGCAAACTGAATGCCCAGTTCGTTACCCAGCACAGCGAAGGTATCTGTGTCAAGCGTAGTGGCGGTGTAAGCAATTAACCGAGTTACCAAACGGCTTTGTACAATACTCGAAGCCCCTACCTGTTCAACCGTTTTCCGACCATTTAATACGTCCTGATACCCGGTACAATAAACCGGCTTACCGTTCCACATTTCGTAGACGAGCGACTTGCGCAGCCGTGCCCGGTCGGCGCGGTGCTGCTGTTCGGGGGTGAGCGTCCGTTTTGTTTTTACTACTGCTTCCATCGGTCAGCACCTGACGTTAGACAGGCAAGATACCAGTTTTATGGCTTACTGTTCATAGCTCAGGCCGACCATCAGTCCGCGCAACTCGGCCAGCCCGCGTAGCCGACCGATAGCCGTATAACCGGGGTTGGTGCGCTTACCGGAGGTCAGATCGTCGAGCATCCGGTGGCCGTGGTCGGGGCGCAGGGGCATTCGCAAATCGGCGCGTCCTTCGGCTTTTCGGCGGCTCTGCTCGGCCAGCAACGCCCGCATCACGGCCGCCATCGGTACGTCGCCTTCGAGGTGATTGGCTTCCTGAAAACTGCCGTCGGCGAAGCGTTCGGTGCTGCGCAGGTGAACAAAATGAATCCGGTTGCCCAACCGCCCGACCATTCCCGCCAGATCGTTGTCCGGCCGAACACCGTAGGAACCGGTGCAAAAGCATAGTCCATTGGCGGGTGAATCGGCAGCGGCCAGCAATGCCCGCGCGTCGGCTTCGGTGCTCACTACGCGTGGTAGCCCCAGAATCGGGTACGGCGGATCGTCGGGATGAATGGCTAGCCGGACGCCCACCGACTCGGCTACGGGTACGATTTCGCGCAGGAACGCGTACAGGTTCTGCCGCAGTTCGTGGTCGCCGATGTCGGCGTAGGTAGCCAGGGCCTCACGAAACTGATCGACGGTGTAGCTTTCTTCGGAGCCCGGCAATCCCGCGATGATCGTGCGAATCAGGCGTTTGACCTGCGCTTCGGTCATCGCGTGGAGCCGGGTGCGGACGCGTTCCTGCTGTTCGGTCGAATAAAAATACTCGGCACCGGGGCGTTGCAGAATGTACAACTCAAAAGCCGCAAACTCGGTGGCGTCGAAGCGCAGCCCGGTCGAGCCGTCGGGCATGGCATAGTCGAGGTCGGTGCGGGTCCAGTCGAGAACGGGCATAAAATTATAGCAGACCGTATCGATACCCACTTCGGCGAGGTTGACGATCGACTCTTTATAGTTCTCGATGTACGTCTGAAAATCGCCACTCCGGGTTTTGATGCCTTCGTGCACCGGAATACTTTCGACCACCGACCAACGCAGGCCGGCCTGCTCGATCACCTGTCGGCGGATACGAATATCATCGGCGGTCCAGACGTCGCCATTTTTAATGTGGTGCAGGGCCGTAACGATACCGGTGGCACCCGCCTGCCGGACATCGCTTAGCGAAACAGGATCATCCGGGCCAAACCAGCGCCAGGTTTGTTCGAGCATAGTAAAAGCAGCTAGGTGCGAGTGAAAAGGGCAACGACAAATCGGAGAATTGATCGGATGGGTAATTCCCGTAGTCTGTTTGTAGGTAAAAAAAGCACTGGGTTCGCTTTTCTCCCCAATAAGCCCCATTTTATTTTGCAAACACCGACCACTACCGGCCGCTTTCGCTGGCGAATTGTTGCGCTGCTCTTCCTGGCGACGACCATCAACTATGTCGATCGGCAGGTTTTGTCGTTCACGATGACCGACGAGGTATTTCGCAAGGAAATGCTCGACATGGCCCCCGACGCCACGCTGACGAAAGAAGCTACCGACCGCTTCAAAGTACTCTACAGCGACGTCGACGCAGCGTTTAAATTCGCCTATGCCATTGGTTTTCTGCTGGTTGGCTGGCTCATCGACCGGATCGGCACGAAACGGGGCTTCTCGATTGGTATCATTGTCTGGAGCATCGCGGCTGCGCTGACGGCCTTCGTGAGCAACATGGCGGGGCTACGCTGGGCACGGGCCCTGCTGGGGCTGGGCGAATCGGCCAACTTTCCGTCTTCGATCAAGACCGTAGCCGAGTGGTTTCCCCGGCGCGAACGCTCGTTTGCCAATGGCCTGTTCAACGCGGGTGCCAACGTCGGCATTATCCTGACCGCCGTCGCGGTACCCTACCTGATTCTGCACTTTGGCTGGCGTAGCTCGTTTCTGGTGACAGGTGTTCTGGGGTTTGGGCTGCTTATTTTCTGGTGGTTTACGTACAGCCGGCCAGAGCAAAGCCCGAAACTATCGGCCGATGAGCTGGCGTATATCCGCAGCGACGACGAAACTGTTGTTCCCCTGAAAGTATCGTGGGGTAAGCTGCTGGGCTACAAACAGACGTGGGCGTTTGCCGTAGGTAAGTTTATGGCTGACCCGATCTGGTGGTTTTACATGACCTGGCTCCCCGATTTTTTCAACTCCAACGATGCGCTCGATCAGAAACTCGATCTGAAAAGTTTCGGCATTCCGTTCCTGATTATCTACGTCGTCTCGGACGCGGGCAGCATCTTTTTCGGCTGGCTGACGACGCAGTTTATGAACATGGGCTGGACGGCCAACCGCGCCCGCAAAACCACCATGCTCATCTGCGCCCTCTGCGTCGTGCCCATTTTCTTTGCCGCCCAGACGAGCAGTCTGACGGTTGCCATTGCGCTGATCGCGCTGGCCACGGCGGCCCATCAGGGCTGGTCGGCCAATATGTACACGTTTGCGTCGGATCTGTTTCCTCGTAACGTGGTAGCGTCGGTCACGGGAATCGGTGGTATGTTTGGGGCCGTCGGCGGTATTCTGCTGGCGTTGCTGGCCGGGCGCATCATCACCAGTTTCGGTTACGTACCCATGTTCATCATTGCCAGTTGCGCTTACCTGATCGCGCTGGTTATCATTCACCTCGTCCTCCCCCGCATGGAACCCGTCCGGGCGGAAGAGCTGACGAACGAGTTTGTATAGGGTGCCCCAGTTTAAGGTTTGTGGTTCAAGGTTTAAGGTTATTCCTTTACTTAACCTTAAACCTTGAACCACAAACCTTAAACCAGAGGTCCCCCTCCTGCCATGAAGAAGATTGTAACGTTTGGCGAAGTGATGCTTCGTCTGAGTCCACCCGGTGTAAGTCGATTCGCCCAGACCGATACGCTGACGATGCACTTTGGCGGTACCGAAGCCAACGTGGCCGTGTCGCTGGCGCAGTTTGGGCTGCGGGCGCAACACGTAACCCGCTTCCCCGACAACGGGCTGGGCCGGGCGGCAGCGGGCTATCTGCAACGCCACCACGTCGACACACAGCACGTTCAGTACGGCGACGGGCGCATGGGGCTTTATTTTCTGGAAACCGGAGCCGGAAGCCGCGCCAGTCAGATCATTTACGACCGGGCCAACTCGGCATTCACCCGGATTCAACCCGACGACATCGACTGGAACACTGTGCTCGACGGGGCCGACTGGTTTCACTGGACGGGTATTACCCCCGCGCTGTCGCAAGGTGCCGCCGACTGTCTGCTGGCGGGTATTCAGACCGCCAACCGGCTGGGCGTTCCCGTGTCGGGCGACATCGTGTACCGCAGCAACCTCTGGCAGTACGGCAAAACCCCGCAGCAGATCATGCCCACCCTGACCGAAGGCTGTACGCTGGTACTGGGCAGCAAGTCGCTGTTTTCGGAGATTTACAACGTCGTGGGCAGCACGTTTCAGGAAGCGGGCCGGGCCATGATGGAGCGATTTCCAAACCTGCGCTACGTGACCGACACCAAACGCAACTCGATCAGTGCCTCACATAACCAACTGTCGGCCAAACTGTTCGACGGCACGACGGTCTACAAATCGCGCATCTACGACGTGCAGCCGATCATCGACCGGATCGGTACGGGCGACGCGTACATGGCCGGACTGATCTACGGATTGTTAACGTTCAATGATCCGCAACGGGCCGTCGAATTCGGCTCCGCAGCCTCGGCGTTGAAACACACCATCCCCGGCGACGTTAACTTAGCGACCGTTGCCGAGGTCGAAACCCTCGAACAGGGCGACACCTCCGGCAAGCTGAAGCGATAAGACCGAGTTTGTAGTTTATGGTTCGTGGTTTGTAGTTGCTGCCGCCTAGCACTACCGCCAGAAGAACAACGAACTACGAACCACAAACCACAAACCGAATCATGGCCCGCATACCCCGACTTACCGTTTACCACACCATCCGGCGGGTACCGCTGGTACCGGTCTTTTACCACCCCAATGCCGACGTGTGCGAGGGTGTGCTGGATGCCTGCTACCGGGCGGGGGTCCGCGCGTTTGAGTTTACCAATCGGGGCGACTTTGCGCACGAACGCTTCGCCGAACTGAGCAAACGCTGCGCCCGCGACTACCCCGACATGGTGCTGGGGGCGGGTACGCTGCTCGACGCACCCACGGCCGCCCTGTACCTGCAACTGGGTGCCGATTTTATCGTAGGACCAAACTTCAGCGAGGAAATTGCCCGGCTCTGCAACCGACGAAAAATCGCGTACCTGCCCGGCTGCGCAACGCTAAGCGAGATTGCCACCGCCCATGAGTGGGGTGTCGAAATCATCAAGATCTTCCCCGGCGACGTACTGGGGGCGAACTTCGTAAAAAGCCTGAGCGGCCCGATGCCGTTTGCCAGTGCGATGGTAACGGGCGGTGTCGAGCCGAACCGGGAGAGCCTGTCGCGCTGGTTCGGGGCCGGGGTTGTCGCCGTCGGGATGGGTTCGCAGCTTTTCCCGAAGGATGTGCTGGCTAACCGCGCTTTCGATAAAATTGAACACACCGTTCGCGACGTAGTTCGTATTATTGCTGACTTGTAAACCGGTTTGTAGTTTGTGGTTCGTGGTTCGTAGTTGCTTCGGCACGCTGTGCTGGTCAGCTACGAACCACGAACCACAAACTACAAACTACTTTCCGACCCCATGCTTACCGATACCATGCCCCCACTGAGCCGCACCGTCCACCCCGCCCCGAAACGCCCTGAGCGCGTACTACAATTCGGTACGGGTGTATTATTACGTGGCCTGCCCGACTACTTTATTCAGAAAGCCAACGAGCGCGGCAGCTTCGACGGGTCAATCGTCATCGTTAAGTCGACGGATGGACAGACCGACGAGTTTGCTACCCAGGATAACCTGTATACGGTGGCGGTGCGGGGCATTCAGCAGGGAAAACCAATCGAAACCAACACGGTCGTATCGGCCGTAAGCCGGGTCATGGCGGCTCAAACCCAGTGGAACGAAGTGCTGATGCTGGCGCGTAATCCGCACCTGCAAATCATCATTTCCAATACCACTGAAGTCGGGCTGGATTATGTGGAGGAGAGCATTTTCCAGAAACCACCCAAGTCGTTTCCGGCCAAGCTGACCGCCTTTTTGTACGAGCGTTTCCGCAGTGTGGGTGGCTCGAAAGCCAAGGGTATGATCGTGATTCCGACCGAACTGGTAACGGACAACGGGCTGAAACTGCGCGACGCCGTTGAGAAACTGACGGCCTACAACGAACTGGGCAAGCTGTTTACCAAGTGGCTCAAATTCCACGTCCGGTTCTGCAACTCGCTGGTCGACCGGATCGTGACGCGCCCCACCGACGAGGCCCGGCAGGAACTACAGACCGAAGTAGGCTACACCGACGACCTGCTGACGTTTACGGAGCCGTACCACCTCTGGGCCATCGAAGGCGACGACCGCGTACGGGAGATGCTCCCGTTTGCCGACACGCCCGAAATCATCATCGACGAAGACATCAATTTCTACAAGGAGCGCAAACTGCGCGTGCTCAACGGTACCCACACGCTGACCATGCCACTGGGCTATCTGCTGGGGCTGGAAACCGTAGCCGACGAGATGAACCACCCGCTGATGAGCCGGTTTATCGAGTCGCTTATGCTCGACGAAATTGTGCCGACAGTACCCCACTACGGGATACCGGGTATGGATGCTGACGCGATCAAATCGTTTGCCGACGACGTACTCGACCGTTTCCGCAACCCGTACCTCGACCACCTGCTGCTGAATATTTCGATGCAGGAAACCGCCAAGATGCAGGCCCGTAACGTCGCGACGCTGCAGCGGTACTACGAACAGGGCAAGGGCGCACCGAAGCAGATGGCGTTCGGCTTCGCAGCTTACCTGCTGTTTATGCGGGCCGTGCGCGAAGAAAACGGGCAGTTTATGGGCGAAATCAGCGTGCCGGGCGGAGGTATTCTGGCGTACCCGATCCGCGACGATAAAGCGGGGTACTTCTACGGCGACTGGCAAACCGTGAAAGACAATTCCCTGACGGCCGTGCAAACCTTCGTCAAAAGCGTACTGTCGGACACCAAACTCTGGCAGGTCGATCTGAACGCACTCCCCGGCTTCTGCGAAACGGTAGCTGCAAACCTGCACGCCATGCTCACCGACGGCGTTGAGCCGACGCTGGAAAAGCACCTGGGAACGGTCTGAGACTGCCGAGCCTGCTTACCTTTGCAGGTATGAACTACGTTTTCATTCTGCTGGCTTTCCTGACCGGTATCGCCATTTCCATTCAGGCGGGGGTCAATGCTAATCTGCGACAGACGCTGGGCAACCCGGTACTGGCCGCTGCCGTTTCGTTCGGTAGCGGCTTTTTGTCGCTGGCGATTGCACTGCTGGTCATGCGTGTCCCCCTTCCGGCGCTCGACACCATCCGGCAGGTAAGCTGGTGGAAGTGGACCGGGGGTGTCATCGGGGCCATCTACGTCACGACGGTTATCATCAGTGTGCCGCGTATCGGCACGGCCAACCTCGTCAGTCTGAGCGTAGCCGGGCAGTTGCTGGCGGCTGTCGTGCTCGATCACTACGGACTGCTGGGGTTCGCGCAGCACCCAACCAATGCGTGGCGGCTGCTGGGGCTGGTGCTGATCGTAGGGGGCGTTTTGCTGGTGGTCAGAAACTAATCCTACGGTTTCGCGTTCGGTTTTATAGGGAAATGACCCCACCCCAACCCCTGCCTTACAGCGATCCGGTTGGGGTGGGGTTCAATAACTCCCGACGCTGCCATGCCCATTCAGTACCGTTTTTACCCCTCGCTGCTCAACACGTTTTCGCGCTACATGCAGGGCGGCAACCTATCCGCTCAGCAACTTATCGACAGCATCAATCGGGTCCCAACGCCGACAACGGCCGCGCAGGAACGTGGTACGTCGTTTGAAGAAGCCGTTGTCAAAGGCACCGATGAAGAACGCTTCGATCCTGAGATCATCAAACGCGTTCGGAAGCTGCTCCCCCGCCCGATTGTCGATACGCAGGTGTATTGCCAGTGGGAAGTCGAGGATGCGCTGTTTTACGGCTACGTCGATCTGATCGGTACGTTTAAAGCGGTCGACCTGAAAACGACGGGTAGCTATCAGCCGGGCCGCTTTGCGCACAACCACCAGAATCTGTACCTGCACGCGCTCAAACGCAAAGGGATCAAGCTGATGGAATACGTGATTACCGATTTCACCGACGTGTACGTCGAAAGCTACAGCCTGACGCACCCCATCGACCGGCAACTGGAAGAAATCCGGCAATTCAAAGCCTTTCTGGAGGAGCACCGTGCCCTGATTACCGACAAAAAAATCTTCGTCACGCCCGGCGAAAACCCCGATGCCCGACGCCGGTAAATCGGCTACTTTTGCCGTATGATTCAGCAGACATTCCGGCTTTATCGGCGGGCGTATACGGGGCTGTCGCCTTCGGTCTGGTTACTGGCGGGCGTCATGCTCATCAACCGGATCGGGACGATGGTGCTGCCGTATCTGACGCTGTACATGACCGAACGGCTGCACTATTCGGTAGCGCAGGCCGGTATTGTGATGGCCGTATTCGGCAGCGGGGCGCTTATCGGCACCTTTCTCGGTGGTCGCCTGACCGACCGGTTCGGGTTTTACTACGTACAGTTGCTAAGTCTGCTGTTTGGTGGGCTGGCCCTGGTCGGTCTGCAATTCGTCACCAATTTTTACGCGCTATGCGTCAGCGTGTTCCTGTTCACACTACTGGGCGATGCGTTTCGGCCCGCGAATCAGGCGGCCCTGACGCACTACGCCACGCCCGACACGCGCACCCGCTCATTTTCCCTGAATCGACTCGCCATTAACCTTGGCTGGACCATCGGCGCGTCGCTGGGTGGTTTTCTGGCGCAGCTCGACTACCGGCTGCTGTTCTGGGCCGACGGGCTGACCTGCCTGCTGGCCGCGCTGGTGCTGTTTGTGCGCCTGCCCGTCCCACCCAGGCAAGCGGTATCCGTCAACCACCCGGACACCCCTCAACCACCCCAGCTATCGCCCTACCGCGACCGGGTGTACCTGTTCTTCGCGGTACTGGCCACGCTCTATTTCATGGGTTTCATGCAGTTTTTCAGCATCGTCACGCTGTATTTTCGGGAAATACTGCACCTGACCAAAACCCACATTGGCCTGCTGATGTCGCTGAACGGGCTGATTATCGTATTGATCGAAGTGGCATTGGTCTACAGTCTGGAGCAACGTGTTCGCAACCGGCTGTCGCTGGCGGGCTGGGGCGCCTTGCTGCTGGCCGTCTCGTACCTGCTTATGACACAGACGCAACTGGCAGGGGTATCTCTTTTGTCGGTGCTGGTCATTACGGCGAGCGAGATGCTGGCGATGCCGTTTATGCTGTCATTCGCGGCCAACCGGGGAACCGCGCAGAACCGGGGTCAGTACCTGGCCCTGTACTCGATGGGGAGTGCCGTCGCCCAGACGCTGACCCCCGCTCTGGGCACGCAGGTTGTGGCCCGTTTCGGCTTTTCGGTCAACTGGCTGTTGCTGGCCGGACTAAGCGGGCTGGCAGCGGCTGGCTTCTGGTGGCTGGGCCAGCGCGAAGCCGAACCGCAACCTGTTGAAACAGCCTCCGTTGCTTAAGCATCAGCACCCCACCCCGGACGCGGGACCGCCCTCCCCGTTAGGGAGGGGCTCCCCTTGTTTCAGAGACAAAGCCCCTCCCTAACGGGGAGGGGTTGGGGTGGGGTCAATCAGTAGTCCCGGCACCCGCCCGACTTCGTAAGTCATGACAAACGTAACGGTATACCCACTCCTGATTCGGGCTTTCTTGCTAACAGTGACGATGGGCCTGATCTGGGGATTACTCGACTGGTTTTTCAGCGGATCGGTCTGGGCAACGATGCCAGTAAGCCGGTCGGCCATAGTTGTGGAGTACTGCGAGCATAACCACGTTCACCGCTTCTTTCACCAACCGAGCAATACCTATTCGAACCTGACGTACGTGTTTTTCGGTGCGTTCATCCTGCTGCTGGCTCAGGTTGATACTGCCCATCCGGGCAGCGCGCGGCTGAACCGGCTTGAACGGTTTCCACTGCTGTCGGTGCTGGTCGGCGGTTGTTTTATGTACCTCGGCATCGGCAGTGCGTTTTTCCATGCCTCACTGACAACCGTTGGGCAGCGGGTCGACATGAACGCGACCTACGGCCTGATGCTGTCGCTCATTAGTGTGGCGGTGTACCATATTTTTCACACTGTCCGGCTAAACCCACGTCGGCAATTGATCTGGGTACTGATCGTGCTGGTCGTCATCGCGTATTTCTGGCTGCTGGCTCCGCGTCTGCCCAGTTCGCGGCTACTCCCCGCGCTGATTCTGGCCCTGACTATCGGTATGCTCATCAACTACGTACAGTTTCGGCGGCAGCGGTCGCTGTGGCTGGTCATCGCCAGTGTCGCGCTGACGTTCGTAGCGATAAAAATCCGGACGATGGACGTGCAGAAAATCAACTGCGACCCATATTCGATCCTTCAGGGGCACGCCATCTGGCACCTGCTGACGGGACTGAGTAGCTTTTGCGCGTATCTGTTTTTTCGGATTACTATTTTCAACACAAAGGCACAGAGCACACGGAGTACGGAGCTATTGCAGTAAAATCTGTGATCTCTGTGTCTCTGTGTTGAAAACCCCTTAACCATCTCACAAAATGTCCAGCCCATCAGCCCATAAACCCATTGGTGTTCAGCTCTTTTCCTTACCGAAACGCTTGAACGACGACCTTCCCGAAACCATCGAGATGCTGGCGCAGATGGGCTACGCCGAAGTCGAACTGTTTGGCCCTTACCCGTTCAGCACCGATATGGCACGGGCTGAGTGGGAAGCCATAACACCGTATCTGGGCTTTTCGGGCAGCGGCTTTTTTGGTCGGTCGGTGCAGGAAATGGCGGGAATGCTGACGCAAAACGGCCTGCGAGTCGCGGCTATGCATACCGACCTCGACACGCTACAGTACCGGATGGACAAACTCGGCGAAGCCGCTCAGGTACTCAACACAAACTACGTCGTGCTGCCGTCGATTCCCGAACAGTACCGGCAAACGCTGGACGATTATCGGCGCATGGCCGACACCTTCAACCAGATCGGCGAATCGGCCCGGCAGGCTGGGGTTCGGTTTGCCTATCATAACCACGGATACGGCCTGCACGAACAGGACGGCCAAACGCCCCTGCAACTGCTGCTCGACCATACCGACCCGGAGCTGGTCTTTCTCGAACTCGACATTTACTGGACCACCGCCGGAGGGGCCGACCCGATAGCATTGCTGGATAAATACCCCAACCGCTACCGCCTGATCCACCTCAAAGACATGACCGAACTGACGCGGTTTTCGGGCGACGGCAGCGTATCGACGGAATGGCTGTCGCTGTTCCCGTACATGACCACGGCGGGGAGTGGTATACTCGATGTAGCGGCCATCGTTGCGAAAGCGCGGGAAATTGGTGTCGAGCACTTTATTGTGGAGCAGGATCTGGTCGCCGACCCGGACGTGTCGCTCAGGAAAAGCATTGATTTTCTGTCATCGTTGCCGTAGTCTTTCTTCGGGTATCTACTCGTTCAGGGCAGCAACCCGTCAATTACTTCCTGTCGCTGCGTTCGCCTGGCAACGCTTTTCATAGCACCGCCACCTACCTGGTTTCGATAAGCTGATTATATACTTTGTTTCTGCGCTAACTCAGTATAATATTTGTCGGAATAGTTTTTAAACTGAACAGTCTATCAGTACCCGCCGTATCCTCAGTCTTGCTGTTCAGTGGGTTTTAGTGTATTCAATAATCAATTCGTGTATGAAGCAACCTCTTCTTATTCTATCTCTTGTACTGGTCAATCTGCTGCTGAACGACACCTCAGGTGCGGCCCAGCAGCTGGCCACAACCCGATCAGCACCGGGTTCTCCGCAGCGAACCGCCGACCAGACCATTACGGGGCGCGTAACCGATGGCGCTACCGGCAGCGGACTACCGGGCGTCAGCGTCGTAGTGAAAGGCACCAGCCGGGGCACCACCACCGACACCGACGGCAACTATCGCCTGAACGTCCCGGATCAGGGCGTGACGCTGGTTTTTTCGTTCATCGGCTATGCCACGCAGGAAGTAGCGGCAGGCAACCGAAGCACCCTCGACATTACACTGGCCACTGACGACAAGACGCTCAGCGAAATTGTCGTTGTCGGCTACGGCACCCAGAACCGGCGGGAGCTGACCGGCTCGGTAGCGTCGCTGAAAACCACCACCATCAAAGATCAACCCGTTCCGAACGTAGTCGAAGGGCTGGCGGGTCGAATGCCGGGCGTCCTGATTCAGCAGAACACGGGTTCGCCCGGCAATGCGCCGTCTATCAAAGTGCGCGGGCTGGGGTCGATCAGCGCGGGCAACGGGCCACTGGTCGTGGTCGATGGGCAACCGCTCAACTCCGGCACCCAGACCAACGCGGGTGGCCTTAACCAGCTGAACCCGAATGACATCGACAAGATCGACGTCCTGAAAGATGCGTCGGCAACGGCTATTTACGGATCGCGGGGGGCCAACGGGGTCGTGATGGTAACCACCAAACGCGGTAAGTCGGGGCAGAACCGGATCAACTTCGATTATTACATTGGCTCGCAGGAAGTCAGCAAAAAGATGAGCGTGCTGAACGCGCAGCAATTTGCCGAGTACAACAAGGAAGCCACCAACACGGCTTATCTGGAGCGCGTTCCCGGTGCATCGGTCAACGATCCCAACAGTGCGCGCCCGGCCGGCTTGCGGTACCGGTATCCGCAGGGCGTCGAATTTCCGGGCGTCAACTTCAACGACCCGGCCAGCCTGACGTCCTACGATTATCAGGACATGATTTTCCGCAAAGCCCCGATCAGCAACTACCAGTTGTCGGCGTCGGGCGGTAGCGAGAAAGTGCAGTATTTTCTGTCGGGCAACTATTTCAAACAGGACGGTATTATCCAGAAGTCGGGTATCAACCGTTATACCGTCCGCTCGAACGTCGATGCGCAGCTTACCTCGAAACTGAAAGTCGGGGTCAGTTTCAGCCCGACGTACCAGACCGAAAGCCGGGTCAACTCCGACGGGCACTGGGCCAACAACGGGGTTATCAACGCGGCCCTGACGCTGCTGCCGTTTATCCCGATTTACCAGCCCGGCACCAACGTTTACAACTCGGAACTGTACTACGCCACGCCCTACGACTGGTCGGGCGTAACGAATCCGGTGGCGAATATTACCGAAGTCGACAACAACGTGACGCAGCTCCGGCTGCTGGGCAATGCCTACGCCGAACTGTCGCTCTACAAGACGCTGCGGTACCGGGGTACCGTCGGGGCCGACGTAAATTATCTGCGCCAGAACTACTACCAGACGTCGGCCATCCCCACCAGCAGCCTGCTCCCACTGACGCCAAACAGCGCCTACGCCTACACGAACCAGAACATCAACTGGGTAACGAACCACACGCTGAACTACACACTCGACCTGGGCAATACGCATCACATCGAAGCACTGGTCGGTATGGAAGCCCAGCGAAACGACTTTGAGGAAAGTCAGGTCAATGCCAATAACTTTCCCAACGACGTCGTACGCACCATCAATGCGGGTACCATTACGGGGGGAACCTCCAACCGCACGCAGTGGACACTGGCATCGTATTTTGCGCGGGTGATCTACAATTACAAGGATCGCTACCTGTTCAATGCCTCGATTCGGAGCGACGGTTCCTCACGCTTTGGCGAAACCAACCGCTTCGGTACGTTCCCGTCGGCGTCGGTGGGCTGGCGGATCATCGAAGAGTCGTTCATGAAATCGGTGCCCGTTATTACCGATCTTAAACTCCGCGCCAGCTACGGGTTATCGGGCAACAATGCCTTTACCACCAACTACCCCGCTATCGGTGTACTGAGCAAAGACAACTACGTGTTTGGTAACACACTATCGAACGGACTGGCGACCAGCAGCGTTGCCAACCCCCGGCTGGGCTGGGAAAAAAGCCGTCAGGTAGACGTCGGACTCGATATTGGCCTGTTTCAGAACCGGGTTTTCCTAACCGTCGATTACTACAACCGGATCACGACCGACCTGCTCCTATCGGTACAGGTGCCGACGCTGACGGGCTTTACGACGTCGGTGCAGAACATCGGCAAGGTTGAAAATAAAGGGATGGAGTTTGCCCTGTCGACGCGCAACATCAATGGCTCCGGCACCGGCTTCACCTGGACAACCGATCTGAACCTGTCGTTTAACCGGAACAACGTACTGGCCCTCGGCCCCAACGGCGATGCCATCATCAACAACTCCGGTATCGGATCGACCAACATTACCGTCGTCGGCAAGCCGCTGGGCAATTTCTACGGCTATCAGCAGCTCGGCATTTTCCAGAATCAGGCCCAACTGGACGCGTACCCGCACTTTTCAGACAGCCGTCCGGGCGACATCAAATACGCCGACGTTAACGGCGATGGCAAGATCGACGCCAACGACCGGACCATCATCGGCAACAACCAGCCCGACTTTATTTACGGCATCACCAACTCGCTTTCGTTTAAAGGCTTCGATCTGGGCATCGTCGCGCAGGGTGTGCAGGGCGGACAGATCCTGAACCTGTCGCGCCGGTTTTTCGAGAACCTGGAAGGCAACCAGAACCAGCTGACCGTCGTGGAAGGCCGGTGGCATTCGGAGCAGAATCCCGGCGACGGCAAAACACCCCGCGCCAACTCCCGCTCGACGGGCAGCAACGGGCAGGTGTCGAGCCGGTGGGTCGAGAGTGCGTCCTATTTCCGAATCCGCAACATCACGCTGGGCTATAATTTCCCGCAGGCACTGACGCAGAAGGCTAAAATCCAGACGTTTCGCCTGTATGTGGGTGTGCAAAACGCCGTTACGTTCTCGAAGTACCTCGGCTACAACCCCGAAGTCAGCGGCTACGAAGGACCGCTCACCGGTGGCGTCGATTACGGTTCCTATCCGCTGGCCCGCACCTACACCGTTGGCCTGAACCTGGGCTTCTAAACAACCTGACACTGATGAAAAAAACCCATATCCTGGCGGGTCTGCTGACCTTGAGCCTGACGGCCTGCAACCAGAAATTTCTGGATCTGGCCCCCATCTCCTCGATCAACACCACGTCGTACTACCAGACCCAGTCCGACATTCTGACGGCGCTAAGTGGCGCGTACGGGGCACTGCAAGCACCCGGACAATACGGTCAGTATTACGTCATAGCCGAAATTCCGTCCGACGATACCTACCCGGTGCTGTCGGGTACGGTGACCGATCAGGACCAGTTCGACAAATTTTACCTGATTACCACCAACCCGTACCTCCTGGCGACCTGGAGCGATGGCTACCGGGGTATCTACCGCTGCAACACGGTGATCGGGCGAATCGAGGGCGTTACGATGGACGCGACGCTGAAAAGCCGGATCATCGGGGAAGCCAAATTCCTGCGGGCGCTGATGTATTTCAACCTGGTGCGGTTCTTCGGCGATGTGCCGCTGGTGCTGACCGAAATCACCGATCCGTTGCAGGGCTACGACTACGGCCGGACGCCCGCTGCCGACGTGTATGCCCAGATCAGCAAAGACCTGACGGATGCCGAAGCCGCGCTACCCGTCAGCTATACGGGTACCGACATCGGGCGGGCCACGTCGGGAGCCGCCAAAAGTCTGCTGGGTAAAGTGTATCTGACCCAGAAAAACTACGCCGGAGCCGCGACCAAACTCAAGGAAGTAATCGACCGGGGCACGTACTCACTGCTGCCCAGCTACGCGAATCTGTTTACACCCGCCAATAAAAACAGCCGGGAATCCATCTTCGAGGTGCAGTACAAGAAAGGCAACATCGGCGAGGGCAGCAACTACGCCAACACCTACGCCCCGACCAACTCCGGGAGTGCAGTCATCGCGTTTGGCGGTGGCGGCAACAACATTCCCACGGCGGATCTGGAACGAAGCTACGAAGCCAACGACCCACGTAAAGCCATTTCGATGGCGACCAGCTACACCAGCACCAGCGGTGCCCGGGTCGACGCGTATTACATCAAAAAATACGCCGATCAGCCCGTCGTGGTCAACGATTCGGAGGACAACTGGTATGTGCTGCGCTACGCGGATGTGCTGCTGATGTACGCCGAAGCGCTCAACGAAACCGGCAAAACCGCCGACGCCCTGCCCTACCTCAACCAGATTCGCCGGCGCGTGAGCCTGACCGACAAAGCCATCAGTACCCAGGCCGATATGCGCCTGGCGCTGGAGCAGGAACGGCGGGTCGAGTTGGCGTTTGAAGGGCATCGCTGGTTCGATCTGGTCCGCACCGACCGGGCCATTCCGGTGCTCAACGCCAAAGCAAGTGCCATCGGTATCAAAACGCCCCTCACCACCAACAGCCTGCTCTTCCCGGTTCCGCAAAGCCAGATCGACATCAATCCGGGCAAACTCAAACAGAATCCGGGGTACTGACAACCAGTTTCGGCTGGTAGCCGTACTTTTGTGTGAAATGGTTCGTCCTCGACAGCAAGCCTGCTGTCGAGGACGTTTGCTTCTGTCGCAGGCAACCGTAAACCACAAACCGTAAACCACAAACCGAATTGAAACTCTGGCAGAAAGAAGGCGTCTCGACGGCCGAACAGATAGACCGCTTCACCGTCGGGCGCGACCGCGAAATGGACCTATCACTGGCTCCGTTCGACGTACAGGGTAACCTCGCCCACGCCCAAATGCTCGAAACAATCGGCCTGCTCACCAGCGACGAGCTGGACCAGCTAACGGCCGAACTGAAAGGTATCTACGCGCAGATCGGGCAGGGGCAGTTTGTGATCGAAGACGGCGTCGAAGATGTGCATTCACAGGTTGAACTGATGCTCACCCGGACGCTGGGCGACGTGGGCAAGAAAATCCATTCGGGCCGCTCGCGCAACGATCAGGTACTGGTCGACCTAAAGCTGTTTACCCGCGACCGGCTATGGCAGGTAGCACAGGCCGTCGAGCGCGTGTTTGGGCAACTGATAAGCCGGTCGGAGCAGCACAAAGCCGATCTGCTGCCAGGCTACACACACCTCCAGATCGCCATGCCGTCGTCGTTTGGGCTATGGTTCGGAGCCTACGCCGAAGCTCTATCCGACGATATGCTGACGCTGCAAACGGCCTACCGGTTTGCCAATCGCAACCCGCTGGGTTCGGGGGCGGGCTACGGCTCCTCGTTCCCCCTGAACCGCACGCTGACGACGGAGTTGCTGGGTTTTGAAGGGATGCACGTCAACGTCGTGTACGCGCAGATGAGCCGGGGCAAAACCGAACAGACGGCCCTGACGGCCCTTGCCGCCCTAGCCGCCACCATCGGCCGGATGGCGATGGACATCTGCCTGTACAACAGCCAGAACTTCGGTTTCCTGATCCTGCCCGACGCACTGACGACCGGCAGCAGCATCATGCCACACAAGAAAAACCCCGACGTGGCCGAGCTGCTGCGGGCCAAAAGCAACCGCCTGAAAGCCCTGCCGATGGAAGTAACGCTGGTGCTGAGCAACCTGCCGTCGGGCTACCACCGCGACATGCAGTTGCTGAAAGAAATTCTGATGCCTGCCTTCGACGAAATTCTCGACTGCCTGAGTATCACCGAATTCATGCTCGAACACCTACAGGTAAAGCCCAGTCTGCTCGATGATCCGAAATACGATCTGCTGTTCAGCGTGGAGCGGGTCAACGAACTCGTTTTGCAGGGCGTGCCATTCCGCGAAGCCTACCGGACCGTTGGCAAAGAAATCGCGGAACACACCTACGAACGACCGGAGCAGCTCAACCATACGCACGAAGGCAGCATCGGCAACCTCGGCACCGACCTGATCGTCGCGCAGATGAAGCAGGCCCTCGACGGCTTCGGTGCCGACCGGGCGCAGGAAGCGATTCGGCAATTGCTGGGATAAAGAGCGAAAGAATGAAAGAGCGAAAGAGCGATCACACCGGCGCAAGCCAATCACTCTTTCGCTCTTTCAGTCTTTCGCTCTTTGTATCTATTCCCATTTATACGCCACGAGCTTGTTCTTGAAGAAGGTCGGGACGATGAGCAGCTTGCGCTTGTTGATGTAGGCGATGTCGGCGGAGTTGACTTTGTCGGTTCGGGTGTCGAGCACCTGCTGTTTGTTACCATCAGCGGTAACATGAAAAACCTGCCCGTTCCAGTCCGAGACGAAGTAATTTTTCTTGCCTTCCGGCTCGATACCGTCTGTAGCAGCCATGCCGTCGGCTAGTTTAGTGATAGCTTTCGTATTGACGTCGATAGCCTGCAATGCACCTAGTTTTCCGCTGCCGATCAATAGTTTATCGGTGCCCACAACCAGTAAGCCGTTGGGTCCGTTGAGTTGCTCGCCTTCCAGCCAGACCTCCCAGTTGTCATCTTTCAGCCGGTAAATTTTATTGGCCCGGTTGTCAGACACGTAGACAGTACCGGCCTTGTCGATGGTTACATCGTTGAGAAACGCGCCCTGCTGCGGTAGGGCGTCCCACGTTTTTTCGGCCTGCCCGGTTTCCGTGTTGATCGCCACCAGTCGGTACACGTCCGTTACGTACAACCGCTTTTTGTACAGTGCCATCCCCTTCGGTGCGTTTAGCCCCGACGTCCAGCGCAGGTTCGTGATTTTACCGTCGGTCGACACCTTTGAGATAAAGCCACTGCCATCGAGTTCGTCCGATTTACCGTCGATGTTGCTCACATACAGTACGTCCTCCTGCGGATCGAACAGCACCGATTCGGGTACGCGCAGGGTTGTATCCGTTTCCCACACTTTTGTCAGCTTGCCGGGGCGGGGTTTTGCCTGAGCTATGAACATAGCGCTACCCACGAATAGCAACGCAAATACACCAGTAGTCGTTAATTTTTTCATACAATGCTGTTAATCAATGCATTCCACAAGAACGCTTTTTTGTGATTTGTATCTTATCGGGCATTCGCAGCTATTCTACGGCGTAGTGATAACAGCGTGTTGGACTATTCCTATTAGCTGCCAAAATCGATAAACTATTATCGAACAATCTCAGAATGAGCGGGTTCATAAACCCACCTATATATCCTAATCAACCGATACCAATGGAACAGTACCAGTCAGTCAACTCGCACGCTTCGCTTCTGTACGGTCAGCTAAAGGAAAGTATGCGTGATATGCTTCGGCTCCAGTGTGACTACCAGCTTTCCGATGAATTGTTCTGGGAAGCGTTCGACAACCGGGTTTTACTCGACATACCCTTAAATGTTAACCTGTACGCGGCTATGGCCATGCAGCGTTAGCTACGCATCAGCTCAGTCGTATCGAGAATAGATTTTTCGAGCGCAGGTACACGTACGTCACGACTATCAGCGTGAAAGCGCCCCCGATCAGCACCGATGGTACGGTACCAAACAAACGGGCCATCACCCCCGACTCGAACGCCCCGATCTCGTTGGACGAACTGACGAAAATACCGTTGACGGCCGCTACCCGACCACGCAGGTGATCGGGCGGAAAGATCTGGAGAATGGTTTGCCGGATGATGACGCTCACGCTGTCGAACGCTCCCGTCAGGGCCAGCATAAATAGCGACAGGTAAAAGTTGGTCGACAGGGCAAACACGACCGTGGCGGCACCGAAACCCGCTACTGCCAGTAGCATATTGCGCCAGGCGTTGTGCGTAGGTGGAAATTGGGTCATCACGGCCAGCGTCAGCACGGCCCCTACCGATGGTGCCGCCCGCAGAAAGCCAAGCCCCTCGGCCCCGACACGCAGAATATCCTCGGCAAAAACGGGCAGAATGGCCACCACTCCGCCAAACAGCACTGAAAACAGGTCAAGCGAAATCGCGTAGAGTACGATGGGGGTTTTGAACACAAACCGAAACCCTTCTTTCAGACTCTTACGCAAACTTTGCACCGGCCCGGCACTGACCGGAACCGGCCGGCGGTCGATCAGCGTGATGAGCAAAAAGCAGACGACCAGCAGGGCGATAATGATGACCAGCGTATTGTCGAAACCGAACCAGCTGTAGAAAAATCCGGCCAGACCCGGCCCCACGATAGCCCCTGCCTGCCAGGCCGAACTGCTCCAGGTGGCCGAATTGGCGTATAATTCGCGGGGGACCAGAAACGGCTTCAGCGACGAACTGGCCGGCGAATAAAACCCCTTTGCCGTGCCGATCAGCATCAGTACGCCGTATATAACGCTCAGCTGCGCTGTCTGCGACAACTGACTGACAACGCTGGGTTGAAATACGCCGTACAGAATCACCGACCCCAGAATAATAACCAGCAGACTCCACTGCAACAGCCGTTTCTTGTCGCGCCGGTCGGCAAGGTGCCCACCAAACAGCGACAGGGCAATAAACGGCAGGGCTTCGGCCAGCCCGACCAGCCCCAGCGTCAGCGGGTCGTGGGTCATCTTGTACAGCTCATACCCCAGAATCACTTCTTGGATTAGCAGCGTGGCCGTTATGAGGAAACTGTTGGAAATAAAATAGCGAAATTCAGCGATGCGGAGCGACGCATACGGATCGTGGGGCTGGGGAGAATCAACCATTTCAGGAGAAGGGGGTTCGGGGAAGTAACCCGAACAGGCGTAGTTTTGTCCCGCTTTCCCGATCATTTCTCTACCAGACTATGCCCGTCCGTACCCGTGTAAAAATTTGCTGTATCAGCAGTCCCGACGAAGCCCGGCTGGCTGTCGAACTCGGTGCCGATGCATTGGGGCTGGTTGGGGCCATGCCCAGCGGACCCGGCGTGGTGGCCGATGAACTAGCCGCCGACATTGTGCGGCAGGTACCACCCCCCATTGCCACATTCATGCTCACCTCCGAAACGACGGTAGCCGGTATCCTGGCGCATCATGGCCGGGTGCTGGCCAGTACGATTCAACTGGTCGACGCCGTGCCGCCCGAAACATACGCGCAGTTACGTCAGGCGTTACCGACGGTTAAACTGGTGCAGGTGATTCATGTCACAGACGAACGTAGCGTAGCCGAAGCGTTAGCGGCCGTCGCCAGCGGAGCCGATGCGCTTCTGCTCGATTCCGGGAATCCAAACCTGACGGTGAAAGAACTGGGGGGTACGGGCCGGGTACATAACTGGCAACTAAGCCGGGCTATCGTCGACCAGTCGTCGGTACCCGTTTTTCTGGCGGGTGGGCTCAATCCGGCTAATGTTCGCACGGCCATCGGGCAGGTGCAACCATTCGGGCTGGACATTTGCAGTGGCGTCCGGACCAACGGGCAGCTTGACGCCGACAAGTTACGGGCGTTTATGGAGCAGGTGCGATAGATTCCTCCTGTCAGCGTGAGGCAGGGGCAACAAAAAAAGGTGACCCGAAGTCGGATCACCTTTCTGCATTACCGGTACGTTAAAGGCTGTCCAGATTAGCCAATCACGATGTCTTTTGCTTCAGCTTCTTTCACGGCCACTTTAGGCAGTTCAACGGTCAAGATACCGTCGGTATAGCTGGCTTTGATCTGCTCGGCATCAACGTTCTTGGGCAGGCGGAAGCTGCGCTCGAACTGGCTCGTGCTGAACTCCTGACGGGTGAATTTCTCAGCAGTCTCTTCAGCCTTGTTTTCCGATTTATAAGCAATGGTCAGCTGGTCTTTCAGTACGCTTACTTTCAGGTCTTCTTTTTTCAGACCGGGAGCGGCCAGGGCCAGCACAAAGGCGGTTTCGGTTTCTTTCACGTTCACAGCGGGTACGCTGGGCTGGTTGTTCTGATAGCGGCTAACTACCGGACGGCCAAAATCAGCGGCTACGTTGAACGGATTGAAGAAAGTAGGGATGCGGTTGTATCGAACGAGGGTTGACATGACTAGTTTAGTTTTTGTTGTTTACTGTTCTGTTACGAACACATCTCCTTATGTACAAACTGCATACCAGGGCCTATTTAAAAAATAATAATGTCATTTTGTCTGTATTTGTCAGTTCATATCGTGCAAATACAGACAAAATGACATTAACGGGTTATATACGTTGATAAAAATGACGCATTTAGTGGCTCTATTGTGGCCTTGACGTGTTTTGCCGCGTCTAAACAACCGGATACCCCCAACAACCGTAACTTATCATGAACCAGTTTTTCCGGGCAATCAGTGTCTTGCTTATCACCTGCTACTGTTTGTCAGTCACTACGTACGCCCAACAAGCAGCCGCTGACTACTTCGATACCGGCGTTACCAAGAGTAAGTCAGGCGATTTCACGGGTGCCCTGCAGGCATTTAGCATGGCGATTACCATGAACCCGGAAAACGGCCCCAGCTATTACAACCGGGGCCTGGCCAAAGCAAATCTACGCGATCACCGGGGAGCCATCCTGGACTACGATCGGGCCGTAGAAATCAACTCGAAAGACGAACTGGCCTATCTCAGCCGGGGTATCAGCAAAAGCCGCCAGGACGATCATCGGAGTGCGCTGCTCGATTTCAGCCGGGCTATCGAACTCAACCCGGCCGACGCGCTGGCTTATTACAGCCGGGGAGTCAGCCGGACGCGGCTGGGACAGGACCGGCTTGCCCTGGTTGACTTTTCCAAAGCCATCGAACTCGAACCAGCCAACGCGCAATACCACTACGTTCGGGGAATCGGCCGGCAACGGGTCAATGATTTCGCCGGTAGCCTGGTCGATTTCGACAAAGTAGTTGAAGCAACCCCCAAGCGAGCGCAGGCATTTGCTGGTCGCGGCTACACCCGGATCGAGCTACAGGATTACACGGGCGCGCTGGCCGATCTCAATAAAGCCATCGAGCTAAATCCTCAGGATGGTGAGTCGTTTTACTACCGTGGCTTTGCCAAGAGCCGACTAGAAGACTACAAAGGCGCTATTCCTGATTACGATCAGGCAATTGGCTTACATCCGATCAACTACAATGCTTACTATGGCCGGGGGTTTTGCCGCAGCAAATTGGGCGATCAGAAAGGCGCTACGCTGGATTTCACGCAGGCTATCGATATCAGTAACGGTAGTACAGACCCTAAAACGCTGACTTACATGGGTCGCATGACACGGGCTATTCTCGATCAGCTGCGGAATGGCGTGGCCAACAATCTTCGGATCAATACCCTGTCGTCGGACCGGTCAGAAGCGTATCTGGGCCGGGGAATCAGCAAAAACCGGCAGGGCGACAGCCGGGGCGCACTGATCGATCTGAATCGATCCATTGAACTGAACCCGACGTACACCGAAGCTTATTTCACGCGGGCCCTGATCCGGTCGGTACAGGGCGATCAGCGGGCCGCTCTGACTGATTGCAACAATACCATCCGGCTGAATCCACGGTATGCCGAAGCCTATTACGTACGGGGGCTTATCAGCTATAGCTTGGGCGACGATAACGCCGGTTGCCTCGACTTATCGAAAGCTGGTGAGCTGGGCTACACCCCCGCTTACAAAATCATCAGCGAATACTGTAACTAGATTTCCTGATACGATTTTTATCAGACAGGATTACAGGATTGACAGGATTTTAACTAGTTGATGAAATCCTGTCAATCCTGTAATCCTGTCAAAACATTTTTTATTCGAAGCGCAGGTGCTTCACTGAATCGCCCGACGATTCGAGTTCGAGTAGTGCATCGATACCGATTTCGAGGTGTTTGCTGACAAACTGCCCCGTTACGCGCTTATCGCTTTCTTCGGTTTTTACCCCTTCCGGCACCATTGGATTGTCAGACACCAGCAGCAGCGCCCCATGTGGAATCGAGTTGGCAAACCCGACCGTGAAAATCGTGGCCGTTTCCATATCGATCGCCATCGCCCGGATTTCGCGCAGATAATCCTTGAACACCTCGTCGTGTTCCCAGATGCGTCGGTTCGTCGTGTAGACCGTACCCGTCCAGTAATCAAGTTCGTACCGCTTTATCGTTGACGAAACGGCCCGTTGCAGGCGGAACGAGGGCAGCGCCGGAATCTCGGGGCGCATATAGTCGTTGCTCGTACCATCGCCCCGGATAGCCGCGATGGGCAGGATCAGGTCACCGAGCTGCGTCTTTTTTAGACCGCCACACTTCCCCAGAAACAGCACCGCTTTGGGACTGATCGCCGACAACAGGTCCATCACCGTCGCGGCCATGGGGCTACCCATACCGAAGTTGATGATTGTGATGTTGTTGGCCGTTGCAGTCTGCATGGCCCGGCCTCTCCCCAATACTTCTACCCCAAACTTGTCGGCAAACAGATCGACGTAGTTGATAAAATTTGTAAGCAGAATATATTCGCCAAACTGCTCTGGGGACGTCCCGGTATAACGTGGCAGCCAGTTGGCTACTATTTCTTCTTTTGTTTTCATAAGTAGTGTAAAGAGCGAAAGAGTGAAAGAACGAAAGAGTGATGGCGGAGCAAAAAAGTTGATCGCTTATCAGTCGCTCTTTCACTCATTCGCTCTTTCAGTCTTTATATTCGTGTATGGTTACGTTAAATCTGCCAACCTTCGAGTACAAAACTAAGCAAGTCGACGGTAAGGGGTATATTTTCGATTTGTTACGGCGCAAGTACGTTCGGCTTTCGCCCGAGGAGTGGGTCCGGCAGCACATCGTCAACCTGCTGCTGACGCATTACGCCTATCCCAAAGCCCTGATCCGGTCGGAGGGTGGGCTCGTGCTGAATCAAACCCAGAAACGTACGGATGTGATGGTGTTCGACCGGCAGGGACAACCCTTCCTGATTGTGGAGTGCAAAGCCCCGCACGTGGCCCTGAGCCAGGCCGTTTTCGACCAGATTGCCCGGTACAATCACGTTCACCGGGCTCCGTACGTGGTAGTGTCCAACGGCCTGACGCACTATTGCTGCGGGATCGACCACGACACGGCGCAGGTGCGGTTTCTCGACGATTTTCCGGCTTACGAATCGATTACGGGATAGCACTGGTCTTTATTAAAAACGAAAAAGCAGCAAACATAGCTGTCTGCTGCTCCCGCGTGCTTGTGTAAGGCTGTCCAAACCGGGCTGACTGCGCATTCAGCGGGTTGGTTCCTTAACCGGTGCCGGTCCTACTGCTCGGTGTGATTACCGTACATCCGCTCTTTGTAGGTGGCTTTGATGATTTCGGTGCGACGCTTTACCGATGGTTTCTGGAAAGCCGTCCGCGACCGCAGCTGCCGCAACACGCCCGTTTTCTCGAATTTCTTCTTGAAACGCTTCAGGGCTTTGTCGATTGACTCGTTGTCTTTGACGTTAATGATAAGCATTGTTGTAAAAAGTCTGTTTTAGCTAAAACCGGACGGCAAAGGTAATAGATTTGCGGGCATGAAGCAAGCCATTATCGACTTAGGAACCAATACGTTTCATTTATTGATCGCGGATCGGCAGAATGGGCTCACAGAAACCCTATTCCGGGAGAGCCGACCCGCCCGTATTGGCCAGGCTGGCATCAATCAGGGCCTTATCACGGAAGAAGGCATTGGTCGGGCACTCGACGTGTTGACGTACTTCCGCCGGAAACTCGATGAGTTTGGCGTCAGCGACGATCACGTACTGGCTACAGGCACCAGTGCCATTCGGGTGGCCCGTAACCAGGCGGAGTTTATCGAGCGGGTTCACGAGCAGACACGCATACCCATCCGGGTGCTGACGGGCGAGCAGGAAGCTGATTATATCTATCAGGGGGTCCGGGCGGCCGGGGCACTCGATGAGCGAACGGCACTCGTGATCGACATTGGCGGGGGCAGCGTCGAATTTATCCTGGGTACCCAGTCGCGTATCTTCTGGAAGCAGAGTTTCGAGATCGGTGGGCAGCGGCTGCGCGAACGATTTATGAGCAGTGATCCTATCTCGCCCGGCAGTATCCGTCGGCTGACCGATTATTTTCAGGAGCAGCTTTTGCCGCTAGCCAACGCCGTGCATCAGTATCAGCCAACAGTGCTGGTTGGGTCATCAGGCTCGTTCGACACGCTGATTGATATGTATTACATGCACGAAAAAGGCCAGCTGCCCGACCCCGATCAGACAACTTTTCTATTACCCGTCGCGGAATTTTACCGGGTCTATAGCCAGCTCATAACCCGTAATCACGACGAACGCATGCAGCTACCGGGTATGATCGAACTACGGGTCGATATGATTGTCGTCGCCGTTTGCCTGATTGATTATGTGCTCAAACAATACGGTATCAGCCAGATTCGCACCTCGACCTATTCGTTAAAAGAAGGTATTCTGAGCAGCCTTGATTAACCCCGTCATGACTGAGCACCACCTGACCGTACCCCGTACCGCCCGCTATTACACGCTCGGCACGTTCTCTGAACATACCCGGAATGTCTGGTTCTGTCTGCACGGCTTCGGGCAGCTGGCATCGTATTTCAGCCGCAAATTTACGGGGCTTGTGGATGAGCATACCATCGTGGTAGTGCCCGAAGGTTTATCCCGACTCTACCTCGACAACACCTACACCCGCATCGGCGCGTCGTGGCTGACACGCGAAGACCGCGACGCTGAAATTGCCGACTTCACGAATTACCTCAATACGCTTTACGATCAACTTCTTCTCCCTCCCTTATCGCCCCCGCTGCACGTAACAGTGCTGGGCTTTTCGCAGGGTGCCGCAGCGGCCTGCCGATGGATCGACAATGGGCACATCCGCGTCGACCGGCTGATTCTTTGGGCGGGCTTCTTTCCCAACGGCCTTGTCGACATCATCGACCCCTCCCGACTTGCGGACCTGGAGACGCATTATATCTATGGTTTGCAGGACGAACTTATTCAGCGGTTGCCCGACGCCGACACTTACGTCGACCGCCTGAAGGCCGATGTTCCCAACCTGTTCGTTACAACCTACGACGGTGGACACCGCGTCGAACCAGCCGTTCTCAACACAATACTTGCCTAGTACATCGATATGAAAAAGGCCAGCACCGACGAATTAGTACTGGCCTTTTTTACGTATCAGGCATTCGCCTTTACTGCCGAATCAGCTTGACTGTCTGGTGCTGATTGACCGTATTAACTTTGAGAATGGTGATCGCCTGACGAGTCGGGACCGGGATGACCACCCGCTCATCAGCCCCTACCCATACCAGCCGCTGCTGGTACAGCCGGTTGCCCGCCACATCCGTCAGGATCAGCTCCACTGACTGCCCTTCCACCCCACGGACAGCTATCTCGACCGACTCTCCGACCACCGGGTTACCCAGCACAACAACAGCTAACCGACTATCGGCTTCAGCCACGGCCTGACGGCCGTTCGGACTCGTGGCACAAGCTGCCAGCCACTCGAAGCGATAACTAACGGGGGTGCTGCCCTGGGTAGCCTGCAAGGTGATCGCCGGATTGTCAGTATACAAGCGTAGCGAGTACGGGCCCGGTGCGGTGGTCATGGCTAGTTCGTTGGTAATGCCGAAACTCACTGGTGTCCCCGTCAGGCCGGTATAAACCGGCGAGAAGCTCAGCCGTCGTTCGCCCGCGCTCAGCGTTTCGCAGCGCACACCCGTTACCCCGGCAATCGAGAACACGCCCGGTGTGGGGGTGGTCGCAGCGGGCTGAACCGTCAGTACGAAGCTGGTGCTGGTCGACAAACCGCCCGGATCAGTAGCCGTCACCTGAACGGTCGATGTGCCTGCCTGGACGGGTGTCCCCGTAATGGCGTTCTGAGCCGCCGAGAAGTTAAGGCCAGCCGGTAAGCCACTGACACGAAGCTGGAGTTGGTCGTTGTCTGGATCAACGAACGTACCCGCCGGAATGAAGAGTGTAAAGCCCTGGCCGACCTGTGCCGTCTGATTTGCCAGTCCAGTTCCTACCGTCGGCGGGCGATTACCCGTCGGTGGCGTCGTCGGACTCGTGGCACAAGCCGCCAGCCAGTTGTAGCGGTAGCTTACGGGTGTACCGTCCTGCGTGGCCTGCAAGGTGATGACCGCATTGTCGGTGTACAGCCGCAGCGAGTACGGGCCCGGTGCGGTGGTCATGGCCAGTTCGTTGGTAATGCCGAAACTCACTGGTGTCCCCGTCAGGCCGGTATAAACCGGCGAGAAGCTCAGCCGTCGTTCGCCTACGCTCAGCGTTTCGCAGCGTACACCCGTTACCCCGGCAATCGAGAATACACCCGGCGTGGGGGTGGTCGGTGCCGGATCAACACGGAGGATAACGCTACCCACGACCTGTAAACCACCCGGATCCAGTGCCGTCACCTGCACCGTCGACGAACCCGCCTGTGTGGGGCTGCCGGAGATTCGGCTACCACTTAGTTGCAGGCCGGCCGGTAGTCCGGTTGCTATAAACGTCAATGCCTGCCCGTCTGGATCGGAGAAATAATTCGTTAGATCGAGCTGGTAGGGCTGTCCCACGACCAATACCTGATTGGGGATAGGCTGTGCCACGGGGGGGCGGTTCGGAGCCGGTTGTGTACCGTTACAGGCAGCCAGCCAGTTGTAGCGGTAACTAACCTGTGCGTTGGCCTGCGTAGCCGCCAGCGTGATCGTCGCGTTGTCGATGTAGAGACGCAGTGTATACGGCCCGGGGGCAGTGGTAGCGGCCAGTTCGTTGGTCACACCAAAGCTTACGGCTGCGCCACTCAAACCACTGTATTGCGGAGTCAGGCTGATCTCGTACTGCCCCCGACCGGCGTCGAGCAGTTGGCAACGAATCAGGTCAACACTGCTGATGGCAAAGCCACCGGGGCGAATCTGTAGGGCCAGCAACGGCGCGGCCGGGCTGGTGCAGGTACCCACCGTACAGGTAGCCGTCAGCGCGTAGTTGCCGACCTGAGTGATCGTGTAGACCGAGCCATTGGCCGTACCGGCACCGCCGGTAGCTATCCAGGTGAGGGTGCCGTTGCAGCCACTGGCCGTCACGCTGATGGGCGCATTCTCGGTACTGAGCGCTGAGGCAGTCAGCGTGGGCGCTGCGACGGTCGTGTTGACCTCGACCGTGGTCTGAGCCGTCGCCGAACAGCCATTGGCACTGGTCACCGTCACGCTATAGATCCCGTCCGTCGTCACCGTGGCCAAGTTACTAGTACCCGATTGAGTTGCACCAGGGCTAAAACGGTATGTACCGGCACCGCCAGCCGTCAGGGTAACCGTCGTTTTGGCGCAGGTCAGCGGACCGTCGTTGGTCAGACTGGCCTGCGGATTGTCCAGATCGCTGCCAACTGTTGTTTGATTGGTGGCCGAGCAGCCATTGCTGTCGGTGACGGTTACGCTGTAGGGACCACTCATGCTAACCGTAGCCAGGTTGCTATTGCCAACCTGACTGGCCCCGCTGCTGAATCGGTAGCTGGTGCCCGGAACGCCGGCCGCACCACCCGCCGTTAGCGTAACGGTCGGCTTTGCACAACTCAGCGGACCGTCATTGCTCATCGTGGCGACGGGCAGCGCATTGACAGTAAACGGTATTGCGGCCCGTGGACTTTCGCAGCCGTTGACGCTCTGACTGACATAGTAGATACTCTGCCCAACGGCACTGGTCGGCGGAACGGGCGCGCTAGCGGATGCCATACCAGTCGTCGCAGCTGTGTACCAGTTTAGGGATGCTCCCGAAGAAGCCGTAACACCAGTAGCCAGCGAAATGGGTGTCGTGTTCTGGCAAACAGTAACCGGCGTTGTTGCCGGCGCATTAGGCAACGGCCTAACGACCACGCTGATCACAGCCCGTACACTTTCACAGCCGTTGAGGATCTGGCTCACGTAATAGTTGGTCGTACTGCTGGTGGTGACCACCGGCGTAGGCGCGTCGCTGGTCGGTGTTCCACCCGTGGCGTTGGTGCCATACCAGTTGAGGCTGGCCCCGGAAATGCCGGTCGCCGTCAACGGGCTGGGGGAGCTATTCTGATAGTATATAATTGGACTGGACACCGTTGGTGCCGGGGGTATCGCATTAACAGTGAACGTAACGCTGCCCGACGTAGTCCCCGCCCCGCTTATATACACGGAGTACTGGCCTGTTACCCGATCGGCTGGCACAGTAGCCGTAATCGCACCACTGCCCTGACTGGACACCAGCGTAGCCAGCAATAGATTCGTGGTCGAAGGTCCGTTGAGGTAGAGTTGTAGCGGGGTACCCGGCGACGAATTTGTGTAAACAGTACTGATCGTTGCTCCCGCACACACCGCTGACGGCGTTACCGAGCCGATCGACAGCGAACTCCCGGTCGAGAACGTCTGCGTGAGGCCGTAGCGGGTACCGGCCTGGTTGATGGCGTAAGCCCGTACGGAGTAAGTCGTTGACGGCGTCAGGTTCGGTACGGCCTGCGCAAAGCTTCCCGTTCCCGCCCCGATGATTACTTTCGTATCGCTGGTCGTGGGGGTACCAGTACCAACCACGTAGACAACGCCCCGTTCACTGACCGTACCCGCACCGGCGTCGCTGACGTTCCCGCCCAATATAGCACCGCTGTTATTGACCGCCGTAGGCGTTGCTGTCGTTACGGTCGCCGGAACAACGACGGTAAACGAATTGACCAGGCTGTAGGCACTGGCGGTCTGTCCACTGAGTTGGGCGCGAGCCTGCACCGTATGCGCCCCCTGACTCAACTCCGTCGGTTGCGCCAGTGTCCAGTTGCCCAACGCGTTAGCCGCCGTACTGATGCCACCGTTGAGGTTGCCGTCGACAACCACCGTTACGCTGGACAGCGCCGTGGCCGTACCGGTATAGGTCGGCCTGGTCGACGTGATCAGACTACCGTCGGCCGGCGTCACCACAACGGGGCTTGCCGTAACGGGGCGTGTGTAGGTGACGCCGAACGGCGAGGCAGCCGTGTTGCCATTGTTGGCCTGATCCTGGGCCACGTTAGCCGCCACCTCGACGGTGATTAGCCCGTTGGCCGATGGTGTTACGTCGAACGTATAGCTCGTACCGCTACCGGCAAAATTAGCAACGGCTCCACCCGACACGGTCATATCCGTATCGACAAAGCCCGTCACTGGCTCCGAGAAGGTCACCGTGAAGGGAATCGGCGACGTACTGGTATTGCCTCCGGTAGCCCCAGCGGTGGATGTGATCACCACGGTGGGTGCTACCGTGTCGACGGTGAAGGTATTGGTATTGCTGCTGCCGCTCACCGCCTGACCACTAAGCTGGGCTGTCGCCCGCACCTGGTGGTTACCCTGGGTCAGAGCCGTTTGCTGCGCTAAGCTCCAGGTTCCCCCGCCAGTAGCGGTGGTGGTGCCGATGCTGTTGTCATCGACGTAGACAGTTACCGTGCTGGTAGCAGCAGCCGTGCCGGTGTAGGTGGGCGTGGTGGTGTTAATCAGTGCCCCGTTGGCCGGCGTGGTCACGATTGGTGCCGCTGTCTGGGGCTGGGGCGCAATAGTCAGGCTATAATCGCGGAAGCCGCTGTAAGGACCCGGTGCGGCTGATGCGTCGGTGGCCGTGATGCGGAAGTTGAACGTACCGCTGACCATGGGCGTACCCGAAATCGTGTTACCGCTCAGGCTCATACCTGAGGGCAGCGCCCCGCTGGTGATGGCGTAGGTGTAGGAACCCGAACCGCCCGAGGCCGTAAACGCCACGCTGTAGGCTGTCCCCTGGGTGCCAGCGGGTAGCGAAACCGGTGCTATCGTGATGGTGGGGGCCTGAAACTGCACACTGACTGCGTTGCTGACCGCGTTACCGGTATTGTTAGCATCGTTGGCCACATTCGCAGCCAGGCTTACCGTCACCGTGCCGACTCCGGCGGGTATCACCGTAAAGGTGTACGGACCACTGCCCGAGCCGCTGAAGGTGCCGTTGGCTACCGTACCGCCCGACACCGTTACGTCCGACGCGGTAAAGGTGGTGCCCACGCTCTGCGAGAAGGTCACCGCGAAGGGAATGGGCGAGGTGCTGGTCGGACTAGCCGAGATGGTACTCACCGTGGCCGTGAGGGCCGCTGCGGGCTGGGTGATGGTGAAGGTGCGCGAGATCGTGCAGCCGTTGGCATCGGTCGCCGTCACAGTATAGCTCCCCGCGCTCAGGTTAGCGGCCGTGGCCGTGGTGCTTACGTTGGGACTCCACGAGTATGTATAGCTGGGGGTGCCGCCACTCACGGTGATGGTGGCCGAGCCGTTGTTGCCGCCATTCATAGTCACATCGGTTTGCGCGGTACTGGCCGCGATCGCCAAGGGCTGGGTGACCATAATGTTGTTGACGGCACCCGTCGCGCCGGTTGCGTCGGTAATGGTGACGGAGTAAGAGCCCGCGGTCAGGCCGGTGCGGTCTTCGGTGGTGGCCCCGGTGTTCCAGGCAAAGGTGTAGGGAGCTACGCCACCCCGGGGCGTCAGGTTGATGGTGCCGTTGCTGCCGCCGAAGCAGGATACGTTCGTCACCACCGTCGTGCCACCCACGGGGGCCGGCGTCGTGAAAGTTACGTTAACGCCGTAGCTGGTACCCACGCTGTTGGTGGCGTATGCGCGCGCCGTGTAGGCGGTACTAGGTAGCAGGCTCGTCAGGTTTGTCGTGAACGTGGCGGGAAAGCTGCCGGGCGAATTGGTACCCACCTGCATTACGGTGTTAGCCGTAGTGGGCGTGCCCGTGCCTTGCACGTACACAAGGCCGTAGCTGCTCAGAGCCGCGCCACCATCAGCGTTCACGGTACTAGCCACCGTGGCCCTGGTGGTCGTCAGGTTAGAAACCATGCCCGTCGTTACCGAGGGAACCACCACTTGGGTACCGGTGATGTTGATGCGATCAAAAGCCAGCTCTTCCTGGCCATCGCTATTGATGAGAATCTGAAAATCGACGGATGCGCCGGTGACGGCGGGGGGCAGGGCCAGGTCCACATTTTGCAAAGTCGAGTTCAGTATTACCCCATCGGCCACGCCGTCGAGGTTGGTGTCGCGCTGGAGTTCGCCAGACGTAGCCGTAGTAGGGCCGTTACCATAAAAGGCGCCAAACAGCACCCACGCCCCGCCATTGATGCGGTAGTAGAACTTCGCAAAGTCGTCGATTTCCCACTGGGCGCTTTGCCCGGTGCCCAGCCGGATATTGACATGCAGGTTGTTGTAGCTGGCGGCATTCACCGGAGCTAGTGTCATCGTGCCGATGTCAACCGGATTGGGGTTGGCCCCGTTCGAGGTACCCTCCGAATACCAGTAATAGGCGTTACTAATGTTGCCGAATGTGACTGGCGTACAGGGGTACGGGTTGAGATTGGTACGCAGAAAGCCCAGACAGGGATTACTGGTCGACCACGTATCGGTAGCGTAACGCAGCCCTTCGCCGTTGGTTTCGAAGTCTTCGAGGTAGGGCAGTGCAGCCGGCGCGTTCAGCTGCGCGGTCACGATGATGTTGCGCGAAACCGTGTTGGACGCCGTGCTGCCGTCGGTGAGGCTGAAGTTGGCCACACGCAGACCGCCAATGGCCGTCACCGTTTCAATGTTCTGGTACCGCACCGAGCGCAGTGCCGCCTGATAGGTTGCCAGCGTTGCCGTGCCCGACAGGGTTAGTACCCCGGAACTGGTGTTGTATGACCCCGAGATGCCGTTCTGGTTGATAAACAAGAGCTGGTCCTGCGCCGAAACGAAGCCCGTGGTCAGGCTTACCGAGCCGCCGGTCAGGGCCGGGCTGTCGGCGTCGCTGACCGTCAGCGTGCTGGTAATCTGCCTGGCCGCGTCGCCCTCGTTGTAGTTGATGTTGGTGCTTTCGATGTTGGCCAGCACCGGAGCGGCCGTGGTGGCCTGGGTCGCCAGCACGCGGATATTGTCGAACGCCAGCTCTTCCGAGCCGCCGTTGGCATCCACTTCTACCATCACATCCAGCGCGGAGCCGGTCCCGGAAACGGTGAAGGTGAAGTCCTGAAAAGGAACGCCCAAAACCGGTGCTGAAAGGTTATCGGAGGAGCTGCCGTTGAGGTTCGTATCCTGCCGGAGCTGGCCCGTAGTGCTGTTGCTGGGGTTGGTATTGTCGCCCGTAAACTGCCCGACCAACTGCCAGGCACCGCCGTCCACTCGGGCTTTAACCCGTACGAAGTCGTTGTTTTCCCACTGGTAGATTCCCCCGCCGATTGTCGCCCCGCTGTTCTGTCCGCGTGAGTCGGCAAACAGCACCTTGACCTGAACGTTGCTTTTGCCGGAAATGCTGATGCCGTTCAGTTGAACGTACCCCGCAGGGCGGTCAGGACTCTCGCCCACTTGCCCACGTACGCCTTCGCTCGCCCAGAGCCAGCTGCCGTCCATGCCCGCGATGATGGGGGCAGTAGTGCCACTATGGAAGCCCGTAACCGGCTGTTGCGACCGCACAAAATACTGCGCAGGAACGCCGTTTGGCCGAAGGTCGAAGGTATTGGATGTGAACGTGCTATAGCCGAAGCTATTGGTGCCACTGCCGCTGGGTGGGCTGGCCGACTCAAAGCTTTCCTGGGCAATGGTGTTTTGAGCCTGCGTGGTGGTCAATCCTAACAAACTGCCTAAGAAAAGAAAGAAGGGTACTAGTCGGTTCATAAAAAAGAAGATAAAAGCGTGGGAAAGCAGACTGATAAATTTATGGTACGTGTCAGCGCGACGATGCTGTGGGATAATACCCTGCCTAAACAGTGCCTGATTGCTGGTTAATTCGCTGGTGTCAATCTGGAATAATCATAGTATATTGATCTATCGACTAACGTGTGTATTTGGCAACAAAAATTATCTGTTTAATTTTCAAATTTTACTTTTCATATATCTAAAGTTATCTTACTGACCAAAAAGTATGTGAACAACACAGCTTTGTATGTCGCAGTACTGACTGTGTACAGGCAGACACGCCAACCCTTTAAGTAAGCCGTCATTAGTGGAGGTGCAAAAAGGAACGTATTCACGAGGGTAATGCTAAAAAAGAGGCCGGTTCGAAAGGCGTCAATCCCTGCGTACTCCCCAAACCGGGTTATAGAAAAAGGGGGCCTGAATACCTGTGCAAGTTTAGCCCGGGGCAAATAGACCGATGTGCATATTTCACCCAAACAGGTGCACATTTGGTGCAGTTAAGCTAATGAAGTGTAAAAATTCAGGTGAGCCGGTCTTTTTCGTCGGATTGATAAGTCCATCAGGGGCCTGAGCGGAGCGAACCAGGCACCGCTGGTGTTCACAACGAGATGCGTTAATAGGCTCACTCAATTTCAGGGCTGTTTACGGGCATACTCTTCCGGTAGTCGCCAACTCTGCCGATTATGGGTAGGGGCCTGCGGTACGATGTTAGTCAGGGCGAACGTCGTTTTGATTCTCAGCGGCCGTGCTGTCGCGATCATCCGAAGGGCAGAGGTGGCCCCGATCGAAGCCGGTATTCATGTAATCAGCATGCCGGACCTGATACCAACCCGAGAGCAGCGACTGATTCGGAACGAAGTTTCAGCATAACGCGTAGCCGATCCTTTCCAGGCACTGCTCAGGTGCCAGCTGCATCAGTTGGCAACCCCCGGTGTCTGATTGTAAGAAAGTACGTAGGTGCTGCGGTTGATGAGGTAGGCAGACGGACTACTTGTAGCTGTGACGGCTCCATCGGAACTACCAAGTGCCAAGAGTCAACGCCTTATCGCATTCGCCATGAATAAACAGCTTTATCTATGCACTACTACAATTCGTGTATATAAAAGCATGAGCCTTCCTTCTATACCAAATGGGCACAAAAAAACCCCTGACGAAGTTATCAGGGGTTTTTTCGATTGTGGGCCAGCCAGGGCTCGAACCTGGGACTTACTGATTATGAGTCAGGCACTCTAACCAACTGAGTTACAAGCCCGTTGTCGCCTGATTGCTCAGATTCGACAGGGCAAATTTACGCTTTTTTCGTAGCCGATGCCAGTTTAGCACAAAATTTAAGCAACCACTCCCATCCAGTCGGTATCGGGGCGGTATCTTTGCCGTATGGCAGTGGCGAACAAAAAGAAGATTCTCAACGATCCGGTATACGGCTTTATCACCATCCCGACCGAGCTGCTGTTCGACCTGGTCGAGCATCCGTATTTCCAGCGGCTCCGGCGTATCCGGCAGATGGGCCTGGCCGACTATATCTACCCTGGCGCGCTGCATACCCGCTTTCACCACGCGCTGGGGGCCATGCACCTGATGGGTCAGGCAATGCAGACGCTGCAAAGCAAAGGACACCGAATCAGCGATGACGAGTGCGAAGCCGCGCAGATCGCCATTCTGCTGCACGACGTAGGGCACGGGCCGTTTTCGCACGTGCTCGAAGCATCGCTGCTCGATCACGTAAATCACGAGATTGTCTCGCTGCTGCTGATGCAGGATCTGAACCGGCAGTTCGACGGGCGGCTGTCGCTGGCGATTCAGATGTTCGAGGGTACCTACCCGCGTCCGTTTTTCCATCAGCTCGTATCGAGTCAGCTCGACATGGACCGGATGGATTACCTCAACCGCGACGGCTACTATACCGGCGTGGCCGAAGGGGCTATCGGTGCCGAGCGCATCATCAAAATGCTTGATCTGGTCGATGATGAGCTGGTCGTAGAGGCCAAGGGGATTCTGAGCGTCGAAAACTTTCTGAATGCCCGCCGGCTGATGTACTGGCAGGTTTATCTCCACAAAACGTCGATCTGCTGCGAATCGATGCTGGTGCAGATCCTGCGCCGGGCCCGCTTTCTGATCCGGCAGGGCGCTGACCTATCTACTACCCCCGCCTTTCGTTTATTCCTGGATGAAAGCGTGTCGCTGGAGCAGTTCAGCCGGGAGCCGCGTTACCTGCGGGCTTTCACTCAACTCGACGACTACGACGTCTGGTCATGCGTAAAACAGTGGACACAGCACGACGATTTCGTGCTGTCGACAATCTGCCGGATGCTGCTCGACCGTCGCCTGTTCAAGATTATGCTTTCCACCGAACCGTTCTCGGGCGAACTACTGACCGAACTGGAAGGGCAACTGCGCCGGAAAGGGCTATCGGACGAGGCACTGTCGTACTTCCTGATCGAAGGACAGGCTACCAACGCGGCTTATATGCCCACACAGGAGCGAATCAATATTAAACTACGATCCGGAAAAGTAATCGACATTGCCGATGCGTCGGACCTGTCTAATATTCAGGTCCTGACCAACATTGTGCGTCGATATTACGTTTGCTGGGCACGGGATCTGGTGATACAGGAGCCGGTCGGCAGTGCCTGACCAGAATGCGCTGCTGCCCCGGCTGGCCGACGTACGTCATAATCGGTCGGTTACCCAATAAAGTGCAATTTGTTACCTACCTTAGCAGCCGAAATTCCGGCTAGTCCGGGCGCTGGCGCAGGCCATTAAATCACTATGGAGTTTACTGTCAGGCAGATTGCTACGCTGCTGGGTGGCGAGGTTGAAGGCGACGAGACGCTTCCCATCCGAAATATTGCAAAAATAGAAGAAGGAGCCGTGGGCGACATTTCGTTTCTCGCCAACCTGAAATACGAGCCACACCTGTACACAACGGGTGCGTCAGCGGTTATTGTCAATCGGGATTTTCGACCCCAGAAGCCCGTCACGGCCAGTCTGATCTACGTCGACAATTCGTATTCGGCATTTACCCAGTTGCTGGAGCAGTATCATCAGCAGATCAACTTTGCGCGGTCCGGAGTCGAAGATCCGTCGTTTGTTGGTTCGGGTACTGAAATCGGTGACGGGATTTACCGGGGCGCGTTTTCGTACATCGGCCGGAACTGCCGCTTGGGTCAGAACGTCAAGATTTACCCCCACGCCTACGTTGGAGACAATGTCAGTATTGGCGACAACACCATCATTCACTCCGGCGCCCGTGTGCTCAATAACAGCGTCGTTGGGCGGTACTGCGTTATTCACGGCAATGCGGTTATCGGCGGTGAGGGGTTTGGCTTTGCACCCCAGCCCGACGGAACCTACAAAACGATTCCACAGCTGGGCAACGTAATCCTGGAAGATTACGTAAACGTAGGATCGGGCACAACGATCGACTGCGCAACGATGGGGTCGACGATTATCCGGCAGGGGGCCAAACTTGATAACCTGATCCAGATTGCCCACAACGTCGAAATTGGCCGCAACACGGTCATTGCGGCCCAGTCGGGTATTTCGGGGTCCACGAAAATCGGAGCCAACTGCGTCATCGGGGGGCAGGTCGGTTTTGCCGGTCACCTCAACATCGCCGATGGGACCAAAGTCGGCGCGCAGTCGGGGGTAGGCAAAAACGTGACGGAAGTCAATACGGCCATCAACAGTTCCCCCGCCTTTGGCATGAAAGAAAGCATGCGTTCGCTGGCCGTATTCCGGAAACTTCCGGACCTCGACCGACGACTTACGGATTTGGAAAAGAAAACGAATAAGTAGTGTTCAGTTTGTTGTTTGTTGTTCGTGGTTTGTTGTGGCTCCGGCGGCCGTTCTGACGGGACGTACAACCACAAACGACGAACTACAAACCACAAACTGAAGACTGGACACGAATGAATACAAAACAACAGACTATTCGGAAGGCGGTTTCGGTATCGGGCGTGGGCCTGCATACGGGCGTCATGGCAACGATGACGTTTCTGCCCGCGCCGACCAACCACGGCTATAAATTTCAGCGAATCGATCTGCCGGGGCAACCTGTCGTCGACGCCGATGTAGATAACGTAGTCGATCTGTCGCGCGGTACGACCATCGAGCAAAGTGGAGCCCGGATTCACACCGTCGAGCACACGCTGGCGGCACTTGTCGGCCTGCAACTCGATAATATACTGATTCAGCTCGACGGCCCTGAACCGCCGATCATGGATGGGTCATCGATTCAGTTTATCGACGCCCTGCGCGACGCAGGCATCGAGGAACAGAACGCCCAGCGGAACTACTTCGAGGTCAATGAATACGTTCATTACCGGAATCCCGACAAGGATATCGAAATGGCTGCGCTGCCCCTCAACGACTACCGGCTGACGGTAATGGTTGATTACAACTCGCGGGTCATTCCAAGTCAGCACGCCTATCTGAACGACATCAGTCAGTTTCCCGAGCAGATCGCCAATTGCCGGACATTCGTGTTTCTGCACGAGCTGGAGGCTCTCTACAAACAGAACTTGATCAAAGGGGGCGACCTGACCAACGCCATCGTCATCGTTGACCGGGAGGTCAAAGACGGCGAACTCGACTACCTGGCCGACCTGTTGCACAAACCAAAGGTCAGCGTCAACAAGAACGACGGTATCCTGAACAACCTCGATCTGCACTACCCCAACGAGATGGCCCGCCATAAGCTGCTCGATGTGGTCGGTGATCTGGCCCTGATCGGCCGGCCCATCAAAGCGCAGATTCTGGCCGCCCGGCCCGGCCATGCGGCTAACGTGGCGCTCGCCAAGAAGATCAAGAAGCTAATCCAGAAAAACGCAGCCAATCAGGTTCCGCAGTACGACCCGACCCAGCCTCCCGTTCTCGATATCAATCGGATCTCGCAGATGCTGCCCCACCGGTACCCGTTTCAGATGATCGACAAGATTATCGCGCTGGACGAAAACAGCGTGGTCGGCATCAAAAACGTGACGATGAACGAGCCGTTCTTTCCGGGCCACTTTCCGGGCAACCCGGTGATGCCCGGCGTGATGCAGCTGGAAGCTATGGCGCAGACCGGCGGTATCCTGGTACTTAGCACGGTGCCCGATCCGGAAAACTACTGGCCCTTTCTGGTTGGTATCGAAAACTGCCGGTTCCGTCGCAACGTGCTGCCGGGCGATACCGTTATCTTCCGGTGTGAGTTTACCAGCCCGATGAAGCGGGGAATTGTAAAAATGCAGGGACGCGGTTACGTAGCCAATCAGCTGGTTTGCGAAGCCGATATGATTGCCAGTCTGGTCAAGAAAAAGTAGTCTATAGTTCGTGGTTTGTAGTTTGTGGTTTGTAGTTCCTCCGGCAGTAGCAACGCACGGCCTTAACCACAAACCACCAACCACAAACTACAAACGCTTCGAACAACAATGATTCAACCATTAGCATACATTCACCCGGAAGCCCGAATCGCGCAGAACGTGGTGATCGAACCGTTCGCCATTATTCATAAAGACGTTGACATCGCTGAGGGTACCTGGATTGGGTCGCATGCGGTAATCAACGAGGGGGCCCGGATTGGCCGTAACTGCAAGATTTACCCCGGTGCTGTCATCTCGTCAACCCCGCAGGATCTGAAGTTCAAAAACGAGTACACGCTGACGTTCATTGGCGACAATACCACGATCCGGGAGTACGCGACAATCAGCCGGGGAACCGAAGAGCACTGGAAAACAGAGATCGGCACCAACTGTCTCATCATGGCGTACGCACACATCGCCCACGACTGCCGGATTGGCCATAACTGTTTGGTTATCAACAACGTGCAGATGGCCGGACACGTACACATGGGCGACTGGGCCATTATTGGCGGGTCGAGTTCGGTGCATCAGTGGGTGAAGATTGGCGCGCATGCCATCGTTTCGGGTGGATCGCTGGTTCGGAAAGACGTACCACCGTTTACCAAAGCGGCTCGTGAACCTCTCTCCTACACGGGTATCAATTCGGTCGGCCTGCGCCGACGCGGGTTCGACAACGATCAGATCAATCAGGTTCAGGAAATCTACCGGTACATCTATTTGCGCGGTCTTAACAACGCGGACGCGCTGACGCAGATTGAACTTGAACTGCCCCCCTCCGACGAGCGCGACGAAATTGTCAATTTCATCCGCAGTTCCGAACGCGGTATTATGAAAGGCCCGGCGTCGGGTGGTGCAGATAGAGAATAAGACCCGTTTACAATGTAGCCCAGACGTCCAGGTCTGGTATCCGTCAGGCTAGCTAGTATCGACGGCAGCTTTTTTAGCCGCTGTCGCGGCTACCAGACGTGGACGTCTGGGCTACGGAATCACATGCAGATCAAAGCTGAGCAACTAGGGAAAAAGTACCGCCGGGAGTGGATCGTCCGGCGCGTCGACCTGACGCTTACAGCCGGAACGAGTTACACGTTTGTTGGCCCCAATGGCAGTGGCAAATCGACGCTGCTCCAGTTGCTGGCCGGGAATCTGCCGACGACCGAGGGAACGCTATCGTATTCGCTAAATGGTCGCGTGCTGGACGCCGACAACTGGTTTCGGCAGATTAGTCTGGCCGCGCCTTACCTCGAACTGGTGGAAGAACTGACGCTCGACGAACTGCTCGTTTTCCACCAGACATTCAAGCCCTTCAAAGCGGGCCTCACCCCCTCCCTCATTGCCGACCGGCTTTGGCTGACCAACGCCCGGTACAAAGAGATCAAATATTTCTCGTCGGGTATGAAACAGCGCGTGAAGCTGGGGCTGGCCTTCTTCTCCGACGTTCCGGTCGTGATCCTGGATGAGCCAACGGCCAACCTCGACCGGCAGGGAGCTGCCTGGTATCAGGAACAGGTCCGGCTGCTGGGCCCCGACCAATTGCTGCTCATCGGGTCAAACCAGCCGGACGAATACGATTTTTGCCCAAACGTGTTCGACGTGAGTCAGTGGAAGCGCTAGTCTCGCTCACCTTATTTCCGAACCATTACCCCCGACGGTCGTTCTGTTAAGAAAGCAATCGCTCGTTATGGAACATTCACTGGCAGGTAAAACCGCGCTCGTCACCGGAGCCTCATCGGGTATTGGCAAAGCCGTCGCCCTCCTGTACGCCCAGCACGGTGCCAACGTGCTCGTATCCGATCTGGACGCTGAGAAGGGACAGGTTGTAGTTGAACAGATTCGTGGTATGGACGTACAGAGCCAGTTTATTCTGGCCGACGTAGGTGACCCGGCCGATTGCGAACGACTGGTCAACGAAGCCGTCAATCGCTACGGCAAACTCGATATTGCCTGCAATAACGCGGGCATTGGTGGCGAACAGAATAAAGTCGGCGACTACAGCCTGGAAAGCTGGCAGAATGTAATTGACATCAACCTCAACGGTGTTTTCTACTGCATGAAGTACCAGCTGCTGCAAATGGCAAAGCAGGGCCACGGTGCCATCGTCAATATGGCGTCTATTCTGGGGCAGGTAGGCACGTCGCTGTCACCGGCTTACGTAGCGGCCAAGCACGCCGTTGTGGGCCTGACGAAAGCAGCCGCACTGGAATATGCCGCCAGCAATATCCGCGTCAACGTCGTCGGGCCGGGCTATATCGAAACGCCCCTGATCGCCAAACACCTTTCTGAAGAAGCGACCACCGCGCTAATCGGCCTGCATCCGATCGGCCGACTGGGCAAACCGGAGGAAGTGGCCGAACTGGTTATCTGGCTTTCATCCCCCAAGGCCTCGTTTGTTACCGGTGCTTACTACCCGGTCGATGGTGGGTATCTGGCGCAATAATGGTTCAATGTTTAAGGTCTAATGTTCAAGTTTGCAACCCGGAGGAACCTCAAACGTTAGACCTTAAACGTTAAACTCGCTAGCGCAATGCCTGCCGGATAACGGCTTCGACGGTTAAGCCTGGGTCGGCGCGAAGCGCATCGTCGACGCTTTTTTCAGCGGTAGGCTTGGGAAAGCCCAGTGCCATGAGTGCGGCCAATGACTCTTCGCGAACCGGATTGTTGGTCTGCTGCCGGTAACTCGGCCCGTCGGGAACGACGCCCGATTTTTTCATCTTGTCGCGCAGTTCCAGAATGATGCGCTGCGCCGTCTTGGCACCGATTCCTTTGATCGCCTGCACCGCCCGGACGTTTTCGCCCAGAATAGCCAGCCGCAGGTCGGACGGCTGCATAGCCGACAGCATGCCCAACGCCGTGTTTGGCCCCACACCCGATACACCGATCAAGTCGAGAAACAGTGATTTCTCGTCGGCATTGGCGAATCCGTACAGCAGTTGCGCATCCTCCCGGAACAGGTGATGAATAAACAGTTTGATGCGGTCGCCACCACCGGGCAGTGTCGCGTACGTTTGCAGCGAAATATGAACCCCGTAGCCCACACCATGCACATCGATGATGGCGTAGGTGGGTTCTTTATAGGACAGTTGCCCGTCTAAATAAGCAATCATTCAGTAGTCTATCAGCTTGTTTATTAAGCCATTACAGCTATGTAAAAATACGCAAAAAAGCTCATTTCCGGGCGATTCGGTCGAGTAACCGGGTCATCATTTCCGAGAAATAAGCACCATTGTACGGGCCGAACCAATTCATCTCCCGGACTTCGTACTGCTGCCGATTATAATAGCGGTCAGGCGTAATATAGCCCACATAGCCCCCCTCAAAACTGGTAATCATCAGGTTGACATTATCGCGTTTAGCGACCGGCAGAAGATCAACGGCCAGCTCGCCCGAAAAATCGCAGGGCGTTCCGAGCATAACCGTGTTGCCAACGTGCAGGGCTTTCAAATCCGACGGGTAATCGCCATAGATCGCGTAAAACAGCCACGGGCGCACCCGCCAGTTACCCAGTACACGCGGATTCGGTTCGCGCAAACCCAGCGGCAGCGACAGCATCGCCAGTGTACTATCGGCATGCGTTTTAATGGTGGGCAGCGTCTTTTCAATTCGATTGACCAGAGCACCGGAATACGCCCGAATTTCGGCAGCGTCGTTGGGAGCCTTGACTTCCGGTCCGGTACTGCCCACGGCCCCCGCCAGAAACAAGGCAAAATCAACGTCGCTTTTCTCCAGCCGATCAACCAAGGCACCGGGATAATCACGACTCAGATAGTCGCTGGCCGTATCATCGTACAGCGTTGCGTGCCCCGCGAACGTACAGATCACCGCTGTTTGCCCGGTCTGTTTCTTTACTTTCAGTAAGCGAACAGCCCCATCGAGCGGCCCGGTCGGCCCGGAGTCGGCCATACGGTTGTAAATCAGATCGCTTCCATTGGCCTGCCCGTACCCTAACTCGGCAGGTGCCATGGTTGCCTGCGCTTTTTTGATAGCCAGCAGAATTCCGTTTGTAATCAGCGGTACCACGCGTTCGTCGTACTCACCGGCGATGAGTTGCCCGACCAGTCCCGGAGCCCAGCCGCCCATGCTGTTGTGTGAATGAATAGCGCCCATGTACACGTTCTCCCAGCGCATGCCGACTTCAGGCAATCGCTTTTTCAACGCTTCGACAACGGTGGGCGGGGTGATAAGCAAATCGAGCCCGACGATAGCGACGCGATTACTCCCGTTGTCGAGCATCACCGCCCGGACGTAAATGGAATCATTGACAACGCGCCAGTGCTTTCCCTGCCGGGCACCGTAGCCACCGGTAGCCGTTGTAAAACCAGGAGTGATGTTGACTTTAGCCCAGCCAGCCCGGATCGGGGCTGTCGGTGGCGGTGGCATCGGCAGGGTTGTCAGTCGTTGCCGGGTTTGCCGGTAATAGGCCGTCTGCTGGTAGGGCGTATCATCGACCGGAGCTAGCCCAACGACCGCGATCAGCAATACAAGACATACCAGCCCCGACAGGGCGTACAGCAACACACGAACAACCTTCATACGCAGATAACGGCCCCGCCGACCGAATGGGGACGCAAGCAACGAAAAAAGCGCCGTTTATAAACCAAAAAAGCGCCGGGGAGTCCCCAACGCTTTTCTACAACCTACCGGATATCCGGTCTCCCTATATATTTTCGGTAGTCAGCAACGGTCACGACAGCCATGATCCGGTACTGGTAAACGTTTTCTTAGCCAATAAATGGTCCGGCCAGTGCCAGTACCTGCGCCATCGTCAACGGTTCGTCAAAAGCCGCCCGGAAATTATCGTCCGAGATACCCGTCGTGTTTGGCAGTGTTTTCAGATTCACGCCCCCCTGCGTCAGCGACGAGTTGGTCGACACTGAATCGCTCACCCAGCCTTTCAACCCGGCCAACCGGCGGATTTCCGACGCGTGACGAGCCTCCACCGAGTGGATTTGCAAGGCCGTCTGGAGAATGGCTTTGTCGTTGATCAACGCGCCAGCCTGTCCTTTGTAAGCTGCAACACCCGTGTCTTCCAGAATCCGGGCCGTAGCGACGAACGTCTGATAGCTGGTGAATGTACCGGTTGGGTACTTGAATGTTGGCGAAGCCGGAGCAGCAGTTCCTAACGCACCACGCAACAGAGCAACGTGAGCCGTTTCGTGCTTACTGATCTGCGAAAAGATTGTCCGGTCGCTGGACGGTATAAGCCCCGAAGCAGCCAATCCTTTCAGATAAAAGTCATTTTCCAGGTATTCTAATGTCAGGGCGTATTTGACGACGTCAACAGCCGCTGAAGACTGGGCAAACGCTTCGTTGAGCGAACCCGCTACGATCGTTGGCAAAGCAGCCGCGGCTACCCGCGAACCCATTTTGAACAGATTGCGACGCGAATAGAAGCTCAACCGCTCGTTTGCATCGGCATCAACCTGCTCGATATCCGAAATTAGTTTGATTAAATCCATGCGAATGAGTGATTAAGCAGTTGGGAGGTTTGCACCGCTGATAGGCGTTTTAACGAATTTCTGAGCGGTGGGCAGCACACCCGACGGCTTGGTCGCCGGATCGAGGCCGGTCGACGGCGTAACGATGTCATCGCCAGCAAAGTCAGCCGACTTTGGATTGAGCAAATCGCGGATAGCCGCTGCATGACGCGCTTCGACCGACACGATTTTACCGGCGAGGGCCAGGTAGTTTACATCTTTGATCAGGTTGCCGGCACCGTTGTAAGCAGCCACACCCAGATCTTCAAACGCTTTCGCCGTGTTCAGCACGCTGCTGCGATCGTTGAAATTGATACCCGTAAAGTTGGGAGTCAGCGCACCGATGGCACTTGTTGACAGCGCGGCTTTGAAGAATTCGCGGTGTATGACTTCGTGGTCACGCAGATCCGTCAGAATCTGAGTTTCGGCGGTCGTCATACCGCTGAATGGTGTTGCCACCACCTGTGTGTAGAAAGCGGCTTCGAGCTGTTCCAGGGCATAGGCATAATTAAGAATACCTACGTCGCCCGATCCCAGATCGACAGTTGCCATTACCGTTGTCGGATTCTCTTCGTCCTTACAAGCTGTCAGCAGGGCACCGCCAACTGTCAGTGCGCCAGCAAATCGCAGAAATAATCGGCGACCGACCTGAACCGGCTCAAATTGACCCGGTAGCGAAGGCAGGCCCGACTCGTTCTGTTGTACGTCCATAATCAATGTAGTAAAGTGGCGTTGCTACGTGTTAGTCTCTTCGTCGGTCTATGTACGCACACCAGTTTGATTTAGATTTATAAAAGACAGTTTTTTTTCATTTCAGCTATTCCGTACACATGAATGGCTTTTTTAAACACCTTTGAACTGGTCCCCAAGTCAGCACTATCCGAGCTGCTGTGTGGAAACAATTCATCTTGACTGCCTTTGTTTCACTCTTTTGGCTGTCCAACCAGCGAAGTCAATCTCTGTTATAACTAGTATGACTACCCCCGACCAGAACCGGCAAACCGCCATTGCATTTTACGAGCGCATGTTCAACGAAAGCGAACCCGCCGACGCCATTGCCCGATATACTGGGGACACGTACATACAGCATAATCCCGCCGTAGCTGACGGTAAGGATGGGTTTATTGCTTATTTCGAGCGGATGAATCGCGCCTATCCCGGTAAACGCATGATCGTTCGACGAAGTGTAGCCGAAGGTGATCAGGTCGTGCTGCACTGCCAACAGTTCTGGCCCACTGCCGATGGAACCGGAATGGAAGAATGGGCGGGCATAGATATTTTCCGGTTCGACAGCACTGGGAAAATTGTTGAGCACTGGGACGTGTTACAAGTGGTTCCAGCAGAGTCGGCAAACAACAACACAATGTTCTGATGCGGTTGATTGGCTGTGGACATTTTTGCCTAAGAACGTGTTTTCGTTGGCTAAAGTGATTCCAGCTTACTATTAAAACTAACGTACAGTTCATTTGAACGAGTTTGGAAACAATGCCGGGAGTGAGCCGTTTGGGTTACATACTCAACTGGTCAATACCCATGCTCAAGTCCTATTTCAATGCGTTTCAGATTGGTATCATAGCCGGGATGCGCGCCATGACTGCCCCTGCGCTCGTCAGTGATAAAATTTCGTCGGCCTCTGTTAATCCGATGGGCGACAGCAAGCTGCGTTTTATGCACTCGCCGATCACGGCTAACCTGCTCAAGGTAGCTGCCATTGGTGAACTGATTGGCGATAAACTGCCGTCGGCTCCTTCCCGCATCGGGGCGGCCCAACTACCCGGCCGGATTCTATCGGGGGCGCTGTCGGGCGGTGCGCTGAGCGAAGCCGAAGGCCGGGAATTGCCTTACGGCGCAGTTGCCGGTGCGCTTGGAGCCGCCGTGGGTAGTTATGCGTTCTACTACCTGCGCCACTGGCTAACTACCGAACAGGACATTCCCGATCCGTACGTTGCCCTGGCTGAAGACGCGCTGGCGATTGGCGCTGGCTATCTGATTGTCAGCCAGTCCGATATTCGGGGCGTGATGAGTTAACCAACGCGCTGTATCTGGTCTATCAATCACGGTGGTCGGCAATGCCGACCACCTTTTTTTGGCCCTGTTCCGGTGTGCAGCGACTGGGCAACCGCCAGAAACTGTGAACCGTAAACCATAAACTGTTTCCGACCCCTTATCTTTGCCCTCCAGATTACACGCATCAACGTCTTCCTGATTAATTTGTGAAAAGTGACCGGGAGCAGTCGCTCTTTCGCGCATTCACTCTTTCGCTCTTTACTTCCCTGATGCAGGTTCTTAAGTTTGGCGGTACTTCGGTAGGGTCCGTAGAAAGTATCAAGCAGGTTATCCAGATTATCGACAGCCATCGGCGCGACGACGGTTCGCAACCAGGCGACCTGATTACAGTGGTGTTTTCGGCAATGGGCGGTGTTACCAACCAGCTTATCGAGATTGGCCGGATGGCCACTACTGGCAATACCGACTATATGGAACTGGTCCGGCGCATCGAGGATCGGCATTTCAACGTCATCAAAGCCCTGATTCCGGTTAAGGAACAAAGTAAGGTGTTTGCGCAGGTGCGCGGGGTTATCAACGAACTCGAAGATCTGTTGCGGGGCGTTTCGCTGATCCGCGAACTGTCGCCCCGTACACTCGACCTGATTACCAGCTTCGGCGAACGCCTGTCGACCGCCGTTATCACCGAATGTATCCGCAGCAGGGGTATCTCGGCGCAGTACCTCGACGCCCGCACGATCATCAAAACCGACAATCAGTTCGGGCAGGCCGAAGTCAATTATACGCTGACCAACCAGCTTATTCAGGACCATTACGCCAAAACCGACGCGCTGCAACTGGTAACCGGCTTTATCGGCTCGACCGACAAGAACGAAACCACGACGCTGGGCCGGGGCGGGTCCGACTACACGGCGAGTATTCTGGGCGCGGCCCTCAACGCCAAGGTCATCGACATCTGGACCGACGTCGACGGGATGATGACGGCCGATCCGCGCAAGGTGACCAATGCCTTCAATATCCCGACCATCACGTATGCCGAAGCGATGGAACTCAGCCACTTCGGCGCAAAAGTAATTTACCCACCCAGTCTGCAACCGGCGTTTGCGCGTAACATTCCGGTGCGGGTACTGAATACGTTCAACCCCACCCACGAGGGTACGATCGTTAGCCGGACGGCCGAACGGCGCCAGTACACCATCACGGGTATTTCGAGCATCGACGACATCGCGCTGGTCAACGTACAGGGATCGGGGATGATTGGGGTCGCGGGGGTATCGGCCAAATTGTTTGGCGTACTGGCGGCTCACAAAATCAGCGTGATTTTGATCTCGCAGGCGTCGTCGGAACACTCGATCTGTTTTGCGCTCGACCCGCGTGGAGCGGAGAACGTGAAAGCCATTCTCGACGCGGAGTTTGCCACTGAAATTGCTCACGGCCACATCGACAACATCGCTATCGAGCGCGACCTGTCGGTGATTGCAACCGTGGGCGAGGGCATGCGTAAATCGTCGGGTATCGCGGGTAAGCTGTTTTCGGTATTGGGAAAAAACGGGGTCAACATTGTGGCCGTCGCACAGGGATCGTCGGAGATCAATATCTCGGTGGTTATCAATAAAAACAACCTGTCGAAAGCCCTCAACGCGCTGCACAACATCTTTTTCCAGTCGGAAGCGCGGGTGCTGAACCTGTATCTGGTCGGGACGGGGCTGATCGGCAAGACATTGTTGCAACAGATTGCCAAGCAGGCCAATTACCTGAAGTCGGAAAAGCTGCTGAAGGTGTGCGTCGTCGGCATGACCAACACCCGCAAGATGCTACTCGACCCCAAAGGCATCGCGCTGGACGACTGGGCAGAGCGGCAATTAACGGAAGGTGTCACGACTTCATTGCCCGCCTTTGTCGAGAAAATCAAGGACTACAACCTGCCCAACTCAGTATTTATCGACTGCACGTCGGACAAAGACGTGGTGCAGTTTTACGAGTCGCTGTTAGACGCTAACATCTCGGTTGTAACACCCAACAAAGTCGCCAACTCCGGTTCGTATGCCGAATACCGCCGATTGCAGCGCACGGCCCTGAACCGGGGTGTCAAATTTCTGTACGAAACCAACGTCGGCGCGGGGCTACCGATCATCAACACGGTGCAGGGACTGATGACAGCGGGCGATCAGTTTCTAAAGATCGAAGCGATTCTGTCGGGTACACTCTCGTTTATATTCAACACATTCGGTGCTGATCGCGATGGCGAACCGGCTTCCTTTGCTGACGTGGTGCGCGAAGCCAAAGCCAAGGGTTATACCGAGCCCGACCCACGCGACGACCTGAGCGGGCAGGATGTAGCCCGAAAAATTCTGATTCTGGCCCGCGAAGCCGGTTTCCCGCTCGAACCGTCGGACGTGACGATCAACAACCTACTTCCGCAGTCCTGCCTTGACGCACCTACCGTGCCGGCTTTCTTTGACGAACTGGAGCGCAACAACGACTACTTCGAGAACCTGCTGACGTCGGCCAGAGCGAAGGGTGAAAAGTTGCGGTTCGTTGCCAGTTTCGAGAATGATAAAGCGCTGATCGAACTGCGGTCTGTCGGGCCGGAGCATCCGTTCTACCAGTTGACCGGTGCCGACAATATCGTTTCGTTTACCACCGAACGGTACAAAGATCGCCCGCTCGTGGTGAAAGGCCCCGGCGCGGGTGCCGAAGTAACGGCCTCCGGCGTCTTTGCCGACGTCGTCAGTATCGGTAGCTATCTGGCGTAAGAACTTGTGCCTGGACATGGACGTTGCTAATGAAAATGAGTTTGATTCTAATGAACGAAAACGATACACACCTCAACGAGTACCACCGGCGGCAGAGCGAGCAAATGGTCAGGAAAGTCTCCGAGCAGCCCTTGATGTCATTGCAGGAGTGCATCGAGCAAGCAAAGCGGCTCAGGGACCAGCCCCAACCAACAAAAGTGAAAAAGTTGCGCTAGATCGTGCGTTGAAAATCGGAGAGGAAAAGTTACTCAGACGTTGGGCAACGTCGCGTCAGTTGCTTATTCCAGATGAACCGTTTACTGACGCCTGGCAGGCTCAGGGTGGTGAGGGTGGTGCTGAACATCAGGTATATGTACAGTTAGGTATATAGTACAAGCGCAACAACCTCAACTACCACGGAACCTGGCTGAGTTACCTACATAATCTGCTGTTACACAACTGGCTTTTTCCGGAAACAGCGTATACGTTTCTAGGATTAATGGATGTCGATGACATACTGATGTCGGTTGTCAGTCAGAAAGCGTTGCGAGGTGTTCGAGGGGCAACGCCAGAAGAAGTAGCCGCCTACATGGCACCTTTTGACTTCGCTGCATTACACAACAACGACTACCTGAATGACAATTTTGGTATTATCGTCGGCGATCTGCACCATAGAAATGTTCTGGTAGCTGACGACGGAGAGTTGCTTGTCTTTGATCCAGTCATCTATCTCACATAGAACGTTACGTCCGTACACGAGGCCCCGGCCGGGGATGGGCTGATGGCTGATTTCCGGCAATGAACGGCCAGCCGTCGGCGGTGTACTGAACCCGATCCATGCACATCTTGCGGAGAAACCGATCCGTACCGGGAATAAACCGGTCGTTGACGTCGACGGCGTGGTAGATGATCCAGTCCTGCCCGGCGGCATCGGTAACCAGACAATTCTGACCGGGGGAGTCCCAGGCCGCGCCCGGCTGCAAAATGACGTGGTTGTCGGGGATAGGCTGAAAGTTGGTCAGTGGATTATCGGACCAGTACACGTTGACGGCGTAGCCATTGCTTTCCCACGTATTGTCGCCGGACACCCACATGAAATACCGCTTCGTTTCCGGTTTGTACACGACGAATGCCCCTTCCCGCAACGTCTCGAACTTGACGCCCGGCCGCGTGGTCAGCACCTCAATGGGGTCGCCGATAAACGTGAATCCGTCGTTTGCCAGTTCGTAAGCCCGGATGGGTTCATGCGCCGACCCGTAGTATAGATAATGCCGACCCGTTTGCGGATCGGCGAAAAAGTGGGGATCGATCATCGTATATCCCCCACCCGACTGCGTTGTCAGCGGCTTACCAACGTCGACAAATCGATCGGGCGTTTTCGATTTGGCAAGTGCCAGTTGCATATCGGCTCCGTTGTCGGGTTTGGCGGCATAATAGAGCCGGTATTCGCCATCCACAAACACGACCTGCGGGCACCAGAACTCCTGACAGTTTTTACCCCAGACAGGCGGCTCAGCCAGCGCCCCGACCGGCTCCGACCAGTTGACCAGATCAATCGAATGACTAAGCTGGATACTGCACATCGTGGGCGAAAATTTATCGTGGGTCGCATAGGCGTAATACCCCCCCGATGGCGTGGCGATAACCGACGGATCGGGGAAATCGGTGGGTATTACGGGGTTCTGATAATGGGTTTGTTTCATAGGTGGTACAAGCGTCACCGCTTGCTGCTTAGCCAATACAGGTTTATACCTCGGCAATTTTATTCCGATCATACTAAGCGAATTGCTACCCATGGGGTTTCGCCAACACGCTACTTATCAACGCTGTTTAGTATGAATTCGTGAAATTTACCGACAAAGTCGCCACCGTTACTGGTGCGGATGGGGAGTATTGGTATGGCGATGTTGCGTTCATACAAAGCGCCGAAAGTCGCGTCGATCGCGTATGGCTGGATCGTCTGTAGGCCTATTTACCCCTATCTTGGCCGTCGTTGAGTCTACAAATCGGCTACGCCATGCGCTTCCCTTTCCACCGGTCTGTTTGTTTGTGTTTCTTGCTGTGGAGTGTGTTGTCTAAATCGGCAAAGGCGATTCCGTTCCCAGCCGATACAGTAGCGCCGGATTATTCGCAGGCCGTAGATCGTTGCCTGTTTCACCAATATACAGCGGCCGAATCAGCGTTGCTGGCGATCATTCGGCAATCGAACCACCCCAACCGGACGGTCGCCATAGGGTTACTGGCCGACGAGGTTTATCTGTACCGGGGACAGTATCAGCGATACGTGGCGCTGGCGGATTCATTGGGTGAAAAATTTCTGCACTATGATTTTGCCCGGCAGATGAGTGCGCAACCACCGATGCAGGTTACACTAACAGACAGCCTGGTTCAGCCTTTCCGGCTACAAAAGCACGGTCATGTCGTCGTTACGCTACTTGTCAATGGACGCCCCAAACGGTTTATTGTCGATTCGGGGGCGCAAGGGACAATGCTGTCTACCCGACTGGCGGCCGAGCTGAATCTGCCTAAGCTAACCGATTATAAGCTGGCTAATTCACTGGGGCAATCATTACCATCATCCATTCACGTGCTGGATTCGCTACAGCTTGGCACGTTACACGTAAGTCATCTGCCCGTGATGACGCAGTCGCTACGGGGGTTCGGCGCGGATGGTCTGCTGGGTTGGGATGTGCTGAGGCATCTGGAACTTGTCATCGACTACGCGGCCCGGACGATTACGCTGAGCCAGCCACCTGCGCAATCCCGTTCTACAGTCAGAAACCTGCTCGGCGGCAGTCGTCCGATGGTCGTTGTGCAGAATGGATCAACCAATTATTTGACGCTTTTTCTGGATACGGGTTCCAACGAGCTGATTACGCTAACCCCGGCGGGACAGGCCAAGCTGACCGACGGACGACCGGGTCATTTGCTGGGCTTTCAACTGGGGGTTGGCGGACGCGTACGAATCCGTCGGCAACGGGCGGTAAAACAAGTCGCCATTCAAGCCAATGAATACACTCGTACCATACGAAAACTATCGATTGAGCAACCAACCGAACAGATCGAGGGCGTGCTAATCGACGGAGTTATTGGCAGCGGCTTTTTCCGGAGCGGACGGCTTCTCCTCGACCCGATGAACGCCTATTATGAATACCGCCAGCCCAGGTGAGTTACAGACAAGCTCTGACTGTTTCAACCACGTATACCAGTCATTCGCCCCTTCATTCTGCTTGGTTAGCCGCGCAAATCAGTTCACGTTACTGGTAAAATTCGTACATTTTGGGAACGACATACCGTGTGTATGACGTATTGACTAAAAAGTTGGGTTATCCCTGATTCCTTTCTGGACGGCCGGGCTGAGTAGCCCGGTTCGGCCTGTAATTCGCTCAACTGCCTTATGAATTTAATCCGTTCGGCTCTGCGGAAGCCAATCACAATCCTGGTTTTGGTAGCAAGTCTGTTCTTCTTCGGTATCAACGCCGTCAGGAACATCAAGATCGATATTTTCCCTAACCTGAATTTACCGGTCATCTACATTTCCCAGCCATTTGGAGGGTACACGCCCAACCAGATGGAATCGTTTTTCGGCAAGCAGTACATCAACCTGCTGCTGTATGTATCCGGGGTGAAGAGTATCGAAACCAAGAACATTCAGGGGCTGACGCTGATTAAACTGACGTTCTACGAAGGCACCAACATGGCGCAGGCGGCTGCCGAAGTATCGTCGTACTCGATTCGGGCGCAGGCCATCTTTCCGCCCGGTTCGCAGCCGCCCTTCATTTTGCGTTTCGATGCTTCGACATTACCCGTCGGGCAACTGGTATTGAGCAGTCCCAAGCGAACCAACAACGAATTGCAGGATCTGGCCAACGTCTACGTCCGGGCGGGCTTCAGCTCCATTCCGGGGCTGGTGGCTCCGGCCCCCTTCGGCGGCAACTCCCGGACGGTCGTGATCCGGGCCGACCCGGAACTGATGCGGGCGCATAATCTGACGCCCGATCAGCTGGTAGCGGCCTTGCGCATCAACAACCAGGCGACACCCGCCGGTAACGTACGCGTGGGTGATCTCAACTACTTTACGCCCGCCAACACGACGATCAAGAACATCGAGGACTTTGGCAACATTCCGCTCTTTACCGGTGGAGTGCAGAATCTGGCTCTGAAAGATGTCGCCACCATTGAAGACGGGGCCGACATCACACAGGGGTATGTACTGGTCAATGGGAAACGGTCGGTTTACCTGCCTATCACCAAATCAGCCGACGCGTCGACCTGGGAGGTGGTGCAGAATCTGAAAGCGGCCATGCCCCGTTTTCAGGCCCTGCTGCCGGAAGACGTCAAACTGACGTATACCTTCGACCAGTCGGTGTACGTCATCAACTCCGTAGAAAGTCTGCTCACCGAAGGGGCCATCGGCGCTATCCTGACGGGCCTGATGGTCCTGCTCTTTCTGGGTGACGTACGCGGTGCGCTAATCGTGATCATCACCATTCCGACCTGTATTATTTCGGGGGTGCTGTTTCTGTCGCTGTTCGGGCAAACGATCAATATCATGACCCTGTCGGGCCTGTCGCTGGCCATCGGTATTCTGGTCGACGAATCGACGGTAACGATTGAAAATATCCACCAGCACCTGGATATGGGCAAGCCCAAAGCCCTCGCCATCTGGGACGCCTGTCAGGAAATCGCCTTCTCGAAACTGCTGATTCTGC
>Ga0160428_1000103_pt1 | contig 106600 bp, 88 predicted proteins | sample SolpanmetagenomM_FD_108198 | JGI IMG/M metagenome (GOLD analysis project Ga0160428, IMG submission 108198) | Solar panel surface microbial communities from Lawrence Berkeley National Laboratory, California, USA - M | ecosystem: Engineered > Built environment > Solar panel > Unclassified ...
GAATGTGAATGTGAATGTGAATGTGAATGTGAATGTGAATGTGAATGTGAATGTGAATGTGAATGTGAATGTGAATGTGAATGTGAATGTGAATGTGAATGTGAATGTGAATGTGAATGTGAAATACACGGTTTTCACTTTATATACAAAATTTTGAACGCCGTCCTATATACAGCGGGCTTATGGTCTAATGGTATGATGTCTCTTTAGCAATAAATCCAATTCGGGATTTAAAGCATAGAGGAGGTCGCCGGTTCGATTCCGGCTTAGTCCACATTTTTTGCATTTCCTCCAAACCCCACCATTCTGGGTGGAAATTTCTTTTTTTGTCATCCGTCTATAAGACAGCCATATGATGCCTACATTGGTGTTCAGCGCAGAGCATGATATCGGATGACTTCTTTTATTAGATACTGACATTGTATAAGAGTATAAATCACACCGATCCCGTTCTGTTCTCACAAAGTAAGCACGACTGGTCATCACAGTATTTGGCGCCGATGTCTTGTGAGTAAACAATAACAAACATTTAGTGGATCAAAAAAATCTATATGACAAGAAATGAAATATAAAAAACATGCTATACAAGAAATAAAAGCCCCTGCCTGCAGCTGTTGAAGATCATATCCACTCTTGATGCCTAACAATATGTCTCTCATCAACGAATGGTGATATCTCAGGTTCAATTTGTCTAGGCGTCCCTGTTCCTGATCGTACGTAGCCGATTCTCAACGTATCCATTTCTTCTTGTGGTGTTCTTGGTGAAATGGCATCATCGACAGATTGTTGTTGAACTCTGACGACTTGCACCTTATGTCCAAGATCAATCTCAACCATGTCAATAGCGTGTTTTTCTATCGTTGTAGCGCGACTTCGAAGGTTTTTTGTATCGTAATCGCCATGGCCGAGGATTGGAGTACCTGCATCATATGGGACTTGTTCAAATGCAAGAGTAGGACCTGCAGGATCTTTACATCCGTAGCAAAAGAAGCCAAAGTGGAGGATACTATGTCATAAATCAGCATATGAATCTATTAACAATGCGATTATGTAGAGACATACCAGCTTGCACCAAGAAATGCAACAGCAGCAATCTCAAGTCTGACTTGAGCACTTTCAGCTATTCCAAGAGCAAAGTATAGAAGAGCATCATATGCAAAATTGAGAAAGCCGGTCGCGAGTAGAGCAATGCACATCAGCATGTCTACAAATATACAGACTCGACGGTCAAATCGGTAGTGTTTCTTGATAGATAGATCGAAAAGACAGAGGGCATTCCATATTAACGACACCGCGAGCTATAGTACAATCAGTCTTTACTTCTCTTCGACAGTCTGTTAAACATTACATACCCCTAATAAAGCAAGTGTACCAAAACTCGATCTTGTAGGAGGTTGATTCTCAAAAACTCCCGGCATGGAATTCTGAATTTCGCCAATGAATTTCAGTCTAGCCTTGAATCGCATATCTATTGTAAAACTGAACATGATGACCGAGATGCATGCAAAGACGATCGTCAAGGCCCTAGTGGCCTGAACAAGACGTAATGTTCTATGAAAACTCATCTTGTCGTCTTTCCCTTTGTCAATACAAATGATGATCAGATTGATGAGAGGGAAGGAAAGAAACCAAGTCTACGACTCTGTTCGAGCCATATACAGTATTGGAAATTCCAATATTCATGATTCTGACCGTTGATTTTGAATCATTTTCTGAATCTCGTTAAGCACCGTTTATAGGACGACACGATAGGAGACCGTTGGAATCGATACGCCATATCATAAATGACTTTGGTATGAAACAAGCTTCATTACTTACCTTTTGTATATCATGATTATTATCGACGCAGTGATCAATGGGGATATGGAATTGAGTCATTGCTTATGACCTTTCGAATAGGTGTGTGTGTTTAGCAGGAAAAGATTGCCTGTATATAGAGGCCAAATCGAAAGGGGTTTGGAGATTCGGCAACCGTTTATTGTCAACTGTCGATCCCGTTTCTAACCCAGCCTTACCAATTCTTTCAGGAATGTGCACATGCTCTAGCCTAGTGACGTATCATATTGTCGAACAGACTTTATCTCCGCTTCTGGTATGTGTTTCGTCACCCATAAAAGCATTTTGTACGCGTTATCACTCTCACCTATGACAGCATGGAGTAAAGCGATATTTGCAAAGAAATGAAAATTAATTAATAATTCAAATTAATAATATATACTTTTGGCAAACACAATCAAGAAACCACCCCTTATGACTACCACGTGGTTGGTACATCCGGATAATCCTTTTTGCTGATTCCCAAGTCAGCGTAAATTGTGTCATCACCTATTTATTATATTGTTAGTAATAATCAATCGTTACGAAGAACACTATAACAGGTTACCTTTCATATTTTGTACTCTAATAGAATCCTCATGCTCAAGTTCTTCCAACACCTCGTCTGGAGAAGTTTTCTTATCATTCTTCTGATCTTTCTCCGATGATCTCAAAGCGCCGCTAGACTCAACATCACTACCAATCAGTAGAATTTGAGCATTTGCATAATCCAAATGTTTAGGTTCTGCAGGCATCCATCCACGACCACTAAATTCTGCAATGAATCTATGTATTATCAGCATATATCAAACAAAGCGAAGAAAACAAGACTTACTCTTTTGGAAAATCTGCCTTTTGCGGAAGAGTAGCATATGCTGGTCCTTTACTTTCAGGATTCTTTAAACTAATAACAAAGCCGCCCTTTTCGGCAATACCAATATCCTTTTGTAGTTCCCCAATCTCTTGTGGAATTGTAAGCATATATGTTAAGTAATTCTCTCGTCCATTGCTACTTGTAATAGCATAAACTCCTTCTCCAACAGGAGTGACAGGAGGAGATTGTCTAACACCGACAGTCTTTGTACTATATTCACTACCAGCGAAGAATTCTTTAAGCTCATCTACAGAGGCATTTGATTTTTCAACAAATGCCATGAATTTATCTTTTCCGCTCTTCGGCCAAACTTTCTTGGGTAGTGCCATCAGACGATTGTTCTTAAGGCCAATCATTGATCCATCTCCGATCTTTGATCCATCAGGAATGGGTCTCAGAACGAAATGACTTCTCTGAAGATCTTGAGCGGATTCCACATTGTCAACGCCGACTCTTCCACGAGTGAAGAAATAAATAATACCCTTTTCAAGCACACTTGAAGGTAATGACTCTTCACGATCTTTATCAACCTTGATTGCGTTCTTATGAGCTGCTTGAGGAGAATCGTCCTTATCTTGCTTCTTCTCTGATGGTTTCTCTGCCTCAATTTCATTATCGTCTTTGCCATTTTGTTTATTGTCCGCATCTCTGTTACTTTCCTCGTTCTTGGGTTGACTTGACTTTTCATCCTTCTGTGAGTTCTCCTTTGCGTGGTGTCCATTTGTATTATGATGGTTTTCATTCACATTGTCACCATTATGAGCACTTTTATCACCATTTTGGTGGCCATTGGTGTGTTCAGACGTGCTAGGTTTATCGGAAGTGGATTCATGTCCGCCATTCATGGTCTGTTCAATAGTTTGTTGCTTTTCGTCAGAAGTTTTACCCTTTTTGGTGGCAATACCACTAGATGGTGCATCCTCGGCCGCTTTACGTTTGTGAGATTCATTCGTAGAGTCGATTGAGTGGGAATTATCCGACATGATTATTCAAAAGATACTTAATGAGTTGCTAGTCAATTGAGTTGATACTGTAGAAAAAGCTGTTCTTGTGAATGAACAAATGTAAGCTCTCAAGTGATAATAAAAGTAGGTAAGCGCGTCACAATCGCGTTTAGTCTAAATTGAATGACGTCAGGATAATATGACGTAGAAAAACTATTTACATATCGGAATCGCGGTCCGATCGAGTAATATTTTACATTTGACTCATGAAACATCACCATGATTGACAAAGGTACAGAGTAACACATATGGAGTAAGATGGCGGGTGGTACAAAGAAGAAGAGAAAGGTGGTCGCAAATCCCGCAAGAGGGTTTGCTACAACTTCAATCATCAGCAAAGCAAGAGTTCAGGATGATCAATCAAATAGCGCAGAAGATAATAATTTAACAACGCCGGAAACCTTCACTCCTACTCCTACAGTAGAGGAAGAAAGTCATAGTAGTAAAGATCGAGCCATTGACCTCAAAGATCTGACACCCGAAGAATTAGAACTTGAGCTCGAAAAGGGCGAGTTACAACAAATTGTAGATAAATATGCAACCAAAGTTCATCGTGATGTTGCTCGACAAGTTGCTCAATTAGAAACAGATAGGCGAATATCTCGAACTCATGCTGATAATTTATCGACAAGAATATGGTTTGATGATGAGACTAACTCAACCCTTCTCGACTTGATCAAACGAAATGCATCTACAGATATAAACTATAATACATCACCAACAAACTCGGTAAATGAAGAAATATTATTAGTCCGCATATGGACGTTGAGATTGATCTTAGATGCACTTGGAATATTGGCTCGACTTGTTGAACATGCTATACAACATGTTTTAGATTTAGCAACTATCGCAGAAAATAGTGATGTGCAATGGGGAGTTACCGAAGCACTGGAATGTATTGCGCTGTGTTATAACGACGACGAAATTCAGGAATATGACCATCAAGCTTCTGCGCCCGTAAACTTTGACGTCTCCGAGATTGATGATCAAGGTATTTTTATCACATCCTATATTTATGTCTCGTCTGATATGCTATATAGTAATAAGCGAGCGTTATAGTGTGTTTATGAAGCAGAAAGAGCGGATGACCCTTGGTAAAAATGCCAAAAGAGTTATAAACGCAGAAGTATCCAAAAATGGACCGACATGTGATATTAGTGATTCAGATAGTGATCAAGAAATTGAAACTCTACTTGAAAAAGACTTGGAATATCGTAGGCGTTTACTTGAGGTCGAAAATATAGATCTAAAAGGATTGAATCAGATACCTGATGGGGCATCTGCCAATGCCAAAAAGATCGTATTTAGAATAAAAAAGATGCATGCAGATCCACTATTTGATGAGAGTGCTGCAAACGCGCGCTGGCAAATGTCTCGCAACCAGATTTTTATCAATCGTGCAGAACGTTCTAAATTGGGTATCTCTGGAGACGAAACAAAAAACAAAAACGTCAGTCAAATGGATAATATCGATGATATAGCCAAGCAAGCAGAGGCAATGGCTTTGGAAGTTCTGGATGACACTGATGGAATTGGTAATATGTTTGAAGAAACGATAGAAAACGGTATATCAACAACAAGCGATACCACTTATTCAAAGGATATGTCAAACTGTCGCACGCGTAACTTCTCCAAGATTACAGGCGTAAATCCTCGTCGAATACTTGAGGAAGCATGTCGAGCGCGTGATCAGTCTTGTCAAATTAAGACCGTAATGATCTCTGAAACGACATATAGTTGTCGACACGCAGTATATGTTCGTTGGTCCAAAGATCAGCCTATTATAGAATCTTCCATAATTCCTACAATAACTGCGCAACGCTCAAGAAGAGGGGTTTTGATAGAAATGACTGGAGAGGCAGCGTCTGGAGCAGAACAGAGTGAAGGTTATGCTTGTACAGCTGCTTTGTTTCTGATATTCTCCGGATCTTTAAAGGAAGAAAAGGCATCACTACGACTCCCACAATCGTATAGAGATTTATATCGTGAATTTGAAGCTCTTAAGCAGGAGCATAGTGACGCTCAAAACAGAGCGATGATCAAGTCAATCAAAGACATGCTTGATGTTCGTCAAACGGGTACTCTGAAGAATGGCCATCTGGATGTCGAACACAATTCGGTACAAAAGGCTGATAGCGAAATCATCAATTACAATAATAATTTCAAAGATCAAATTGCAAACTCGGATGTAGTAGTGGACGAAGGTCTTCAAGAATTGTGGAATCGCGTAGCAAATAGTCCGTCGTATCAAAAGATGCTCAAGAGCCGAAAACTATTACCCATGTATCAATTCCGACAACAGGCTCTCGAAGTTATACAACAAAACCAATGTATTATATTATGTGGTGAGACAGGTTGTGGAAAATCAACACAAATGCCTTCATTTATATTAGAAGATCAATTGTCAAAAGGGAAACCATGTAAAATATATTGTACTCAACCAAGAAGGATATCAGCTATATCATTGGCTCAACGAGTTAGTGAAGAATTAGGTGAAGACAAAGGAGCAGTTGGAACATTTAGATCAATTGTAGGATATGCAATTCGATTAGAGTCGCATACAACTCTTTCTACAAAGCTCATCTATGCGACTGTTGGAATAGTCTTGCGAATGCTTGAATCTAGAGATGGACTTGATGATATAACACATCTACTGATTGATGAAGTTCACGAACGAAGTATAGATACAGACTTTTTACTCATTGTACTCAAAACATTGTTGATCAAACGACCTGATCTCAAAGTTGTTTTGATGAGTGCTACAGTCGATGCTGAGCGTTTCTCACATTATCTTGGGGGGGCACCAATCATTACTGTTCCTGGTCGAACATTCCCAGTCCGTGCGCTTTACCTTGAAGATGCGATCGAAATGACGGGACATGTTATTGAAAATGGCTCTCAATTTAAAGGGCGTACTGATGAATATGATGAAGAGGAGATTGATTTAGATCAGGTCAAAGGCTCGATAGATGTTTCACAATTGAGTGCTTATAGTAAATCGACAATCAAGACTTTAAGCAATGTCGATGAATATAGCATTGATTATGATTTGATCATAAAAACTCTTGAGAAACTTGCGCTTGATCCAGATTTGCAAATATTCAGGAAAGCCGTTCTCATATTTCTACCTGGACTAGCAGAGATTCGACAACTTACTGATATCATTTCGAGTCATTCATTGTTTATGAAAGATTGGCAAATACATCCCTTACATTCTGCCTTTTCGAGTGATGAACAACAGGCGGCTTTTCATATTCCGCCACCGGGGATGAGAAAGATTGTCCTGGCTACAAATATCGCCGAGACCGGTATTACAATACCTGATGTAACTTGTGTCATTGACACGGGTAAGCATAAAGAAATGCGCTTCGATGAGAAACGACAATTATCTCGCCTGATTCAGTCTTTCATTTCTCGTGCAAACGCAAAGCAAAGACGTGGAAGAGCTGGACGTGTTCAAGAAGGTATCTGCTTCCATCTGTTTACTAAGCATCGCCATGATAATCTCATGGCTGAGCAACAAACTCCAGAAATGCTTCGTTTATCTCTACAAGATCTAATCATACGAGTAAAGATTTGTCGATTAGGTGATATTGAATCAGCGTTATCACAAGCACTTGATCCACCATCAATTAAGAATATCCGTCGGGCAATCGATGCGCTTTCAGAAGTTGGTGCATTAACATCTAACGAAGAATTGACAAGTCTTGGTAGACAAATAGCAAAACTCCCTGTTGATGCTCATCTTGGTAAACTGATATTACTTGGAAATACATTCAGCTGTTTAGACACTTGTTTGACAATAGCGGCGTCATTATCGTCCAAATCACCTTTCACAAGTCCGATGAATGCAAGGAAGCAAGCAGACGTGGTTCGGCTAGCATATAAAAAAGGGGATTCCGATATTCTTACTGTTTATAATGCTTATTCGACATGGCGTCGAATCTGTCAAACGCCAGGACAGTCTGAGTACGACTTTTGTCGTAAAAACTTTCTTTCGCCACAAAATCTTGCTGCGATAGAAGATCTAAAAGCACAATTGCTGTCTTCACTTGTAGATACAGGTTTAATCAAACTACCTCCAACAGATATCCAATCGCTGAATCTTGTTCGTGCAAACCGGTCATTTCATCGACGGCGATTTATAACACTGCCTTTACATTGTACAAGAAACGAATCTAACGACACAATACTTCACAGTATAACAGCATGGTCTTTTTACCCTAAACTCCTTGTTCGGGAAGGAAAAGGTTTCAGATCGGTAACTAATAAATTATCCTTGTCTATTCACCCTACCTCTGTCAATAAGCTCTCACCATCAACAAACTTTAACAATAATGTAAACTATCTCAGCTTCTACAGTATTCTGCAATCTTCTTCCAAGTTTACAAATGCAAGAGAAACTTCACCTGTCGAACCGCTCATGATTTTACTCGGCGCAGGAGAAAATAGCAACGTCAAGTGGGACTTCTGGGCTGGTACGATAGGTGTAGATCGTGGAAGAATGAGATTCAAAATTGGGAGTTGGCGTGAAATGCTTTTGATTAAACGATTGAGAGAAGGCGTCAAGCGGGAAATTGAGAGAGGTTGGAAAGCTGCAAAAGTCGGACAGGATGGAGATGAGGAGAATAAACAGATTTGGATAAATGAATTGATTGGAATGATGAAAAGATGGGAAGAGGTTAAACAGAAACTCCTTTTATCTACCTGAAGAAATGTGGTGTCTACATTAACAAGAGACTTTTCGAAAAGTCACATATGTCAATCAATGGTTATTGACTAACCATAATTAATCTTTCATCCTTTGAGGAATGATCATGCGCTTTGTCATTCTGATAGATGGGTCATATTGCCCTCGAAACCGAGTTGATTTCCATAAAATAAGATATACTGTGACATCATCTACAACCGAGGTTTACTGTGAATTTGACATGTGCAAGCTCAAATAATGTGGGGAATATCTTAGCTACGTATTGAAATTCACTTTCAACGTGTTTAACCCCTCCATGAAACAACCACGGTTATGAATTTATAAGTGAACATCCTCGGCTCTGTTCAGCATAAAAACCTCCATCACATGCGTTAATAAACAATATTAGAAGCAACATATAACCCCATCCAATCTCCCAATCAACCTGCCATTCAATCTCCCATCAACTCTAATTCGCCCAACATAAACTATGCCTTCTTCATCAAGCATATCTCTTCCTTCCAAGGACTCTCTACCAACCAAAGAAGAATTAAAACAAGATGTAGAGATAGCGACCAAATCTACCTTTCAATCGCTTCGAGCATTAGTTGCTGGAGGAGTTGGAGGAATATGTGCAGTAGTTGTCGGACATCCTTTTGATCTTGTAAAAGTAAGATTACAAACAGCAGAAAAAGGTGTATATTCTGGAGCCATGGATGTTGTTCGACGGACGATAGCACGAGAAGGTCTAGCAAGGGTATATATCTCTACTCTTCAATTACAACACTCCTATGTTCTGTTTACTAATTATATATTTCAGGGCCTCTATGCAGGTGTATCAGCTCCTCTGGTTGGAGTGACGCCCATGTGTAAGTTTACATATATGTTTTATCAGTCATTCTCCGGCTGATTGTATGTAATGATAGTCGCGGTATCCTTCTGGGGATACGATGTCGGTAAACAAATCGTCAGCTCATTCTCACATACTCCTACATCTTCTTCCTCTTCATCAACACCACAATTCTCCATTGCTCAGATATCTACAGCTGGACTTCTATCCGCTGTACCAATGACCTTGATAACTGCACCTTTCGAACGAGTAAAGGTACTTCTACAAATCCAAGGTCAAAAGGTCTTGGCCCCAGGTGAAAAACCAAAATATTCGGGTGGAACAGATGTTGTTAGACAATTATATCGCGAGGGTGGTTTGAGAAGTGTATTCCGTGGGTCTGTCATGACTTTCGCAAGAGACGGTCCTGGATCAGCTGCTTATTTCGCGATGTACGAATATGTAAAGCGAAAATTAACTCCTAAAGATGGAGACGGGAAGTTGAGTCTCACGGCAATAATGGCTGCTGGTGGAGCGGCGGGTGTGGCCATGTGGATACCGGTCTTTCCTGTAGATACTGTCAAGAGTAGATTACAAAGTGCAGAAGGCAAAGTTAGTATTTCCGGTACGATAAGGGAAATTTACGGAAAAGGTGGACTCAAGGGTTTCTTCCCAGGTATAGGTCCTGCTTTGGCGAGAGCTGTACCTGCTAATGCGGCTACGTTTTTGGGAGTAGAATTGGCACATCAAGGGATGAGAAGATTATTTGACGGAGAGAAGTAAATATTTCTTTACGAGATAAGCAGACATTACTTTACCTCGAGCAAGCATCAGTTGGAGTATTGTATATACCAGTTTATGTATGAGTCACTTGGATACCACTTTGTTTTCTATTCGGCAGGATTAGTAACCATATTCGAGTTGTTTGATATCATTGACCCTCAGAAATGGAGAGTTTTCACATTTCATAGACTAAAATATGTATAGATCTATATACACTGAACTATCATCATTCAATTCTCGTTATCGTCATCATTATCATCACTTCATACTCTCCATCATTCCAATCTCTGAACCTGTCAGACGGAAAACTTTCTTAACGTCTCGACACTCTCCCTTATAGGTAATTCCCCAATAGTTCCTCTTCTAGTAATATACGGTATATTTCCCACACTACCAGTTCTTCGATGTGACGGATGCGTCAACATCGGCATAACACCCATCGATATCCCTATATTATTTGTGTTTGGCAGAACAACATCATTCAATCGCGACTCTACCCAACTCTTCATCCTCGGATCGATTTTTACACTTTCGCACTCCAATAGCGCAGTCAGGGTGAGGTAGATCCTCCTTTCTATATCCATTAATTTACTCTCGTCGCTGACAAACGCTTCTTCGGCTTCGGACGCTTCAGGGATGGACGCTACAGAGGGTATAAGAGGAGGTTGAAAGCTTGGCGAACGAGGTGATCGTCGACGGGAGAGTGTCGGACTGCTGGCTTCTGACGACGGTGAGATGGGCGTAGAGGGGCGATTGTCGTATGATAACGACACTCCTGTAGAAGTTGATGATGGGGATGGAGGGAGGGATAGGCGGCGTTGAACAGAGGTTTGTTGAGATCGGAGACACATGTACATCTCGACGAGTTGGGCCTAGTTTCATCAGTATACTGTCATTGTAAAAGACGAATAATGATTGCGCATACCCGTTCAGGTTCTTGGTTTTGAGGATTGATTGTTCCAAATCGAGGCATAGTAAGAAATAGAGAGAGTGGTTGAGAATAAAAAGGGAAATGTTGAATTGAAAAGAAATTGGTGCTTGATTTGGTGATGGTTATATTCTCATGTTCATATTACAAAACGGCGAGCGATGTTTTCCAAACACGATGAAGATGACGTTTGTATGATGGTTACAAAGACGGAAAAATTGACAAGGAAAAAAAAACAACTAAAGGGTTGGTGGTAAAAGTAGACTGATAACGTACTTATATAAAAGAACAAAGATATTTGTTATACAACAGGACGCGCAATCAGACCTACGAATATGATAACCATGTTTACCATGCGAATGTCTTGGAATGCTGATCAAATTATTTCATTAGAGAGTTATAACCTGTCGAAAAGTAATAGTTGGTGCATTAGTCTTCCAGAAATGATTACGAATCTTCGATTTACTTGAAAATCTACGATCGGATTTAAAAAAGTACCAACCACGAACCATAGAATTTCTTTATGAGTTTGTAATAAATGTCATCATTTCGGTAAGAAAGCAGTCTTTTGTTGATAGATTTTGTTACAAACAATTCCATAAAAGGCTGTCGTTGGTGTCGATCTACCAAGGAATAACAGTCTTCGTTGTAAAAGATCTACATAGAATACGTGGTTGTTTATAATCGTTTGGCTATATGGTTGTCGTTTAATGGAATGAGAATGGAAAAGTTGCCTTGGCATTTCTGAAACGATTTATTCCGATGATGACGACCGATCGACCGATCAATTGGCCTGATGATATCGAATATCTGAAACAACCCATTTATTCAATTTTGGTGAATGAGAAACAGATAAAAGCTTTACATACACCCACTCGTGCATCACTCGAATGGCCAAGAATAAATGATATTTCTAATGAGAATAATGTGCGAATATCGCATGTTGATGACGAAAATCATCCTGCAAACGGTCAAAACGGGTTATTCGCAACAAAAGATCTTCCTCCATCAACGGTGATTATCCTATATAATGGAAAAATACATACAAACGAAGAAAATGATACAGATGCTGAATCGGATTACGATCTTTCAATAGATCGAGATTTGGGATTATCTATCGACGCGAATAAAATGGGTAATGAAGCGAGATTCATAAATGATTATCGTGGGATTAGAGCATGTGCAAATGCTGAATTTCGTGATTGTTGGGTAAAGACAATAACGACGTGGGAACATCGGATAGGTATATTCGTCTTACCTCCGGCTAAAGGTGGAAAACGTTCAAGCGGTATTCGTAAAGGTGAAGAGATTGTTGTTAATTATGGACGGAATTTTTGGAAAGCAAGAAAAGACGCGTATGAGCGCGCTGAAGTCGACACGTTGCGTACTGGTAACTTGAATCATGACGTGTAAGATATCATCCCTGTTTCATGATATCTATGATATGAAGTCGGAAATTTGATGACGTCAATAAGTCAATGCTCTTTCCATAGAGACGCCAAAGTCGTCGTATTGCGCGGCGATAGGAAAACAAGCTGTCAAGGATTCTGAGGATCATAAATGATAAAAAGCACATACTAACAAACATCTCTGGGAGATTACATATAGGTACCTCGTCAGGAAATGAGTCCCATCCCAATGAAACTTGTAACTATCATCTGTGCGTTGTAATTAAAAATGATGTAGTCTAGTCTACGTAAACAAAAAGCAAATCCCTGACTTATGTTAAAATTGAGATACGCCGAAACTTTACTTTACGGAATAGCATGTCAAAATTTGCTAGACAACAACAATCATTAGAATGAAAGGGAACAAATTTTTAATTAATTACTTTTGCTTTGACGGTGGAATACGTCAGTCATTTCTTGGATCGATACAAATACTGGTGTTTTGGATGCTACCATCATGATTCCAACGCTGTGTCGGTCGAAACGATGACATGAAAACGGAACGAAACGAATGCAAACGTTTATCCATGGGCAAACACGTTTCATCTTCAGTATCTACTACCTGTAGACTTATGGTATGGTCAATATGAACGGCCGTGCATTACCGTCCATCCTCAAAAATTATGCTTGGAAAGGGGCTATGCTCTGCAACCGAAGTCTGAAACGGGGGGCAAACCAGACTACTGCCAGGTACAGGATTTTAGGTTTTTGCACATCAAAGCTTTCGTCACCACTTGACGAGCAAAAAAAAAACAAAAAACTTTGATTTGGTAAAGATCCTTTGCCTCGCTTATTCCTGCGTTTGAACAATTTTCTTTCCGTGATGTACAGTATGTAGACGCACGGGTGAAAGTAGTCTTCTGTCAACTCCACACAATTGCATATCTGCTGCCGGTATTGTATAACGGAATGTCCGATTGATAAGCGGCTAACTGTTTGGTTGACACGAAACGATGAACTGCAAAGATAAGAAAAATATTGCAAAATGTTTTTAAAGTTGTATTGCATTCATCAGGAAAACCACCAGTAGTATCAATAATAATTGAATCATTTGTTGTTGTCTTTTTTGTAATTAGAAATTTACATTGATTATTTCCTTGTCGAACACGTAATAATCAAACCGTGGTTGAACAACTTCTGTTGCTAGGAAAGATTGGCCGAAAACCATAGAAATTCGTGTTTGTTACGAAGTAAAATTCCGACAGTGATGAGACGCACAGACCATTTTGTGCCTTTTAGTCAGAATTCGGTTCACTAAGATGCGCTATCGAGCCTAGCGCAGGGAATAAATGCTGGATCCTTGTCAACACATAGACTTACAAGCATATGTACCACGGTCTTTTGAAAGCTTACTGTACGAACTTGGGACATTGATTGGTTATTGACACGATATTAAACTTGTCAAGCTTTTTCTCGTACATCCCATCATTTCCGGGCAAAAATTCCGTACCACACATCAGCAAGCACATAAAAGACTTCTTTTCCGCTTCTCTATTTTCTTTCCTCTCTCATCCTTCTTCATAATATCATTTTAACGCATTCGGTCGTTTTAATAACCACACTCGCTAATTCAATTACTTAATACTAATATACCAAACCTTTTTACGCTTTTCAACTCTTACCCAAAAATCAACTCAAAGATGCGTTCATTCATCACCGTTGCCGCCCTCGTCGGAGCCGTTGTCGCCCACAAAGAGGCTTCAAGCTCAGCAGTAACCCTCACCCCATACCACAACGTCACTTCCAGCACTACTGACTGCCAAACCGCTGTTATCACCGCTACCTCTCTCGTTTTGTCCACCTTAACCTCAGTTGGCACAAACACCATCACTGTCCCAACCACAGCCACCACCACAGTCTGTGAAACCGCAGGTGTCGTAGTCTGGCAAAACGCAACCATCACTGTCGTTGCTCCAACCACATTGACACACTACTGCGATTGCCACGCCACCTCAATCGCTGTCAGCACTGCAACCATTGTCAGCTCAAGTCTCAGTACTTACACTTACACCACCACATTTACACCAGCACCTCCTGCTCAATTTACCACCGCACCATCCACCTCTGCCACCCCAGCTCCCCCATCTCCTCCATACACATCAAACAACGGTACCACCGCCAAGCCACCTGTTGCTGGAACCTCAAGCCTTGTTCAATCAACAACCGTTGTTCCTCCTCCTTCATACACCGGAGCTGCTGCCTCTTTCGGTATCTCCTTCGCTGGTGTAGTCGCCCTTGCTGCTCTCGCTTTGTAAGCGCAGAATTTTGTACTCGACTTTCACGTTCTGATGGTGATGGAATCGCCAAAAATCTACTGTTTACAGTTTCTACAATAATTTTTTTATCATCTCCGACATCTTACTTATAATCTCACATGGATTCGACTTTCGGTAGATTTAATGATCTTTTCACCTTTTTCTCTGGGGTATAATATTTATCAACATTTCGCTGCGGTCGATCTTTGATGTATCTATCATATCATCCATTCTTTTTTTTTATATTATATAATTTTTTAAAACAAGACCTTTTTTCATATAGAATATATTGTGGTACCCACTGGTCATGGGGAGGATGGTCAAACACCTGTTCATAGAATGATCACTACGTATAAAAAACTAATCAACAATCCATTAAACACCTCTTTTGCATCGTGATGTCTGTCCTTCTTATCGTACTTTGTAGAGATGAAGTTGTCCTTTTTAGAAAATAATTTGGTTCGCCGTTAGACGTTGTCAATTGCCATATCTCTGACATGAATGGTAGTCAGATGACAAGTCGATCATTCTAATCCAACAATAATGCTTTCTGTGTTACAAGACCGATACGATAAGTTGGAAAAGAGTCTTGACAAACTCACCGACTCTATCAATACATATAACCCGTCCCTCAACGCCGCCGATGAATTAGTCGCCGCCGATGAAGAAATCAACACCGCGTTGGAAGAACGTACGTAGATCCTCTACCCTCCTACATCCCCATTTCCTGTCTAGTCTTTAACATCCATGATGAGAATAGTAAACACGCACCACTCAAACTACAACCTCATTCTCCAACTCCGCTCCGAATCTAGATCACTAGACGAGCAGATAAAATCCACGCTTTTAGATCTCGCTACAGTGCGAAAATCCCTACGCGCCATCCCGATCCCAGCACCCTCTCAGGCATCTACGTTTGCGAAACAAAGCATCAATGTAGAGGAAATACTAGCGTATGCGAAATTCATCAGCAAAACCAGCTCGAATCCCCGCCGGCCCCTTCCAATCCATCACGGGAATTCACAAGTCGAGAAAGAAAATGAAAAAGAGGCCGTTACGACAGAGGATATAAAAGTCGAGGGACAGGATTATGTCATGGTCAACACGGACGAAGCGACTGTCTTGAATGATGGTGGAAAGTCAAAACCGGACGATGAAAACAACGAGGGAGAAGATGGAGGGAAGGCAGGAAAGGATAACGGTCAGTCGGAAGCACTGAGGAATTTATTACCGCCAGAGATTAAAAATCAGTTCGTTCCGTGGCCTAGTTATGAGATAATCACGGGTGGAGGGTTAGCTGATGTTCAAAAGATGAAGGAGACGGGTGAAGATCCGTATACTGTCACGACTACTAGAACTGCTACGGACGATAATAATGATAATAATAACAATGGTCATGGTGGAGATGGAAAAGTAGAGGTTATTAATCAAGAACAAGAACAGAAAGAGCAAAGAAGAGGGATTGATGTCGGTCCGACAAGACATGATCATGGGGATAGAGATGATAAAGGAGATGAATTCGATCCGGACGAGATGTAGAATGTCTCTACTGGATCGTCAGACAAACGAGACAAAGTCATGGATGATGGGGATCGTGATGAGATGTGGTGGAATTTAACGGGTCAAGACAGAAAGAGATAAATTCATGATATTATATGATAAATGATGATGAACTGCCATGCATAGAAACTAAACACATTGCTTTTTTGTATTATTTTGTATTGATCAATCCATATCAATGCTATGCAGATGAATTTATAAATTATGATTGTCATTATTGTTTTAATCAACTTTTAATGAAGCGTATATACGATCTACAAAAGCACTTGCCGCCAGAAATCCTATCGTGCCTATATAGTAATGTTAGTATTCATAACAAATGATGTGATACTTGAAACGTATAGGAGTCGATAAAAGAAAATAAAATAAACTCACCAGTCACAATAAACCATAATGCAGCAATAACAGCAGAATAACCCACAAAAACAATCACTGCCGTCCAACTAGCTAGACTCATCTCTTTTGCTCCCCAAATCATGGCATATGCAAAAATATATATTCCACTTGAACCAGAAGTGTAAAAAGCTCGCCATTGCCATCTGTAATCTTCACTACAGAGAACAAAATATGTAGTAAGGACAGTAATCAAAGCACTAGTCATGATCATGAGGAAAAAACATAAAAACAAAAACCCAAACATGTAATATATTCTATCTTGCCAGATGGAAGACAAGATGAAGTATACTTCTACCCATATAGCTAAAAAGGGGAGAGCGGCAGCCATCATAGTAGATGGTATTGGACGAAGATATGTTTGAGCTTGGGCGGGGATTTGTCTTGGAATTTGATTTGTTTTTACTGCATGTTTCGGTGAAGTTCTTTTAAATCCCATCCATGATCCTCCAAGTGACAATGGAACTGAAATTAGAAACCACATTGAGATTAACAAGAGCATTGTCCTCAGTGGGACCGCTCCAGAGGACGCACGTGCCCAAACGAATAGGTTTAAAAGGAAGAAACTTCCAAAGATTGTGCCTGGTAATACTAATGGGGTGAGAATGAACAACGACTTCCATTGAGATCCTTGAAGATAATGATAAGTTCTTGATGAGACATAACCTGATGCGAACGAAAATAAGATGAAAAGTAGAATCATCATTGTCGATAACGATCCACGAGATGATGGAGATAAAAAGCCAGGTACGGCGAATAAAAGAGTGAATGCTGACATGAGAAACAATTGTGCTCCATTTCCAACCAAAATAGAAAGCAGGAGTGTATGTGAAGGTGGACGATAAACATCTCCGTGTACTAATTTCCATCCAGAGTCATCCTGGACGTCATCTACTAACGAAGTAGAATTCAAATCATCCATAGCTATAGAATCGAGTCGGTTATACCGGGCGATATCTTTTCGTAAAGTTCTTACCAGAACAGTAGAGACCATAAGACAAAGAACGACGACTAAAGCAGCAGATATCGACAAAACAAACCAATGGATACGCGGGTTCTCGACATGAAGATATTTATCCCAACGAGTAGCAAAAGAAGTATCACTTGCTATCCAAGTGACACTATAAGTAAATATAACTGTGGTATCACCATCTTCCGACAGTATCATTGGATGTTTCGAATCTCCACATTGAACATCTGTATCTCCACTCATTTTATTCTTTCTAGAGTCGGGTCGTACTATCACACCAACTACTCGATATGTTTCATCCGAAGCCTGATGATAATCAACATAAATATCATAATGATTGTTTAATGCTCTTCGTCCGTTAGATTGTATACTTCCCAATGCAAATCCAGGAAGGTATACATCCTCGTCATCTTCAGTGATCATCAATTGTGCAGCTGGTAGCCCATCGACCAGCCATCTGACACTATAATCTTGTCCGATCAATAAATCAACAAATGCTGCGTCGTTTAACGTGAGTGTCTGTGGTCCACACGCAGATTTACACGTTTCATTCTCGCCCATCTTCAAAACAAATGGTGATGTCTGTATACGATCGCCAAACAGTATACTGCCGAGACTTTCTCGTACGGGTTGTGGACCTCCATCGGGTTTACAAAAGTGAAGTTCTTCTCGATAATAATCATAAGCAAATACTGATCGTAAGCGTGACTCTCGTTGAGATATCGATGGGATGAGATGGTTGACTGTCAGGGGGACGAGGTCGCCGAGTTTGTAGTTTGTTGGCGCTACACCTGGGAGATAGAAGGAAAGAGTTGATTGTATGATGCTCGACAGTATGAAAACGTAGGCCAATTGAAAGTACCACATTTTGGTGTGAGGATATTCCAATATCAGGCGGAAATCTTGTGTCAATTGACTACAGTATATACCTACAATTAGTCGGTAATGTATGGTAGCATCGCTGTTACATGTTCATTGTGATGCTCAATTGCTCGCTCTGACTATGACAGCTGGTCGGATACGAGACCGTAAAAATAAAATAATACGTAATAATTATTTCCATCTGAATATTCATTGACTACAAGGACTCAACCGCAATCCAAGTTCATCATTACACCCGACATGCCTTCCAGAATCGAAGACATTCATGCTCCCAGCATCGCCTCTTCTATCATCCCTCCTACAAATGAATCCTCGCAAAACACCACAACAGATGCCCGCAAAGCTCTTCTCGCATTAATTTCCCAACGCGACAATATACAAAATGAACTTTCTGCTTTGAGCAGAGTTCTCGAATCAGTACGTCGACGTCTATCTTCAGATTATTTATGTATTTACTAACACCAATACAGCACAATGCTGACATGGCAACCCCTCTTCTGACACCCGACGGCTATCCACGCGCAGATATCGACGTCCCTCAAATCCGAACGACGAGAGCACGAATCATAAGACTAAAGAATGATTATAAATGGACCATGGAAAAGATAGAACGGGGATTAGACGAAATACATGCACAGGCAGCGGCTTTTCCAGATCAAGAACCACAAATGGAAGATAAAAAGGACGAGATCGAACATACAATCCAAAAAGCAGATGAGACAGTGAATCCGGAGAAAATAGAAGTGGGAAGGAGGAGGGATGTGCCGTTTGCAAAAGTGAATGCCGTGACTGCTGAAAGTCCTGCTGATGATGCGGGATTGAAAGTCGGGGATGTGATCTTACTGTTTGGAGATGTGGATTATACGAATCATGAAAATCTGACAAGAGTGGCAAAAGTGGTGCAGGACAATGAAGGCCGGGAAGTGAAGATCAAGATACGTCGACAGGATACAGGGTCAGAAAATGCACAAATGATGACTATAGATCTGGTAATATCTCCTAGACATAATTGGGGTGGAAGGGGAATGCTAGGTTGTCATTTACTTCCGATATGATGCCATTCTTTTGGGAAAAGATTAATAATGAATTAATGATGTTATGCAATGAGATCGACATCAGAACAAAAGAAAAATGAGCAGGTTATAGCTTGTCGTTCAGGTCAAAAGTACAAGTACATATAGCTCAAGTAGTTTTTAGCTATTGCAGCCATGATGATATGATATAAAGACATGAAGAACGACTTAAACCAGCCCATCATAAAGAGACAAAGCTGACAATATCGTTTCATCTCTCTTTGCACCCTCTTTAAACTCCTCAAGGTCTAGACTTCCATTCTTATCCTTGTCCATCATTGCAAATATTTTATCTACTCGTTTCTCTGGCGTATCTTCGTCTTCGGGTAACTTTACCATTGACCCGACCTATAAATCGAATCAGTAAATAAACTCGTTTCATGACAAGAAAAACATACCATCTTATATATAGCAGTTACAATACTCAACATTTCTTCATAACTTATTTTACCATCCCCATCAATATCATATAATTGAAACGCCCATTGCAATTTATCCTCGAGTTCGCCTCTACTAGTTATACTCAAAGCGATTATAAATTCCTTAAAGTCTATAGAATTGCTTTTATCCTTGTCAAAGACATTAAACACAAAATCCGCAAATGTCGCCGGATCTCCAAAGGGAAAGAATTGTTTATATGTTTTCTGAAACTCTAATCTTTGTAATGTGCCAGATGGGCAATCGTGACTGAAGCCTTAGCACACAAACAACGTTAGTAAAGAATGCGCAATCGATTTGTATGATATAGATTTTGACAGACCTTTGTACCATTGTTGTATCTCCTTTTTATCAAATTTCGTACTCCTTTGTAAATCTTCTAAATCTTGTTGTGACAATTTACTCTGACTGTTTTGACAATGATTGATAGTCAGCGAATCTGACTTGACAATGATACTAGCCAACCCGCTAGTCGCAAGTAGTTTCTTTTCTGCATGGTGGAGCGCCGCGCGAAGGACGACTTTTAGACAAGTCTTGTACTCGGCGTAACTGCCAGAATCATGTCTGGGTATATGTCTTGGTCTTGATCGCGCATGATTGAGAATCGGAGCGAGAGTTTTATTAGAGGATGTCGTTGGGAGACATGAAGTGTTGATTCTGTTTGTTGGGTTTGATTCTTCCATTTACATGGTCGCCAGGTATTGATGGGAATGTTGTGAAAGTGATGGACAGGAAATAAAAGTGGGGTTTAAGCAAGAGACAAAGAATTAAAGCGCTCACCTCTTTCCCATGGTAAAGTCGCACTAAAACTTGACTATACAACCAGTGTAGCTTTGGATATTAGGGTATTGGTGAAGTTTTTTTTCTGATTGGACCTTTGAAAGGCGTTTTAGGTGCGTTTGGAATAATTGTGTGATCGTCGTTAATGCTTATGGGCGATGATGTAATGACCGAAAAGAAAGACCGGGTTGAAGTGCGGGGGGATATTTGTCCAAGGCGCCACAGGTAAAAGTTTACAACAGAACAATATTCGAAAAGACAGACGAGGTTGTTTATTTTCTATTGAGTCGACACTTGGTGTGATTCTAATACTGGCCTATAAAAAAAAATGGTGATTACGGCTAAATATTGACCTGCGGATCATTATGAGGCGCAGCAGGAACAAGAATTAACTTCCTATGCAGCCTTACAACGTTAGACTATCACGCACAACAATAAACTTTTGAAACCGAGGGAGATGGCGGGTTTCTATGACTGTCAACAAAAGGTCGAACAGATATAAAATAAGCATCAAGTTGACACGTTTGTCAATCATCAATTTAATCGTAGAAGCGTATATATACAAGTATGTAAATATATAAACCTGTATTGATAAAATAAGGAAAAAAGTATATTAATGTCCCACTTATGATACGATACATACGACTAGACGACGATAGTGTGATACCTCCGGAGATTGTGAATATTAAGTTAGGGTTCGGTACGTAGCCGTCCGTTATCCGCAAAGCCTATTCCAACCTCACATCATCAAAGACGTAATTGTTTATGTGAGTTCATGCGACATCTAGCACTAAGATCTGTATATCGTATACTGCAACATCAATCTTGAGTGCGCATTGAGCTATGCATCACGAGGTGGTCTTTTGGCAGGTAGCGCAACCAATTTTATGACATGCGGGAACATTACATACTGCAGAAACTCGACCGGAGTCGATAGATCTATTTCAAGGTCAATCTCTGGAAATTTGTTACAAGCATGAATCCGGCAGATTTGTATCGCTCAGACTCTGCAGCAAAATGGGATGAGAATCCAGTCTTGGGGAGTGCGTCCAAATCAAGTTCATCAAATGGTACAGGAGGCGTGAGTAAGAATGGAAAGTTTACAAATGCGACGTCTCGAATAGATACAGAACAAATATATGGACAACTTAAGCTTGCGATAGGGATATATTGGGAGGATTATAGAGCAGCGCTTGGATCATACTTGATTGGTATAGATTTTTTGCCATCACAGATCTAAAAGTAATATGTATCGACTGACATGAAATATAGGCAAGGCTAATCATGTTGAATTAAATCGAATTCTCGATCCTATATTTGTTCTTGCGGCTTCAAATGCAGTACCTACCACGGCCGTATCCGCATCTCAACCATCATCTAATCCTATTCCTGCCACACATCTTCACAATCAACTTTTGGCCGCCATATATGCAAATGCATTGTTTCGCGAGACTCCTCCGGAAACGACGGCATCATGGGTTTTGGCAACCGATATCGCACCTTCTTCTTCTTTACTGAACCCTACGGCTAAACTACAATCACATCATCATGCAGGTAGTACAAATGATAAGATTGAAGAGCGGAACAAACGAGAAGTCATGTCTCTTTCTGCACGAGACAGACGACGGATAAAATCTGTCAAAGACTCTTCTGATAGCATGGCTTCAGGTGGACTTGGTATACAAGATGCAAGAATGTATCAATCCGCGTTAGAACCTCTTGTATTTAATCCTTCCATGACAGACATGGCGAATACTGTCAATAACTCTACGAATACCGCAGCAACATTAATAAATTCCACTCCGACTGGATTAACAACGTCAGGACCGACGGTAGGAATAGCCAAAACTAATATCGACCTCGAGGTTCGTAGACGGTTTAATCTACCTCTTGCAACCGAAACATCAGAGTTCCCAGCACAAGAGAACATTATAGCTAGAATCGAACCGATATGTTATGAACAAGGACTATCAAGTGGAGGCGTAAGTAACACATACCTGTCAAATTCCATAGGAAATACGGGGGGAGATTCTACAATATCAAACGGTACAGGGTCGGGGATGGGAGTATGTGCGGAACTAGTAGAGACTGCTGTGCAAATATACGTCAAAGAATGGGTGACGAAACTATTCAAAGGATGTCGCGTTGACGGAACGAATTGCGGCGCCAACGAGGGAATCCTAGTCTGTACAGAAAGATATCGAAAGCGACTCCGACGAGAAGAAGAGACCATCGAACGCCGTGCCGACAGACCCACGCAGGAATCGTCATCAACGCCAACGATACTTTCCACCAAGCCCACCAACGGCGTCGAAATAACCACTCTTCTATCGTCTGAACCGAAATCTTCAATCGTACTCCCACCATCCACAGCCGTTATTGACAGAGACGCCCTGAGACGCTTACCCGCCGAAGCAGAAGCCACCGAAAAACGCGCCGGGTTCGACAGCGACGACCTCCGTCTGGCGCTCCGTCTCGACGGGACAGGAACGTTCTCCGACCCGTTCTTGAACAACACTTTTATCGAAGAAGCCGCTTATCAGATGGACATTGACGCATCGAGTCCCGAATACACGACCTGCACGTCGTCGCCGACGATTTCGAAACGAGACGTTGTCGACGAGGAAGAAAAAGTCGTTCGAGCGGGAAGTAGCATTTCTACACCCGTGTCTACGAGTTTGAAATCTCAGTTCATAGCAGGGAGGACGAGAAGGGGGAGTACGAGGTTAGGAAACGATGTGGTGTCCTTCAATCAATCTAGTAACAGTAATGGGTTTGAGGAGTATATAAATACTATAAACAGTACTGGTAGAGACGATAGTCTTGGAAATGAAGCTAATGATTGGGGATGGAGTGGTGGATCTATGAATGATAGAAATCAACTGATGGATGTTTTGAGTAGTATTTTAACAAACTAAACCAAATTCTCCACCCATCGTCCACTATGCAGATATAAATGGGATTTTTCTTTCTTCTTGATGATATACGATGACCACGAAACGATTCTATAAATCAAATAAAGGGCAAATGACAGTAGTAAAGATTATTTATTAGGTTCAGATATTGTACATTTATTGATACTACTAATCATCAACCAATTCATCGTCACGTTGGAATAGAAATAAAAAAGGATTGGTAGGAGTTTACACAATCCCGCCTTTTCGAACGTATATTTTTCCAGCCACGGCGCTAGTGACTCCAACTCCACTGACGGGGAGATTATATTTCAAAACGCCTCTGAGGATCAACTCGAACGGACCTTGAAGGACTCTTTCCCAACGCTCGCTCCCTCCAGACTCGGTTTTGTTTCCCGGCTTGGCGAGTCTTAATTCTCCGATTGAAGATCTAGATATTCTCTTCAGCGGGGATCCTTCAAAATACAACGGCGAGTCGAACGCAAAGACTCGTCCTAAAAGCATTGTCTGAGCGTCTTTGTCGTCTGGGAAATCATCGTCGTCTGTGTCAGGGTCGTAAGGGTGCCAACTTCCATCATCTGGATCTTGCCATGGTGAACCGTAATGATTAATCTTCTTTCTTGTAAAAGAAGTGGGTGATGATAATGATGACGAAGAAAATACTGTAGATGGTGATAAAACAGGTACTACTACAGAAGATGATAAAAGAGGTGGTGGGGCTAATAATTTACTTTTTGCAAATATATTAACATCCATATCCGTAACTTCAATACCTAATATATTAGGATTAATAGCGCCGACAAACAAATCAAGCATCAATTCTTGTTCACTAGCTAGAACGTTTTGAATCTTGATTACACGGACTGAATATAGAGTTTTGTTTGTTAACAATAGTAATGACGTTGTCGCGATAACGACAAGAAATACTATAATGCTAGTGAATATAATGCCACCGAATCGATTAGTCCAGGATGTCTGATTGTTTATATTATAAATGTTATCATATGGACGTCCCATATGACTTCTTCTTTGACGAGTACGAGGTGTACGTACGGTTCCCATAAGTGGAGTTCGTTCATCGTCTGCACCTTCGACATCAAAGTCATACATTGTTGCATTATCTTGCTTACGGATCCAAGGAGGGATAGAATTATGCCGATCTGTAGTGCCATTCCCATTCCCGTTACCAGGAAGTGATTTTATATTAGTCAATGTAGCTGGCGTAGTCGGACGAGAAGATTGCCGAATAGATCCACCTCCTACACTTTGTCTTAATTTAGCAGCTTGTGCAAATGATCCATCTTGATCATACAGCGATGAACTACTGCCTAGACCTCTACCAAACCGAGATATATTCCTTGGATGATATGCACGTATAGTAGCTCCAAATTCACCATCTGTAGCACTATCAATTTGACCGTATGAATTAGGATTATTAGAAAATTTCATGCTTCGTTTTCCTGCCACACGATGATTATCAAAGCCACGAAAGTGTTTTCTTTCTCCTTGACTATGTATAGAACTGACACTTGGTGTTCTTGAATGATTTCTCGTCGCTCGAAGTTGAGATTCAGCAGGATTCGATTCATATACAAAAGTTTCGTCGGAATCGGAAGAATCTGCCTCGTCTACTTGACTTGCTACTTTTGCTTCAAAGATATCTGCTTTTGAAGATGCTGTACCATTTTGTAATGATATTGCTTTTCTACTCGTTCGTTTTCGATCTTTTCTTGCACGAATCGTTTCCATACTCTGTTTTAATCTTACACTTCCTCCATTTTCATTTTTCTGAGATGTTGACCGATCGACAGATAATGCAGTTTGAGGAATTGAAGAGACCGTCTCGGTTTCGACAGTCATGTTCCTTGTACCGTCTAACTTAGCTCGACCTGTCGAAGGAGCAGATTTACTGGGAAGAATTCTTGTTTTTTGATGATCGATTGTAAGATTGTCTTTTTTGGTTATTGTATCCCGCTTGCCGTTATCCGTCTCACTTTCGGTCGTGGTGAATGAATGATTTTCTCGGGTATGATCAGTCGCGGTACTTTCTTCGCCGCTTATACTTTTTGTTCGCAAGGGTTTGGCCTGCGGGAGACTGACGACTGAGTATCAGTAAATGGTTTTAACAAACGTGCATGACAATAACCATACCTGTGATCCGGAGGTAGATTCGAAGAAGGAGGTGTACCTTCTTGGACCGTTTCGAGTCCCGGTCTGTTACTTCCACTTGCTCCTCGTTTAAATTCATCTGATGACTTTTCCCCAGATCCATCCGGTATAGCCGTTGGTGGAGGCGTACATTTCTGAACTGTAATAGGAGGAGGAGGATTGATATTGTCAGGTTTCTTTGGTATAGAATTGCGCCGCGAGGATGGAGCAGTAGATTGAGGAGATTTAAAGGAGGATAAAGCTGGACTTGTTGGAGTTGCGGCTTCTGAAGGTGGAACGCTTTTGGGGTATTTCTGCTGTAAGCGAGACACAGCATCATTCAGAGGCCCGGATTGGGAAGTAACAACATTCGCTGCGGATAAAGCTCTTTGTATGGATGCTGCAGAAGGAGGACCGGAAGATTGCGAAGAAAGTGGACGAAATGAAGATATATCCTGGTTAGCAGTCTTGAGTAGATTTATTTGGGCATGTCGACCATGTTGAGTTGCGTCTTTGATTGATGGTCGAATAGGAGAAGTGGGTCGGGAAGTGTCAGGACTTGAAGTGATTGATGGAGGAAGGGAAGGTATTCGAGCTGTAGACCCTTGTTTCCGAGGCGGGGGTAGTTGCGAGTTTGCTCTTTCTCGTCGCGAACCTGGACTTGGTGCTGTGGGTGATAAAGGAATATTATCTGTCATGGAACGAGTAGATTGCGCCGTTGCTAATTTCGCATCCGGACTCTTGATCTGCGATTCCACACGACTCTCGGGTGTTTCTGAAGAGGTTTCCATCATGGATCAATCGGTAGAAACAGGCCTCCGTCTACGAGTAAGGATTAATTCAGTGGATTCTACATGTCGAAACCTTGATCCCTTTTTTCCATGATTTCCATATGGTTGTTATAAGATGAGATAGAATATAACAAGCAAAGTCGACAAGTTAGAGAATTGCTGATATAGGCTGTTGAATATGCATGTAACAGACTTTGAATAGATTACAATAAATGATCATCACTTTCCATATAAGTTACATGTAGACATGATTATCAATCACAGTATGACGACGTTCAAATCGTGGGACAAATCTCACGTGCAAGGTACCAATAAATAACAAAAGTTTATTTTTGGCTGACGCCTGTCAATATTTGTGTAGTACTGTAGTTATCGTTATATTTGAATATCCATAATATATTACAGGTCAAGCATCTCTATATCTGATGAACTGTGATTAAGTACATCATCAGCAGGACCCCAATTACCCTCATAAATAGTAGCTCCAGCTCGACGTCGAGATGCTGTCCATTGTATTCCATCGCAACTCAATAATCCATCAATATTAGGTCGTTCATGAGGATCTGGAGAGATTAATCTCTGTACCATACGTTCCAAAGATTGTTCATCGTTAGGGTCCGCCATGAAATTGGGAGGTCGAACTAAATCTTTCGCACGAGGTGTAGTTACTATCGGAGGACTGCAAAACCCAAGATCGTTCTCGTCGTCATCTACTGCATCATACAAAGTGCTTTCTGAAGTAATGTGTGATGAATTTACAGGCTCTCCAGATTCATCTCTAATCAAGGTGCTTTCGGTACTAAAGGTAAGACTCGGTAGGTCACTCATATCTCCAGATCTTAATCTCTGCCACGTCTGACCATTGTCTGGTAAGACGATATTGCCGGCAATTTCAAGCATAATCATACCAAGCGCAAATATATCTGCAGGCTTATCGAATCGACCACCGAGAACTTCTGGAGCGATATATTCTCGATCACCTTCGCCTTCCAAGTGCGGAGGAGCCGGCCAACTACTAGCCATTCCAAAATCGCCAATTTTAAGTACACCTTCCCAATCAATAAAGATATTGGCTGGTTTCAAGTCAAGATGAATATAACCAGCGTCATGAATTGTCTTGATACCCTAGTTATCATGTCAGTCAATAAATACATTATGCTCAAAGGCATTAATTTACCTGACTAATCTCGAGTAATATCTTCCATATTCTAAATTCATCGAGCCTTGCCTTGTATCCTGTTTGAGATAAAAAGTCCTTTAGATTGCCGTTTTCGCAGAATTCTGTCTGTATGTAAAGATGATTTTTCATCTCCCATGTATCGACAATTTCAATAACATGCTCATGTGCACGTAAAGCCTTGAGTATTTGAACCTCTTTCATCTTCCGATTTCGATCCTTACTTCCGGTATATGGTTTTTTGGATTTCTTAACGACCCAAGTATTACCGCTGGATTTACCACCATATGAGCCAACGATATCAGAAGAGCTTTTCTCCACGCGATAAACAATGGAAAATTCACCGATTCCATACACGTGAACAGTGTCAAATCTGGAAGTCAATGTCGTATCAACATCATTCTGCAACATACTAGATCCATTTGCAGCTGAACTTGTGGAGAAGGAAAAGCCAAGATCTCGAGGACCGGTAGGAGTTGCTGGAGGGAAACAACGTGTAAATGATGCATTTTTAGACTTTTCGCCAGATATTGACAATTTAGTCGCGTCTGGCGGCGTTGCGCTCTCTTGTGGTGTCAAAGGAATGTCCATCATTGAATCATCTTTACTTGTTGAGGTCGTTGCAATCTTGATCTTAATCTCGGCACTCTTCGGGCGGGTATTTGAGCCGTTTGACGACGAACCTGATTGTTTATGAGATAGTGGAGAGGGTGATCGCTCCACATGTGGTTGGCGAGATGATCTTCGACCCGTCGAGGGTGAATCTTGAGTTTCTGAAGGTGAAAATGTAATAAATGGAGGATGAGAGTCCATAGCCACATCATCTGTCTGACTCATAGTATTAATGTCGGACATATCATGATTAAACTCGGGTTTACGAAATGTATCTGGTGCTAACGAAGTTCTCCTCCCAAGAAGACTACTACGAAGACTGTTACCCTTTGATTTAATTTGCGGTCTTGGGCCTGATTGAGCGGATTTGGTTGGAGTTGGCGGTAAGTCGTCTGCTATGGGCGAGACATCTGTTTCGGTTGATGGCGACTCTTCTGCCTCTATACTCAAGAAACTAGCTTTGCGTGACAGGCGACCATTTGCAACACGAGTTCCAAATATACTGACGCCCTTACCAAAAGACTCATTCGATGACTTGATAGTGTGGGGACTGAATGGAGTTGTAGGGGATCCAAATTCGTGCTTAGGATGTGACATTTTGACGACATGGGAAGTATGCGCGGGAGTTGTAGAAAAAACCTTTTTCGAAGGCGTATCAGGCATGGTCGTACTGCTGCCAAACATTGTAGGCGCTATGTCCATAACCCTATTCTTCTTTGAGATCAAGCCTGTTGACATGAATGCGGCTGGCAAAGGTCTCGCAGCTTGATAACCATCCGGTGTCTCGCAGTTTCCTCTGCTTTCGGTCCATTTCGGCCTCAAAGCACCTATTGGTAGCGATTTACTGAAACTGAGCTTCGACCGGTTTTGATCATCCACTGCCGGGAGGGCTTCTGATGTTGATGTACCGAGACTGGAATCCGATGAAGACGGACTTATGGCATTTGATAAAGGATGTGGTCTGTTAGGTTGCTGGTTTGATGATTTCTCGTCGAGATATGAGGTGATAGCATTATCTATAAAAGAATTGCCAAATGTCAACGCAGGAGCTACCCGATTTACATTGTCATTTCCAAGTGATGACGTGAACGGAGAAATGTCGGAAGTGTTTCTTGTTGATTTCGAAGAGGCAGTATTTACCCGTTGTTGTAGAGTTGATTTACGTAGGCTAAAAGGCCTTCTTTGAGGTGATCTTGGTGGCAAGCTAATATTGGGCGGGACGTCATCTGACCCATTCCCAGAAAGACTAACATCAAATGATTGATCCCATACGTCAAAATCATTGCCGAATATTCCACCATTGATACTTCGTCGTTTGGCTCGCGGACTACCAATATTAGGGGTATCCAGATTCATGACACCGTCGCTTCGCTTTAATGGAGAAGATTTGGCTGGATTGACATGCTCTCTCAAGCTACTACCCAAAGATCGAGGTTTATCGCCGTGCGCTCGTAGCAAGTTAAAATTGATAGGCTCATCATCTAGCTGGAATTGCATAGGTTCTGATACTTCCTCTAAATGTGATTGAGGATTCTCTTGCCCGGAAATCATATTGCGGTATGGCAGTGATATACGGGCATTTTGTGCAGATGCGCCTTCCGAAAGTCCTCGTCTTAATGTATTTTCGGGAGATGTTCGTGGTATGGCGCTTTTAACGCCAGAATTCTTTCTCAAGCTAAATTTCAATCTTGGCTGTAACCTCGTTTCTTGTAACAAGTCGGCAGATTCCGTCGTTGAATTTGTACGGAACCATGTCGACGAGCCAAGATTACTAAATACTGGAGTTGTGCTGTTTTGTATGCGAAATTTTGATGGTCTCGACGGTGATCGTGAAAGAGAACGACGTAGTTGTTTGATAGACGTGAGACTATCAATGCCATATTGTGAATGAGTCGGTGAAAGTAAATGTAAAGTTCCTCCACTCGATCGATGCGGTGAAAAGTCGAGCTCCATTATTGATTTCGTATTGATAATATCAAAGAGCCTTGTGCTAGGCTTATATGGGATATTTGCTATTATTATAAGTGAGTATCACCATAGTTCTTCCGGCGTCATATGTAACCGCTGAGATTTACCACGAAGAGTTCTCACTATGATAAAGAACCACGAAGATGAATGATCGGATATGTCGCAAGCCAAAAAGATTTTGGAGATTTCCCCAGGAATGAAAAGGTCAACAAAGTCGGAAGATCAGAAAACGGTGCGGGCAGCAATCGATGCTCGAAGCCGTTACTAACAAAGATTGTGATGTATAAACAGAACCCGCCACAAACCGGCTGTGTCAGAATTATGACCTATCAGGGTCTTTGCAAGCTTGTTGATTTGGAATGGAACGTTTTGGGTTCGATGGTATAAAGGACCAGAGTATGTCTTAGCCCTAAGAAGTTTTGATGAAAATGAGAAGAAGTGACAACGAAATGCTATCGTATGAGCCAAGCTAGGTATTTCAACGAACGGAATTTCTTGATGATAATATGAATTTGAATCAAGGATATATCGATAACACAGGGTTAATCAAGTATTATGGTCTCTGGACATTGCCAATCCTATTAGCGGAAAAGAGAAGTGTCAACAATATTTTGTCATCGAGTCTAGTCCGGGGTTGGAGACGCGCGGGAAAAAGGGATACGATGGTCTGTGCGCTAGTTTGACGCGACGAGTCTGTCGTTCTTTCTTTTCTTCTGCATGAAATGACAACATTTGCTGCAGCTAGTCATGCGGATTGACAAGAGCCATGTGGCCATGTATAGTTGCCATGTGCCTATTATTATTATTATTCTGAAGAACATGATCGTCATCTTGTCATAATAATGATGGATGATGATTCACGACATGATCACAAAATCTTAATCCAAGCTTCTAATCACGTTCCTAGTCCTCACTTTGTGTTTTTCTTGCTTTTCTATTGGCTATAAAGCATGATGGTGATATGTGTATCTCTTATGCGCGATCAGATACGAAGTGCTGCGTGCTTAAAAATATACTGCATTATTATTATTGCCATGTTTATTATTCTCAATAGAGGGCCTGTATATGAGAGTCAAACACGAAATAAACAACCAAGCGCGAACACAACGCGAGTACACGTGATTACATGCTCACAATTTTTCTCTTTTCAGTCATCATCATTTCTTACTTGGGATTATAATATTTACAGACCAGTCGACTAGTTTTGTCAGGCAAAGATGCTTTATCTAATTGGCCTTGGTTTGGCTGACGAAAAAGATATATCAGTCAGAGGACTCGAGATTGTCAAGCGAGCGTCTCGTGTATATTTAGAAGCGTATACTGCAATCTTATTAGTAGATAAAGAAGCTCTTGTGCGTGCCTTGTATTCTTCTTTCCGTATCTTGTCAGCTAGTGTATACTGTTGGAGATATCACAATGTTTTGAATACCGTCTAATCATGTTTTATGTAAGTAGGAGCGTTTCTATGGCCGATCTGTCATCATCGCAGATCGAGAAATGGTCGAGTCCAGTTCGGATACCATTCTCGCTAATGCCGACACTGAAGATGTGGCATTTCTCGTAGTTGGAGATCCTTTCTCGTTCGTGCTTTCTTTTATTTCCATTATAATTCTACTCTTCCATTCCAATTTCGTTCCATGAATTCGTCTTGCGTATTGTTTTATTGATAACCTACCAGAGCAACTACCCACACCGACCTCCTTCTCCGCGCTCGTCAATCCACCCCTCAGATCCCGACCCGTACTCTTCCCGCAGCATCCATACTCACTGGAATAGGATGTACAGGTCTCTCTCTTTACAACTTTGGTCAGACAATTTCAATGGTGTTTTTCACCGAAACGTGGAAACCAGATTCATTCTATGATCGAGTCGTCGAAAATGTCAAATTAGGTCTACATACGTTGGTATTGCTTGATATAAAAGTCAAAGAACCCGATTTGAACATGTTGGCGAGAGGAAGGGTCGTTTATGAGAAACCGAGGTTCATGACCGTTTCGCAATGTGCGGAACAATTGATCGAGATTGAAGAAGTCAGAAATGGAGGTATTTGTGGAAAAGATAGATTGGCTGTGGGCGTAGCGAGGGTTGGAGCTGAGGATCAGAGTATCGTATGTGGAACACTGGATGAATTGACAAAGGTTGACATGGGGCGACCGTTGCATAGTCTTGTAGTGATTGGCAAACGAGTACACGACATGGAACGAGATTTTATCAGAGAATTTGCTGTCAATGTCGATACATTCGATCGTGCATGGAATATACTCGTAAATTCATAATATATCTTCTGTATAATTCTATAAAAATTACAACAACATGTTTTATTGCCCAAATACAATCTCTCGCTTATCCTTCATAACCTCTGTCGATACTTTTTGTATAAATCTGCCAATTTTATCCTCGCTGTTGGTCGCGGTATCAATCGCCACCAACACAGATTTTATACCGATTCCCAATTCTGGTTTACCTGTTGTATGTTCAATTCCAGACAACACGGCTTGGATTTCTTCCTTGTCAAATCCTCCCGATTTACGCATAACATAATCGAGTTCTTTGGGTCGCATAATTTCTGGAACTTTAATGTCGACATCAAAATCAAGTTCCAACTGCTCAAGTATACCTAATCTACTTGTAGTAGCCATGATGAATAGAGGATGATTCTGGATGACGCTTAGTGGTTTGCAATCTTTAATCAGAAAATTAGACATACCTTGGGTGGAGGATTCTGCATCAAAGCTTTCAGAGCGGACAAGACTCCAGCTGAGAATCTCGGTCCTACTGGACTCCAATCGATAAACACTTCAATATTATCTAAAATAATTGCACTTAGCGGACTTTTATATGCATCTGTAAAAGCCTTTTGTAAGTATTGTATCTTTGCTAATTCATTCATTCCCATCACGTCTACTGGTCGGACCATCTTTATAAACGGAAATTGTGAGTCTACGGCTATACGGGCAGCCAAAGCCGTCTTTCCAGCCCCTTTCTTGCCATGGACTAGACATGTCAGAATTTGTGAAGCTCCATTACGAACTTGCGAACTATATTCGCGTCCATACGTAAGAATAGTCTCTATGCCTCGAGAAAAGTTCAGAATACCTCGAGGCATACATTTAGACAGCTCGTCTTCTTCAGCACCAAACAGTGGATGTATTTCTGTAAGGGCCTGTATAAAATCAGCTTGAGTTACCTTCATATTTACGACACTCTCATCAATCGCTGCTGCTGTTCCAACTTTAATATGTCTACTGAAAGCAAACGAGGAGGCAGCTTTAACTAAACCGGATATCTCAGCACCGGAAAAGTTTCGAGTTCTCTTTGCGAGATCTGCAATATCTACATCATCTCCCATGACTTTGTTGTTTCGCATCGGCGTAGTATGGATCTTTAAAATCTGCTGTCGCCCCATCTCGTCAGGCAGTGAAATTTCCATGTGTACTTCAAGACGTCCTGGTCGTAACAAAGCCTCATCAATCATGTCTTTTCTATTTGTCATACCGATCAGAAGAATATTGTTTAGCTGTTCTACTCCGTCCAACTTTGACAACAGTTGATTGACTACACTATCTCCAACACCCGTACCACCGCCTGCTCCAGATCCACGTTGTTTACAGACAGCATCTAACTCGTCGAATATTATAATGTGTAACCCTGATTCATCTCCTTTTTCTTTGTATTCCTTTTCAGCGTCCGCAAACATTTTCCGGATGTTTTCTTCTGATTGTCCGACATACTTGTTGAGAACCTCTGGTCCGTTAATGATCTTTGGCTCTCTTGCATTAAGCATCTTTCCTATCTGTCTCGCTATCAAGGTCTTTCCGGTTCCAGGAGGTCCATGAAGAAGTAAACCCTTGACGTGTTGTATTCCAAGCTTTTCTACCAATCCTGGTGGAAATATCCGACTTGCAAACGCTCGTCTGAAAATGTCGCTAAATTCTTTGTCTAATCCACCAATACCCATATCTTCGAATTTAAAGTCTGGTCTGACGATGGAATTTGCAGCCGGACGACGGCTCGAGCCTTTGAGGTTCACACCGGAACGAGCATCTCTGAAATAGTTGCATTGAGACTCTTTTGTCAGTATACCTCGAGCTCCAGGATCTGAATATGTTTGCGCAGATTCACCTCCGCCTTTCATTGACGATATATTAACCAACTCCACAGTCCTGATCAATAGCCTTAACGGTATAGCTTGAAAGTCCATAAGTAACTGCTGACCAGGGGCAAATATCTGATTTCGAAAAGTTCGCAAGAAGGCCTCTCCTAATTGATCCTGATCATATGGCACTTCTGTCGTTTTTCTACCCGCAAAACTGATCTCGATATCTAGACTACCTAAATATGCTTGATCTCCACGAGAGAAAGGATCAAAGAGCTGGACATCCACACTATCCTTGAGCGATATTTGCATCCATGTCCGTTGTGGATCTGATAGATGTATTTCACCTGGTGCAACCCGTGGATCTGGACGAGCAGATAACACAAAGGACTGGTTCACTAGTATGTAGATATCTGTATCCCTAGCAACTCTTGAAAAATCTTGTGGCGATATAGCCACCCTGAGAAGGTTAGTTTTCTTTATCTTCCGACAACGAACTAGATCACAACTTACAGATTGCCCAAGGTATCTGACGCATCGATCGCCTTTCTAGATTGCAGTCTAAAGGGCATTATGTCTTTTGTCAATTATAATCAAGCAACCGTGGAAGGATAAACTTCTTTTAAAGATATATTCAATATGGAATAAGTTACGTATGTCGTTGGGCAACCCTGGGGAAATTGACGTATGTCAAAGCTCAAAAGGGCTGTTCGTCGCAGAGTTTGGGTGGGGCAGGATGGATATTTCACATGGTGATTGCCACTTTTTCTCACGCCAAATTTATGGAGTGACAAGACTTTTTAATCATTGCGACAAAGTGTGGTATTACAATCTAGTATTACAAATCTTTTATTATAATAATATAAAAATACAATGACATCAATCCCATCCTATATCCTTTGGTCAATTGCGACTGCTTCGTCTTTTACTTCTTCTCCTATCCCGATCAGTTGGTGCAACACTACTACTTTCCTCCACGACTTCTACCATATCCATTCCACCACCACCACCACCACCGCCACCACCTTCTCTTCCTCCTCTCGGCGCTGATGCACCTCGATTTGGTCCTTCATATATCTGTCGCGGAACTGAAGATTCTCGAATAATGCGTTCTTGTCGAGCTATCGGACTTCTTTCCATCATTAATGGGCGAGTCGATGCTCTACGAGGATATCCGATTGGTGGTTCATAATAAGCAGGACCGTCATTGTTGCCTTGATTTGAGATTGCAGAGAAAAGCCAGACAATGAGGAGAAATGCAAGAACGGAACCGAGAACTATTCCTACTACAGCTCCTGGCGGAGGACCACCTTGTTGATACAAAGCCGGTATTAGTATCATCGTTTGTTGTTGATCTGGATTCGTCACCGCTTGTCTTGCGATTAATACATTTGCGGCTGTTGGAATCGATAGTGAACTAGCTATCGTTGTCGCAGTATATATGACTCCGTTGGCGACTCGCGCAGATGCGAAAGCTGCAGCCATGACTAGCTCTTTCTTGTGCTATCACTGATTTATAAAAAATGTATTGCCTGACTTTGATGTAATTGGGTTTGGGATGGATTTTGTTATGAACCGTATTCACTGATGTGAAAGTAAAAGATGTGTAATTAGAATGTGATAATGAGGATGAATTCGAACAAGGAACAAGAAGAGGGAGGACCAGGAAAGAAGATCAGTCTAAATGCGGATGCCGACGGATTGAAGCGCAAAGCGGATTTCGTCATCTGCAGGCTTTTTCTTATGATAGGATTTTTCTGGGGTGGCGGGGAAATTCAATCCTGCAGTTCCTACAGCCATGCAAAATTCGAATGGCTGACATTTGTTTTCTTTGGTCAATGTTGCCCAGCCCCAAGCCTTTTTTGGCCAACCAGACAATTGTAACAAACCCATGATCAGATCATGGTAAAAGAAATAGAAATCCGAATGTATAAAAGTAGAGTAGGCCTGATATCATGCTTCTAACGTTGAAAGTACGATAGGGCTGATAGAAAAGAGTTCGGGGTTGAGTTTGCGGGGTATATGCAACGCTTGGTTCCGACAAAGGTTTCGGAAAATCTTTGACCTTTTTGATCGAGGCATTATTAATAATCCAGTATCACAACCTGCTTTTCATGCCTAGGTTTCTATCCACATATTATTTTGCGGATAATATAGACTCCGTTAGATGCTGACAGACAAGAGAACATATTTGTACTGAAGTTGTAGAGTTGTTGTGAAACAGTCAGTATGGAACTCTGTACACTATCTATAGTCCCAGGACATTCTGCTCATAATGACAAACATCTCGAGTCTCAAGTCCATGTGCTATGTAGCTGTAACATCCGGAAAATAAAGAAGATTATCGACGTCTTTCATACTGTATTTCCAATCTGATATATTATTTCATGATGGCGTGGACTGTGCTATATATACTTTAAAATTCAAAAGCTTTTTTCTCCAAGAAATGTGCCGGAACCGTTCCTGATTCTTACGGTGTCATGCGTAATCTTTTCTAATTTTCGACCGCCTTCTGCGCCACGAAACGTCATTGCTAGTGTTTCTTCAATTAACGCCTACACCGTTTTCAATCTACCATCTTTGCTGCATCTCAATAATCTCGTCTTATTTGCGTTTCTTTCTGAATCTCTCGACTGCAATCGCCGTAATGGGTATCCTCAAGAATAATGATGCGCCTCCGCCATATAGTCCTCCAAATAACACAAACGTTCCACCTGTTAATGGGCAATACCATGGCTCTCAGTCTAATCCATCAGCTCAATCATATCCAGGCCGTCCTCAGTCGCCTGCTGCAGTTTATCCAAAGAACGGAGCACAGTCTACCCAGGCCGGTTACTACAATGGTCAAAACAACGCGCAATATAAACCAAATCAGCAAGCTCCGATGCAATATGCTCAGCAGCCGCAACAGAGTTATGGACAAAATTATGGACAGAATTATGGACAAAACTACAGACAAAATTATGGACAACAAGCCTATCCCCAACAGAATTATCCTCAATCAGGATATTACGCACAACCACAAGGAAGTTATTCACAACCATCTTATCCAGCATCACAGACATATCGCCCACAGCAACAATACCAGGCTCAGCCGAAGCCGAGTAATCAGAACATTGCCATGGGAGCAGGTATGGGTCTTCTAGGTATGTTTGATGTTTGATATGTTCAGTCAAGTAAATACTGATCAATACTAATAGGAGGTCTTTGTTGCTTGGATTTGTGCTTGTTCTGCTAGAGATCTATCCATGAAGCTCCTCTACTCGGGAGAGACATAATAAATCTAACGATATCAGGACGGATAAAGACTTTTAATTGACATTAATATGATGATTTTCATTTGTAACCTAGCATATTGAATATCCTTTGTACATATGTAAAATAGATTTTTTGGCATACATAAGCGGTCATACATCATTTATGAGATTGAGATAGTTGTGACTTGTGATTGCTAGACATGATTAACAACTCGTCCCCCTGTGAATAATTACATACAAATATGTTCATCGGCATCGTCCTCTAATACTTACTCAGATCTGAAGCGAAAAGAGATTGGATTTCATATGCTGACTAAGCAGATGACATCAGCCATATTTTTTTTTTTCGACAAAAAAGCCATGGGTAAGTGTGAGAATAGTAGATCACAGCAGTACATATATTGATAGATATGGCAGTCTCTACAGATCTGATAGACATAGCTACGAGTATCAAGCTTTCACTAGACTCCGCATCTGAAGTCATACCGTCGTCCGCAAATACGGCGATCTCAGAGAATGGAATATCTTTACTAGATGTGAAGAATGAAATATTTCTTTCTTATTTGCAAACACTAGCTTTGCGTAACTTGACAATCTTACAATCCGTTGGCAAGCTATTGAACTCGAGTCACCATAATGATATTAATGGAGAGTCAATCGATTCAGAAGGAAATGAGTTAGGTCGAGAATTAACTCAGCAACTTATAAGAAACCGAGTCTATCTTGAAAAAGGTATACGACCATTAGAAGAAAGATTGAAATACACAATCGACAAGACCATTCGAGCAGCCGACGAAGATGAAAGAAAAGGTCAAGGCGTTCAGAATTCCAAAAGTAATACACGATCTTCAAAGCGAAAGTCCAAGAGGAATTCAGACTCTGAATCTGGTTCTTCTTCTTCATCAGATGATGACGATGACAGACATGCGATAAGTTCTTCACTCTCACACGGTCCTAACCCACAAGCAATGTCTCGATTCCGACAACAAACAAATGACAAGTCTCAATCAAACAACGACACGTCATCTTCTTCGACAGTTTATAAACCACCACGATTGAACCCTACTAGTATGCCTTCTCTTCCCACCACTACCCCTTTGACGCAAATATCCTCTCGCAACGCACGCACTCAAGCGCATAATGCTCGTTCGCGGACTCTTGACGAATACGTCTCGAACGAACTCTCTTCCGCTCCTGTGGCCGAACCGTCCGTGGGATCCATGATCGCGCGCGGCGGTCGTCGACAGATTTCCGAACGCGAACGGGCGCGCGAGGCAGAGAGGAGAGAGTATGAAGAAACGCACTTGATACGATTACCGAAAGAAAGCAAAAAGGAGCAGAAAGCGAGGGGAACGAACGGGCTCGATAGACGGGGCGGATTCGGAGGCGAAGAATGGACGGGGTTGGGCGAGGGGGTGGAGAGGATAAATGCCTTGACTAGAGGGGTGAAGAGGAAAGGAGAAGGGGTTTTGGAAAAGAGTCGAAAGAGAGTCATGACGCAGGATGGTGGGAGACTAGAAGGGAATGAAGGTGGTGGTGGAGGAAGAAGTGGAAAAGGATTGTTTGATAAGCGAAAGGCAAGATTGAATAAAAAACTACGATGAGTTGTTTGATGAGCTCAGTATGATTGTCGGAAGGGATATATACATTTTATATCATATATTCATCAGTCATGATCATGTACAAGTCTATTTATCTTTTATCACTCTTCTGTGGTTAAAATCATCTTGTCTCTCTCGGATCGTCTAGGAATCTCTCCCTTTTTGGAATGTTTCCTTTCATTCTCTTCTCGTCTCTTGATAGCCTTTAATTCTTCACCCTTGATTTCCCCAGCCTTTTTGACAACTTTCGGAACATGTCTGTGTCTTGCAATACGTTTGATTTCAGGCATGTGTTTGTATCTGTTCTTCAAAGCCTCGTCATATTCTAATGCTTGTCTCTGTCTAGCTGATTTAATACCTTGTCTTTTACTTGCTTCTGCTCGCCATAATCGAATATTCCCGTCGTCAGAACCAGACAAGACGTAATTATTATCAGCAGACCATGCACAAGAAAACACACGCTGCATGCGTTTCGTATGGTATATATCTCTAGAATGACCTTCGTTTCTCCGCCACAATCTAATTGTACGATCGTAAGACGCTGATACTAATGCTTCCCCTGTAGGTGAGAATTTAACGTCCATGACTGCTGCAACGTGATCTTTGAGAATATTCATTGCTCGTTTGAGATTTCTAGTGTCGAATAGATACACGTTATGATCTTCGTTGGCGACTGCTAGATTAAAAGGCTCCATGGGATTCCAGGCGATACTGTTTGATGCAAGAGTGAGTATCGATCGATGAAGCGGTGATGATGTTCTCAAATCATATAGAACAAGTGATCTATCAGTAGCAGTGCTTGCCAATAGAGATGTTTCGCTTTGATTGAATGCGACACAATTTATCGTGTCAACACTATTCGGCCAAGAAATCGTTTGAGAGGGCGAGGAAGAAGGTCGTGAGATGTCGTAGATAGAAATGACGGATGAAGAGGCAGCAACAACGTCCATGGTTCGATGTTTTGATATTGAAGAGAATGCACCCGACCCAAGCCATGTAGCCAAAGGTGTCGAACCTGAACGAGAATTATACGGATCATACATTTTGATCGTCTTGTCGCTTGCGCAAGATACAATCTTCTTGTCGTTCGTCCAACATATATCCTTGACGATATTCTCGTGCGCCTGGGTTTGCCATATTTCGTTCCTACTTGTCAAATCCCATACTTTAATCACACCGTCTCCACTTCCACTTGCAAATCTTTCCAATGAGTTTGGATCGTTGACGATTTTATATACTCCGTCTACATGACCACGACCAAGTTGTGCTAGAAAAGGAGCGGCAAACATGCGTTCTAGTTTTGTGGCATTCAACGCTCGAGTGTATTCCCTAGCACGTTCGAATGGATGGAGAGCAGGATCGAGATTTCGTGGCTGCCGCGATACATTTGTACCGGGCGCCTGTTGCGAATCAGCAGATCGGGATAATACTTTGATTTTCTACAGACGTCGTTAGTCAAATATCTTGTCAGAATCAGTAATATATATGTATACCATTGTGTCACTGTCATTTTGTTGGAATGTCTTGATGGGTAAATTTCTTGGAGATTTTGATGAATGAGTATTTAAAAAAAAGTTTACGGTTGGCCAGATTGTCAAATCATGCAGGCTCGAAAGAGTGAAGCTTCACAAGATGCTTGTGCTCATAGCAGTTTCATTTCAATTCGTTCAAGCCTTTGACAGCACTCGATAAGTTAGCGGAGCAGGACACTCATTGCCAGTAGACTGAATAATTGTAAATTTCGAATCCTCGCCAATATGGCGCAAGAAGATGTTGCAAAAAGACTAGAAGAAGCCAAGAAACTAATCAAAGATTCACCATCAGAAGCTGAGCAAACATACCGAAATATACTTAATGACGGGCCTGGACAGACGGAAACCACATCAAGAAACTATGAGACGGCATTACTTGGGTTAGGGGAGCTTTATAGTGAACAAAAGAGAGCAGATGATCTTGCACAACTAATTACAGATGTTCGATCTGTGTTGACTACACTCGCAAAGGCAAAAACTGCCAAACTAGGTAGATCATAACATGACAGCTATGATACTGTAATATTATGACTAACATGAGATTTAGTTAGACAGTTACTTGACTTGTTCTCATCTATACCAAACTCTATCGATCTCCAAATTTCAACCACAAAAGCCAGTATAGAATGGGCCATCAGCGAAAGACGAGGGTTCCTTCGTCAAAATCTTCAGACACGACTTGTTCAATTATATATGCAAAAATCATCATATTACGACGCCTTGACACTCATTAATTCTCTCCTGAAAGAACTTCGCAGATTAGATGATAAACTAGTCTTGGTTGAGGTTCAACTTCTCGAATCTAGAGTATATCATGCATTGGGAAACGTACCGAAAGGCAGAGCAGCTTTGACATCTGCTCGAACCAGTGCTGCGAGCGTATATTGTCCACCGACGATACAGGCGGGATTAGACATGCAATCCGGGAAACTCCACGCCGAAGACGGGGATTTTAACACGGCATATAGTTATTTCGTCGAAGCTCAAGAAGGTTATCATTCTTTAGAAGATACTAAACTCGCAACTGCCGGGTTGCAATACATGCTTTTATGTAAAATAATGCTCAATCAGGCAGACGATGTCGCTAATTTATTATCTGGGAAACAAGCTCAACGTTATGCAGGAAAACAGATCGATGCAATGAAAGCAGTAGCGAAAGCGCATTCGGACAGAAGTCTTGATTCTTACGAACAGTCCTTGGCTGAATATAAATACGAATTAGCTTCTGATAGGTTTATTGCAAATCATCTTCGGAAATTATATGATGCTTTGTTGGAGCAGAATTTGATAAAAGTCATTGAGCCGTTTAGTAGAGTTGAGATTGAACACGTTGCGAAGATGGTCGGCTTGGATATCGGTGAAGTAGAAAGAAAGTTGGGGCAGATGATATTAGATAAAGTGATTATAGGAGTGTTGGATCAAGGAGCAGCATGTTTGATTATTTTTGACGAACAGGAACAAGATCAAGCATATCAATCTGCTTTGCATACGATAGAGAAGTTAAGTAACGTAGTTGATGTATTATTTACAGGACAAGGTAGTATGCTAGACTAATTGATTTATAAACCATTCAACTACTCTACTCTATACATGATTATTACGTCAAGTAATTCATAATAAATTATATACAACATTTCATCAATCTCGTAAACGTATCCATCACATCATTCTCCTCCACATCCTACTGTCGTCTATATACTGGTGATATGATGATGTACTGTTATAGAAGTTCCAAATCTCCAGAAATGACTCCTACCCTCACATCCCTCCATCTCAACACCCAAACCCCTCCTCTTCTCAGATCCACCTCACCCTCGCCTTGTTCTCCATGCACCATGACCGGCTGCTCCACATCTCTCAACACCCTTATGAACACCGCCGTATCCAAGTCCGGCGCGTCGACCATACTGATCCCGCCGCCCGTGTCGTCTAGTTTCTGCAACTGCGCCGGAAACGAAGCCAGGAACGAAGCGGCGTAGTGTTTCGACAACAAAGCCTGATGAGAGCGGAGATACGAGACTTCAAGATCAGACAGCGGAGGGAGAGGGTTTCGTTCTTCGTTTTCGCGGTCGTTGCTTTCGTCGCGAATACTAGACGTCGTATCGTGGCGGTAGAGTTGTGAAGAAGCGCCATCGTGCTGAAAAGACGACGTCGGCCGGGGAGACAGTCGAGGCGGTAAAGACCCGTTGTGTCTTGTGGAAGAAACGGTGGACGACGTCCATTGATCGTATGTTTGGAGGTAGTGCAGAGGATATTTATCCATTTTCGAAAGCCGGGTGCGGAGAAATGAACGGAGGAGAAACTTGATGCGTTCGAGTTCGGTCTGTAAGACTACGAGGGAGAAATTGGACGTAGGGTCGAGTGAGGAGGTAAGGTCTTCTATATGTGATATCTTGTACACGGTATCAGTTTATGGAATAAAAATGGTGATTTATTGAAGATATAAGAGCTGGATTACAGAGAAAAGATAAAGATTGTGAAAGAGAAATAAATACCTGAGATTGTAACCTCGTATTCAGTCTGTTGACGAGATTTCTGGGATATGGAAGAAGTTCTGGTGCTGTTCGTTCAGCAACCCATGCTCGTGTAAAAGTTTGAAGATCAAGTTGTTCTTGTGGAATTGTAGGTCCGGAAACTGAAGCGAGGATATCATCAATCTCCATCTTTACCTGGTATAATCAAGTCTAAATAAGCATTCGAACGCTACCTTGACATCTTTGTTGACACTCAGGACAAAAAGGGTAGACGTAAATATATCATAATTTTTGTAAATATGCGGGGAAGTGAAGTGAATCAACAGCACCCTTCGATGTATAGGCACGATAGTATATCATCCATGTATATCATCTCATATTCTAACTTATACCATGCAATTCTTATTCATGACTCATGATACATGACACTTATACTCCTTCTCTTCGGAAAAAGTAAATATAGGCAAATTTCTTCATCTCATCAACGTCACCACCAAGTGCAACCTTTTCATCATTAAATAAAACCCAGCCTTGTTGTTTCTTCACGAAAGCAACGTAGTGACTATAACGAACGTTAGTAGGATATAATCATAAAAGGTAAATGAGCATACCCAGCGTGAATACTGCCACCCTTGTGACATACAATACTCTCTAATCCAAATTTAGCCGAACCCGTGTCATTCGGAATATCTTTTTGATTGAAACCGGCTGTATTGCTTTCAGAACCTGATACTACCTGTTCCTCATCAATTCCCTGTGCATCTGGATGATTAAACAACCAATCAACAGCTCTTTCCATATCTCCTCCAGTTTCCATCAAAGCTTGTCTAGCTTGTGGAGCCCCAAAACCCATATTACCCAACGCCTCAATCTTTTCTGGATCAGCAGATGTTTTTGGTTGCGAGGAGGGTTGCTCTTTATTAAAGTCAACTGGATCATCTATATCTGGATCTTCCATATGCTCAAATAACCACAATGAAGCAGCCTCAGGATCGATATTACCAGTCGCATGAAGAGCTTTCTCACACCGTACTCTTGGAAAACCCATGGCTTCCAACATTGCTACCGCTGTTTCATTCGGAATGAATCGTTTATTACTCGAAGATGCTACACCACCCATTGCAATGTCCTCGGGTAATAATTCTTCATCAGTTTGTTGACCAATACTGCGAAATTGCTCTAAATCTAAAGTTCCATCCTGAACAATGACAGGCACATCTTGCTTTGTTGGGACCCAATTCACTATCTCAAAGCGTCTTGCATTGACTGCAAGTATAGTTGGAAATGTTCTAAATAGCGACTGTTTTGTGAATCGCTTTGTCGAACATGAAGGACAAGTTAGTTCAACCTCCTCAGGTGCGGTATATTCTGCAAGGCATTGCTGCAACGTCACTGGCTCGAACTGTTCTTTTCCGTTGTCTGTATTACCGGACGGAGAAACTCGTTTGATAGGCACAGCAACAGACAGATTCTCCATCTCGTCCGTTCTATACCTTACCTTTTTACAATTCATGCATTGAAGTTTCTGTTCCATCACAAATCGAAACGAGCTGACCGGATCCGTGACATTTTCATATTGCGTAGAGGCAGTGCTTTGTGATCGTGATATCAGCTTCAACAAATGTAACAAGAATTCAAAAGAATCTTGTTGTCGCATAGTAGAAAATTCTTCATGACCACGTCCGACTAAATGCTTAAACATAGCTGGAGCAAGACCTTTCTGGTGTGGTATTTCGGCAGAATATTCAGATGCAACAACATCGCTGTCAGGCTTGCTATACCTTCCAGAAAGCAATCCATCTGCAACTTTCCTCAATTGTGTTTCTATATCTTCAGCAGGTTTCTCCGTCCATTTTGTTTTCATTTCTTTATCGTAATATCTTTCTTGGAATTCCTTGATACTAAAAAGAGCCTGTAGAATACTTGCCATGTAACAACTATTTCCGAGATTCTTCAACCCAGTTAAACCAGGACCAAAAAGTGGTTTCAACTCTTTGCCCTGTTCATCCGTCATACTAAACTCCCATTTCAGATTCTGCTCGATCTGCTGTTCTGTCAAGCTCTTCTCTGTTTTTGTTCGCTCTGCAAGGTTAATATTCCAATGTGCCAAGTGCGTTACCAATTCAGGATCTGTTCTTTCCTCGTTACACGCATAACAATATACGTCTGCGCCGCCATCAGCAGTCAAACTACCCAACTTCACAGCAACGGGATGGTTCGTAGAGTCTGTATGTGCCAATCCGTGACCATTACCCCCTACACCAGCAAACTGAGCACGTCCACATCCAAGATTGCCACAAGTAAGACATAACCATAGATTTTCCTTCAAGTCGCAAGTGGAGCATTGACCTAACGACTTCGACTCGCTAGGTTGAGATTGCTGGTCTAGGCACAGTGTATGCTCACATGGTGTCAGCTCTTGTTCCCATGCTCTTACTTCCTGTTGTCGTGCAAATGTATTGGCTTTAAGAACGCCATCTACAATTGTATCTATATATGAAGACTTTTCCCCAAGATCTACTTGTGATGTGGCACATGAGAAGCATTTGACACGTGTCAAAGTGTCGTAAATATCATCTTCTGTTTCGGCGGCAATTGCTAATTTTGTGATCTTTGCCGGAGGTTCAGACCTTTGCTTGGTTTTACGAGTACGTTTTATATTGACGGCCAATGGGTGAGAGGTATGTCTGGCATGATCTGAGGAGTGTTGTCGATTGCCAGCACATGCTCCATTGAAACATGATAGACATACATCAAGTCCTTCGGGTGAATCTATGCTGTCAAAGCAGATTGTACAATCTTCTCGATACACGGATTGAGATGGCTGAGGGGGGCGCAGACTGGATGGGATATGAGTACACGCCATCTCGTGAAGATATAGTCGATCTAAACAATCAGGATCACGGCAAACATGTAAAGGTGAACAAAAGGTAGAAATGCAGAAACATGTACCCCGCTGACGTAGTTTGTGGTGGTGGGGTAAAACTTGAACAGGCGGTTCACTTTGAGATTGTCATTTGGGTCAGGAATGTAACATGATCTATATGATGAATTCTGGATATGATTGTAAGATTCACCAGAAACATTGATGTATACAATTGCGACCATCAAACCTAATCATCCTTTCCACTTGATACAAGTATGTTGGCTCTTTTGGAACAATATTCATTTCTGAGATTACATGTCGCAACCGTCTAAGTAATAGCAACTTGTCTAGCCGTGTAAAATGCTTGTATACCACCTTTTGAGAAGGTATAGATCAGCCACCTTTTAGAGGTAGTGGACTATTCGCTCTAGCACGATCTGCAATCTTTCTCTGCTCTCCCTCTACAATCTTTTGAATATGCGGTAACCGATGTCGTTTATCGTCCTTTGCCGAGCAATTCTCTGCCTTGTAAGGCGCTTTTATACGAACATCGTTGTCTACTACTATATCTTGCCCATCCCATCGAGTGTTTGTGATTCTATCAGATCAAATATTAGTACCACTTCAACCGTGCATATGTAAGGACAAAACTAACAGTCGCTTGATGGCGCCGAACAACGCTTGTGCTTCTTCTGTGACACCCCGACCCTGATCCTTCTCTTCTTCTTGCAATTGCCGTACTCTTGAGGCTTCTCGTTGTTTTAGAGATATAGTGTCAACATGAGTAACCGGCGGAAACACACTACTACCAACACCGGGATCGGGTAAGGATATTATTCGGAATGATAGTATACTTGATATGGCTACGAGACTGTAGTCTCCAACTTCATCAAGTATCGGTTTAGAATTTGTGACTTGTGAAGGAGATGATAAAGAAGTGTTGATTGCTACTACGTTGAAATTGTTGCATGCCGAGTATAGTAAGCCATTATAAGTTTGCGGAGGAGTAGATGATGTTGTTATTTCAATCCTGAAATGTCCGTCTTAGTCTCCTTGCAAGATCGTGCAGTTTGATATGTAATAATCTCACCTTGCGCCGATCGCATCACTCAAGCCTTTTACCACATCATTGCCGGTCTTTGGTGTCGCAACACGATTTGTATCCGACATTGTAGAATCGTGGTTGGCTTCGGTCAATAGCCGTGATAATTAAACCCTGAGTCGCATAGTATACTCGATAACGCTAGACACTACACCAAGAACAAGATCTGCTGTCTAATCCTGAATCTGCGCTTAACTATTGGTTGTTGACTATGTAACACAATTTCGAGGGACAAGCGAGTCGATAAATCCGGGGGAAATGCTACAATCCACGAATATAGGGCTCAAATATTGTTCAATCATTGTATTCACTGTCACTCTATGTAATACCGAGAAGATTATTCGAATTGACATCAACCTAGATTCAGTCGAATAGTTTAAGCATTGTATGATGAAGATGTAATATTTCCACCTCTGCCTGACCAATTGCAGTGATGGTCTACTCCCTCTGTCCATTTCTCAGTTGCACATTCTGGCTTGATCTTGAAAGTATGGGCACCAAAATAATCTCGTTGAGCTTGCAAGAGATTGGCTGGTAGATCTTTTGATCTATAACCATCGTAAAAGGAGAGCGCAGTACTGAACGCAGGAGTTGGAATTCCCCATAGAGCGCCCTTTGACACAACATCTCTCCATCCTGCTTGAGCTGCATGAATAGCTTTGTTGAAGAAGTCATCGAATAACAGATTCTCCAAGTCAGGATTACGGCGATAAGCATTTGTGATATCCTTCAAGAAGACTGAGCGGATGATACAGCCACCCCGCCACATAAGGGCGATTTCAGGCTTGTTCAATTTCCAACTATATTGTTTGGCAGCCTAAAGAATATTGTTAGCAGGCTATTCTTGACAAATAACTCCATTGCGTTTGTACATACATCTTGGATCAACATGAAACCTTGCGCATAAGAGATGATCTTGGATGCATAAAGAGCTTGCTCCAAATTATCAATAAATTGTTGTTTGTCCCCAGTAAAGTTAGGAGTTGGACCTTGAAGTACTTTTGCAGCACGACCACGCTCTTGTTTCAAGGAAGAAAGACAACGGGCAAAGACTGCTTCGCCAATCAAGGTTACAGGCATACCAAGATCCAGAGCATTGATCGCAGTCCATTTGCCAGTTCCTTTTTGGCCAGCAGAGTCTAGTATCTTTTCTAACAACGGTGTACCATCGTCATCGTTATAGTAAAGAATATCTCTTGTGATTTCGATCAGGAATGAATCAAGTACGCCCTTGTTCCATTTGGATAAAACGTCACCCATCTCTTTGTTTGACAGTCCCAATCCACGTTTCATAATATCATAGGCCTGCACAATATGTTAGTGCTGATTTGGAATTTATCATAGTCATGGGGGCCAGATACCTCTGCAATCAATTGCATGTCACCATATTCGATACCATTATGAACCATTTTGACGTAATGACCAGCTCCTTCATCACCAACCCATTGACAACAAGGCTCGTTGTCTATAGTATCTTTTGCTGAAATACTTTGGAGAACATCCTTGATATACGGCCAAGCTTCTTCATTTCCTCCCGGCATTATACTTGGCCCGTATCTAGCACCTTCCTCTCCACCGGAAACACCGGTTCCAACAAATCTGATACCTTTTGTAGTCAAGTACTTTGTTCTTCGGTTGGTATCAGGGTAGTGTGAGTTACCACCATCAATGATGATATCTCCTTTTTCGACGCCACCTTCAGTTAGTAACAACTCGATAAAGTCATCTACAGGTGTTCCAGCCATGACAAGCATCATCATTCGACGAGGTTTCTTGAGTTTCTGGACGAATTCTTTGATTGAATGAGCGCCGACGATTGATTTGCCCTTTGCCTCATTTTCCAGAAATCGGTCAACTTTGGACACGGTACGATTGAAGCAGACAACGGTGAATCCATGATCAGCAGCATTGAGAATCAGGTTCTGGCCCATGACGGCCAAACCGATGAGACCAAAGTCTCCACTGAAAGAGTTTGTTAATTAGTAACACGATCAAACACAATTCTGGGTAGCTCATGAAGGAAAGATCGAGCTTCGAGTCTGCTACATACACTGGAGTATCTGAGCTCATTTTGATTAAAAACTCGACACAAACTTTTTTATTGTAATATTACAATGGCAAAATCGACGGATCAAGGACGATTATGTGAAACTTATGTGGAAGATCGAATTATGGACCGATGTTGCTTTGTAATAGAGAGTAGGACGTTTTGGGTTTGCTTGCATGCGGGGTGGGTGACCTCATAGGGTGGGGCATTGCTTTCTGGCCAAGTCTATTTATAGAAGTATATATGCAGTACTGGACAAGTCATACAAAGGAGCTAGCGTCGCGTTTTTGCGAGAATCAGTCAATCTATACTGCGATTTATCGATTATGTGAAGATATCTAACTATATTACAGTAACGAATATGTAGATTGCTTCGTTGCTAACAAAATATGTACCATACAGTACAAGCATTGTCAATCACGTGCTAAGTCCCATAATTTCTATGTGATTATTCTCGTTTCTGTCAACAAGGTGACCACCACATGAGTCGGATAAATCGATAACTCAACGTACATGAATTGTATAATAGTATGATATAGTAGGGACAATAACGTACGCATAATCTATCCTTTATATTTACGTCATGTCAAACCCATCAGGCTCAACCAATCAGACAGCCTATAATTCATCAAATGGCCATTCACTTCCTCCGCGACCACCAGCTGCTCAGCAGGCTGTGGGCTTTTCCTTCAAGCCGCGCAATGTGACAACACCAAACTCTGCAGTAGCATCATCTACCCCTCAAACATATACGTACCCTCAGCAAGGCTTTCCTGCAAATAATCCCTCCGCGTCTGACAATCAAAACTATTCTTCAAACTCAACATATCCTGCTCAACAGAATTATAATAATTATGATTACAATCAATACAACCAATCGCAACCATCTATACGTAATCCATTTCCTTTGAACGGCACAAATTACGAAGACGGCTACAACCCTGCCGACGCAGAATATCAATCTCAACTAGCACAATGGCAGTCCAACTACACCACGCCCTCTATCGATACCAAAACAGGAACCTCAAATCGCACAGACACTTCTTCCACTTCCGCTCAACCTCTCCCAATTCCCGTCCCCGGCAGCGTCGAAAAGACCGTTGTGCGTGAAGGCGGCGGACAGAAATGGGAAGACTCCACGCTTTTAGAATGGGGCAACCACCACCGGATCTTCATCGGGAATCTCGCAGGCGAAGTAACTGACGATTCGCTCCTGAAAGCATTTGCTAAATACCCGTCGGTGCAAAAAGCAAAAGTCATACGAGATAAGCGCACGACGAAAAGCAAAGGGTTCGGATTCGTGAGTTTCTCGGACGCGGACGAGTATTTTGCAGCGGCAAAGGAGATGAATGGAAAGTATATCGGGAGTCATCCCGTTTTAATACGCAGAGCGGAGACGGAGATAAAAAGTAGTACGAAGAAAGATAACGGTCGGTATGGGAATAATAAAAACAAAAGGGATAATAAATCTTCTGGGCAGGGGAGAAATGGTGGAGCGGGAGGATTAGGAGTTCATGAGGGGTCTGGTGTGAAGAAATCGTCAGCAATAGGGAAAACAGAGTCAAAGTATAAAGTGCTGGGTTAATGTTGATCTTTGAAGTAGTAAAATGATTCAATTCGTGTATATAACTCGTATATAAATATCCATAACTGAACTATTGATCGTGATGTAGGTAGGATGTGATTATGAACCGTGTTTGTATATGGCATACACACGTTTCAAGAATTTTCGTTCACATATCAAACTATCATCCTTTGTCAATTACTGTTATCACAATTGCCGATGATGGATAGAGAAGACTTACATAAAGACCATCATAACTCCGCCTATAGCAGACAACCTAAATATCTCTCCAAAATTACCATATTTTCTCAACACAACTATCCCTTCAGTCCTTTTTAGTACTCCCGCAGTGACGACTGCAACAGCTACACTTCCCGCACTAGGCAACAAACCCTTTACATCCCAACCATCCCGTAGTTTATTCTCCTCGCAATATTTCTTTACAAACCACAGACAATACACTATTCGTATACCCATATTTACACAATTCCCATACACGATTCCCTTTGCTCCACTCCCCCCAACACTCTCGCTTCCCACGACTAGAATCGTAGCAGCAAACCCTACAAACGCGCCTCCCATGACGAGACTTTGGAAATAAACCTGTCTTTCCGACGCCGTCACTGCTACAAAACCCTCTAGAATGCCATTTATCGCCAACAGGGGGATGTAGTACGAGTAAACGCCCAAGATGGACGTCGCCGATGCCAGAGCAGACCATTTCTTTCCCGCGACCAGGGCCAAAAGCGGCGACGAGAGGGCCGGACCGAGAACCAAAGCGGGGATGGAGAGAAAGGTAGTGTATGCGTGAAGTAAAGCACTGAGAACATTTATTGCATTTTCTTTATTCTTAGAAAGTGGTAGATCTTTATCATAAGGAGGGCTTGGCTGTTGTGACGAGCAGAGTCTTGCAAAATACGTCCTGCAAGATTCTTCGATGGGTTGGAATAACATCCTAGCGATGAGTCCTCCGTAGTTGTTAGCTAGAGCAAAAGCACCTTGGTCTTGTATCGTAGCGAGAGCCGTGATGACGATCGCATCCCCTTGGGTGAGAATGTACTTTATGATAGATTGGAAATATAACGATGTTGAGAGATTGAGTAGTCGCACAGAGAAGATGGAGAGAATATACCCTTCCCTCGCCATTGGTGTAGGAGTGATGGAGTAGTTTCCTTTTTGAAGACTGGGTTTTAAACTGTAGATGTAGAAGATAAACATTGATACAGCGAAACTGAGCTGTCCAAAAGCAAATGGCATCAAATCAATCACTTCCCCTTTGTGATGGAAATACAACACCGTGAATGCAGTTGTAAAAGTCTTTGCAACAGCGGCTATAGCCTCCGCACCAGCTCTGATTCTAAATAACGATAACGACTGTGCTAATGTGAAAAAAGGCTCGCAATATAGTTCAATAACCGAAGCAAGTCCGTAGAGAAACACGGCGGAAGTAGTAGATTGTTTAATGATAGAGACTAGACTAGATTCCTCACCAATGTTGATCATCGATTTGTAACATATCAGTCCTAGTATTACAGCTAGCGGCAGTCCTAGTAGAACCGATAGATATGAAAAGTTGATGGCAGATTGTAATTCCTCATCTTGCTTGATGGTTTCTTCATCGTTTTTGAGAACGTCGTCAGACCTTTCATTAGTGGTCGGAGTGATTGATACTCTCGCTAGAGCTACTCTGAAACTTTCCCGCGCAAAGAATATTACACTTATATTGTACAGCTCTAGTCTTGAACTTGCACCAAAGATAGCAGGGTCGATGAAGCGAAGTAGTAGGAATTGGTTTAGTAGAAAGGTCAAGATACGTGTACTGATTTGTAGGATTATTAAAATGGAGGCTAGAGTTGCTGCACTTCCTCTTTGAGGGATGGAGGGTGAGGAATTAGAGGTAGGAGGTAGAGAAGAAGGAGAAGAAGATGAAGAGGAAGAAATCTTGTTATCACCAGGCGACTTTTTCGTCATGTCTTTATTCTTTTTATATTTGAATGATTAAATACCAGATCATAGCAGTTTTGTCAAGATTGACGGCAAGTAAGATCTACTTGATAGCATCTCAGCTCATTTGTCGGAGGATAGATAAGAAATCAAGAATTGTTCATCGAATAGTTATAGACTAGGTTTCTACATAAAAGTTTCAAATATACAATTTCACATTTAAAAACGCTCATCTTTTCTACTCTATCATGTACCCTGATATATACCTGCAACCAACCTCCGCCTCTCACACCCATCATCAAGTCTCTGCCAGTGCTGACTAGAAAAGTCACCGCCTGTGTTGACTTGTATATTTAATCCACTACAAATTACTCCTTCTATACAGAATTTGACTTCTGCTTTTCCTCCGTTTCTTTCCTGACTCGTTTCATCACCACCTTCAGTGACGAATCTAGCAAGGACTTTCTTCTCGGTCTCACCTTGCGTGAATATCACATTCCCTAGATTCCAAAAGACGAAACCCTTGTCTTTATTGAACGTCCCGACTGGTTTCGACAAGCATGACTTTACTATTTCTCGAGTTGATGTAGAGTTGTTGACAGACTGGTTGCTTGACGTTGAAATCAAATCATCAGGGAGATACAGAGCTAATGTCAGAGAAGTGACAGTTATAGTATTTGATGATGACGTGGAGAAGAAAGCTGGAGATATATGATAGGATAGAATTACTGATATCTGACCCTTTTCAAATTTCCATTTTGGATGTATTATAACCGGTGGTGTCATGCTAGTCATCACAGATGTCGATAATTGATATTTAAACCCGATTTGTGGTTGGGTAGATGTAATTTGTCGCGATAAAGAGGCTACATCGACTTTGAATATGTGACTGTAATGGGAATCTTGATCGTTATTATAATCTTCGGTAGATTGCGATACCGATTCGAGAAATGCAGGATTAGGCACCAGGCGTTCTATCGCAGAGGCGGATTGACCCGAAATCTTTACGGCGAGACTATCATTCGTCTCGCCAGTCTTTCCGTATGTCATACCTATTTCACCATGGATATTTTGACGAGTTAGATTACCACCTTCAAACCATGCCGACACTGTTTCTATAACTGAAACACCTAGCCCACTAACATTCATATCTGGATGACGATTATTTGACCCAGCCATAGATGAGCTAGTCTGAGATTTTCCCGATCTGATTGAATAACCATCATTCTCAGGACCTGGCTTTGTTTGGAATGGATTAGTGATGCTTGTGCTACGAGGAAAGTAATTTGTAGAATAAAGATTTGTAATTGGGGTTACAGTTTCAGGGAGATTAGGAGCATTCGGGAGTGGTTTGTTATTAGGTGTAGTTGGGACAGGCAAAGGCTTTTGCAACGGAGATTCGGGCAGAAGAGGTGCAAAAGGTGAGAATGGAGAAGATCCTGGTAAAAGATGTGGTAGAGATGCCAAGGATGAAGCTGACCTTGGTAATGGAGATTCTTCCTGTTGACTTGGCAAAGTGGACGATATTACATTTTGTGATGTGGACGAGACTGGACTCGGCGAGGTCAAAGACGGGGTAATATTCTGTATAGTGTCACCATCATTCGAGCGAAAGTCGTACACGGAAGCACGGTTATCTCGTCGACCTCGAGTAGTGGCAGATCTCTTGGGAATTGCCAAAGATGAAGGCGCTTGCTATGTTCTTGTTAATACTATTCTCAGTACTATTTGAAGTTGAACTTACTAGTCGAAGTGTATTGACCATATTATTGAGAATCGTATCAGAAGCAGGCTCTTCGGGTGTTGGAGCATTTTTGATATCCATCTTGAACGACGGCTGTGGCGTGAATGAGTTTTGTGTGATAGCAGCTTCACGTTCAGCTTGTGCAATTGCATACGAAGCGGACTATGTTCATTTATCAGCTGACGTCCACTCATTTTCACTGGCAACAAGGTAAACGCTTACAGATTGCTCTTCCCTTTGTGCAATCAAATCACCTGTCGATTTGGAGGCGGCATTATTCTGCGTGAATCCTAGACCTGCAGATGACGGTCCTTCACTTGATCCTAGACCTGATGCTGAATTTTCATTACCCAATTCGGATCTCGTGTGAAGCACTTTTCTTAATGGTGACCGTCGAGTTTCTTCATGATCAGTGTCGTCTTCACGTGTCGATTCAAGCATTTGCATGCCGTCTTTTGATTTTCCCTTTCTACTCGATGAAAACGACGAAAACGTGGAGCTTGCTTGTAAGCGCGACTTTCTGCCAGCCTTGCCAGAATCTGGTGACTCGCTCAATCGTTCTGCGCCGCTCGGCACTTTGCTCTCCCGTCTTCTAGATAACAAAGTACCGAGTCTACGAAGACCTCTTGGTGTATGATCTTTCTCTTTCACCGATGCCGGTGCAGAAGGGGTAGGCGCCACATCTGTTGTAACTACTAATAGGTCAGACCATGATATGGGAAATACATGATGCGCGGAGGTGGATGTATGAGCTCACCTGATCCGCTTCTAATACTGCGCCGATCCTCTCCATGAAACGACAGTTTCGCATCATTCAAATATGACGTTGAGCGCTGTGATCTAGGTCTATCACTCGAATGTATATTGTCCGAGATACCATTGTTACCTTCATGCCTCCCAAGCTCTGATCGCTTATCATTATTGTCCTCTACCTTTGCGTTCGGATGAGCATCCTTAACACGGGCAGCAAACATCTTTATTTCTTTATCAGTCTCTACAGTCAACATAGCATTCAAGCATGCCTCGGCCGAGTTCTTGTCCGTCTCTATTCTATCGGTCTCGTGAGTAAGGAATAAAGTCAGAAGATTCCGGAGATTATCCATCCTTCGTTCATCTGCTGCTTGTAAAGTTTCAAACACAAAAGGCGCTTGTGAATTCCAAGCGCCTTGCGCATTCTCCAATTCAGTCTGTGCGACAGTCAAGTTTGCAGATGAGGTCAGACTGTTGTTCCTCCCAAAGCTGTGATTTGTAGACCCTCCTGTTATCTTTTCGAGTTTCTTTTGCGCTGTGTCGACTTCTCGTACTAAATCGCCCAGATTACTTTGCATTGTTGACAAGGATGAGTATTCTTGGTTTGACGTCACAAAGTTGCGCAAAGGTCGTTCAACATCCGCCTCGATCTTGTTCGCAAGCTTAGTATGGCATTGTGCAAGCTGTTCGATTCTCGAGGTCAAAGTAGACCATGGTTTTGCCAGAATTCTATCAGGCGCATTCATCAGAATTTATATGCTCATAGGCGGAATTATGTGGAATTGAAAAATACCCAAGCTCTATCGTATCAGCAATAGGATTCCGTTGTGCCAATCTCTTCAGACCTGTTGCGTATATCTCATCTAATTTTCTCCGTTCCTATCCCATTAATCAGTAATTGTATACGAGCTTTGATGTTTTGCGCCCCGACCTCTAGCCAATCCGATATGTTTGCGTTTACCAGTTGCATTGTACGGGCTCGGTCACCGAGTATCTCCAATGCCTGTGTTGGCGACAGTAATGCCTACGAGTCAACCATTTAGCAATTTGGACTCGATATCATGCATGCATGCATATGCTGTAAATAAGACTTACCAACAAAGCCGGATATTCATGTCGGTCTAGCGCCATGATGTCTGACAGCAATAGTATAATTTCTCACATATAGATATATCACGTCAGGTCGAGTTCAAGGCCGCATAGGATTTTCGGGGGCATATGTCGACACTCTTCTGGAAAAGTCATGTACAACAATAAAGTAACTATGTAAACGTCAACAATCCTACTAAACAAACTATGGTTCACCAAAACTTTATCATACATGCTGCGTGTATAATTCACGTAAAACAGGCATAAAAGTTGTAAATATAGAATCATGTCCATATATATGCAATTTATTATTGACAAAAACATTACGCTATGACGCTATGCAATCACCTGTACTAATACACAGAGAATAGCAAAGTCTGACAAATATATAATCGAACATCTACCATATAATAATGGTTATGCTTCAGTAAACACAAAACTGCTTTTCCATTTCGTCATGATATAAAACTATTCGTGTATAAGTATGTCTGTTTATTTCATTTCTTTTTTGGCTTCATGAATTCGATAGGTTTGCTAGGATCCGGTGGATCGAGAAATTGAAGTAGAGCGAGACTCAATTCTTTAAAATCGACAGGCTTGGTGACGTAACTGTTAAAACCCGCTTCGACACATTTGGAGTAAACATCACCCAGAACATTTGCCGAGAGAGCAATGATTGGTAGATATGGTTGATTATTCTGTCTTTCCCAGATACGTATTTCTTTGCAGGTTTGATAGCCATCCTTGTTGGGCATTTGCAAATCGCACTGTACAATTGGTTAAATAACCATTTTCGAAAAGCTATCGCGAGGTGAATTACTTACAAGTATGATGGAGTAATGACCATGAGGATTTGACATTACAATATCTGTACATTGAGCGCCGTCCAGAACAGTATCTACTTGTATTTCGACCTTTCGAAGAAATTTGAGTAACACCTGTATTCAATTGTTTGTCAGCAATCGGTTTGGTTCATTCTACATCCTTTGACACATACCATCTGGTTGACACGATTATCCTCAACGAGTAGGACTCGCTTGCCCTTATTTCCAAGCCTTTTTGTCATATCATCATAAAGCTGTTTCTGCGTCAGAGCAACTTGCTGTGCAGAGTCTTGATTTCGATCAGTGCTCAGTTCACGCTCCTTTTGAGGATCAAAGATAAAGGCAAACTTGCTCGGCTTTAATGGTTTGAATATGAATCGCAATCTCCTATCGCTTGCCAACTGTTCGTAATCGTATTGAGATGCACTTTGCATGATCAATCGTTTCTGATTGAAATCTGTGATGATGACAATCTGTGTGGCTGCATGCGGCGCGGAATTCATCAAGTGATTTACAAAAGCGATAATGTCTGTTACAGACTGCAACACCAAGACTACATGAGTAAAGAGGATGACTTCGTCTCCACTTATCATTTGTTCACCCTCTTCTAACGACCCACGAGCTGTGATCTGATGTGGTATATTTTTAGGTAAAGTCATATCTATATGCTTGACTGTGGCCTCTCGACTATATCTGAGTGGACAGACTACCAAGATTGAAAACATAGGTGGTACTGCCACAACGTTGGTATTTTTTGGAGCGAGGGAATCTACCGAAATCATAGACTCTCGACTGCTTGCACGACTTAGAGGCATCGACAGTTCAAGGTCTACACGCGATGGTATAGAAGGATCCGGGAAAAAGGACGAGGCTGATGACGACTCGGATTGGAGACTGGTTTTTGAGGTTCGTATCCAAGGGTCTGAGCTTGCCGAAGAAATGCTTATACTTGGAGATGAAAAGGCTGGAGAAGGTTGTGGGGACTCCGTCATACGTACTTCACTTGAGAGAGGCGAATTCTGCAAGACCTTGTGCGCTAATGTAGGAGGTAGCGAACGAGGCTGTATCTTAGGTTCTATCGAGGTCCCGACGGTCGCAGGTCTTGTACTAGATTCTGTAGGAATAGGGACGGCAATTGTTGTGTCGATAGGCGGATGGTTTGCATCGGTAGGTAGGGTTGCCTTGACGAAGAACACAAATGTGGCCCCTTTACCTGGGTAACCTTTTGCGCTCATGTCACCACCATGGAGATGAGCAAGCTGTCTTGAGATCACCAAGCCAAGACCTGTGCCGCCGTGTTGTCTCGTGCTGCTTCCATCGATCTGACTGAATCGTTTGAATAAATACTCGGCCTCCTTGTCGGTAAAACCTCTCCCTGTATCAATAATTTCGAATTGAATGAGTATCTCGTCGGCTTTGACTGGATATTCGGGGTGTTGCCATGTGGAGCAACGAAGGAATACTTCCCCGGTCTGGGTGAATTTGATAGCATTACCTATGACGTTCAACAAGATCTGTCGGATCCTGAAACGATCTCCCTTGATTTGAGATGGTACATCCGTCTCGACGAGGTAATTGAGTTCAAGGCCTTTATCTATGGCCATTGCTGATGTCAAATCATTCACCTCTTCGATAAGAGAACGCACATAGAGCCAGTCCATATTCAAAGCAATCATACCAGCTTCTGCCTTTGAAAGATCAAGTATATCATTGATTAATCCCCGCAGACCTTCAGTTGATGCACGAATGATATTCACATGCTCCATTTGTTCCTCGCTGAGGTTACTGTCGATCAAAAAGTTGACCATGCCCGTAATTCCATTAAGAGGAGTTCTAATCTCATGACTCATATTCGAAAGGAAGCGCGACTTTTCGTCCATGGTCTCCTTGAGATCCCGTTCCAGAGCTTTGTGATCGTTAATGTCTGTGCAAGTTCCATACCATGTCTCCTCATCATCATTGACGCGAAGATTATCATCGGCAAGAAGCACTCTCACTAAAAACCAGCGATACTCGCCATCTTTATCTCTCAATCTGACTTCAGTGGAGTACGATGGTCTACCATCAGCGTCGCGGGTGACCTTGAGTATGCCTGTAGAAGCCAATTCTGATAATTTTCTTTGAGGAATCTGGGCGGTGGGAGGAGAGTATGGACTGGTTATGCCACGCTCGGTATCAGACGATCCACTTGAGGAGCCTTGCGAAGAAGAAACGCTTCGATTGAATGTGAAAGGAGCAGATGTGGGAATATCAGCGACATTAGAGCCCGTAGCGTCAAAGGTAGGTAGCTTGCATTTTACAATATCGTCTGGATGAACATACTCCATAAAACCTAGCCCAAGTGCATCCGCCTCGGCCTGACCGGAATATGTGACCCATTGCGAATTACAAAATGTTATACCTTTTGTACGATGAATGGTAAAAACCACTTGTGGGCTGGAATTAGCTAGTGCTCGATATTTCGCTTCGGAAGCTGCAGTCTCCTGCTGACGCGCTGCATTGATCTCGGCTATATGCTGTTCGTGAAAGTCCATGTTTGTGCCAATCCAGTGGACGATATTCTGACGTTTGTCCTTCAATGGCGCCACGCGAACATAAAACCATCTATAATTACCATCAAATCGCTGAAGTCTGACCTTGAGTTGTAATTGTTGTCCAGTTCGCAACGATCTATGCCATTGCCCCGTATATAATGATCGATCCTCAGGATGTAATGACTCCCAAGGCTCCTTCAGGACCTGCCGCGAATCTTGACCGCGATAGACCATGAATTTTGAATTTACCCAGGTCAACTCTCCTGTGGACGGAGCTGCCGTGAATATCTGTACTGGCAATGCATCGATGATGGTTCGCAGCAATCTCTCTGACGGAGGTGGCATCTCATGGCCGTCAAGAGAAGTACTCTTCCTATGAGCAGTACCAGAAATACTGCTTGATTGAGGTCTTGCTGTTGTCGATGATGGAAGGTTCTGGAACGAGGCGGAGAAGTCGGCTCCATACGAATGTAATACCGAGTGTAGTCGATCAGCGTTATCGGGACCGATCGGGCCCTCAGCCTTGAAATTTGTTCGTCGAGGAGATATAGGTTCTGCTGATCTCGCTGGACTAACATCTTTGGGTGTTGAGAGTCGCAGAGGAGACTTGTCTGCATTTTTGCCCGATGATAAGGTTCGAAGTCTTTGCTCGTTGCGATTTTCTTCATCGGTAGAGCCAATCTTCCTGATGGTAGGAGGCGGCTTCATATTGTCTGGCCTTTGTGGTGTCACTATACTACTCAACGAACGGGACACGTTCCCTCGCTTTCTATCAAAATAACTCTCAGAAGGCTCGACAAGGCCAGCTGATGTAGCTATCGGTGTCCCACTCACCGAACGACTTTGACCTTCCCATCCTGGTGTCCCGGCAGTAGAACTTGTCGGACTATGTCTGGATCGTCCCGAGTAATCTGAAGGACTAGTGATACTACCTGACGTCGTCGTTTGATTGTCGTCGAGGTCTGATCTGATAAGATGATCCAATGACGACGCTTGAACATTCGAATGACTTGCTATCACATTTGTTCCCATACGCTTTTGTCGAAAGCCCCACACTTGTGATTGCATTGCACTTATTTGAAATGCAGTCGAATAGGACGCAGCTAGATGCGGTCCAAGCATCTTTAAGGACTGCGTCAGATTCTGCGGATAAGGTACAGCAGGAGTTAGTATCGAGATTATTGCAATCGGAGCTCTTCGTTCTCGAGACGTTACCACTGTGTCAGCCCTGTTCAAAGTTGGCGATGTGCGTGTACTGGTAGAAAACGATTCGTCCCCTAGGCTCGGCATGATGCCAGATAATGTTGGATGAATCAGGGGAAGGTGAATGACGGTATGAGCCTTATCTACGCCAATGGCCTCAATCGCTTCAAGCTTTGTATAATCGGGCGATGCAGTCGGCGGATCGAACGAATCCTCAACTGTATCAAGTCCCGTGAAAAACGGATTTTCGTTAGGATCAGCTTGTATCGCTGGCGACGGGGCTGGTGATTGGGACCAAGGTGATGGTGGATGTTGCTCATATTCCTGAAAAGCTGAACCTCTACGCTTGCCATTCATCTCCATACTTGTAGAAAATAGATTTCGAAACGGTGCATTGTCCTTGGATATAGCTGGCCGCTCGTTGACACTAGTGTACTGCTGCTTGACTTCCTTGGTCACATTCTGCTCCTTGACATAATCACGAGTCAGAGTAACCATATGACCGCGTTCGAGGACTCTGTTTACACCACTAGCGTCTATTAAACTGTCTTCTTCAGTCTCGAAGCCGCGAAGAACGTCAAAGACAGAAGTCTGTGGTATAAAATTCCGATCACCTCCAAGACTGCTAAAGGCGGGATCCGACATTATTATAGACTGACCAGCCATAGCGGGCGAAGACCTGCCGCTTGACAAGAGCGTCTCATTCCGTAGTAGACTAGGCATATGGCTCAGTGTGCGTGCGGCCATGGCTGGTCGTGGTGCAGCAGCGTCGTTGACTCCAGGACTTGGACGTCGTTGGTTCTGGTCCTTCAATGATAGACCAGAGTATGAGTGACGAGATTCGAGACCGGGCCTTGTCTGTAGTACTACTGGTCTCAACATTCGAGGTGGCTCATCAAATACTTGTGGTGCAGGCTTTGCTGGCGACTCCTCATCCTGTCCCAAGACGTTGAACGTTGCCTTTTGACCCCATGGTACATTCTCAATATCGTTCGCGTCCGCAGGAAGAGCGAGACTGACACGGTCGGCAAGATATTCATCATGGAGCATTTTGGTTAAAGTATTCCACCACGATTCAAGATTAGGCTCAGCGTTCAATAGTAACACAGCATCATACAGGTTGGGCGTGGGATATCTTGGATCATTAGGCAACATGTTTTGTGTCATACCAGCAGGGATGAAAGAATCTGCATCCATATCCATCGAATTTGGATACGTGGATTTGCTGTCATTTCCCGGTGGCGGTGCTGGCCCTGTAGAGGTTGTTGGAGAAAGGACTGTAAAGGGTTGATGAAATGCGGGAGACCAGACTCGAGGGGTACCAGGAACATAGGGAAATGGATACGACGGAGTCCGCAGAGCTTGTTGGCCCATGGGACTCTGTGCATGACCCCCACGAATAGTCTGCGCCGAGTCTGTAGATGATGGCTGACCCGATATCGAATTGGTCAACGGCGATGAAAATGGTTCCTCGATTATAGGCGACGGTCTTTTTCCTGTCGTATCTGAATCGGCACTAATCGCGGCCAACCTTTGTTGTTCAGAAAGAAACCGCTTGGATATAGCGGCTCTCAGATTTCTGAGTTCCTGCTTATCTATTGAGGGTGTCATGTCGGTGAACTTTGGCTCTTCTGTACCCTCCACAGATGTCTTTCTAATCTGTGAACTTGCGTCACTTGTGCCCGACGTTATCTTGACTTCTCCTGGGATTCTACATAGTTCAGGTCTTGCGCTTGAACTAGTGCTTGCAGGCGAGACAATGCTTGGTGCATTGTTTGGGCTTGGTTGTGCTTGCTGTCCATCATCTTGACCTGTGCTCATGTTGTATTTTCTTCTCGACCGAGCATAGCGTGATTGCGCTCCCAAAATTCTCTTTCTTGAGGATAAAAAAGCTGTCTATGCTTGTGATTCAATATTCCAGCTTTGTTCTCTCGAAATATCAATGTGCTAATCTGCACGTTGATAAAAGATATAATTGAACGACGAGTGCATACATGCCGATAGTCGTAATCAAATATTTATAAAAGCTTTGTATCTACAATGTCGAGGGGAAACTGGATTTCAGCACTCCAAAAGTGTAATATAATAAGATGAGGTTCTCATGTTCTGCTGCACAATGACGTATGTGGTCAAACATGCTTTGCTTTTTGACACATTGAGATTTAAAACGGTCGGCTATGCTGTCTTGTATTTCTCATCAATGAAAGAGCTTGACATGTTTCACTAGATACAACTATCTACACTTGAACATCAACCATCAATGTTCATACATCGAGTATGACAGTATAATCGTCAGAAGTTCGCTTCATGTCTATTGAACAAAATTACCTATCGGAAAAAATAATTAGATTGACTGACAGCACGAACAGCGCAAGAAATTATCGATGACCAAGAAATCATATGTAGTTGATATCATATATGATTGAATCATAATTATGTACAAGGAAAAGGGCATGTTTAATGCTAAGAGCTTTGCTGAGAAGTGCCTGAACTTGGAGTTGTTGGAAGTGATGTTTTGGAAGATTCTGTTGCAGATGCTGGACTTGTTGACGAAGAAGGCGAGCCCCATCGGTCTATCAGTCTCAAAAGATATGCTTTTTCATCGGCAAATTGAGCATCTTCCGCTCGATCGTCTAGGAATGTTGGCAAGAAATTCAACAATTTCTGCTTGTTCATAAACAAGAATTTCTGAACTTCTGGAGACTTGTCTGGCTTTGCAGCAAAGATCTGACCAAGTTAGCATCTACTTCTGCACTTCAAACGAGATGTACATTTTCGGATGCCTACCTTGAACACGTGAAATCCTTCATATTGTATCATTTTCCTGTCATCGCGCAAATGTGTCATTGCCAATTTGAGATTATCGCCAGAAGCCGCATATCGAACCATCACATCATAAAACGCTCGATCGAGAAGTATTTCTCCGAGTAGTTTAATAGATTGTCGCTTAGTGACATAGCTATCAGACTGGACCAAGACTTTATTGTACCGATCAAAGAATTGATCAAAATTTACGCTCAAATATTTTGACGACATTGATTTGTGCCGTATGAGTACTTGCTAGTCAAGAATCAGCCACGAAAGATACCATAGATGGCTGTAGGACTTACTCTGAATGTGTCAAATGCATCTGTGCTCACCTCAAAAAGGCTTTTATCTATCCAATCAAAGAATTTCCAAAGAACACCTTTGCCGGAAGCAGGTTTGGAGGTGTCTATAGTATCAAGATCCATCATCTTACCATCTTCAGTCGGCTCGTGATATAGAATTAGTGCCGTGACAGCATCAAATTTTAGGGCTTCCTTCAATATTCCGCCGCAAGGCATAGCACTTTCTCGCTTATCGTAGCCATTACACAATGCAATGATGATCTCTGGTTGACGCGAGACGACATATTGTAATGCTATGGGGTCTGCAGAAGGATCACCCGGTTGTTTATATCTAAACACACATGACACAATAGTCTGTGTATCTTTTCGAGCCTCAAAGGGCAAACGATATATATTCGAAGCAAGGAGTTGTAATAGATCCTCTTTAACGAGAAGATCACACAGTTGATAAACTTGGTCTGGACTAGCCTCAACCTCTATAACAGGTGATGTCAGTCAATCGATCTGGTACAGTTTAAGAGTATCGATAACGCACCAGGAGTGCCTTGTAGCACTATCTTCATTGACGTTAAATTTGCCGCTAAATCGGCCTCGGACTAGGACATGTTAGTCATTATCCTTCTGAGTTGTCTTAACATTCGTTGCTACCTTTGGCGGCAGTTTCTCATCGATAACCAGTCTAGTCAACAAATCTTTTGTAGACCGGACCATGTCCGGGATGTTTTTCGTTTTGGCCCTACCGAATAGGAACGCCATGGTGAGAGATTGACAATCGCACTCGTGTTAGTAGAGTGCCGCGCAAGAGCGCAGCATATAATCAAGCAGTCATGTTATGTGGATGACGCGAGAAGTCATATTGTCAAAATATTTGACCCATGTTATAGATCAGAAGGACAACAAAAGCCAGGGTTCGGCTCAGAATGTTTGCGGGGAAAGCCGAACTTCACCATTACAATATTTATTGTATTGCACTGAACAACTTTACATACTATACATTTCATCGATCCATAAATCTCATTGCATCCGAATGTGATTTACTCGTCCTTCCATGCATTCAAGATGTGTAGTGCCTATAATCAATCAAAATCAATGACTATGAAATGAAAATTCATACAATGCATACCTCTCGGGCTTCATGCCGCATCGTGCTTTGATAACGAAGTAGGCCGCTGACAAGTTGTTGACTTACCATAGCGGAGCCAGGAAGTATATCGTGCCAATTCTTTCTGGGGAACTGTTTGAATGACATTTTTCCCCAATCTGGGAATATAGCTGCTTCCTAATATCAAAATGTCAGCATCAGCAAACTACGGAGATTGTTTTGAAAACAACAAACTGGCCATATCGTCAAATTAGGAGTTCCAAGCGTTTCAAAAATGCTCTTTATCAAGGCTAAATCACTGCCGATGTCTCCAGCTTCGAATAGAGTACGTGCTCCGAGAGAAAATACTTGTGCTGCAACGCAACCCGCGGCCCACATGTCCAGGCTGGTATCGTATTTCGCATTACCAAACATAAGCTCCGGCGGTCTATAGCATGTAGTCCCGACATCCATTATCTTTGCATCTTCTGGTTCTGAGGTTGGGTCAGTCTTGGACCAGGCAATTCCGAAATCTGTGAGTATGGCTGGACCAGAAAATGAAATCAATAAAATATTGGAAGGCTTGATATCTCGATGTATTATACCAAGCGAATGTACGTATGCTAGTGCCGAGAAGAGATCTTTCATTATGGCGTGACCTTGGCGTCTTCTGACGCCATCTACCCGCAAAATATCATCCAACGTCAGGGGAAGAAATGGCATAACTATAGTGAACTGGCCTTCTTTTGTCGTGAAAGTTTCGAGTATTTCCATGACTTTTTCGTTTTTGGCTGTGCTCATCAATCTGACCTCTCGTTTTGCATCATGAGGTGCTGTCAGGGCATGGGAAGGAAAGACTTTCAAGGCGAGTACTCGGTCTGCCCACTCTGGCTTACATTTGTAGATTGTTGAGAAAAGTCCGTCTCGAGAATGGTGGGCTCCCTCATATCTACCAATAGTTATACCATCAGTGGCTGGTGTGTTATATGGCTCATCAATAATATTAGTGTCCTGTGACTTGACCATGCCACTCTTTATGAACTGATCGAGGATGTTCTCATAACTTTGCTAAATGGGTCAGCTTACGACCAGACTCGTCTGATGGGCAAGAATAACCTTGGTGGATGCCTGGCCAAAGGAATGCTCCTCTAATTGTTGAGCAGCATGCCAAGAACCTTGCATCGCATCATTGCTATATAATCAAGGCTCAGTGATAGATATTATGCCGAACATTAGAATTATTACATCTTTGTAACTGCAGCAAGCCTCTCTGTGAAACCAATTTCATTCCGCCAGTTGTCCGTCATCTTTCCACGCAGAACTCCTATACTCATTTACGTAAGAGATGAGAGTGCTTCACATATCATTAATCGTAAAATCATGTATGATGTCACGCAGCGAAGTCTCGGCAAACGTCGGGTTGCGGGGATCCGGATGCGAGCCTCGTCCAGGACGTACGCTTTCTGATCAATTAAACATCGACGTCTGCACGGTCTCAAGGGCCCAGATAGAAATAGGACTTGTTGTATACATTCTATCGAACAAAATGAATGCCACAGATATTTGCGCCGAATAACTATCTTGTAAATTAAACGCCAGGCAATATCAAAATCAAAAATCATGCAATTACTACCATTATCGGCGAAGATTACCTGGATTGCTCTGTTTCTCAACCATCAAGTCGCCGCAAAGCGAATCACAAAAACTGATGGTTTGATAATTGAAGATGTAATAGATGTTGAATGTACAAGGCCAACACGATTCGGTGATAATATATTAGTGCATTATAGAGGCAGTTTACTGGATGGCATGGTGTTTGACGAGTCGTATTCCCGCAATACACCCTTTGCATTCGAACTCGGAAAGAAGCAGGTTATTGCAGGTTGGGACGAAGGATTGATGGACTTTTGCATCGGAACCAAGAGACGATTAACAATACCGTGGCAATTAGCATATGGTGAGCGGGGATATGGCAGTATACCTCCCAAAGCAGTATTGGTATTCGACACGGAACTGTTGGATATAGAAGGTGTGGAGCAGCATCCACTAGTACCGGGTACAAATCATACAGCCGGTTCGCCTGACAAACCGAAAGAGGTAACAAATGGTGAATGTCATCTCCTCGGTCCGTTCGCATTACTTGTACAATCAGTCCTGGGCCTTCTGGCTGTACTATCATTAGTCTTTAAGAGATGGAGAGAATCGCCTCGCAGACCAGTAAAGGTCTTTGCGTTCGATGCTGCAAAACAAATTGTGGGGACTGCACTTCTTCACGTCACAAACTTGGCCATGTCTATGTTATCTGCAGATATTGACACCGCTCGACATGCTATGAAAATAGCCGCACAGGTTATCGCAAACGGTCAAGGTCGTATGCCGAACCCTTGCTCGTATTATCTACTCAATTTGGCGATCGATGTAAGTCGAATGTAAGCGGTATGATGAGACTACTGATTGACTGACAACTGTATTATAGACTACGATAGGCATACCTGTCCTCGTCATGCTTCTCAAAGTCTTTCACGCTTTATTCTCATATACTCCGCTGGCCAGTCCACCAGAATCACTTAGATCTGGTCATTACGGAAACCCACCCCGAGTTTCGTGGTGGGTCAAACAATGTTCCATCTATTTTTTGGGATTGTTCGGCATGAAAGTCTTTGTACTGTTCTTGTTCGAGGTGCTTCCCTGGCTGCCATGGATTGGAGACTGGGCGCTACGATGGACTGAAGGCAATGAGGCACTTCAGATCGTTTTTGTCATGTTTTTGTTTCCATTACTTATGAATGCGTTACAGTACTATATAATCGATATTTTTATAATGGACAAGAGCATGCAAAAGGAGTATCAAAGCATACCATCAGACGAGTCGGCAGCAAGTGTCGATCCAATCGAGCCTGGCGTAGATGTTGTATGTGCAAATGATGATGAAGGCAAGGCTTCAGCGAGTGCGATCACACAATTGCCGAGTCCAGTAGGTTCAGAGTCGAGTTCATCAATTGGATCTGACCACAGGAAACGACATGTAGCATGATACATAAATAGCATATACGTTATGATTCGAGTTCTTATATAGTATAGAATATTCTACAATTTTTTTTCTTACGGTCAGCGGCTTTGGTAATCATGCGTTCTATGACGTGGTGATCTGGACCTGCGTCTTCTTTGTGATGAGCTATTTGGTGATCTGCATTTGCGATCATAATGTTGATGCCTCGACTCTTTCATATTCTTTTCACTTTGTGTATTCAAGCCATCAAGAGAGAAGTCTTCGAGGCTATCACTTCTGCGCCGCCTTCGACGGTTGCCGTGCTCCTCTTTTCGAGCTAGATTACGATCAAGCGAACGCACTCGAGACTCCTGTGCACTTTCCCAGTCAAGCTTCTCTTGGGAAGCTTTCTTGAGTTGCTGTTGAGCCTTCTTCATCATCGCCATCGGATCATTCAATATTACTCGACGTTGATCTCGATCAGCTCTTTCTGGATCTGGCTTTCCAAAAGCGTTGACTCTGTTAATTGGAGCCCTATTTGTAACATTGCTAGCATACCAAGGGCCAGAAGGATCAACATTGAATCCCGACGCATCTGAGAACTTCATGCCGACTGTCAAATTTTCAGAATTCGAAGGAGTTCTTCCAACTATTTTCTCGGAACCTTTGCTATTCAAGGTTTTATCGTCTTGATCTTCAAATAATTGAATATGGCCTTTTGTGTCAGTCAAATTGTACGACGGTTGCTGCTTTTGCAACCTGTCCCTGACGACGGTAGCGCCATCATGGTCTTCTCTCGCTACACGGATATCTCGATCCGTATCGTCTTCTCCTCGTAGCTTTCTTCTTTTCTTTGCAAGTATACGATCATTCTCAAGTGAAAAATCAACACTTGGCAGTCGCTTTCGAGAGACAGAGCCTTCTTTGTCTGTTGCGACATCACATGTTATTGGAGGCGGAACTTCTCCACGGAGACTTGCTATGCGTCGGACAGAATCTTCCTCCTGCATACGTTGATCCGCTGCTTCGGCTTCCGCCGCCGCTTTGGCCTCATCTTGGCGTACGCGGGCAATGTTAGTTGGGTTATACACATTCCATGATTTTTTACCGAGGAGATGTAAAGGCATGATGATAAAGTTTCTTTTCGTTTAAACTGACATGATGTGCCCTTCGTTCCTGAGAAGCGGTCGCAGTAGTATGCTTGAATTGTCTCGGGTCTGAATTGACCCTAGTACTAGTAGATAGTGCGTTGGCTCTCAATCAAACGCAAAGGACGAACGCATGTCATTCCACAAAAGTCTATTTTCCCGAAAAAAAATACTTTAGATTTCCCCACTTGACTGGTGACACGAACCAGGGTCAGTAAAGAAACGTTGAGACAAACTGCATCAGCGATCTTTTTGCTAGTTTACTGCATGACGCCAGCCAGCCACCTCGAATCGAATGATCATTGACCATATGATTGACACACATTCCTTGATGTAGGCACTCTTCGAGTCGGATTTACCATTCTTGGGATGCTGTCTAATTTACTCAATATTCAATTTCAGCATTGTTTGCCTGTGGGACCATTTTCAATTCTTTGTACTACAATGTCAATATATTGAACATAATTACGAAGCTACGCAGCATATGTGATCTCCAACTTCACTCCACGCAAAGCAGAAAGCTCTCAGTCTAAGAATGCCGACATACTTAATTCACGGCTTTCGCTGGCCTCGAGAAATGGTACGTGTTTACATAATCATGCACAACCTGGAAGATGCATCGGCAGAATGGCTCGTCCGCGAGGAGACTTCAAGCTGTTTGCTGGAGAGCTTTAGAGAAAGATATCCAGCTGTTCTTAACAATCTACCGAATCTCTGCTTCAAAGAGCAATACAATCCAAACGACGAAACGCTAGCATATCACCCTTTCGCTTATGTGGCAGATGTTGCACACCCTATCGATCTCAGTATGGACTTAGATGCAGTGCAACTGATTGTTGAGCGATCAACTTCGAAATCCTCCGAGGCCTCAATGATGCAACTTCGCGACGCTGTCCTTGCATCAGACTCGAAGATGGCTTGGTATATAGTTAATTGCGGCGATGAAAGAAGAGAGTATGATGATTCGGATACAGACACTACGAAGAATGACATCGATTTGGAACAGAAGGAAGACTCACAAACCCACTCAGTCCAAGCCACTCCTCGAGTTATGCAAACAATAATGATATCAAAGATATCCGGAACACCCTCTTCACCCATGACAATTGACTCGAACTGTCGCAGCAGGAATAATAACTTGGTCGGACGACCGAGGACATCTAGTAGTTCTATGACGAGTGGATCACAGGATGCCGTGAGTTTATCAATATCATGCGCTGTGACAAAACTAATAATAACAAGAGGAGAAATTTCAGTAGTCCCGAGATGTCTAAGAAGAGCATCAGTAGTCCGGAAACATTAAGTCAGGGTTCAATGAGTCCAGAAGTGGAGCAAAAAGGTTTCAGAAAGAAAGTCATGAATACAATTACAAAGATGAAAAGGTATAATCCTTGACCTCTCTCTCTCTATTCCGACATGTTGCCATGAGCACTAACAATATCTTAGTCGCTCAAGCCTTCGAGGGGAACACTCTCCTCGATCAGCTCGAAGTCAATTTGATGCGCCACCTGTACCACCGATGCCGAAAGTCGCTTATTGATTTTACCATTAGAATATGGTTGTCGTCAAAAAGTTATGATTATGAAGTCCAAGATATAACGATATTAATGCTCGATGAATGCAGCAAATAGTAAAGATGCGAGCTATATTGATCCAATTAATTCACTCTCAAAAGCATATGTTTCCAATGTAATATACCACTAGCATATCCCACTCCAAAGACCTTGAAAATCACATGTGAATATCAAAAAAATGTGCGGGGTTGTATATTGTGTATATTATTGTTTAATCCCGTCACTATAATCATCTTGTTTATTATCATCATAATCATATTCGACTTCGACGAGCGTATCAAGATCCACTAAATATGCCGACCCTTTCTCCTTTAGCTGTCAGTAATGTTTTCGATGCAGTCATATGCAGTCATTTCTGATGATTTCCATGCTGACTCAATTTAAGAATAGGCTCAAAGTGCAGCTGAGACTTTCTATAGAAAGACTTCGGATCGTTCAAAACAATGATATAGCCGTGTCGAAGCAACAAAGAAAGAAAATGGCTGAGCTACTTGAGGTCCGTCGTCTTGGTTCAATCCCTTTACAGCGCTCTGACATTCATTAGCAAGGCAGAGAAGAATCGGCTCGTATCAGGGTCGAGAATATTATCCGATCAGATCTTACAACCGAACTTTACGAAATATTAGAACTATACTGCGAGCTTCTTATAGCTCGAATCGGACTCATAGATAATAGTAAAGACTTGGATCCCGGATTGGAAGAAGCTATACAGTCATTATTATATGCACAACCGAGAATCGAAATCAAAGAATTGCTACAGGTTCGAGAAGCCTTGACACTCAAATATGGCCGAGATTATGTCGCAGCTTCGACTGAGAACACACGAGGTAAGGTTCCGGCCAGGGTACTGGACAGATTGAAAGTTGAACCACCGGCGAAAGAATTGATACAAATGTATCTCGAAACTATTGCAGACGCATACGAGATACCGTGGCCACAAGCAAAACACAAAGCAATAACGGAATCACAGGACTCAGAATCTACGAATAACACGAATGAGCAGACGGAAAAGGTCGTTAGCAATGATGCCGCAGCGCTAGATGCGCATGATGAAACACAGGAACTGACCGCCGCTTCTCCTCCTCGAGATCTCACACCCAAGATACCCGTTACTATAATAAAACCTCACGCAACTATAGATAATCTCAGTCCCAAGGTCAAGGTAAACGTAAAAGAATCAAATCTTACCGATGTACCGATAGTCGATGCATTTGTAGCTAAAGACTCGAAGGTTATATCAGCATCCAAGTCTAACCTAGTCAATACAAAGTCGTCAGATATTAGCGACCTTGCGCGCAGGTTCGCATTGCTGAAGAGATGACATGGCGGAATCATGACATTCTGTCAGTTGTACGTAAAATTATGACCATTTGCATAAAATAATGAATGAATGACAACTGATCGACATGATATATTCTAAGATGACGTAACTCGAAGCTTAACTAGATCTTCGAGAAAGTCAGACGAGTCATTAGATTATATTCCATGCATTCCCCAATATTTCGTGCAACTTTGGTGTTTGACCATTCTACGTATCGTCATAGAACAAGTCCTGCTGAGAAAAAGTCGGGGTTTTATAGACATTATTACTTCCCCATGCTTTTGTGATTGGACTTTTTTTTCCGTCAAAAGAATACTTCAAGTAAGTTATTCCTAGCACGTGCGAAATTGCAACCGCATGGTCCGTGCAGCCAACCAAATGCAGGTAAAGAATTCTGTTGGAACCATTCGAACATCGGTAAATCATTTCCGGATTTCTTTCTGTCCAAGCGGGGCGCTAAAAACAATAACCTTCTGAGGAAAACAGTGTGGGCAACGAGTTTTGTGTGTCGCCATCATGAGTAGCCCCAGTCCCATGGGGCCATCAGGCACTCCTAAAAACCAAAACGGAGTCTGATAATTTTCGCGAGAATGTTTCGAAAATGCTTTCTTTGTTGTCTTGGCTTGAGGCTTCTCACTGAAACGCGACAGTGGTATTTACCAATACTGTACATGTCTATTGCAAGCCAGATATAGTAGCGGTTATGATAAAGGATTGAGAACAGGCTGGACGCAGGCTGAAAAGTTCTAGGGTGCTCAGAACATTCAATTTCTAATCTCGAGAAGATTCAATGTCTTAGCACAGATCCATATGACAAGTTCTGCTTAATCACGATGCAACTCAAACGCCGCGGCTAGATACTTCGCTGGGATCAATTTCTAACAGGTACAATGTTGATTGCAGCGAATCACCGAGAAAAAAGAACGCAGAAGCATCCACTATCTGAAAGAACCAAGTCTTTAAACCCTAACATTCGATCTCGAGGGTCAGCTGGCGTACAATCTTTTAGTGTTCCTCGCACAGCTCCCATGCCTGATTATTTGGATTACAAGGTCCCATCAATTCCAGTCGGTAACATCATACCTCAGACAATTCCACAAAGATCTGTCAGTAAAACCGAAAGACGTTTTGCAGTACGGACAGTGGGGCAAGATGGGACGCTATATCTAAAATATGATAAACATCAGGCGGCGCCACGAATATATGCCAATGATCCAGTGATACAACCTCAGACTTCAAACTATGGCGACTTTACTTTCTTCGACCTGCCACCATCGCCGCCCATTTCGCCATCAGCGCTACTTGACAGCGCAAGTCAGCCTTCTACTAGACGACATGTCGAGAACACGAAGTGGGCAGGAGGCTCAGCGATTGCGACAGATGCTCAGGAAGATCGGGAACCCAGTATAAATGCGGATCTTCTCCTGCCAGAGCCTTCAATGCTGCTCAGTGTTCCGGCAGCTGATCACAAAGTTGGACAAACAAGGCATGTAGTAGGAAGAGCGTCACGTTTCTTCGAATCAATTTACAGTGATCAAACTGGTAGTGAAGATAATCGGACATCGGCCTATTCAAGATTAGAATTAGATGATGTGTTCCCTGCCCCACCTACAAAGACGTTGCAATCAAATCTATTGCACGAAAATACTCACGGTGTTCTTCCAACGACTAGATGCTATTCAGCAGCAGTGGACCCTGCCATCTACAACGACTTTGTGTGGAACTCTGAAGATCCAAAATGTATCCGTTATGGTATAGATGGACTTCTACAAGCAGCTACTCCGGCAAGATTAATTGCGCACATCACTGACGTCAAAATTCCAGACTTTGAGCTATTATCTGACTTTTTCCTGACATATCGATCGTTCTTCAGCTCGAAAGATCTTTTGTGCTATCTGATATCTCGATTGCGCTGGGCTGTTTTTACTGGAGGTTCCGGGCGAATTATCAGAGTTCGGACATTCGTAGCGTTGCGTCACTGGATTCTCAATTACTTTCTCGACGACTTTGAGCCCGACAAGGAATTGCGATTGTTATTCTGCGAATTAGTAAACGATCTGGCAAAAGACCTATGGACTCGGCACGACCATGGAGGAGGTGATTTGCAAGTTGTAAGAGAATTGAAAAAGTGCTGGACTCGGACTTGTGATATCATCTGGGGATCCGGTCAAGATGCTGCTCGGTCCTCTCCGATCCAAGAGATTGTGCCCGGTGGTAAATCAGGTATCTACCTAGGAAGTAAAGCTCAGTCGAAATCTGTCGGTTTTGTCGAACAGGAAATATCGGATGATAATTTTACAAATTTAAAAGCTCCTCGGGTATCAATTACGGATGTTGGCGATGTGGTTGCTGCATCAATATGGCGTGTCAGACAGGACAGTATGGACATAACGTCTTGCTCCATGCCGATATTGAAACCTTTAGGACGAGTGGCTCCGTCATTTCGACCTAGAATGCTTATGCCGATCGAGAATATCGTTCGCTCCTTACCAAGCATGTCAAATGCAAACAAACAAGCAGCACTTTCAGATGATGACACGATTGATATGAGTTCAGCTTCTGCCTCATATAACGCATTTTCCGTGGCAAAACTACTCCCAGCCTTTGACAATGGTGATCTCATTCGAGGTCTTGTCGTGTGCCCACCACGACCGCAAGTGACTCGAAATGTCCGAACGTCTTTAAGGTTATCCCAGTCCTTTGATAGTCATGGTTTGCTAGCTTCGTCGACAGGCGTGACTCATCAGCTTCGTAGAAAATTTAGTGATCGCAGGTACGGGAACGCCACAGTGAAATCGCCTTTACTCATAGCAAAGTCTGGTTTCGGCCGTAACAGTCCGCTCAGAACAAATGTTAGGAATGTGACCGTCAGTAAAACTGACATTTTGGCCACTATAGTAAATGACGCCTATCAGGAGTTGGTCAAAGATGCACGTGAAACCAACGCGGTCGATGAGGAAGTATCTACAGCACAAATGGAAGCAATTACTTCGCAAATTTTATTTCAGATGGTAGAACCGTTTTCGTCTACGAGGCAAGAGCCTGCACCGCAACCACAACTAGATGTCAATCGGGAGAATGAAAACGTCACCGAAAGACAGGAAACCAACTTGAAGTTGACCAGAATCGATCGTGATGTCATGTCGGCAACACGCGTTTCGAAACATGAACCTAATATAGTTGGACTCGGACTTTCTGTGCCTGTCGATGAAGAAGCAATGCCTAAGAATCGTCGCCCCAGCAAGATCTTGACAGATAAAGCTACTCTACAAGATGCCGCAGGTTTACCCAAAATACGCCGCAAACTTGGAGGCGATCTGCGACTTGCCGAGAATAACAGTGACCTTGTCCAACAAAGAGCAAGACGTAGATCCACGGGGTCATACCCTTCTGAAAGATGTTCCCGTGTCACAACTGCAACAATGTCTAGAGAAATGCCGAATCCTGCATTCGCCACCAAATCTAGCCAAGTACGGAACATCAATGATAAGATACGCCGAAGTTCTCTTCAGGTCATCAGTACGCATGGCCCTAATCATGTTCAATTGCGACATTCTTTCTTGGCGGAAGTCGAGCGTTTCAATAATGTAACTCAAATGGATGGCGAAGACGGTGGAGTTGATTCTACCCTTGCAAAATTAGAAGGGAGAATACCGTCACCGCAGACGTCGTTCATGCCGGATTTTCTGCCTCCTACACCTCCTGATACAGATACTCCCTCTAACGATAACTATAAAAGGGGATCTAAACGGAGGAGTAAAAGAAGAGACCGCTTACAAATCATTGGCCATGCTTCATATATGGAAACTAGCATATTAAATTTACATAGCCCTGTGAGCCCTCCAGGAGATTTTCTACTTGACAGTTCTCCCATTGTAGATTTGCGAGGGCATGAAACTCTCCCGGAAACTTGGCCGAGTGCTCGTCATCGAGTGGTCGGTCAGAAACGGTCGTCTTACAGAACTTCGACGCCACAATCTTCATTTCTTCTCGATAACGAGCAATCACTTAGTGATGAGGAGGAAGATGGTACCCCAAAAAGTGATTGCTTGAGAACATCTGGCATGACGGAATTTTTGGGGTCAAAGATGGATGTTTCACACGAGAATAGGAGCTTTTTTATTGAAGATGATTCTGCTTTGACATTTTTGGATGAATCAAATGCTCAACAAGCAGATGCAAGTTTGTCGATTCCGACCATTGTGACGCCTGGTGGGATTGGGAACGTGCCGACACAAAATGGGATGCTTGAACAGGCTGCACAAAGGTCGATGACTCGGGCAATATCTCATCACGAGTGTGGATCTGTAAATCCTATGACGATTACCAAAAAAGGCACGGAGACAGAGCAACAACACCAAACTCGGCCAGAGCCCAATCATATTCCTAAACAGGTAAAAGATGGTACAACTGTATTGTCTACAGCCTTACAACTAGCTCATAGTCCATTTATATTGGCTTTTAGCTCGGAAGTTCTAGCATCACAGATGACAGTGATTGAAAAAGATGCATTGCAAGAAATTGACTGGAAAGAGTTGATAGACATGCAATGGACATTGAACAGATCAAAGCTAGAGAATTGGGCCGAATATATACGTTTTCCAAATCAAAGTGGAGTTGATATTGTCAAGTCAAGATCTGAACTTGTTATCAATTGGGTCATTGCAGAAATCTTACTAGTCACGGATATTAACGAACGAGGTAGAACTATAAGCAAGTATATACATATTGCAACTCATTCTCGTCGAATGAATAACTTTGCCACGACTTTCCAGCTCATTACGGCTCTAAAGTCACCGGAGGTAAGCAGGCTTGCAAAGACATGGGCTTTGGTAGGAGTAGCAGAACGTAAAGTCTTTGACAATCTCGTGACAATTATCAATCCTGACAAGAATTACATCAATCTACGATCTCACATGTCTGCAGCCTTGCTCGCACCACGTCTTCCTACGACGTCATTTGGATTTACAAAGGGTAAATCGGGCCAAAAACCCGCTATCCAAGTCAAGTCAGGCGCATGTATTCCCTATCTCGGCGTATTTCTTCAAGACCTCCAAACCAACGCCTTGAAACCAATGCTAATCAACCCTACAACTCAACAATCATCTCCAATTTTAGGACCTTTGCGCAGTAAAACAAAAACATCTGCAGTACTGGCCTCAGCAGCAAAGATGAAAGGTGAATCATTAACTTTCATACCCGACGATAACGAAAGCGACGTTCCGTCGTCCGAACCCATGATCAATTTCCAACGCTTCCAGACCGCAGCTGGCATAGTCAAGGATTTGTTAAAGTACTTGGAAGCGAGCGTGAGGTATGATATCAAAGCTAACAAGGAAATGGTTGGACGATGTTTGTGGATTGCGACTTTGCCGGAAAGGGAATTGTTGGATAGAAGTCGAAGTTTGGAATAGGGGATTTGTATTGTAATAGTAATGGAGATGATGTATGTAGAGAAAAATATGTATTGGTCATCTGAACTAGAGGTGTGAAGTGTGTGTTTGTGTTCGTCTTCCTTGGTGACATGTTTATATATGTGAGTTAGGTGTATAGGGTGTTCTTAATAACAACACAACGCACAGGGATACAATGCACAGGGACGGGTCACTGTTTACAAAGACTGGCGTGATCGACGAGCCAAGTGTGCATGTATATCAATGTGAAGAATATGACAAGAGAAGCACTCGTATTTCTACGCATACAGTCTTACACAACTCTTTTTCCATCCATGACTGTCATGATCACATTGGTTTACTCGTATGATGGAGAAATCACATCACTCTCTAAAAGACTCGGTTGAACGTAACAAAAAGAATAAAGATGAATTAAAAAAGATTTCATTTCATTTCTTTGCCATTTGTTTTTTTTTGCATCTCAATCAAAAACTACATGTCTACAAATTTTTACAATTTTTGTAAAGCAACTGCCTAAGCCTTTGATTCAGACTTTGATTCAGTCTTTGCAGGTGTCGTTGTAGATGTTGTTGTGGCAGTGGCAGTGGTGGTGGCGGCGGCGGGTGCAGTCTCTTCTTCTCCTGTGAGTGCGTTTCTCTTTTGGTTCACACGGTCCAATCTTCTTTCACGAGCGACTTTTGTCTTTGCACGTTTGGCGTCCATTTGTTCCTTGAGTGCCTTTTCACGTTGTTTCTCGGCCTTGGCTTTGTGGATCTACATTGATATCAAGTTAGTGTTTTGTCTTGACGAGAGGAGGGAGGGGATAAATGATCGTACGTGTTCAACAAGTGCACGCTTGTGTTTGAATGTGTTACCCTTGCTCAAGTGATAAAGTTCGTGGTAGAGGTGCTTGTCGATTTTTCCTGCAGCTCTGTATTTGACCAATAGACGACGGAGGACACGAAGTCTACGCATCCAAACGACTTGGCTAATATATCGTCAGTATTCGATGAAAAGAAGGAGATTGTGGATATATATTTACCTTGGCATACGTGCATCTTTTGTTCCTTTTCTTTTACCGAATCCTCGATGTCTACCGATTCTACGAGCGGCGTTCAACTCTCTAGCACTGGCACGAGAGTGCATGGTGACTGGCTTGCGGATGATGAGGCCATCTGCAACGAGCTTTCGGATTGTTTGGCGAGAGTTTGCATTTGCGATTTCACTCGTCTCGTTTGGGTCGAGCCAGATCTTGCGCTCACCACAGCCAACTACGGCCGCTGCGAGGCGTTTTTGTGTACGGAGATTGACCCTATTTGATTATGTTATTAGTCGATATTCTATAAAACATGAAACAGTTGTAGTTATTTGCCACAATCATGTATCTTGACTAATGACAAGACATCTATATAACAGCATGTCTATAGTAACACGCCTAATAGATAGGATTATACTCACATATCGTCAAGTTCCGCTACTAGCAAATAAGAAGAATAATCGTCAGTAACAAGAGAGAAAAAGAGAGATTCTCCTCCTTTCCACCGCCAAAGAGAATTATAGTTGTTGGTAACGAGTCATATAACCGGGACTACTCAAACCCTGCAAAGCAAAAAGGCTTGGCGTTCCTCTCTGCAGTAAACTCAGTGATGAGTGTTCTTTGCAGTGCTCGGAAGAACCGGCGAAACTTTTGCTTCCGACGACTTTTTCGCGGCCAAACCTTATTTTCGGTCAAGTTTTATAGTAATAAGGGCAGACAGATAGATTACTTGGCAGGCCTAAAAATCTTCAAAGAGGGAGTTGGAACTACAATCTCTTTACTATAATATAGCAAGTCGATTGTCATTAATCGCAATAATGAAGTGTATGTTTATCCACATCTTGCGTGACTATCTCTATGATTGGTTGTCGCTACCCTATAAAATGTATTATACTGACTTTAACCAGTCCTCAAAGTCGGAAGAGTTGCTATCATCAGCAGAGGACGATATGCCGGTAAAAAGGTACGCAAGCGTTTTTCCCACATCCCTTTATCAACCAGTCACTCTCCATCACTCAAGAAAGGACAAAATATATACAAGCCGGGATAAAAATACTGATAATGTCGAAAAAATACAGGTCGTAATCATCAACCCTCTCGATGCTGGAACCAAAGCACATCCCTTCTCCCACGCAATCGTAGCAGGAATAGAACGTTACCCTCAGACCGTAACCCGTCGCATGTCCAAGAAGCGTATCGCCAAACGATCAAAAGTCAAGCCGTTCATCAAGATTGTAAACTACAACCACATCATGCCTACGCGTTACACTCTCGAACTCGAAGGATTAAAGGGTGCAGTGACGAACGATACGTTCAAAGAAGTCAGTCAAAGGGAAGAGGCGAAGAAGAATGTGAAAAAGGCTTTGGAGGAGAGATATAACAGTGGAAAGAACCGATGGTTCTTTACACCTTTGAGATTTTGAACTATTCGTACAAATAAGGATATTCATCCAAGACACGATAGCTCGGACCTAGAGATGCAAGAGAAAACATAGATTGAAAATGGCATTTGGGATGATGAAATTGTCTGATAATGTTATTTTACATCTTTGATGAATTATTACATACCTTTTATAATCAAAAATGAAATAAAAGACATGGAAAACAAACATCAAATCATCTTGTTTCAAATCATCTTGTTTGTGCATATAAACTGTTTACTATCATTCTACTGTGTAACATCATACTGTTTGAGAATGTACAAAGGTATGAATTATTATGTGATTATTAATTATTGATGAAAAATTGCATTAAATTCGTGAATTACATTTATCCCCCCCAAGAAACCTCGAAACTCATAGATAATCATTTATATATTTCATATATTGAAAAAATCTTGATATCGCATCAGTGACCAGCGCCTTGCATTGCAAATGATCGTCTAGCTACAATGGCTAAACCATATGTGAAACACTGAAAAAAGAATATTCATTTTATTTATCATCGGAGCTCAAGGTATTGCAGACCTGTCTCAAAGATTCATTAGTGAAAGGTTTCGATGGGCAGATATTGATGATGGCTGATGTCCGATTACAAGATGACACATTTGCTTTTGCGAGTCGATGATTTCTCAGACTTTGAATCATCACGTCTTCTTGAGAATCCAGACAGACCAGACAGTGTTGTACCGGTAGGACTAGTCGCTGTTTCTCCTTCTATATGCCATCGTTTCCTCACCACGTCAAAAAAGCAACGTTCTACGTTTGTGCCGTCTCTTGCCGATACTTCGATTGCATCACACATATTTCCTTTCCATCTCTCGCCTGGGTTGTTTGGATCTTTAGCCCTTGTCATATCGTCTGACCACGCCTTTGCAAATGCGACTGCGTCTTGAGTTTTCACTTCTCGTTCTTGAAGTTTATCGCATTTATTACCGACAATCATGATCGGTCTAGGTCTTGTCCCTGTTGAATCGCTTTCTATCCTTAATATAAGATCCTTAAGCTCTTGTAGACTATCAAAAGATTTTTGAGACGATATGCTGTAAACCAATAATATACATTCTTGACCACGAAGCCATTGCGGACGTAGTTCTTTATAATCTTCTTGTCCTGCCGTATCCAGTATATCGAATGTACATGATACCCCATCGATTTTTGTTTGTTTACGACGTGAATCTTCTATTGTAGGATCATATTCCTCCAAAAATTGGCTTTGTGTAAACTATGATAACAGTCAGTGTGAATTCAAAGTTCAAATTTCAATAATTCATCATTTCGAATTAGATGAGTATATATTGTGGATAACTGACCTGTGTAATAAGTGCGGTCTTTCCGACTCCTCCATCTCCCATGATCACCACTTTTATAAAAGGGGAATCATTACCCATGATGATGGCCTTTGACTTGCACTTTATTTGATCAAGTCTTTTCCACTAAATTCAAATATTGCGCTGCGCTTTTTCCACCCTTGATGATGAGCTCACTCAGTCTTCAACAAAATCTCTAATTACGACTTTGCGTAATAATAAGTGTCAAAGAACAGTGAACGTTCTGTCAAACAGACAGGATGATCGTTTATGTCCAAGAATCAAAGAAGCGGGATCTAGCCAAGCTTCCCCACCAAAAATGAGAGGTACAAAGTCTGGGTTGGACAAAAAGCGTCGGCGAACTGCGATCTATATTCAAATCGTCAAGACAAGTCGCTCTGTTTTAGATGGTCGATATGTCATTATTATGGATAGACATGGTTGGATTTTTGCCGCCGCTGTAAATGATCTCGCTTTTCTTAGCCCCGTCCTACAAGATTGTAAAAAAGGCAGATCGGTGGGAAACTTGCCGGGCCGTTGAATCTGGTCTCGATTTCGACGTTCTTGCCTCGGCCGCGTAAGTCGAAGCATAAAATTTATTTATTTTCTTTTTGAGGCTTTTACTGCTGTCAAACTGGTTCATATGTTATGGCTTTACGACTTGCATGATCAGAAGAGCTTGTTAATGATCGGCAGCGATACTTTCTTTATATAATGACAATATTTGCGTGATTTGCTTGACAACTCTTTGAATGTATAGGATATCTATGAAATGTTGGTTCGGTGTAGAGAAATCGGTTTGCGAGCAGACTATGCAGCCTTTTAATCGACCGTTATGTCTTACCCTATCGGGTCAATAATGTACAAAAATATATGTGAAAAAATTGATAACAATAACTAAATGCATATTTTATTATGGATATAAATCAACATATCATGGCAAGAGCAGGCAAACAGAGAGTAGTTACTTGTTGATCGGAGCTACTTCCCACAAATATACATGAAAAGCAAATACAACCATAGCAATAATCTTTCATCAATAGTGCTAGAATATAAATCATATAACATAAAACGCCATCATGAAATTCGTAATTATTGAGATGAATCGAAATCATGCATTGACTGTCTCGACTTCTACCTTTGGCAAAGGGGCCGCAGTACCACCCAGATTGGTCTGTTGAGCGTTGGGATTCTTGGTATAATAATTAGAAATGGCAGACTTGATAGCATCTTCAGCCAGCATAGAGCAATGCACTATTATTTGTCAAGTCAGAAGATACATTCAGCCGCATTAGCATTTCATTGAAATATCAACTTACATTTGACAGGTGGAAGACAAAGTTCTTTTGCAATTTCTGTATTTCTGATCCTCGCCGCTTGTTCCAAAGTCATACCCCTCACAAGTTCCGTCAAATAGCTGCTGCTTGCAATAGCACTCCCACAACCAAACGTCTTGAATTTAACGTCGCTTATAGTATTATCCTTTGGATCTACCCGAATTTGTAATTTCATCACGTCTCCACATGCCGGAGCACCGACGAGTCCTGTTCCAACGTCTGTATCATTCTTTGGCATACTACCGACATTTCGAGGTTTGTTATAGTGGTCCAAGACCTTTTCGTGGTAACTCCGAGTTTGCGGACTTGTGATGGATTTTGTGGCGATAATTGTAGAGCATCTAGTTGAGCATGTGGTAGGGATTGTCCGGAATGAGCGTGACAAGTTTCGAGTGAGGTTTGTAAGAGTTCTTGACATGATTGCGTATGTATTGATATCGATTGTAGCTCGTATAAAGATGTTCTTAGGGATACAATTATAACTTGATCGAGGTCTGAAGTTTTGCTATGCCGTCATCTTTACTCCACGCTAGACTGAATTAGGCATTTTGAAGAATTCTAGAGATCACGTGCATAAATTGATGTTCTCATAAGGCATTTATTAAAGGAGTTTCAAAACGTCCCGTAAGTCATGGAAAAATGTGTCCCTACAAACAAGTATTTACCGTAGTTATGGTCGAGTAGCATGTAAGCTATGGAGTCAGCAGCAATGACACACCATTAGCAGGGTTGTGCAACAGATTATTGAAGTAGAAGGGCCTTTTACTTTGGCTGGTAAAAAGAAAACGTCCAAATCGTTATCACTGTTATATTTTGTTTTCTGGCCATAAACGCTTCAGGGTTTCAGTACTATCAATTTCAACGTTCGGCCAATCTTGCTCTCGACAGTTCCATAGTACAGTAGTAGTAGTCTTGACTTTTGTTTCATACGACAAGCTGTTACTAGCGCAATAATGTAAACGTGCAGTGGCGTTGTAAAGGATGATTATTAGTATATATCAGGCCGAGTATTTTGTACAGACAAGTATTTTCTTCACCATAATTCTCTTACCTCTTTCTCTACATCACATTCTTTACATAATCTTGCCCCTACACTCGTTCACTACTTGTATCTCTATTCAATATGCTATCCAATCGTAAATCTGCTTTGGCTCTAGCCGTTATTCTTTCGAGAGCACTCTTAGCAGTCGCAGATGATTGTTCAGTATCGAACCTCCAATCCTTACAAGCTGGTGTGCGTGAAAGTCTTCCATTTTGTATGTGGTGGTTATCAGGGTAAAACCACTCCAGGCACAAGCATGACCTACATACTGATATATTTGCAACAGAACCTCTCTCAGTTCAAGTCCCATACCTGGACTTTCGTCCAACGATCTCGATGACTTATGTTCGTGTATTGCCGATAATCCTACCATGGCCACTGGCACGACTATGCCACCACCATCAGGCTCAACTTCGGGTACAAATTACCTCATCGCCCTTGACAATGCCGTTGCTGCACCACTGCCATTCTGTCAATACTGGGCACTCGAGTAAATATTCGCCTTTTTTCCATTGATCTAATAGAATATCCTAACGTTATTGAACAGAGGCTCAGGCCAAGCTTTTTCACCATTCACTCAACTTGGATTATCAGCTCTGTATGACGTCTGCGCAATAGTCAACAACAATGCCGCTGTGTCGTCCAGCGCTGCCACGTCGATTCCGGCTTCTACCAGTCTGATTTCTTCGACGAGTAGTTTTCCGTCAAACGTATCAGTTACAAGCGTCTTTTCTACAAGCGTCCTTTCTACAAGCGTCCTTTCTACAAGTCTCCCGGCTATAACTTCATCCCCCCTCCCCCTTTCAACAAGTACTATTCCAAAACCCCACGTAACTTCTTCTTCGACATTGACGACAAAGGTCAAATCAACTAGTACAAAGAGTAGTGGAAAGGGTAAAACCACAAAAACCACAAAAACTACCACTACAAAAGGTGGTAAGAAGACATCGACGAAAAAGACAAGTGGGAAACCATCTCCTACATCGTCGTCACCAAAGTCGACTGGAAAACAACAGGGCGCCGGAAATGGATCACATAGTTAGAGAATAATCATCTTGTTTCTCTATTATTTGTGGATATCTGCTTGTATTGTAACTTCGCTTCATTTGTATATTACCGATTTTTTAGATTTCAACAACTTTGCTTTTTCGTATTTACTTGTGTTTGTTTGAATCAATATTCTATCAAAAATGTCTATTTATTAGTCTTGCTTTCTCATCAGTCACAATTGACAAGTTAACGAGGTGAAATTATTAAATATAAAATGATATTGAAAAACCGCTCGTGCTTCTAAAAATACATGATTACATTACTGCCGAATCATTTCTCAGATCTTGCTTTGCTAGGAATATGCTACAGCGTTTCCTAATGCGACTCAACATCCTAAAACTAGACAAAACAAATAACCAACATTAATATCATCGGTATGTGAAATGTACATGATATGACATTAAAGAAAATGAATAATATTCAATACATAAAGGCTAGATTAGAAATAAGAAACAGAGATTACCGGAATATTTATACAGATGTAGTCGACGCGCTAATACGTGACGTCAAGGTGCGGATGAAATAAAAGGCGATTCAAAAGGTCAGAGAGACTGATTGTCGGATTTGGTGCACAGAATCAATACTTGTCTGACGTCTCGGATGATTCAAAGTAAGTTGGCGAGAGATTACGCAGTAGCTAGTCTGCGAGTGAAATGGCGAGCTAGCATCGGGGACATATCGTTGACTTGCATCGAGCTGAAACTGCGAGAACTTGGAGACCGTCGACTTAGACCCAATCCGGATGTCGGACTGTCTTCCACGCGACATGGCGAATGCTGACCAAAGGCGAATGTTTTTGCCCGATTTAATTTAGCGCGTTGCTTCAACTTTCCCATGCCTTTTTCGCATGCCATCTCATGATCTTTGTGTTCCATTTCGACGTAATTTTGTGGTACGCAACGAGTTCGAAATAGCTTGAAGAATTGACTATAACCTCCATCTAAAATGTACATTTCGGGAAATGTCAACTGAGGATATCGAAAGTCATTGACCGCACGATCACGATTTCGCACAAATCTCGCCATACGAGGAGCACGATGTACCGAATATTCACAGTGCAAAATGAGTAACGTTCTTGCCAATGAATTGGTCTCAAACAGATCTTTTACTAAAAGGTCCTTGTCATTAAAGTTAATCGCTCCGTCAATGTGGCCGCCTTCATACTCGTATTCGAATCGACAATCAATGATCATAATCTTATCGTAATGACTTGCATAATCACCGCTGAGCACCTTGATTAGAGTATCTTGTTGGATGCGCGGTAAGCTGTCCGGGTCCGAGCTCAGACTATGCGGTAGTTTATTTTTATATTCCATCTCCAATTTAGGAGAAGGCATGAGGGCAGCACACGGGCGTTGATAGTCTTCATGATCTTTTATGACATCTTCCGGGTGTTGAAACATGCTGATCGACCTTCGTACTTGTTTACGAGGTCTGGGAGGTGCTGCTCCAGTTGCTTTTCGCACCAGTCCGACGACAGGCGAGCCTACCAAACGTCCACCACTACTAAGTGAGGGTCTCATTGGCACAGACGTTGGAGCCTTGAAGGAATGGTCGGGGAATTGATCATCCATTGGCGAGTCAATAATTTCATCGGTGGGATGGAGAGGAACCATAGTTACAGAGCCATTGCCAAATTGGAAAGGTGGAAGCAGTGGTTTCTCTTGAACTGTTTGTATCGTCAGGCCTGGTCCTGCGCTTGAATATGTCTTTGGTCTCGTTAGGGCTGGTCGGCCGACTGTGCCTTTCTTCCGTCTAATCGAACACACTCATTAGTTGTATGCCCTGCAGATGTAGGAAAAATCTTGACTCACTCTGGTAGAACCATCTGCAAGGCCATTGTGGAGATAGTTGGTCTTGCAGCATCTATTGCCATGTCTTGAGAAGTGAGATAGTCGCCATCTTGAGTCCTGGTAGGCTCCGGTGATGGAGATGCTAGGGTGATCCTCGCAACAAAGCAGGGGGGTTTGTGAGGAAGGGGAGAGGCTTCAAGCGTCTCAAAATTGGGTGATGATGAAGATATCGGCGGGGATCGCACTTCCTCGTGTAGGATCGGTGGGGTGACTAGAAGATCTGTCGAGCGATCAACATTGGATACATCAACTATGCGGATCTCAAAATTCAAATTACCTCGACTTCCACCATCAAGTGACAAATGTCTGGAGAAAAGGGATCTTCTCGGTGTAGGGATCTGAGGACTGCACTAACTTAGTACCGATAACTTGCTTCTTTTTATCTTCCGAGACCTACCTTCGATCAATATGAAAGTTTGTGGACAAATCGGCGGCCAGACTTGTTGTGGGTGAATAAGTCCGAGGCGGCAGACATGTAAAGTAATCGCTGTTGCTTCGTACCATACTTAGATCTCGAAAGTTGAAATTATTTGATCCCAATGTTTGCGATGATGATGATGATGATGATGTATACATGAGTCGTGAACCAGGTAAATCTTTCTGTCCGCCCCAGATCGCATGAGAAGGATGATGCATAGCAGCCAGAGGTGAAGAGAATTCCATGATTGACCTCTTATGTCGCAAATGCGTATTATGATTATTTTCTAAGTAGTAGTGATATCGATGCTCTTTTAATATATACAGCTCAAGGCTACAGAACCGAAGATGGATAAAATCGTCTTGATCCGTGATATAATGAATGAATAACCAACTTAATATCGTATATAGAAGGCGCAAATTGACAAATTCTAATGCCTGCCAGCAGGTAATAATTATGCTCTTTAGATCTAATGATTAACAGAGAGTTTTTCCACTTTGCCTACAACTAAACGCAGCAAAGTTCCAGTATAAAAGACATTAATGAGATATCAGGTAGTTGTTTCGGGAAATAAATGACTTGTTTTTAAAATCGCTCCATATCGCTAAAACCCGCAACGCTGAACCAGAGAAGGAGGCGAAGGGAAAAGAAGATATAACAGACAGGAAATTGTCGAATACAAAAGGAAACCGAGAATGATAAGTGATGATGGAGTTGTTGGTCTATGAACTATAAAGGCAAGATTGGGTCCGGTTATGCGGTCATTACAGGTTGGACAAGAAGCGGAGTACGAAAAAGACGTTGCTGTGGCATCCAAGCAATAATAACTTAACCCAAATTCCAGAAGTTATGCATTACACTACAGTACCAACAAATTTACAACATCTTTGTCCAGTTTGGTCAGTTGCTATCTACTGTACATGATAATCGTATATACTTCATGTAGCACGGACACGGCAGATTGCTGATCTGAAATGTACTTTATCGTACGGGCGTTTATAATAGTACAATTTGTCGTTTATTATTTCTTTTCTGACATGATTCCAGGTAATTTAACAACTAAAGACATTCCTACGCGTTTGAAACTCTACAATCCATATAACATCACCGCTCTAATTGTTACTCTTCCAAATTAGCATCCTAATGATTATTATTCACAAGGGGAATGTAATAGAAAACGGACGACAACCGTCACTTGCTTTGATATGCAAAGTTTCAACGTTTCAAAAAGGCAAATCGTGCACGTAATTTGAAGTTGTTTGCAGTTGACCAGATGAGCTTCGAACCACGATGTGACAATTGTTAAGAACGCTCATTCACGTTCAACAATACACGATGAAATAGCCACGCGGCTTGTCATTCGCAATTCAGTAATTGTCCAAATGTCGCATGACGAGATGGGCATGTTTAAAACGAATTGAAATGATACGTTGTCATGTTTGGTACGATGATAACATTCATCAATGTATTTTGTTATTTTTTACTGATGTTTCAAAATAAAATAAACTCCACCCTTTTACCAATCGACTTATGCAGCTTGTTATTAGCCGCATGTAATACCCCATCTTTACGTGCATATAGTTTTCCATTCTTCTGGTGCAAATATCAAGTGGCGTCTGTCGTAAGTAAGTTTCATGAAAGTGCGGTGAATCGATCTACTCTACTGATTATTGATCTGCAACCTGCAAAAGGATGTTTGACGGATTTTAACAACCAACAATTTACGGATTTTTTCGGTTAGCTTTATGGCACGGATGCCCCGATCAACAGATATTTGGCTTCAGAGGCCCCACACAGTTGCCAAGGTACAAAAGAACCACTCTTCGATTTTGTGGGTTACCAAGGCGTGCTAACTTATGTCATAAAACGGAAAATAGTACATTAGTGTTGGACTGGTGAACGCACGGCTCCGCTAGCACGCTGCAAGTCGGAAATATATTCGATGTTGTTGAGCCTTTCATTGTGGTATGTATGCCGCCGTTTTTTGAAAATTGTCCATGCTCTGGAGTAGGACCTTATACCTAGAAAACCCACGGATATGTTTGCAATCTTTCGAGATTACTATGACTTGTTGGATATCTTCTTCGTATCTTAGTGGTCTTGGGCAAATCTACGTAAACAATGTGCCAACGCGAAAGCTACACGAGCTCACGTGAGATTCTACGGAGCCATTTTTTGTGCTTATTTATTACTGTAGTTAGCTGGAAATATCATCAACTCAGCATCATGACTGTGAGTTTCACGATGAGCTAGAGATAGAACAACAACATGAACCATTGAAATACTGGCGTCGCATACGAGATCCGCTTTGTGTACATAAGTGTCATGATTTGAGTCCTGCTTGTGGGATTGCTCCATATCTAGAACATTTTTTGTAAGCTTTGCCCCACAGTACAAGGCCTCTCTCCATGACTTTACTATTAATAATAATTGCATTTATTATTTGTAGCTTGTCGATCAATTTAATCAATGTGGTCATCAATATGTCACCGTGAGCTTAGAAATGAATATGATTCACAAAAACATGATAGAGAGCTTGGAGAGGATCTTGACATAATGTGATGCACCATGAATAGGCTACTCGCTACGATGCGTACTGTCTATGCACGATAATGTAATTAGTCTATATATAGGTGTGCTACGTACAGTGTTCCATTATAATGAAGTCGTTTATGCATGCAAGGAGGGTACTACGGGTACAAGTATTATGCATGAACGTGGTTGTAATGTAATTCTTGGCACTAAAAAAGTTTCGTCTTCACATGCTTCCAAAAAAATAATCTCGAGGGTAATAGTGGGTGTAAGAAAGTACAGTTTACAACCACCCCTAGATATTTACATCATGGGCAACAAACGCCAACGGGATCAATTAGACGATGGTCAAGATTCGCGAGACAAGGCAGAAGAATCAAAACCTGCCGCGAAACGACATCAAAGCTATTCTGAAGCGGATTTTGCGCTCGGCAAAGTATTCGAAAATCTAGCAGATGATGTCCGTGCGACAAGATTGCATGCGAGTCAGCAACTTTTGTCCATAATCTCCACATCAGACGGTACAAAGTCAAGGAAGATTCTGACACGTTTAATACGCGGGCTGTGCAGTAATCGAAAAGCAGCAAGACTTGGATTTGTAATCACTCTGACAGAAGTTCTGGCTATTGTTTGTGGATCTCATGAAGTCGTTGGATCTTCCGAGATTGATCTGAGTGACGTCCTTGATGAGGTTGGAAATTTGACTGTTCTTGACAGTAAAAGCAGTAACCAGGTAACTATGCTTCTTGATTCCTGTCACATGTTATCGACTTCTCATTGGAATAGGAACGTAAAGACTGTCAACTTGGTAGGTGTCTGGCGTATAGTGCAGTAATACAAAGTAATGTTCTCGATCAATATGCGCCGTCCGAGGCTTTGGAGTTCTGGGATAAGATCTGTCAGCAGATTTTGGCGCTTTATCGAGATGCACCATCTTTGAGAGCCGAGTGTGGTGCAGCAATCAATGCTGTCATACATCAAACATCGGAGCGGTCTAAAAATAGATCAGAGTTTGTCAAAATATTATTAAAAGGTTATCAAGAGGCAGGATTATTATCTACATGTGCTGCTCTTGATGCATGGATTGAGGCGAGACGACTATACACAGACTTGACAGTTCCGGAAGGTGTATGGACGGATAATGATCCATTACACATCAAGGAGAGGGCAAGGTTATTGAAAGTGCTTCGTGATAATCAAGACGGTGAAGATGCTAGTGCAAGTCCTTCAGGGCAAGCAGTAAAAAGTCCAAGCCCTACATGGCAGACAATACTCAAAGAAGCTGACCGAAGATGCAATGTCGCCAAGTCCTCTGCATTCTTCGTGCAGCTGTGGAAAGAACTAATAGATGGTAAGTTATGCGTACACAAATCGGAAAGTTTTCAAAACTGATCATTGTGTAGACGGGTATTTTGCGCAAAAGGCCAGTAACGAACGCAAAGCGATTGGTTTGCAGATATTTCGTATGGCAGTGACTAATCTATCACCATTGACCATTACCGAATTGTTTTCACCGAATTTGATACGATGTGTCATAAATCAGCGCTCATCAAGTAACAATAATCTATTCTCTGCAGTTTTAGATTCACTACAAGCGTTGACAGTCAGGTCTAGACGCGAGCCAGATGTTGTCCTACCGCTGCTTTGTTCTTTTATTAACAGTGGTCTTGTCAATTTCGATCGCATCACAAAGACAAAAATATTCGAGGAACTAAGCTTGAATTGCCCAATAAAGGATGCTTCAATGTTTCTCGACCGTGTCAGAGTGGAAATCCGAAAACCAACTATAAGGGAATATACGGATGCTGAAACTAATAGAAGAGCTGCAGCCGATATATTACTTCAATACGCGCGTAGGCAAACGAACGTAACATCTGCGGAGAAAGATTCACCTGTATTTCCATGGAAAGATCTATTGAGAACCTTGACTATATCTGCATATCTAAAGACTGTTGATGAAGACATGTCAAAGTCAACAAAGGAAGTGTTTCGAAATCGAATCATGTCAGTATTGACGCATATTTTGGAGAATGGATTGGACCCAGATTGCGAGTATGCTTCCGATATAGTGGTATATATTGATAAAATGTGCACACGTGAGGAATACAGGCTTTCTTTGGAGGCTGACGAGGCTATCTTTAAAGTTCTCAATCGCTCGACCTTGTTACTGAAGGACATTCGCAAAGATATAGATCTTCGACCTGAGAACCAACGGGCTAATCAACGACCGTATCTATTGCTCTTCGCTTTATCCATTCTACAAGTACACAATGGAGATGCAGATGCTGTTTCTGTGCTTGAAGAACTGGATGAGAGCTGGAACGCGGCTGCCAATGGTGAAAATACTTCAACCACATTAACAGAGCTTGTTCTTAGCTTTATTTCACGGCAGTCATTGCTGTTTCGTAAATTGGCAGAGCAGGTCTTTACGGCTATTTGTCCGACTCTTGATTCCGTTGGACTAGAAGCTTTGATTGAGGTTCTTTCCAAAAAAGAGAATCTTAGTGGTCAGCAAGAATTGTTTGATAATGCAGAGGATGAAGATGGTTTGGATCAATTGTCGGATAATATTGATGAAGAGGACAGCGAGGATGAGGACACAAAGGAGAGCGATGATGATGACGACGATAGTGAAGCATCAGATGTTGAGATTATTGATATGGAAGACGCAGATACATCAGATGATTCAAGTAATATCTCTGACACAGATTCTGACGTAACAACCCCATCCATACCCTCCAACGGAGAAGATGCCGAACTTGAGGACTTTGAGAAGAAATTGGCCCAAGCACTCAAGGCTTCCCAGTCGAAAGCATCAAAAGCCACTACTGGATCCAAGAATGGTGATGACGATTCAGATTCTTCCGACGACGAATCCATGGACGATGAAGAGATGTTTGCACTCGACACTCATCTTACGACAATCTTTCGAGAAAGATCCAAGCAAAAAACAGTCAAACAAGACGCTCGTAACGCCAAAGACACAATGATTGCTTTCAAAACACGTGTTTTGGACTTGTTTCTCATTTTGATCAAAACACGCCAAGATAGTCCTATATTCATGCTAGATATCATCCTTCCTCTTATAATTCTGATCCGAGAGACAAAGGGAAAAGGCCTAGCAGAAAAAGCTTTCAATGTGCTAAAAGTGTGGAACGAGAATTGTAATAAACGCAAAACATGGCCGTGTCGGAACAAGACAAAAGAGATAGACAAGGTATTTTCGGTTCTAAGCAAGGTTCATGCAGAACTGAAGAATTCTAAAAATGCATCAAAGTTGCATGCGAATGCAGCTTCTCGGGCCGGATTGTTTCTGGTCAAAAGTGCAGTCGGTGCGGCCGGACAAGTGAGTTTTGTTCGAGCTGTGGACATGTACGCTAATTTACAGAAAGATTGGTGGGCGGGAAATGGGAATATACCAGCAAGTGTATTTACTGAATGGACGAGTTGGTGTTTAAACAGTAGAAAGACGGCATGATCATGCACTAGATATTTATTTGAGAAATATAGTTAAAAACAGTACTGTGTGTATATAATGTAATATATTGTTATGACATCTACTACGAGCTATTACTTTTTACAACTCCATCTCATCTCCGTTCAATTCTTCATCACCACCTTCTTCATCATCGTCGTCATCTCTCACTCTTATTTCTACATCATCACCTTTTCCCGCTCCCAAAACCCCACTCGCACCTCTCCCACCCCACGGCGCGACTGGAACCAAAACGTCAAACGCCCCAGTTCCTACCTTTGCCACGCGACCAATCACCCCTCTCGCACTTGGATGTTTCAACTCATCCATTCCACCTTCCAGGACCGCTTCTTTCAAAAACCCGACCGTAGTTTCGAAACTCATCTTCATGAAACTCGACGGTTCACCGCTGAATCCCCGTCTACTAAACGCGCGAAAACCTCCCGCGCGCGTCATAAAGTCCGCAATGAGGGATAAATGGCGATAATCGACGTCGATGGCGTGGCCTTTGAAGACGGCGTCGACTTCTTTGAGGATCGTCGCGCGACACGCTTCGACTCCGTACAGTAACAGGATGGATCCAATGTCGTTTGTGTAAAGTAACGAAGTATCCAGCACGTGAGCGTATTCTCTCATGGCGACTAGATTTGCACCCTCGGTTAGAATCTGTTGAGGGGTGTTTTGGACTGCATCTGCGGGGATATAGGTTGCTGATTTGACGCCGGGGATCGATTGGATCAAAGCCGATCGGAGACTTGTTTCCAACAGAGCTAGTAAGAGTAATTTGGTAGTCGTGGCGGGATATTCCATCGTAAAGGTACAAGTCGATCGAGATGGTGAAAAGGAAAAGGATGTAATGTCGTTTGTGGATGACGAAGACATGATTCTTTCGGAGATGGACTTTTTCTTGATTTTAGGCGCAGAAGAGGAATCAGATGAAGAGTCAGAGTCAGAATCAGAATCTGATGATTCACCATCCGAGACGCCATCGACGAGTTTCTTCCGTTTTTGAGAAGACTCTCCTGCCTCTCCTACTTCGTAATTTTCTTCATCTTCCAAAGGTGAAGCATCTCTTCGTCCTCTTTCTGCAATGTCTTGTTCATCATCAGCAGGTGCGTCATATCCACCTTGATTCTTATTGGCCTTTGCTTTGTCTTTTGTTGCGTCATCATCTCCTTCATCACCAGAATCATCATCACCTCCTTCCCTTTCTGCATCTTCTCTTCCAGAAGTTTGTTCTATAGTTCCGGATGATTTTCCAATATCTGGACGAGCATCATCAAGTTTGACCTTGTCATTATTCTTCTTCATCTGTTTACGAATCATTGCTTGTAAATCAGGAAGAAATTTCTTTTCGATAGCATAAGTAACATCATTGACGTTGATGGCATATTCCTCACAATACTCTTTCGTCGGGAAAAAGTCCACTTCAATAGTATATATACGAGCGTGATCATAAGCGACACCCTTGGCAGTATTTTCCGTCACTGTAACTTTATCGGTGATTTCAGACAGACTCAATCGACTAATACCCTTTGCAAATTTACGACCCGCCTCTTCTGATATTTCTTCGTGTAGATACAAAGTCATCGTAGGTGTGGGAATGTTCATACTCGCCGTCATTAAGATTTCCCTCAAACGAGGAATACCAAGAGTGACATTCTTTGCGGCGTGTCCGGCTAAATGGAAAGTGTTTAATGTCATTTGTGTTGACGGCTCACCGACGGATTGACCAGCGACTACACCCACAGCTTCTCCAGCCTCGACAACTGATTTGAGATATCTCATCTCAAGCAATCTTTGGAATCCTTTTTTACTGATTGATCCAATATTCTTCTTCTTGTCAAGAATGAGTTTATCCGGATTATCATCCATCCAGTCTCGGGAGGTTTTGTACAACTTTTCAGACATACTTCCAGCATATCTTGCCGGTGGATATTGTGAAAGTGCAGGGTCACAACAGCCCAAATCTCCAGTTCTGCGATATGATTTCTCCGCTTTTTTGTTATGGTGTTGAGCATCTTCACTCTCCACCTTTTCGTATTCTTCCAATACTGAAAGACCCTGGAAGAAAGAAGCATAATTCTGACCAATAAATTTGAAATTCGACGTATACTTTGCCTTTGCGACATCGAGTGCATCATCACCATACAGAAATTGAATTACAGATCCATCAGAGCTTCTGACTGAAGAGTCATGCTCGACTCGTAGACCTTCAAGACCTTTACATAAACATCTTTGCAGATAACCAGATCTAGATGTTTTGACGGCAGTATCAATCAAACCTTCACGACCAGCCATAGCATGGAAGAAATACTCCTGTGGTCTTACACCTGTCAAGAATCTATCTACAATGTATCCTCCAGCTCTTGCACTTGTCTCGAATGGTTTGAAGCACGGTAACGTCTTTCCACTAACCATTACCGGTACACGACTTCCTTCCAAGACTTGTTGACCAAGATTACATGATATTTGATTGGCATTAACACCTGAACCTTTGGCTCCCGACGAAGTCATAGCCTGCATTTGATTCTTGGGAAATGGTTTCACCAAGGCAGTTGGTAGACAGGCTTTTGTCACTTCTGACGAGACTTCACCAGCTGCTTTCTTCATTCTTATGTCTAAACCCTGCTGCTTTGTTGGATCACGAAGTACTTCTTCCAACCTTCGATGTAATTCGGGATTATTGTTATCAGGACTCTGGTGTTGTAAAGACACAAGTTCCGTAGCAACAGTCAAACCAAAACTTGTCGCCTTTGAGAGTGCTTCTTTACGTGTTTTATCACCCTGCGGTGTAAAGACGAGATCCTGCACACCACAAGAAAACGCGCGCATATGTAGTAATTTGGTAAGTAGTCGACCAAGAATACTCAAAAGTTTTCCAGCTGCAACATGTCCATAAACTTCATAAACCGAATTAATGAGACCACCACCAGAAGGACCGATCTGCGCTTTATCTAATATTCCCGTACATAAGATACCATCTTTGAAGATGACCTGAGCTTCTTCAGATCCTGCACCCCAGAGCTTTTCTGCCGTAGTTGACTTTGACGAAAAGGTAAGTCCTACGTAGTTCCGTGGCATTATATTCTTCATAATTGTAGTTATGACTTGTTTGCCTGTCCATAAAGGTTTTGGCTTGAATATCGCCGGTGGTACAACTTCTATTCTTTCATTGTATATGTGATTACTCTCAGGTCTAATAGCAGCGTATAGCAATTGTTGGTATTCTTCCTTTGTAAAAAAGGTATCTCGATTCGTTATAGCGAGTCCCATGGATATATGATCTTGAATCAAACCTCGCAAGGGCTTAGCTGCAGTAGCTGAAAGATATTGGTGGTCAGTGTCTGCAATGTTGATTGCTTCGGACCGAGCGAGCTCATTTTGGGGGAAATGAAGATTCATCTCATCACCGTCGAAATCGGCATTGTAAGTATTACAATTTGCATAGTGCATACGAAGTGTTTTTTCTCCTGGCAACACCCTAGCACGATGACACATCATAGACGGTTTGTGTAGTGTTGGCTGTCTGTTCATAATGACGATATCACCATTATTAAGATGACGATGCACTTTTTTCGGTCTTGCTCCATTAACACTCGTGCTGGACGGAGCTTGTAGTTGATTAGCAAGCGCAGTACGTTCTTCGAGATTCTTGGATTGAAGGTTAATCACTTGTCCATTTTCACTTTCGATTGCAACTGCTCCTGGCCACAAATATGGTCCATTAATGACTGCTTCCTTCAGCTCTTGAAAGTTGTGATCAGTAACAGGTTCAGGATAAGTCAATTTGATTGCAAACACTGGAGGAACACCAATTTCATTCGTTTCAATATTTGGGTCTGGTGAAATGACAGTTCTGGCTGCAAAATTCACCCGTTTACCCATCATGTTTTTTCGGAAAAGTCCTTCCTTCTTTTCCAGTCTCTGCTTGATACCTTCCTCAACACGTCTTGCGCCATTTCCAAGGGGATTCCGATCTCGATCCAGCAAGGAATTGACATCGTTCTGCAGGCGAATCCATGCTTCCTGGAAATCTGCATAGTTGCGCCGCCTTCTTCCATCTTGAATATGCTCGGTTCCACTGATTTCTTTATGTATCTGGCCCATAGAATCACATGTGCTCAGGATATTCTTATAATGAGTGTTGTCGGGGGCTTCGGCTATAGAATCGTTTGTAGCCTTGGCTTCTGGACGAAACTTGGTTGGGGGGATCAGAACATCGCGTATAAAGAACATATCAGCTGACGGAGCTTTTGCCATTTCCTGATTGGTAGGACCATATATCAAGCTCAATATCTTCTCTTCGCATTGAAAGAGCAGTACCAAAGCAGCATGAACCTGACCAGCATTTAGGTATGTTTCTACCACTTTGGCCTTTTCTTTGTTCTCTAGTGCCAAGGTTGTGTTTTCCAAGGTGGTTCCACCAGATACCTCTTGCTCTATGTCTAGCATTTCAATATCTTCGCCTTCACCTTCTGACTCTATCTCCGACTCTTCCACATCATTAGTTCCGTTCTCGACGGGATCCGAATGTTTCTTATCAGCTGCTGCAGCTGCTACTCGTCGTTGTTTCTTGAGAACGATTAACGGGTCCTGCTCTTTCAAGCCCGCCTGTACCATAGCAACCTTGTCCTTATCGTTCAATTGCTTTTTGAATATCTTGACAAACTTATCTTTTCGGTAAGCAGACGAAACTCCTCCACATTGAGCACATTTCTTGATCTTTGCGATCAAAGCCAAGAAATCTCGGACGACTTCGCGACGTTCATCAACTAATACTTCATATTTTGATGCCGTCCAATCTGTGTTATTTCGTCGTGCAGCTTTGATCGCCCTCTTTGTAAATTCGTTACGTCTATCATGGAGTGCTTTTGCGTCAACATCCGAAGCATCAGAGTCTTGGTCAGTGTCGATGCCATTTGTTTGCAGACCATTATTCTTGCTCGTTCCAGCCCTAATTTCATCTACTTCGTAGCTTTCCTTCACAAGTCCATGCGAAAGCAGTCTCAGCTTGCAAATGTATCGGCCCACCTCCGTCCTTGACATCTTGAATTTATGACAGTATGCGCATTTAGCTCTGAGAAGGCGTAGACATTGATCCATAAAACTTGGATGATATACATGGACCGGCAGTTCGATATGTCCGCAATGGCCAGCGCAACCAACTTTGAGGTTACATGTTGAACAGGCATTATCACCAAAAACACCAAACGCAGGATCATAAAGTCCACCAATGACAGGATTAAGTAGGGAATCAAACGTGGTAGGATTTATCACCCTCTTGACTGAAAGTGCTCGAACATCTTCTGAAGTGAGAAAACCAAAATGGACTCCTTTTATGGCAGATGCCACTGGTTGAGAGATATTCATGACTGGCTTTATTGTAACATTGAGGGGGAATGGCCACTATGGGCTTGTTCGTTTATCATTAACAAGCGATGAAACATTATGTCCTCATCAGAAGAAGGGATAATTTTTGATCAATATACTCGGCAACTTTTTTTTAAACTTTCCAGCCAAGCTTTTTGACATTCATCATTCACTCGCAGGGTTCACCAAATTCATAAGATGTTGACTAAATCACTTTGACAGGACGGGTGGCTACGATGCCTGAAAAGCGCCCATATCCTGATGGTGATGTTACCAATGGAGATCAGAAGCGACCGAGGTCGGGCGAGTCTAGTCATGCCACAGATAGTCATGCAACGATTATTGAATCGGAGGAGAAGCAGAGAAAGACTTTGGAAATGCAGGAGAGAATAGCAGCGATGAAGGCTCGACTAGCAAATGCTGCCCCTGCGAAAACTTCTGCAACCATGCCAATGGCTACTCCGGGAACACCTCCTGCTACACTAGATGCTGCATCTAGAGCACGACAACAGATTGAAGCATTGAGAGCAAAAGTAAAGTTATCTACACCATCACAAGGTGGGATTTTATCTCAATCAAACGGTTCACGGCCTGAAATCACACAAGCCAGTCCGGTAGATGCACCCGTCAATAGCGACCGGCAGGCGCAAATTGCTGCACGACTTGCAGCTGTAAAAGCAAGAGTTGATGCACAAGTCCAAACCCGTACTAATCAAGCGAGAACCAACATATCAATGCCGCCGGCACCTCCAGCCCGCGAAGATACGTCTCTTAAAGCTCGTGGAGGGTTAGGTATAGGATTACATCCTGCACTGATGGGTGATGTAATGCGTTCGGTAGCAAGAGATGGCCAAAGTCAAGACGAGAAGAGGAGAAAGACTGCCAGGAGCAATCCTTATCTGGCACATGCTCAAAAGGCTACTAACCCTGCAGATGAACAGGGTGGTGAACAATCAGAAGATGTTCAGCTTGGAAAAGCTCGAACGGAACGCAAATCCAGGGCTATCGTATTTAACCAAAAAGGTAAGTTTATTGCTCAAGCAGAGGCCTTACGAGCACAAGCCCGTCTTGAGCACATGAAACAAGAGATGCAAATACAAGCTCGGAAAAAAGCAATCGAAGAGGCCACGGAGCGATCATATCTAGTTCATGTTCCTCCGGATATAGAATGGTGGGATGAGGGAATCGTGGAAGGTTCCTCATACGATTCTATTATGGACGACTCGGGATATAAATACGATGCCATAACTGAATATGTACAACACCCGATACTCATACAGCCACCACAAGATAAACTTATGCCAACTCCCAAACCAATGTTCATGACTAAGAAAGAACAAGCTAAACAACGTCGACAAGAACGTATGGTGAATCACAAAGAAGAACAAGCCAAGATCCGACTTGGTCTCATTCCCCCGCCCCCTCCAAAGGTAAAGAAATCAAACTTGATGCGCGTGTTGGGACAGGAAGCAGTGAAAGATCCTACAGCAGTTGAAGCACGGGTGAATCGAGATATAGCAAAACGACTCGACGATCACGAACAACAGAACGAAGAGCGGAAATTGACAAAGGAGCAAAGAGTCGAGAAACTCGCCACGCAACAAGAAAACGACGCGGCGAAAGGGTTATTAGTAGCAGTGTTTAGGATCGAAAACTTGAGCTACGGTAAACATAGATTCAAAATCGACATGAATGCAAAACAACACAATTTGACCGGTACAGTAATCCTGAATCCAAAAATGAATCTAGTCATAGTCGAAGGAGGAAACTATAGCGTGCGAAAATTCAAACATCTCATGTTGGAAAGAGTCGATTGGGAGGAAAACGCAGTTCCTATAGCGAGGGTGAATAACAGTAGGGGAAATACTGACGACGAGCGAGAAGGGGGAAAGTCAAAGATGGAGGATAAAGAATGGTTACAACCGTTGGATGAGAATGGAAGATTGAAAGATTTGAGCCATAATAAATGTACACTTGTATGGGAAGGGGAGGAGAAACAACGGGCGTTTAGGTTTTGGAATAGTAAAGTGTGTGAAACAGACGGTGAGGCGAAGGATGCTTTGGCTAGGTCGAAGATGGAAAATATGTGGACGTTGGCGCAGAGTATGACGATTGATTAAGAATAATTTTCCGACTTCACTTTCAATTGACTTCTTGTATCATAATAAATTTACCATAATAAAGTCACCCAACATTCCATCTTTAGTCATCCTTGACGGTTACTAAGAACTATTGCAATGCCTGAGAGTGATACCGCCGAACAGTCTGTAGACAAAGTCGAAGTCGAAATTGAAGATGAAGTCGAAGATAAAGTTTCTGTAGAAGATGATGATGAAGATGAAGATGCAGAACCGACTATCGATCCTTCATTCGCAAGTATGATGGGCTTTACATCTTTCGGATCATCACATACCTACTCACACGACCGAGCGAGGAAAAAGCAGAAATTAGAACACAGTACCGGCGCGAACAATACTCCTCTTGCACCTTTTACCAATATTCAATCACGCAAGGATATTAATACTGAGATTATAATTACAAGCCAACACGCCAAGACCGAAGGAAGAGGTTCGAAAGACGGCAGTAGCAGGCCTGATGATGGAAATACTGAGCCTCAGGATGAAAGATCAACAAGAACAGGCAGGGGGGATTATAGACACGGAGTGAAGAATGAAAGAGGTGACGTGGTGGTATTCATGGATAGTTTTCTGGAAGATCCTTGGAAGGACTTTCGACCTGGACAGGATACTTTGAAAAGTGGTCACACTTGACAAGATTGACGAGGTGAGGAGAGACGTATTATCAAGAGACTAGATAAATTACAAGAGGAATGGAAAGGCGGCGTAATTGGTGTAATATGCGTGGGAGAATCTTGAAGTACAGATGACAAATATACCCGGTGAACATACCTCGACCAGATTAAAAGTCATGAGACGGCGATGGAGATATCCGGGGAGACTGGATCCACTCTTCTAATGTAATCGGCTAGGGACTACACAATTGGACATTAGTATTTGATAGTCAACGATAGGCATTGAGTTGTGAGTAGCAGACTCAAATACAAAAAGATTGTTTCACCACCGGAAAAGCATGACAATGGCGCAGATTATACATATTGGAAAATAAGAATTATACTACAGAAAAGGTATGTCAACCAAAAGAAGATGCACGTAACAAGACATGGGATCTATCATTACTTTCTTGCTTTTTTGCTTGACTCGAACGAATATCTTGGTCAACATTACCAGTTTTTCTAGGTTGAGATGCAGACGAGGAAGGAGAGTTATTAGGATTAATGTGTAGTAATTGTAAGAGGCGTTTTGAATGTAATGTGAGGTCCGAAGCCGAAGTTGATTGAGCATGTCTACAACCGGAATTCAATGGATGATTGAGATCCTGACCTGTACCGTTGTTGGGGTACTTGGGCAGTATGTTCCAGGCCGTCTGAAAAGCAGCACTATCAATATTTGAATCAACACATTGTCCAGAAGACCTCGAGGATGGGAGCTGATTCTATCTCGTTCCCATACTAAAATTACCAAATCCACCATGACCAAGATTGTGCTGAGGATAATGGCCGGGTCCAGGAGTCCCTGCTATGCCGGCATGCGTACTCGTTGGAGTACTCGGTCCGACGTGATTTGATGGTGTATGACTGGTATGAAAAGGCAAAGCGGCACCGTTTGGTTGAGGAGTTGCGTGACCTCCTTGGTTGAGTAGAAACTCGTCACGAACGGCAGCCGATGCAGGTGGTCCTACATTGTGTAGTCCGTAGATTTGATCAGACAACTCATCCGGTACAATGCCTTCGAATATTTTGGATCGCATTGCCCAGAAGACGGAACCTGTAAGCCAGGAATCAGAAGATCCAGTATGCGCTGTTCCAACTCTCTGACATCCTAATTCATTCGCCAAATCAATCAAACCCGACTTCTGACCAAGAGTGTTGATAATTGTAGACGCCGTTGGTGTCAATCTATTTTGTGAAGCCATTGTCTTTTGTGCATGTCTCAACAAATATTTAATGTCCCATAATCTTGGAAAATGTACTTTGACAAGATCCCGAAAATCAGCTTCATCTACAGGCAAAGTATCATTGGTTAACAGTTTAATTAGATAGCCGAAATCATAGCCCGAATGGAATGAAAGCCATTCGACATCCTCCATAAATGTCAATCCAGAAGTTATCAATGCGGACCCAAAGACTGCAGGATCTATTCCCATAGTTTGATGACGATTAAAATCAAGTCCAGCTGCCTTGAGCATGTCAATAGAACCTTCAGCGTACATATCTTCCTCCAAGGAGAACTGAAAGTTGAAAGACCAAGAACAAGGACATAAAAGTAAATTATTTTGATATGGAACCTTTGGCAATGTCTCCCGATCTGGTTGTGACGGCGGTAACTCTCCTTCTGTAGACCATAGAGTAATACCAAGTTGTATAGGTTTCAATATATCCACATTACATCTCAATGTTTGGTAATGATAAGAAGCTTTTGATCCAAAATCACCAATTGGTCTCGCGACAATACCGGGAAACTCTGCGTCCATACTAACATATGGATATTTCTGTATCAACTGTCGTAAAATGATCATCTCTTGTTCCAGGTTATTTGCCCAGACGTCTCTTATTCGGCCTTGCACGCCTGGTTTCAGTCCTAATCTTGCTGCTTCGGCATGTTGTGCTTGTTGTTGCTGTATTGCCGCTCCTCGAGCGAACCCTTGATATGCCTCGTCACTCGCCAGTCCTGAACCTCCACCTAATCCCGCGGTACCGTATGATCCTGATAAACCTCCAATGCCGGCGGTAGTCGATGCAAAGGGACTTATTCCACTTGGAAAAGGTATCGACCCAAAACTAGACTGACCGCCCGGTGCAGGTGGGATATTCGGGAGCGCTTGCTGATATTGCGGTAGACCGCCGTTTCCAACCATGTGTGCGTAGGGATTCGAAGAATTTCGAGCATGTGTTTGCATTCGTCCGAGAACCGTAGGCATTCTGTGACAATATCTAGCGCTAGAGATCACCGCAACGAAGCCATGGCAATTCGATTAGAACGTAGAATTGCCAAATCACTTCAACTTCAGAAACGAGTATATGTCTATCAGATTGAGAAAAATTCGTTTATGCTAGAATGTAAGTTATGTCTAGCAATATGAAGTAGAACTTTAGGAATAGTTAGTGAGTGCAGCCCCAGTTTTGCCAAGCAAATTTATGAGAGTGACGATAATGAACATCAACCTCATGAAGATTTCACAGCATCTTGCTTATTACGATACGAACTATTCGGTGCTGAGGTGAAACAGGTGTGTCATCGTCGCATACAAATATCTTCACTATTTCACTAGATTGACTGACGTTACAGTTCCTTATCAGCATGTCGAAGCGACCAGACTTGACTGGATTTGACCCGTGGAAATTGGCGAAATCATCGGGTCAGACACTCAATGATCCATGGAAACGAAAGTGCGTGTAGCTATATATATTCCAGGCGGCTGCGTGTCATATTGACGTTTTCTGACAGCGAGGCATGGAGATACACCGGACCATTCACAAGATTCAACAGATTTAGAGGGGCTTTTCCAGGCTTAGGCATAGCGACAGTCGCCTTTGCTGGATACTTAGTATATGAATCGATGTTTTTGAACAATGATCATGGAGATGGGCATGGTAATGGGCATTCACAGGACCATCATTGAGATCTCGATCGTGCGGGATGGAAAGTCAAGAAACAGACGGATCCAATGACCATTGGCGCAATGTCGTGAAGCAAAAACAAGGCACAATCACAGCAGATATTTCTATTGTGTAAAACCTGTGAATCACAGCACAACAGATAGGGAAAGCTACCAGGAATAGTATCCATCATTGTAGCCTTGCAATTATGCCTTGGCGTTGCGCTTTTATGTAAATATAATGAAAATGACATGGCGATTCATTGAGCTTACCATACTTGACGAGAAATCATGGTTTGATTGTCATACATTACTTGCATTACTGAGCGTAATCGAGCACTGGCACATTTCTAGAAACTCAAGCTTTGAAACTACTTATTATTAGTACCTGCCGGCATGCTTAGCACTTGTTGCTAAAGCATACTTCGCAGCACGACTGACTGCTTTGCTGACTATTCGACAACAGCTGACCTTCCATGAGCATGTATTCGTCGCTTATATCTATCAATGATGTTTTACACCTTTATTAATGCGAAAATCGCCAGGAAATATGAATTATGGTTTACGTTGGTTCTCAGATCAACGTTACGCTACGTGGCTACTCTTGGCATTGTACATCGTTATGAATACACGCGACCATTTTAACAATGAATAACGTCAGATTCCACATTAGTTCAAAAGTAATAATAGTTCATTATTACATACACTGTGAATATCAAAATGGCAGAAATGCAAGCACGTTAAGCACACCCTAACATAGATGTTCAGTTCAACATGTCGACTACGGTCACCATTTATCCTTCCATAGCAACACCTATTACCAGAAAATGCCCCGAGTTTATCCCCCGATAGAAGGACGACAGTCTAGCCCATCCATATCTCCATCTCTGATCGAAAGCGTTGCTGGATTTTCTGCCGGTATTGTTTCCACCCTAGTAGTACATCCATTTGATGTGATAAAGACGAGATTGCAAGTGAACTGGGATAAAAAAGCACAGTTGGGAGATTCCTTACGAATAGTCAAGAATATTGCCAAAAATGAAGGGTCATATGTCGCTTTATATCGAGGACTCATGCCAAATATGCTGGGGAATTCCGTCAGTTGGGCATTATATTTTCTATGGTCATTATTTTGCCTCAAGAAGAAAATGCTCGTGTGCTGATATATTGCTGTTTTAGGTATGGAAATATCAAGGATCTAGCTCAAAAATATCGAGGACCAGAACAATCGTTGCGGTCGTCTGATTATTTTCTAGCATCTGGCGTATCGGGAATTTTAACCGCATTCTTCACAAATCCAATATGGGTCATCAAGACAAGGATGTTATCCACGGGCAGAAATGCACCAGGAGCATACCAGTCGATTGCCCATGGAACTCGAGAGCTCTGGCGGACAGAGGGACTAAAAGGCTTTTATCGTGGTTTAATTCCTTCTCTTTTCGGTGTTTCTCATGGCGCAATACAGTTCATGGCATATGAGCAGCTGAAAAACAAATGGGCGATTACGAGAGGAGGGAAGGATCACCTAACAAATCTAGACTTTCTTTTCCTGAGCGCAGTTAGTAAAATGCTTGCCGGAAGCGTTACATATCCGTATCAGGTTGTACGGGCGAGACTACAGATATATGATGCCGGTAGAAGATATAACAACGCGAGAGATGTCTTACAACAGGTCTGGACAAGGGAAGGCATGGGTGGATTTTATAGAGGGTATGCCAAAACATGTAATCATTTACGTCGCGATTCTAGACTGACAATGCACTCATACTAGATTGGCTCCGAATCTGCTCCGAGTTCTTCCATCAACTTGTGTAACTTTTCTCGTTTACGAAAATACGAAATTCTATATGTCACGATGGTATGAGCATTGACACGAGCATGGCGACAATGCACAGGATTTTTACATGTACACATATATATAGAGAAAGCCTTATTAAAAAAGGGTGTAAAATATTAGCATTTATACCTAGTCTTAATATTAGAATTTATGTCTAGTCTAGGGTAAGATAACGAAGTTTAAGGCGTGTTGCAGAAATTAATATGCTCTTTTAACCAGGCTGCTTTTGTAACGTGTGCACGTTTACACTGCATGTATATCTGACAACGTATCCATACCACTTCAGTATTGCGCAAATTCGAAAAATATTAAATGGTACCCTTTTTAGCTAAAGATCACCTCGGTACTTCCTCTTAGAGCTACATGGAGGTCGTAACGGAATTCAGTAGTCACCTTGCAGCTTATTGAAGTACAGTGCTGTAGTAGTAAGGATACTGATTCAAGATGATACTTCATTTCGTAACACGAGGCCGCCAAATTCAGTTACTTTTTTGGACCAGTTGACAATTACGTTTCGAAATTTAGGGCCCGTCCGATAGCACATAGTTTATTTTGGTTTTTCGATTAAGTTTATAAAAACTTTTCAAAAAACGCCAAGTGTCCGATAAGACCGGCCGTTTATTCTGTAAAGATCAAACTTTAAACC